>ENA-OSEY01002273-OSEY01002273.1-marine-metagenome-genome-assembly--contig:-NODE-2273-length-12537-cov-4.465329_pt1 | contig 12537 bp, 8 predicted proteins | sample MGYA00248465_ERZ534230 | MGnify/ENA primary metagenome ERZ534230 (study PRJEB26409, sample SAMN06344110) | marine metagenome | isolation source: Sea water from surface | place: Atlantic Ocean:Southern... | reverse complement strand
CGAAGATGTTGTAAGAATTATGGATGATGACTTCACTGATATTTTCGGAACAGAGTTTGAAAACTTCTCGGTGGTAGCAGACTTTGATAATAGTAATTCTTTTGATGGTAATAATACTACATTTAAAATTACCCATAGTGGTGGAAATGAAGTCAGTTTAGAGAGTGCGAGTCAACTTACGATTGCAATTAACAATGTCTTACAGAGACCAAGTTTAAATGATGGTTCATTTGTAGAGGGATTTACAGTTGTTGATAGGAAACATATAAAATTTAAAGTGCCACCCATAGCAACTGATGTATTTTGGGGACATGTAATTGCAGAAATACATAATAATTTTGATCCTGTTGATTTTAAATTAGATTCATTTACTGGTGATGGTACAACTACAGAATTTAATCTCTCAAGAATACCACCAAATAACAGTAGTGTTCTAGTTACTCTTGATGGTGTTGTTCAACATCCAAATGATTCAGAGGGTGTGAAAGCATATAATATATCATCAAATGGAATTTTATTTTCTAATGCACCTGCATCAGGTGTTGATATTCAGGTTAGACATACTGGTTTTATTAATCCTGTAACTGGAAATGTAACTGGATTTTATGGTAGAACTGGGAATGTGACTTTAGCATCAACCGATGACATTTCTGTAGGTGTGTTAAATTCTGCAACTGGATTGAATGCTGATGGTTTTAAAGTTGAGGAAGGAACTTATGATAGTTCAACAGGATTAAATGGATCATTTAATTTTGATTTAGAAGGAGGTCATGTAAGAGAATATACATCTGCAACTGGTGGTAATTATTTCCCTAATTTTAGAATCAACTCTACAACAAGTTTAGACTCGAAGATGGGAGTTGGTGATGTCATTTCAGCAACTTTAATTGTTGCATCAAGTTCGCATTATTGTGATAATAATTTTTTCATTGATGGTAATAACGCAAACATTACAAAAAGTTGGGTAGGAGGATCTGCACCCTCTGCTGCGAATGGTTCTGGATTTGACATATACGGATTTACTATTATGAAAACTGCATCAACACCAGCATATCATATAATTGCAAATGCAATTTCAGCCGCATAAATAATCAAAAAGTGATATGGTATCAGAGATAAGAACAAATAAAATATCAAGTCGTGCAGGTTTAAGTACTGTAAGATTGACGGATACTGGTCCTGTTTTTTCTGGTATCGCAACATTTACAGATACTGTTCAATTCGATGTTAATAATTTAAATGCTACGGGAGTAATTACTGCTACTTCATTTATTGGTGATGGATCTGCATTAACAGGACTTAGTGCTAATATTCCTGGCATTAGTACGAGTGGAACAAGCACATTTAATAATTTAAATATAAGCGGAGTTTCGACTTTTTCAAATCCAGTAAGTATTGGTGGCACAGTACATTTTAATAATCAAACACTTTTCTTTGGTCCAGTTCTTAACACGGGTGAAATTTCAATTGACTTAGTGGATAATGGCATTGCTGCTGTATTTAATCATAATGATACGAGTGGACTAGGATTTTTCCTTAGAAGTGGTGGTGATTTGTATCTACTTGCCGATCATAAAACTAGCACATCCTCAAATGGTGATGGATATGGATTAGTTATAAAAACAGGTGATTATGGTGTTTCTTCATCACTTGGCGGTAGTATAATACCATCTCATGATTATAAACCACAATTAGGACTTAGCAATCGAAGGTTTGGAACTATATTTGCAGACCAAGGAAATTTCAGTGGTATTATAACTGCCTCTGATTTTCAAAAGGCTGATGGAAGTTCTCTTGGTGTAGGTGCTGGTGGAACTTGGAGTTCTTACAGTGCTGGTATCGCAACTTCAAAATCAGTTGGAATTAATACAACAAATTTAGATGACACTCGTATTACTGGTGTTGGAAATTCATTCAATGGTCTATATATTAGTAATGGTATGATGGTTAATGATTCTAGATTAGATGGAGACCATTTCATTGGAGCAGATGTAAATGGTATGATGGTAGGACCTGTTAATGTCACTGGTACTCTAACAGTAGAAGGCACTTATGTTGTTTTTTGATAAATAGATTTACGGAGATTAGAAACAAATGGCAATTATAAGAAATGAGAGTATTGAAGGTCTAATTAATTTAAAAGCAAAGACCAATACAATCAATTTTACTCACTCTGATGGAACCCAAAGAATACAGATGCACAACACAGGTGCAACTGTAACAGGAACTTTAAGTGCAACCACCTTCAGTGGTAGTGCTGCGAGTTTGACAAGTATACCTGCTGGTAATTTAACTGGAACTGTTGCCGATTCACTTCTCTCTTCTGTATCTGCATCCAAGTTAACTGGTTCAATTCCGAACACTGTTAAAGTAAGTGACGCTCAAAATAATACTATCTTTGGAAGTAATGCTGGTAACTCTTTCACTGGCACAGATGCAAATAACAACACTTTATACGGATTTGATTCAGGTACAGATATCAGCTCTGGTGATAATAATACATTTATAGGTTATCAGGCTGGAGCATCAGGATCTAATGACATCACAACTGGTTCAAATAATACTCTATTAGGATATCAAGCTGCAGCAAGTTCAGCTTCAGTTTCAAATGAAATTACAATAGGTAATGATAGTGTAACTAAGTTTAGAATACCTGGTATAAATGTTATTTTAAAAGACAATGGTGGCACCCCATCAGAAGGACATGTTCTAACAGTTGATTCTAGTGGTGAAGCAGCGTTCGCTGTGGGTGGTGTAACTCAATCAGTTGCTATCGCATTAAGTGTTGCAGTTGGCTAAATACATAAGAGAAAAAAAAATCTTGATAAAAAACTGAGAAAACAGAAATGGCAAAAAAATTATTCGTAGGAAATTATCGATTTGATGCCTCTGAAAAAGAGGTATATGTTTCAGGTAACATTAATGCCGAGAGATTTCTTTTAATCACAAATGTAACTCGAAATAAGATAATCTATAATTTCGCTGATGTAAACGCTGGATTTGCTGGAATAAGTTATAATTCTGCTACCGATGAAACTGCTTTATCGTTATTATTTGATACATCAACTCATTTAGATAATGATGTTCTTCAAATTTTTGTTCAGGGTGATTATCAAGAAATAACACCAGCAGAGGATATATTAGATCCTGTTGGTAAGATGAGGGTCAGTAATCCAGAAAACTTAATTGATACCGACTTTGAATATGGATTACAATCTACAAAATGGGAAACATTACAGACAGTTAATAATATTCCAACAATATACAGTAGTAGCGGAGATACACCGATAGATGGAATTACATCTGTAGATGCTGTTGCTGGTAGTAAAAATATTAAAGTTAATACAAATATTCCTCATGGTCTCGGAATTGGAGATCCAATATCAGTTCAAGGTTTATCACAGTATCAGGCAGAGGGATATTTTATCGTTACAAACGTACCAAGCACATTACAATTTTATTTTGAACTTGATGTTAACTCAACAATCACTGGTGATTTAAGTGGAAGTTATACAACAATTATTCCAGGTAAATTCTTTGAAGGTTCAACTTTACCCGTAAGTACTGCTGACGGTGCGACTACTGATGGTAACACTCCTAGTACTGTTAGTGTTACAACTTCAGAGACTCATGGATTTTCAACTGACACTAAAGTTTATTTAAGAAATACTGTAGGTCCAAGAACTCTAAGAATTATTGATAGTACCGCAACTGCTCCTGACGGTAGACCTTTTGTTGATACAGTTGCTTCATTTGCAAATAATAATTCTATTCTTTTAAGTACAAATACAGGTAGAGGAACTTACAAACAAACTCCTGTTGTAACATTTGACTGGGAATCAACATATACAAAATATCTTGCCTCTGCTGATGTTAATGCTTCTAATGAAACGATTACATGGAATAATCATAGTTTAAGAGATGGATATGCATTACTATTTCAAAACCCTTACTATCAAAAATCTGATGCAAACTTAACTGATGGTGCAGTTTATTATTGTCAAGTTGTTGATGGTAATACAATTAAATTACATACTGATACCACTCTGACTAGTGCTGTGAGTTTGAATGCACTGAATAATACTTATGGTAATTGTAGGTTAAGTCTTGTTTATAAAGTTGAATACGCATCTGGAACCACAAGAAGGACACCGATGGGTATCTTCAACGCATCTCAAACGGGAGGAATTACCAGTAATTATGTTTCATCAACAGGTACAGGTCAAGTCACTACTAATTTAACACTTCCATCTTCTATTACAACTACTAATGTAAGTCTTGTTAGATTAGAAATCGCTGGTGATACCAACAGCACAATTGAAACTGTTACTCTTTCTTTCGCAGGTGTAACTGATACTGTTTATGGTGGTAATCAAAACCAAGTTTACGCAACAGCGATAAAACCAAATGGTCAGCCATCTTCATTTAACGGTATAAATTTATCTAGTTATCTTACTGGATCTTCAGGTGCATATCAAATAACAATTCAACACTCTTGTCACCCTAGTGTTGGTCAATTTGTTTGGGGAAGTGATAGATATAGGGTTAGACTTGTTCTTCAGCAGCAAACTGGAAGTTTCACTGAAGCAGAAAAATCTAGAAGTGGTGGAGATTTAGTAGATGCGATATATGGTCTTGGTGCTGTTGAGCCTTCAAACATTATTGCTTTCCAAGGAAGAACCAGTAACTCTTACTCTAATAGTAACGATGGATATTCATATCTTGCTAATCAAAGAAACTATGGTAGATATGGAACATTTGCGATAAGAAATCCTTCCTATAATATGGGAGGACAAGCACCAATTCAAAGTGGTGACTTTAATATTAATTACAACGACAACACTGTTAATTACGGTACTTCTAGTGAAATATTTTACGTATTCTGTAAAAATCTAACGACTGATAGAAATACTGTTTATATTCAAAGTCATGGCATACTTACTAATCAGGATGTCACTGTAACAGTGAATACAACAGACTATGCTAATGGTGATCGATTTGCTTATGTGAATACAACAGCAGATGCAGTAGATATGTCTGCATCATTTACAGCAACAGCATCTCCAGTTAACAATGATGTTATTCGATTACAAACTGCAGTATCGCCTAACACTGATGATATTGTAAAAGTTCCTCAAAGATTTTCTATAGCATACAATTCTGCAAACTCAAAGTATAACTCTATTTACGTTAATAACCATAAAATTACTGGAAATATTGATGCCATTTACACTAACATTTCTGGTGCTGTAATTGGTGGTTTGACAGATGGTCAAACATATGCATTTGAAAGATTAGATGATAGTAGATTACGATTAGCGAATACTGGTGCACAAAATTCAGCAAATATTCTACCAGTTGTTACACAGAACAATAATAATACATACACCACTTTTGTGGATATAGAAACTCCTTCAGGATTCACACCTGCAACTGCTAAGATAACTAAACTTGAGTTTAGAGGAGACTTCAGTTCTACAAGTGAATATGCTCAACTTGAAATACTAAATTCATCAAGTCAACAAATAGGTTCTTGGATTATCGGACAATTTGAGGGTGCTGACTCTGCTGTTTATAGAGATAGTACTACATTTACAAATGGTTACGACCTTACAAGTGTATTATTTACTGATGGAGGTAAAGTTGGATTTAGAGTTAGAGTAACTCCTCAACCCTCAGTTAACTATGGTCCAGGTGGTGGTCCTTGGTGGGGATTTAGATTTAATGTTAACACCGAAGACTCTGGTATAGTTCTTACTGGTCCAGGTTCAGGAGGTCACTCATTTGACGTTAATAGTGTTGTTGGTGCTTATGACGGTGTGTTATCAATAGCAAGTATACCAACTTCTAAATCATTTACTCTTAGTGGAACATTTAAAATTCCAATTAGAGAATATGTATTTACTTCCTCTGAAATAAACAACTCAGCTGATACTATAACCTTTGCACAAGATCATAACTTACTTACAGGTGAAAAAGTGACTTATGATGATAATGGTAATACATCTATATTACCTGCGGGTACAACTGATACATTTGTTATTGTTATCACCAGCAAAGTAATTAAGTTAGCGACATCATCTCTCGATGCAGAATCTAACGTTGCTATTAATATTACAGGACAATCAGGTTCTCACAAATTAACATCAAACAACATTATAAAAAATATTAAGGGAGCAGGAACTATTACAACTGTAAATGGAACTAAGGTTGTTACTGGTTCAGGTACAAAATTCCTTAATAATTTTAAACGTTTTGATAAAATTTATATTAACAATGGAACTTATGTTCAGGTAAAAACAGTCGATACTGTTTCTACAAATGTTAACATGACTTTATTTGAGAACGCAGATACAAGTATTTCAGGAACAGATTATTACTATGCGACTCAGTTAGCATTAAGACCTGATGGATATAGTCTACATAAATCTTTTGATGGTGGTGTTGATATCACTGCTGGAACAAGTCCAAATAGTAGAATTGCAAGACAAACTCGTAAATATTTCAGATATCAGTCAGGTAAAGGTTTACAAACCAGTTTTGCTATCAACTTTAATCCACCTAAACTTGTTAAGAATTTGATTAAGGCAACTGGTACCACTGCTACAGTTGATACTCAGGAACAACATAACTTATCTGTAGGTGACAGTATCACTATTGCAGACGCAGAGGTTTCTTCTGGAACAAATACTTACAACGGTACTTTCACAGTCGTATCAGTTCCATCGCCATTCCAATTTACATATACAATGGCATCTACACCTGCAGATGTAAGAGCTGCTGGATTCCCTACTTATGTACGTGCATCATGGGCAGATAGTTTTGTTCGTGCTGGTATGTTTGATGATCAAAACGGATTTTTCTATGAATATGATGGTCAAGCTTTATATGCTGTAAGAAGAAGTAGTACAAGTCAAATCGCTGGTGATATTAATGTTACTCGTGGAAGTCAAGTTGTAGGTGGTGAAGGCACAAGTTTTACAACTCAATTGTCTGTGGGTGAATTCCTAGTAATTAGAGGACAATCTTATAAGATAACAGAAATCAGTTCTGATATACGTCTCATTGTTCAACCAGCATATCGAGGTGTAACTGCTACTAGAGTTAAGGCAACGAAGACCATTGATACAAGAACATCACAATCAAATTGGAATATTGATAAGGCAGATGGTACAGGATTTACAGGTTATATAATTGATACTAAGAAAATTCAGATGGCATACATCGATTACTCTTGGTATGGTGCTGGTAAAATTAGATATGGTTTCAAAGATAGAGTTGGACATATTAGATACTTCCATGAATACAGACATAATAACTTGTTAAATGAATCATATTTCCGTTCAGGTAACTTACCTGCTAGATATGAGATTCAGAACGGTCCTAACTCAACTGCATCACCAACTCTATTCCACTTTGGTACATCGATTATCATGGATGGTACGTTTGACGATGATAAAGCGTATCAGTTCACTGGTCAAAGTAGACCTTTTGCGTTTACCTCTGGAGGAAACTCAACCATAACTTCATCAGGTAACTCTACTTTTGAACTGATAACTCTAGATGGTCAGCAGGTTTATGTTTATGCCTTCCCAATTACCGCTGCTAATGCACAAACTTTAACTGTTGGAAATGCCTTATCAAATGGTTCTCTTCCAGTAAATAACTATATTACGCAGATAACTGTTGATGGTTCAAATAGTAAGGTATTCATTAACTATCCAGCAACCACACAAAACCCAACTGGAGGTTCTGAGTATGGTGTAATCGCCTCTGGTGCTAGTTTAGTCATTGGAGAATCAACAGAAGTTCCATTACAGAGACCAATTCCACTTATTAGTGTAAGACTTGCTCCCTCTGTAGATAGTTCACTTACAGGAGCATTAGGAGAAAGAGAAATTGTTAACCGAATGCAGTTACGACTAAGACAGGCTGCTGTAACCACGAACAAGGATATTGAGGTGTTCCTAATTCAAAACAGTTTACCAAGTGATATTGTTTTCCAGAATGCACAATCTCCAAGTTTGAGTCAAATTATTAAACATTCTTCTGGTGATACTCTACTTGCTGGAACGACAATCTTCAGTTCTAAAGTATCTGCTGGTTCTGCTGCAATCTCACTTGCAGATCTACTTGAAATTGGTAACAGTATATTAGGTGGTGATGGTATCTTCCCTGCAGGTCCCGACATACTAACTGTGGCGGTTCAGGCACAAGACCCTGCTGGTATTACATTCGCAGCACCATTCACCGTTTCTGCTAACATTTCATGGTCAGAATCTCAGGCATAATATTATATTGACATTTTGAAAAACTTCATATATAATAAGTAAAATAATAATTAATTATGGAATTGGCTGAACATCAAAATCATCTGAAATCTGTTACTGAGCAAGCTAACAGTCTTGTAAATGAAATTAATCAACTTGAAGCACAGGCAAAAAATAAGAGAGAATTACTTCTCAAGTTGCAGGGAGTAATGGAATATTTACAACAAACTGGTGTTGAATTACCAAGTCAACAACCTGCTCCTGTCGTAACTCCAGAAGCAGTTGAAGAACCTGCTTCTTAATTATAAATAGTAAAAAAGTTTAATTAGATGGCATATATTGGTCGTCAACAATCATCAAGTTCCTTTATCAAACTTGATAGTATAAAACCACTTTTTGATGGTAATAGAGTAACCTTTCCGTTAACTCTTGGTGGAGATGGATTTTTTCCTGGTAATCCATATTCATTACTAGTATCTTTAGGTGGTGTTATACAAGAACCAATATCATCATTTAATATTGTTGAAAATAGAATTACATTTGCAGCTGCTCCTCTTACAAATGCATCATTCTATGCGATAGTTCTTGCTACAACTGACATACCTCCTTTACAATCTCTTACAATTGGTACAAGGACAACTGCACAGATGATTGATTTACATGGTAGAGCTATGGCAGTTCGTACCAGAGATTCTGTAAATATACCAATCGCATTTAACCTCACATAAATAAAAAGAAAGATTAAAAGTAATGGCAGATAGATTTCCATTAATATTAAATACAAGTGCGAATCAGATTCAAGAAATTGCCTCTGGTGATAATCTTGACATGACTGGTAATAATATTAAAAGTGTAAGTCAAGTGATATTTGCTGGTATGACTACAACGGAAAGAAATTCATTAACAGCTTCAGCAGGTATGGTAATTTATAATTCAAGTACAAATAAATTACAATGTTATAATGGTTCAAGTTGGAATGATTTATTCTAACTCTGATAAATAATAAAAAATATATCTAGGTAAATGCCTTATATTGGTAATAGTCACAACGTGGGGAACCATGTAAATAATTTTAAGGTGTTAGATGATATATCTTCACATGTAGAAACCTTTAATGGTAGTGCTGCAGCAACTGTATCAACATCAGATAATTCAATAAGAATACCAGACCATAGATTCGTTCAAGGACAAAGAGTAATTTATAATAACGGTGGTGGAGGTAATATTGGTGGTTTAACAAGTGGTACCGCATACTTTATTTCTTTCGATACACATAATACAATTAAGTTAGCAGCAACTTTAGCTGATGCAAATACTAACAACGTATTAAATTTGGCGAGTGTGGGTTCAGGTTCTTCACATACTATTACTAGTGGTTTTGATGGAATCAACACCCTCTTTAAATTAACTTTTGGTGGCAAAACTGCTAGAGTTACCAATGCTGCTCAACTTAATGTAGCAATCAACAATGTTGTTCAGAGACCGAATCTAAACCATCTCAGTTTTGCTGATGGTATTGCAATTAAAGATTTTAATACGATTGTTTTCAAAAATCCCCCTACTGTAAATGATGTTTTCTGGGGAAGCATAATTGCTAACACAATTGATAATTTTGATGTTGCAGATAATAAACTTGATAACTTCACTGGTGATGGTTCTACAACTGCATTTAATTTATCTGCAATTCCATCTAACCCTGAAAGTATTTTGGTTTCTTTAGATGGTGTAGTTCAACATACAAGTGACAATGTAACTACGAGAGCTTATTCTCTTTCAGGTTCATTATTAACTTTTAGTTCAGCTCCAGCATTAGGAGTAGAAATACAAGTTCGACACATTAGACATGCATCTCCATCATCACCAGTTAAAAGTTTCTATGGACGCTCTGGTAATGTTGTTTTAACAAATCAAGATTCCATAGTTGTAAAGGATCTTGCAGTTGGTCCAGGTCTTTTAAGTGAATCTTTTAAGAATTTTACGAGTAGTGGAATCAGTGGCACATATAATCATAACATAATCACAGATGGATTGATATGGCATGGAACTCAAAACGCTGCTGGAACATGGGTATTTAATGTTAGAGGAGATGCATCTACAACATTTAATAGTATGGTAGAAATTGGTCAAGCTACAACTGTTACTTTATATGCACCAAACAATTCTGCTGCAAATTATATGACCGCATTTCAGATAGATGGTTCTGCCCAAACTGTTAAATATGCAGGTGGTTCAGCACCATCAGCGGGTACAGGAAACGGTGTCGATGTATATTCAATAACAATATTAAAAACTGCTAATTCAACTTATTCTGTGTTTGGTAATTTAACCAACTTCGCTTGATGAATAATTCTTTCAAAAAAGAAAGTCCTCTTTTATCACTGCCATCTTTAGGTGGGGGTTCTCATAGTACTTTAGTTCGTAAACCGTCTGGTGGTGGAGGGGATGGAGTAAATCATTCTTTTAGAGCTCCAGTTAGCATCGGTATTCCATTCGATCCTGGTAATGGAAATTTTATCACGTATCTTGAATATCAAAGTAATGGCACTGTACTACTACAACAAAATCTTTGGGGTGAGTGGAAATATGACTTATCAACTCCTTATAATATAAGTCCATCAAGCATTAGTTTAAAAAGTGGTAGTGCTAGATATTGGACAATATCCGAATACAGTAGTAAACCTCTTCACGCATACAGAAGGTTTTCAGGTTCAATGATGAGATTTGATTATGATAATGATAAAGCTTTTTATTATGGTGCTGATGGAGATACAAGAGAAGTACAAGATTTAGATGTCTACACACAAACAGCTGTGACTGAAGTGAGTTCAAGTTCAAATCCATTTTCATCAGTTCCAAATTACTTTACTAATATTGTCCAATATGTAAAAAAATCAGGGGGAGGGGTAGCATATATACAACTTAATAGGAATGATAAAAAAATATATCTAAGAAATTATGCGAGTGCAACAACCACTACAGTAAGTAGTTATTCTGTATTAGACTATAGTACTATTAGTGATGTGGGAAATGGCACTAATAATATATTTCTTTCAACAAACGGGACAACATTATCAATAATAACAAATAGAGCATCTAATTCAAGTAATTATGATGTTCACAAGTGGACATTATCAACAGCATTTGACTTATCAACTGCAGGTTCACTCACTACAACTAACAAGGGAAATAATGTTACTCAAATTACAATACAAAATGGATATTCGGTAAATGATCCTAGTTTTAGTGGAAAATATGTTGGTATTAATGAATATGGTGGATTATATGGGTTTTCTTATACCACTGATGGTGATCTAAACACTGTAACAAGAAACAGTAGCATGGATAGAGATGACAATGGGGCTTATCTTCGTAATTCTTCTTATGTGGAGTGGCATGATGATGGAAAAGATTGTATTATGACGGGTTACGATGGTACTGGATATCTATATGATAGTACATCAAATCCTTATGGTTGGAAACATAAAGATATTGTTTTTGGTAATAGAAGTAGCGGTCATACATATTTTGCTTACCCACAATCTGATAGTGGTATGAATTATTCGGATGGTGTATTTAATGCTAACAAAAGTAAAATGTATTCTGCATTTTATGGTAGCAATTCTTTTGATTATAAAGTAAAGCAATTTAATTTAGGCACAGCTGGAGATCTTACTACTTTAGTGGCTGGTTATAATAATTATAATTCTGATGCAACATTTACGGGATGGACTCATAGTTATACCCAGAATAGTCACTGGTATGATAAAGTCAATAAAAAGCTTCATTTATTCAATTATTATTATAGTGCAGGACAATATTATGTTTTTAATTGTAATTCAAGTGAAGAATTAGATGGTACATATACTACAACACCGACAGGTTATAATCCTGGTAATTTGGCAAATATGTATAGTTTACAACCACTATCTCATAATGGTAAATATTTTGTTTACCATACTGTTGCGTCCAACACATTGGGTGATTGTAAAATTATAGAATTAGATCATAATTTCGAGCCAGCTAGAGGATATACGGAAGTTCATTCCTTTACACCTGTATGGAACCTTCCTAATGGTTCTACAAGAAGCTTTGCTGATGAAAACATTCAACCGTATTATTTGAGGATGTACGTTGCCTCTGGTAGAATACATTTTACTTGGTCAGATCGTTCAGCTTTAACACTGGTCGTTGATATCACGATAGGTGGTCAAGCACCTGATGACATTACATAGGAGATTAAAATGAATACATCAATAACGTTAGAGAA
>ENA-OSEY01002272-OSEY01002272.1-marine-metagenome-genome-assembly--contig:-NODE-2272-length-12542-cov-4.430726_pt1 | contig 12542 bp, 11 predicted proteins | sample MGYA00248465_ERZ534230 | MGnify/ENA primary metagenome ERZ534230 (study PRJEB26409, sample SAMN06344110) | marine metagenome | isolation source: Sea water from surface | place: Atlantic Ocean:Southern... | reverse complement strand
CTCGACAAGATCGCCGCCTCCGACAAGGCGTCGGGGATCATGGCGCTCGATCCGGCAGCGGCAAAATCCTATCTCGATCGCGGTGTCGATTTTGTCGCCGTGTCGATCGATGCGCGCACGCTGGCGCTCAGCCTCAGGGCCATTGCCGCCGATATGCGGAACCGCTGATCCGCGGCTAAACGATCCCCGATCTGGCAACGCCCAACCCGTGCGGCATTTCGCGCGCGGCCGGTGGCTTGCGTGCCGGGCAGGGGAATGCGACCTATCTGTTGTAACCGGTACAGATGGGGAACATCTTGGAGATTGTCTGGTATAAGCGCGACCTTCGTGTCGAGGATCACGCGCCGCTTGCCAGGGCTGCGGCGAGCGGAGCCGTGATCCCTCTCTACATCCTCGAGCCCGAATTGTGGCGCCAGCCCGACATGTCGCGCCGCCATTACGAATTCCTTGGCGAGTGCCTGTCAGAACTTGATGCCGACCTTGTGGCGCTTGGACAGCCGCTGGTGCTGCGTGTCGGCGATGCGGTGGAAGTGCTCTCCGGCCTCTGCGCCGCGCATGGTGTGACTCGCATCCGCGTGCATCAGGAAACCTGGAACCACTGGACCTATGACCGCGACAAGCGGGTGCTGGCCTGGGCTCTTGCCGCCGGGATCGAGATTGTCGAGGACCTGCAGTTCGGCGTGCATCGCCGGCTTTCCACACGTCGCGGCTGGGCCGGCAAATGGGACCGGATGATGGAACAGCCTGTGGTTCCTGCGCCGGAGCGCCTTCATCCCGTTATCGTGGAAAGTGACGCGTGGCCTGATCCAGACCAGCTCGGCATGGCCGGGCAGGATGCCCCGCATCGCCAGCCGGGCGGACGGCGCGCCGGGCTGGAACGGCTGTTCAGTTTCTTCGACCATCGGGGCCGGTCCTATCGTTTCACCATGTCATCGCCGGTGACGGCGCCTGCCAGCTGCTCGCGCCTGTCGCCCTATCTGGCATTCGGCGTGCTGTCGATGCGCGAGGTCTGGCAGGAAACAGCGTGTCGCAAGGCAGCGCTCGCGGGATGCCCGCCGGCCGACCGGCGCGGCTGGTCGCAATCCATCCGCAGCCTTGAAAGCCGGCTTCACTGGCATTGCCATTTCATCCAGAAGATCGAGGATGAGCCCGCCGCCGAATTCCGCCCGTTCCATTCCGCCTATCGCCATCTCGAGAAGGACCACGAAAGGGCAGACGCCTTTCTGAAGGCGTGGCAGCAGGGCCGGACCGGATATCCGCTGGTCGATGCCTGCATGCGCTCGCTCGCCGCGACGGGGTGGCTGACCTTCCGCATGCGCGCCATGGTGATGAGCTTCGCCGCCTATCACCTGTGGCTCGACTGGCGCGCGCCGGCGCTTCATCTGGCGCGGATGTTCACCGACTACGAGCCGGGGATCCATTACAGCCAGTGCCAGATGCAGTCCGGCATTACCGGCATCAACACCATCCGCATCTACAACCCGCTGAAGCAGTCGCAGGAACAGGATCCGGACGGGCGTTTCATCCGGCAGTGGGTGCCCGAACTGGCCGACATGCCGCTGTCACTGATTCACACGCCCTGGGCCAAGCCAGAGGCCGCGCCGGGCTATCCGCCGCCGATCGTCGAGGAACGCGCCGCTCGCCGCGCCGCGGCCGACGCCATGTTCGCCATTCGCAAGTCGCGCGCCCATGCCAGCGAGGCCGCCACGGTTGTCGAACGGCATGGCAGCCGCAACACGCGTGGATTCGTGTCTGACAGGAACCCGCGGCGGAGGGTTTCCGCACGGGGACCGGCAAACGTCCGCGCAAATCAGTTGGAACTCGACCTCTGATGCCGATAGTGTGGGGCGATCGTCTGGAGACCCGTCATGATTCCCTCACAAGATGAATGCCGCCGCATGCTTGCCGGTCTTGTCGGTCCGGTGCGTGAGGCCGGGGCGCTGATCATGGAGATTCACGCGCGCGGTGTCGTCAGCCGTGACAAGCCGGACGGATCGCCGGTTACCGAGGCCGACGAGGCTGCGGAACGGGTCCTTCTCGCGGCGCTTGCCGATGTGGCGCCCGGGATCACCGTGATTTCCGAGGAAAATGCGGCCAGTCACGCGCTCAGCCCCCCGGCCTGCTTCTTTCTGGTTGATCCCGTCGACGGCACCAGGGAATTTCTTCGCCCCGACGGGACCGGGGCCTTTACCGTGAATATCGGTCTGGTGATCGAAGGCACACCAGTGATGGGGATTGTCCTCGCCCCGGCGCATGACCGGTTGTTTTGCGGGCTGGTTGGAGACGGTGCCAGTGAAATTGCGGCCGGGAAGGCCCGCGATATTGCTGTTCGTCCAGTGCCCGGGTCCGGTCCTGTCGCGGTGGCCAGCCGGTCGCACCGCGACGAAGAGACCGATAACTGGCTGACGGCGCATGGCATTGCCGAAACAATCTCGACGGGTTCAAGCATGAAATTCTGCCTTGTCGCGGCCGGCGAGGCCGACGTCTATCCCCGTTTCGGGCCCACTATGGAATGGGACACGGCTGCGGGAGACGCCGTGCTTCGTGCTGCCGGTGGCCGCATGATCACCCCTGACGGGGCGCCGTATCTCTATGGCAAGCCGGATTACAGGAGCACCGCCTTCATCGCCTGCGGCGGCTTCATGCCTTCGAACTAGCCGCGCGCGATAAAGGGCATCTTGGTTGCCATCACTGTCATGAACTGGACATTCGCATCCAGCGGCAGCTCGGCCATATGCAGCACCGAGCTGGCAACATTCGACACATCCATCACCGCCTCGGCCCGGATCGATCCGTCCGCCTGCGGCACGCCGCGCGTCATCGGCTCGGCCATCTCGGTGAGCGCGTTGCCGATGTCGATCTGTCCGCAGGCGATGTCATAGGGACGTCCGTCCAGCGACAGGGTGCGGGTCAGGCCGGTGATGGCATGCTTTGTCGAGGTGTAGGGCGTCGATCCGGGGCGCGGCACATGCGCCGAGATCGACCCGTTATTGATAATCCGCCCGCCCTGCGGCGACTGTTTGCGCATGATGGCAAAGGCGGCACGGGCGCACAGGAATGACCCGGTCAGGTTGATCCGGACGACGTCCAGCCAGTCCTCGACCGAAGTCTCGTCGATGGTGCGGGCCGGACTGCCGCGTCCGGCATTGTTGAACAGCACGTCGATCCGCCCCCATTCGTCATAGGCGCGCGCAAAGGCAGCCTCCACCTGATCCGGCTCGCCGACGTCACAGGTGAGGACAAGCGCGTTCTCGTGCCCGCCGGCCGTCGCCGCCAGCGTGTCCTCGTTGCGGCCGATCAGCCCGACCCGGTATCCGGCGTCGAGAAAGGCATATGCCGTCGCCGCGCCGATGCCGCGCCCGGCGCCCGTAATGATGATGGATTTAGCCATTGGTCACGTCCTTTTCTGCGAAAATCATAGATGCCGCCATGGGCGGCGTCCATAGCGAGGCCCGTGTCGTCCTTGCATCTGCAGCCGGTTTTTTCTACCTGTTGGGCAGACGACGGACGCCAGACCCGCCCAAACCCGACGCAGGAACCTCGATTGGGAACAAGTACCGCATTTGTGATTCACCCCGAAGTGCGCACCATACCACTGCCGCGCAGCGCCGACGCCATGCTGGCCGAGGCGGTGCAGCTTGTCGGCGCCATAGGGCTCGACGTCGTCCATGCCGAGTCGGTGGCGTTCTACAAGCCGCGCGCCAACACCTTTCTTGGCAGCGGCTATGTCGACCGGATCGCCGAACTGGCCGAAGAGGCCGATCACCCGCTGATCGTCGTCAATGCCGGTCTGAGCCCGGTACAACAGCGTAACCTCGAGACGGGAACAGGCTGCAAGGTGATCGACCGGACCGCGCTGATCCTTGAAATCTTCGGGGCCCGCGCCCAGACCCATGCCGGCCGGCTTCAGGTCGAGCTTGCCGCGATGACATTCCAGCGCAGCCGTCTGGTGCGAAGCTGGACCCACCTCGAGCGGCAGCGCGGCGGCGGCGGCTTCCTCGGCGGCCCCGGCGAGCGGCAGATCGAACTCGACCGCCGGATGCTGATGGACCGGGTGGTCCGCATCAAGCGCGAGCTGAAGGATGTCGAGCGGACCCGGCACCTGCAGCGCGGCAACCGCTCCCGTGGCGAGGTGCCGACGGTGGCCCTGATCGGCTACACCAATGCCGGCAAATCAACGCTCTTCAACAGGCTGACTGGCGCTGGCGTGCTTAGCAAGGACATGCTGTTCGCCACGCTTGATCCGACCATGCGGGCCGTCACCCTGCCGTCGGGACGCCGGATCGTTCTGGCCGATACGGTCGGCTTCATCAGCCAGCTCCCGACCGAGCTTGTCGAGGCCTTCAAGAGCACGCTGGAGGAGGTCGTTCAGGCGGACCTGCTGCTCCATGTTCATGATGCGGCGTCGCCGCTTGTCGCCGAGGAAGCGGAAGATGTCCGCGCCGTGCTCGTCGATCTGGGGATCGACGAGGAGCAGCAGGATGAACGGCTGCTGTCGGTGATGAACAAGTCCGACCTTCTGGAGGATCAAGATCCGGCCCGCGAGGCGCTTGGCAACCTGTTTGACGAAGGATGCTTCACCTCGGCACTCGATGGCGACGGGATAGATACGCTGCTTGCCGCGATTGACCGGCGGCTTGGCAAGGACCGGCGGACGGAAAATCTTGTTCTGGGGCCGGCGGACGGCGCGGCGCGGGCATGGTTGCACGAGCATGGCGAGGTCATCGCTAGCCGCATGGGGGAGGCCGGCGACGAGATGCTGGAAGTGGCGATGGACGCGGCCGACTGGGCCCGGTTCGGGGCCAGATGGCCGGCGCTGGCCGGCTAGCCGCAAAATCATCCGCCTGCGGCCTCAGGAAGCGTTTTCAAATCCTGAAAAAGCAGGCTAGGTTTCATCTTGTTTCGACGACAGCAGGTTTCCAGCAAGGACAGGACGGGGCGATGGAACGGACAGTGTTTCTGAATGGCGAATTCATGCCTGAGGGCGAGGCGACGGTGCCGATTTTCGACCGCGGCCTGCTGTTCGCTGATTCCGTCTATGAGGGCTTCGGCATCCTCGATTCCCAGATCGTCGATTACGAATATCACATGAACAGGCTCGGACGGTCGCTTGGCGAGCTGGACATGCCGTGGCCGATGGCGCGCGACGAGCTGCTTGTCGCGATGATGAAGCTGATCGAGATGAACAATGCCGTCGAGGGGTTCATGTATCTTCAGGTCACGCGCGGCTCGCGCGACCGAAGCTACCTCTATGACGACCAGTACGAGCCGACGGTCTTTGCCTTTACCCAGAAGGAAAAGTTCGCCGCCGACGCGCCGCCGCAGCCGGTGGCGCTGGCGACCACGCCGGACATCCGCTGGGCCCGCCGCGATATCAAGACCACCAATCTGCTGGGGCAGGTGATGGCCAAGCAGGCGGCGCATCTCGCCGGTGCCTACGAGGCGCTGATGATCGCGCCTGACGGCGACGTGACCGAGGCCGGATCCTCGAGCTTCTTCTTCATCAAGGACCGCGAGCTGTGGGTGCGCCCGGTCAGCAACGACATCCTGCACGGCATCACCCGCCAGACGATGCTGCGGGTGGCCGAACAGCATCAGTTGAAAATCCGCGAGGAGACCTACACGCTGGACCAGGTGCTCGCAGCCGACGAGGCCTTCATCACTGCGGCCTCGATCTATGTGCTGCCGGTGGGCAGGATCGATGACACCGAGATTGGCGATGGCGGTGTGGGACCTGTCACGGCCTCGTTGCGAAGCGCCTATCTGGAACTTGCGCGCGCCGAATTTCCAAAAGTGCCGGAAACGGCCTGACAGGATGGCTGGAGGGAACATGGCTGTCGCTCTTATTCTTGAAGAGCTGAAAGCGCTTGCAGCGCGTCCGCTCGCCGAGGCGACGGCGCCGCCGAAGGGCCTGTATCACGCTCCCGAGATTCTGGCACGCGAACAGGAAAAGGTCTTTGCCAAAGGCTGGCTTTGTGCCGGCCGGGAGGACGAAATCCCCGCGCCCGGCGATTACATGACCTACGAGCTCGGTCCGCAGCCGGTGATCCTTGTCCGAGGCAAGGACGGCGCGGTGCGCGCGCATGCCAACACCTGCCGGCACCGGATGATGCGGCTGGTCGAAGGCCACGGCAACACCAGCCGTTTTACCTGTCCCTACCATGCCTGGACATATGGCATAGACGGGCGGCTTGCCGCCGCGCCGCATATGGAGCGGACAAACTGCTTTGACCGCGACAAGCTGGGTCTCGCCAGTGTCCGCTGCGAAATCTATCAGGGCTGGATCTATCTGACACTGGATAGTGATGCCCCGCCGGTGGCCGTCCAGCTGGCCTCGCTGACACCGGTGATCGAGCGTTACGGGCAGGAACATTACCGCACGATCTTCACCGAAGAGCATGTCTGGGACACGAACTGGAAATGCCTGACCGAGAATTTCATGGAGAGCTACCATCTTCCGGTGGCCCACCGCGAGACGGTCGGCGCGAACTTCACCGTCGCCGAGAATGAATTCGGCGAGGTGGGCGAGGACGAGGATTTCGCTTTCCAGTATTTCACCAAGACCGAAGGCGCGCCGGTCGGCCGGGCGCATCCTGCCAATGACCGGCTTGAAGGCGACTGGCGCCACACATCCGTGATGCCGACGGTGTTTCCCTCGCACATGTATGTGCTGGCCCCGGACCATCTTTGGTACCTGTCGCTGCAGCCGGACGGGGTGGGGCGCACACGTATCCGCTATGGCGCGGCGCTGGCGCCCGAGGTGATCGACTCCGCCGATGACAGCCATGCGCTGATCGCCGAGAAGAAGGCTTTTCTGGACAAGGTGCAGGTCGAGGACAGGCATGTTGTCGAGGGCATCTTCCGGGGCGCCGGCTCGCCGCTCGCCACATCGGGGCCGCTCAGTTGGATGGAGCAGGAAAACCACCAGTTTGCCCGCTATCTGGCAAGGCGGCTTTGCGACTAGGCAAGGCGCCTATTCGCGCGGGCTGCTGTTTGCCGTGACGAGATAGACACCGGCGCTGCTCAGGCAGAAACCGATGATGCCGGCCAGGGTCAGCGGCTCGCCGAAACCGGCGGCCGCAATCACCGCCGTCACCGGCGGCACAAGGAACATCAGCGAGGATACGGCCGCCATTGAGTCGCGCTTGATCAGCAACATCAGAATGACATAGGCGCCTGCCGACACCATGATCACCTGCCAGGCGAGTGCAAGCAAGAAGGGCATCTCCCAGCTGACCTGCGGTGTTTCCACCGTGAGGCAGATCACCGCAAGAAACCCGCTTGCCGCCATGGTCTGGACCAGATTCCCCGTCAGCAGGTCGATCTTGTCGCCGATCCGCTTCTGCAGCAGGGTGCCGCCGGTCACAGCAACAAGGCCGCAGCAGACCGAGAACAGCCCCAGCGGCGGCATCCCGCCCCCCATCTTCGGCAGCAGCACGATGAACACGCCTGCTATTCCCGCCAGCAGACCTGCCGACTGGACCGGCCGCAGCCTCTCATTGAACAGGAAGATGGCAAGGACCGAGGCAAGTAGGGGCTGCATCGAGACGATCAGTGCCGAGATGCCGGCCGAAAGGCCGACCGAAATGGCGAAGAACACACTGCCCAGATAGACACCGTGGAGGGCGATACCGACAATGGCTGCCAGCCCGATTACAGATAGGTCGGGGCGCGGCACCTCGCCGCGTCGCCAGGTGCGGACAAAGGTCAGCATCGCGGCAAAGACCAGGCTGACAAACAAAAAACGGATCAGCAGCATGGCGAAAGGCGTGCTGAACTGGACGCCGACCTTGGCCGCGAGGAAGGCCGAGGACCACAGGAAGACAAACACCAGCGGCAGGATGACCCGGAACAGCATGCTCTCAGGCCGGCCCGTTCAGGCGCGAGGCAAGCCTGGTGGCAATGGCGGCGCCAAACGCCTCATGCGTGGCGGCGGTCCAGTGAATGGGGTCGAGATCGGAGGAGGTGGCATATTCGTTGCCGTCGACAAACCCGATCCCGGCCGCGGCGCATGCAGGCCCGAGGATCGCGGGCAGTTCCTGTGATGCCGCGCGGCCGCCGCGCCATTCATCATGGCGGATCCACTTCGGATCATCCGCCCGCGCACCCAGTTCCGGCGGACAGATCACGGTCAGCGCGGCCGGTTCCTTGCCATCCCAGCCGCCATGACCGGCGGGCGTCGCCTTGATGATGGCGGCAAGCTGCATCACGCCGGCGGCAATCGCGGCGGCATCGCGGCCGAACCGAACTTTCATGTCGTTTGTGCCAAGCATCAGGATGATGTGGTCCAGCGGCTGCTGCGACAGCAGGATGGCGGCAAGCGGCCCGGTGCCGTTCAGCAACGCCGGCTCGCCGTTCGGGCTCTCCGCGTCGTCGGTGCTGGTGGTGCGGCCGGGAAGGCATTCCTCGACCAGTTCAACCGGCATGCCGCGCGCCGCCAGCTCACCTGCCATCACCACCGGCCAGCGGTTCTCATATCGCTGCCCCGAGCCGTCATCGAGATATCCCCAGCTGTTGGAATCGCCATAAACGAGAATGCGCACCGGAACTCCCTGCGGTTCGCTGTTGCCGATCCGGCAGAGTGCGTTGGATGCAGGCCCGACGCAAGTCTAATGGAGATCTAATGGAGCCCGCCGGCCCGCATGCCAGCAAACTTGCCGTATCTGCGGTGCTGCCAGAAGCGCAGAAGGATGAAGATGAGGAGCGGGATGGCAAGCTGCAGCATCGCCGCTACCCCGGCCATCTGGCGGCTGCCGCCGGACGCGAGTGCCACCGCCTCCAGCGTGACGGTTGTGATCCGTCCGCCGCCGGCAAACAGGCTCGGCAGGTACAGGGCGACGGACACCGACACGCCGACAAAGAGCGCGGTTGTGATGGCGGGTGCCAGCATCGGCAGCGCCACCCGCAGATAGCGGCTGCCCGGCCCGGCGCCGAGGCTGGCGGCGACGGCAATATAGCGCTGGTCCATGGCGGCGGCGGCCGGGGCGATGATGAGGTAGGCAAACGGACAGATGAACAGGGCGTGAATCCACAGCATCGCCAGCCATGTGCCGTCCAGCCAGAACCAGACAAGAACCGCCTGAAGACCGAGAACAAGGCTGACCTGCGGGACCAGTAACGGGGCGTAGATCGCAAGCCGCAGCAGGGGCCGCTTCCCTTTGTCGTTGAGCACCACCATCAGCAACACAATGCCGGTGGCCAGCAGTGACGCCGCCACGGCAAGGCCAAGGCTGTTCAACAGCGCCGGTGCCAGCGTGTCGATCCGCCCCCAGGCGCGCAGGCTGTAGGCTGTCGGCAAGGCGGCAGGGAAAAACCAGCTTGCCGTGACCGACCAGATTGCCGCCGCGGCCAGACCGGCGACGGCGGCAACCGGCGGCACAAGGCCGGCCAGCGCGACCGGGACCATCACCACACCTGCCTGCCTGATACGCCGGCCCCGGCGCCTTGCCATCGACAGCACTGCCCCGGCCAGCAGTTCACCGGCGCGCCAGACCAGCAGCGCCAGCAGGGTCACCCCGATCTGCAGGCAGGCGAGAAAGGCGGCGGGCAGCCGGCGCGCAAGCTCCGCATGCTCGAACCCCTCGACCGCGAGGATGGCGAGCGGGGGCGGCAGGGAGGGGCCGAGGAGACGCGGCATGTCGATGACCGACAGCGCGAAGATCATCACTGCGGCGAGCGGAAGCCGGATACGCCTGTAGACGAGCGGCAGCACCAGATAGATCCATGTTGCGGCGCGTCCGTAGCCAAGGCTGCGGCCGGTATCGATCAGCCGCCGTGCCGGCAGGGCCGACAGCGCGGCAAGGCTGACGAGAAGCAGGAACGGGATCTCCTTGGCGAGCAGCGCAAAGACAAGTGCCCCGCCATACGGGTCGGGCACCAGGGCGAATGCCGGCGGCCTGTCGAAGCCTGTCAGCCATGGTGAAATCAGCCGCACGAACCAGCCGGACGGCGCCAGAAGAAACAGGATGCCGATGGCAACCGCGCTTGGCGGGACGGCGATGATCGGGCCGCAGGCCCGTCCGATCCAGCGGCCGGCGCGGGTGCCGGGGAATGTCGCCAGTACGGCGAAACTCGCGGCCAGCGCCAGCGCCGTCGTTGCCAGCGCTATGCCAAGGGTCAGGGTGATGGCGGTTGCAAGGCCGGGCGTGGCAAGCGCATCGCGCATCGGCTGCCATGACAGCCCGGTGCCGCCAAGCGCCGGAAAGAATCCGGCGGCGGGAAGGATCACGCCAATGCAGCTCGCCGCCAGCGGCAGGACGAGAAGCCCGAGAAGCGCGGCCTCGGCGACATGATGCCAGCTGCCCGCGCGCATGCCGGGTTTAGCTGCCGCTGCCGTAACGCTGACGCCATCCGGCTTCGATGGCGGCCATCCATGACGGATGCGGTTCGGCGAGCGTATTGCCCAGCTCGGCCTCGGACAGGGTGGCGACGCCGCGTGGCAGCGCATCGAAGGCGGCGCGGGTTTTGGCATCAAGCCGGTGCATCGCCAGCACGGTCGGGTCGCCCCAGCGCTCGGGGTCGGCCTTGCGAAGCTGTGCTTCGGGCGACAGCATGAAATCCGCCAGCACCCGCGCGCCCTCCGGCGCATTGGCGTTCATCGGGATGGCGAGGAAATGCACGTTCGCCAGTGTGCCGCCATCATGGATATAGGTGCGAACGCTGTCCGGCAGCTCGCCGCGGGCGATCGCCGCCGAGGCATCCGACGGGTTGAAGGCGATGGCGATATCCACCTCGCCGTCGCCCAGAAGCTGGCGCTGCGTCGGATAGTTGAACGGATAGGCCTTGCCGCCGCGCCACAGGTTCGGCGTCGCCGCGTCGAGCCAGTCCCAGAGCGGCGCCGTCACCGCATCGAAGTCGCTGTCCTCGGCCGGCTGGTAGAGCGGCGCGGTATCCTCGACCGTTTCCAGCAGGATCTGTTTCAGGAAGGACAGGCCGACAAAGTCCGGCGGCTGCGGATAGGTAAAGCGGCCCGGGTTAGCGCGGATGAATTCGGCCAGCGCATCAGCATTCTTCGGCGGTGTGGCAAGGCGCGCGCTGTCATGGACAAAGACAAGCTGGGCCCGGCCCCAGGGAGATTCGCGGCCATCGGTCGGCTCGGCAAAATCAAGCCTGATCGCCGGCAGCGCTGCGGCATCGGTATAGCGCCATGACGGCAGGCTCTCGGCCCATGCCTCTGCCTGCAGCAGGCCGTTCCGTTTCATCGCCGCGAAATTCTCGCCATTCACCCACAGCAGGTCGACCGACCCGCCGCTGTCCCGTCCGGCCGTCTTTTCAGCCAGGATCCGGCTGACAGCCGCCGCCGTGTCGGCAAGTTTCACATGCACGACGGTGATGCCGTGGCGCGACTTCAGCTCGTCGCCGGCCCATTCGATATAGTCGTTGATCTTGTCGTCGCCGCCCCAGGCGTTGAAATAGACCGTCTGGCCGCGCGCGGCCTCTACAGTGGCATTGAAATCTGCCACTTGTGCCTGTGCCGTGAAAGACAGGAAGATGAAGAGCATAAACAGCTTGGCAGCTGTTAACGAGAAGATATGTGCCATAATGGCGAAACCATTTACATGATTCTGCGCGTCCCCTGGCCCTGTCCAATTGCCACAGGCTATTGTATCGCGGATTCGTGATTGGAGGGCGAAGGTGCTGCAGCTTGAAGACATCACCGCAGGGTATGGCGATGCGCCACTTTTCAGCGGATTGTCGCTGTCGGTTGCACGCGGGGAAATGCGGCTTATCCAGGGGGCGAGCGGCTGCGGCAAGTCAACGCTTCTCGGGATCATCTGCGGCACGGCGGATGCGGCGCTAACCTGGTCGGGGGATGTTAGGCTAAATGACCAGTCGCTCAGCACTTTGCCAGCCGAGGATCGCCGCGTCGGGCTGATCTTTCAGGACGCGCTGCTTTTCCCGCATATGACGGTCGGCGACAATCTAGCCTTTGGCCTTGCCGCGCGGTATCGCCACGACCGGGAAACAGCTGTCGCCGACGCGCTCGGCGTCGCCGGTCTCGAGGGGTTTGGCGAGCGTGATCCGGCGACCTTGTCCGGTGGGCAGGCGGCGCGTGTTGCGCTGATGCGTTCATTGCTGGCCGAACCCGATGCGCTGCTGATGGACGAGGCGTTTTCGGCGCTCGACCCGGAGCGTCGCCACGCTTTTGGCGGCTTTGTGCGCGAACAGGTGCGCATTCGCGAAATCCCGGCTCTGTTGGTCAGTCATGATGCCGGAGACGCGGCGTTCGCTGACGGCGACGCGGTCAGGCTCGGCTAGGGACGATGCGGTTCGGATCAGGTGCGGGGCACTCTGGTCATCCGGTCCAGAATATCGACGCCCTGCATCTTCCAGAAATGCAGCAGGTCGATGAAAATCCAGTTCTCGGTCAGCTTGTCGCCGTCGCGCCGGTACATGTCGATGACCCGCATGTCGCCCGGCAGTTCGCTTGCCGGCATGCCCATGAAGCCGCCGGTCGGGGTCAGTGTGAGGTTCGGCCAGCCGAAGAACCCGCCGTAATTGCCTTCTGCCATGCGGCAGATATGGCTGTTGAAAATCCGGTC
>ENA-OSEY01002271-OSEY01002271.1-marine-metagenome-genome-assembly--contig:-NODE-2271-length-12544-cov-3.602631_pt1 | contig 12544 bp, 10 predicted proteins | sample MGYA00248465_ERZ534230 | MGnify/ENA primary metagenome ERZ534230 (study PRJEB26409, sample SAMN06344110) | marine metagenome | isolation source: Sea water from surface | place: Atlantic Ocean:Southern... | reverse complement strand
AAATGTTCATATTTGGAGTTATTTTTGCATTAGTAGCTGGGATTTTATTTGGTTTAATAGGCCCTACTACCAAAATTGCTTACAACGCAGGTGCATCTGTTGGATTGGCAATTTTTTTGAGATATGCGGTTGCATCTATTATTATACTACCATTTGTTCCATATCAAAAAAATCTTATAAGTAATTATAAAAAAAATTTCAGATACTTTTTGTCTATTGCAGTTGGTTCAATATTTTTAACTCTTGGATTATTAACTTCAGTCATTTTTATTGAAGTAAGTTTAACCATTCTCATTTTTTGTCTTTATCCAATATATGTGCTTCTTTACTCCATAATTATTGATAAAGAAAAAATTTTATTAACCGTAAAAATTCTTTTTTTTATAACTTTTTTAGGAATTGTTATGGTTCTTGGACCATCATTTAAAGTAATAAATATAGTGGGTATTCTTTTAGCGATTGTTGCATCTCTTGGTGCCACAAGCATGATTATAATTAATCAAAAAATGTCTTTAAAAAATATTTCACCAATACCTATCAATATTTTTATAAATATTTTTAATACTATTTTCTTTTTTATAATATTAAAAATTTTTTTTTCATTAAGCTTTAGTTTTTCTATGAATATTTATCTTTTAATTTTAATTCCTTCAATTTGTTATAGTTTCGCACTTTTATCACAATTAATTGCAATTCCTAAAATAGGCCAATCTTACACTGCTTTATTTCTTTACTTAGAACCAGTTGTGGGTGTTCTTGGTGCAGTTTTTTTATTAAAAGAAAATTTAGAAACTTATCAAATTACCGGGGCTTTTATAGTGATCATAAGTTTATTATTAGCCTCTTATATTAGTAGTAAAAATTAGAATTGATTTTTCATAAAATTAAACCAATTCTCTCCAACAATTTTAGCAGCTACTTTTTCTGAAATGTTATTTTCACACATTGTTGTAAACAAATTTTTTAAATCACTTGGTTGCTTATACCAGCTTGGTAATTTAGGCCATTTAGGATTCTTATCTTTAGACTCACCATAATCAATTTTTTTGGTCCATTTTCCATTTCTCATCCACATAACCACATCATCTGGCCAATTTAAACAAAGATCAGATCCTATTCCGATATTATCTTCACCAATTAAATTTATTAATTGTTTAATCATTGTACAAAATTCATCTGCTGTACATTCACCTAAATTTTTAAGATGGTATGGATATAAGCTTAAGCCAATAAAACCATTTTTGTTTGCTAGTTGCTTTAATACATCATCATCAATATTTCTAATTGATTTGTGAAAGAATGTTGGATTTGCATGAGATATTGCTACTGGTTTATTTGAAAATTCAATAGCCTCAATACATGTTTGCTTTCCTGCATGACTAAGATCAACAATCATACCTAGACGATTCATCTCTTCAATAACCGCTTTTCCAAATCTTGAAACACCTGAGTCTTTAGGCTCAAAACATCCGCCCGCAAGTGGCGTTTGATTATTGTAAGTTAATTGCATAAATCTCAAACCCTTATCAAAAAATTTTTCAACAAGAAAAATATCGTTTGCAATTGGAGCAGAGTTTTGAAAACCAAAAATTATAGCAACTTTTTTATCTTGTTTAGCTTTTAAAATATCTTTTGATGTCTTTGCATGAACAATAATGTCATTATGCTCATTAAAAAGATTATTCCAAATACGAATTTTTTCAAATGACTCTTCAGTATTTTCCCAATACACTAATGTCGCATGAATTGCAGTTAATCCAGCTTGGTGCGCATTTTCAAATAATTCCCTAGTCCAATTACAATACTCCAAGCCGTCGATTAGAATAATATCTTCACTTATTTTTGACATAGATTAATACTTCTATTAATGAAAAAATTAAAATTAACTATAGATATTTAATAAATGTTACAAAAAGTTAGAGAAAACAACAGCTATATGAAATTAGCAAGAATGGGTTCCCGTTATCCCTCAAGGCTAAGTTTTTCCAGAAGTATGTTAAGAAGATTAGTTAATGATAATTGGAAGATAAATAAATCTAAATTTGATTTAGATAAAGATGGATACGGAACAGTTGTTTATGAAATTATTATTAATGAAGAAACTTATTCACTCGTATGCTTTTCTGCTTTTTTGGATGATAAGGATAGAAGTGACCGCGTAATTGCTAGTAAGTGGGATACGGCCTATACATTACATGTAGGGAAATTATCAGATGAAGATCTTAAAAGATTAAAAAAAACAATTCCTCTTCAAGAGTCAGGAAGGAATTCTCCTAACGAGTTAATTCTTAGTAGGGCAAATAAAAGCGTTAGATTGTTTCAATATGTTGTTGATTGTCTTTCAAGTGGAAAGCAGCCCGATATTAATGAGATAAATAAAGTTGGTTATTTATTAAGAACAACTGCTGTTTACGGTAGTGGTAAATTTGGTTTATCAGATTTTACTAATACAAAAAATACAACTGTATTCAATCAACCTTTCAGAGCAGAAATGTTGTCAGTTTATTTAATTAGAGAATTTAGTGTGGAATTAGTTGAACATGTTGCAAAACAAGCAAATCCAGAAAAGGCAGTTAAGCTAAATAGAGAGATCAAGCAGCATTTAGGAATTGGTAATTCAACAGGCTTGGGAATGGCTCCATTTATAATTAAACATCCTAAATTAATTAATAAGTGGATGAGTCAGTATACAAAAACTTTAGAAGAAATTATTTCAATTGATTTAGAGAATATTCTTTTTGATAAGTATGAGAAGCTATTAAATAAAGCTTTAAATTATCTTGAAGAAGTAAACACAAGTGATGAATTTCAAATTAATAAAAATAAATTAACTACTGAAGATTTAAAAAAATATCTTGTTTATATTAAAAATATAAATCTTTCTCAAAATTTAAAATGGTTAGATATTTTAGACTATTGTGATTCAAATTTTAATAATGATACTCAAGAGATAGCCAGAGTACAATTAATTGAATTGTTTCCAGAAATTTCAGAAAAATTAGCAGAAGATATGGCTGATGAAGAAATAATGGATATAGATGGCAACCAATCTCTTAGTGATTTGAAAAAAATAATAAATGATAGGTACTCTTGGGCAAAAAATATTGATTTTAATAATAGAGATAGCAACTATTTATTCTGGTATGTATCTGCAGCCAAACTAGAACCTAGACTAGGTGAGAGATATAACGAAAAAGGCAGTGAATTAGAACAAAATTTAGGTATCGCTAAAATGGTTAGTGATTTATTTAAACAAATTAAAGATTTAAATGAAAATCAATTAATTTGTGAATTTTTATTAAAGAACCCTCAATTCAGAGGCATTGTTAAAAGAATTCAATCTTTGAAAAATTATCCATATTCAGAAGTTGAAGATAATGTACTCGATAAAAAAACAATACCAATTGATATGTTAAGATTTAAACTATCATTTTTTGGTGCAAATCGTTATGACCCCAAATCAGACAGATGGTTAAGAGTAAGTTTTTTTTCTGGAGCACCTTATTTATCTGATCTTAATAATAAAAATGTAGACGAATGGGGTTTTGCAACAATGAATTCCTATTAAAATTTGTGAGTTATTCTTACTACGAAGTTTATACTAATACTCAGCGAGCTTTTTCGGGGTTAGGTTTCAGTTATGGATCTGATGAAGATGCTGCATTTATTACAACTTGGCTTGAATTATGTGGTTTAAATGGAGTCAAATTATTAAACTTAAAAATTAAAGATCTAGATAATAGTTTTAATGCTAATATAGATCCCTCAAAAATTAGTTCTGAATATGATTTTAATAATAAATCTACATTAATGATAGGACCTGGATTAATTGATTATTTAATATCAAAAATAGATAACAATAGTAATTTTAAAATAACTTTTAAGAATTGTAATGATCCTATATTTCTCATACCACTACTTTATAAATATGCAAAGAAAAGTATTAACTCACAAATTATTTCAAATAAAAATATTCAAGCACAAATAACAAATAAACATATTGAAATTAACAAAGAAATTATTTCAACAGATTATCAAGAAAATTTTGACTTATTGCTCACTAAAAATATTATTACTGAACAAAAATTAGATATTCATATTCAATCATCAAAAATAAATGAAATGCTCTTTAATGGGATTAATCCTGATAAAAAATCTTGGGATCAAATATCTGATATCGCTTTTAGAACCTTTGTTCCTGAGTCTGAGGAATCTAGATCAAAAGGTGCTGGAGGTGGTGATGCAAATGACTAATTTACTATGTGTAAATCTCTGGGAACACTTGTAAGAAGTTCATAACCTGATTCTGTTACCCTAACTGATTCACTTAATTCTAATCCCCAAGTATCCATCCACATTCCACACATAAGATGATATGTAACATTAGGCTCTAAAAGTGTCTTTTCATTTTTTCGGATACTTAGTGTATGCTCTCCCCAATCAGGGGGATAGCCAAGACCAATCGAGTAACCAGCCCTTGACTCTTTTTCTAATCCATATTTTTCTAATACTGACCAAAAAGCTACAGCTACATCATGGCATGCATTACCTGGTTTTGTTTTTTCTAAAGCTCTTTCAATGCCCTCATTAGTAGCTTTCAAAGTATCTGATATTTTTAAATCAGGTTTACCTATGTATACTGTTCTAGATAAGGCACAGTGATAACGATGCTTTACACCACCTAATTCAATTATTGTCCCTTCATTATTTTCAAATTTTTTTTCACTAGGAGTTAAGTGAGAGGCTGATGCTGATTTTCCACTTGCTAATATCAAACCAAGACCCGAATATTCTCCTCCCATTTGTGTTGAATCATTTCCTCCAATAAGAGTATTCTGAATTTTTCCAGCAACTGTACTTTGCTTTACACCTTCTTTTATTGAATCATATGCTTTTTGCATTCCTGCTTTGACAAGTATTCCTGCATCTTTCATGTACTTTATTTCATTCTCAGATTTTATATATCTAACCCAATTAATAAGAAGATGTGCATTGATAAATTTAGCATTTGTTAAATTATCTATTAATCGCTTGTGATTTTCTGCAGTATAATAGTAGCTATCCATTTCGACACCAATATTTTTATCTGACCATTTTTTATCTTTAAACATCTGAACAACAAAATCATATGGATGCAGAGGTGGAGATTGAATAAGATTTTCAGGATAACCTAATATATTATCTTCATTTAAATGCGTGGTTATTCTTGCACCATTTGAATCTTGCTTTCTTCCAAACCAATAAGGCTGCTCTTCATCAATAGAAACTATTACACCTTGTGGAACATAAAATGACCATCCATCATATCCAGTTAGATAATTCATATTAGAAGGATCAGTAGTTAATAAAATCTCAATACCTTTTTTATTCATAGAATCTTTTACTTTTTTAATTCTCGAATTAAATTCTTCTTGTGAAAATATCATAACAACTTAGGTAATTTTTTTTATCTATCTAATACTTCATATCCAAACTGATCTGCAGTTTCAAGAAGGATCTCCCAAATTGACAATGCAAAACCTCTTGGTATGTATATACGATAATTATTTAAGGATATTTTGAATAATTTAATACTAACATGATGAATTGCGGTGCTTGCAGAAGATAAATCAGGAAAATTTTTATTTCTTAAATCTATAGGAAGATGTCTATTTAAAAATAATGTTGAGCTATCACCTTTAATTTCAATACCTGTAAAGGCATGAGACATATCTAGAGTTGTTGCAATTTCATCACTTATTTCTATTTCTCTATTCAATAACCAAAATTTTAAAGGCTCCATTCTCCACAATGAATTATTTTCAAAAACAATTCCTTTATTAAATGTAGGAATAATATTAATATTTAATTTTTTAATTAATAGATTATTGAGTTCGTTAAGTTTTTCAGGCCAGCAAGCAATTTGTGTAATTTCTAAGTTTTTGATTTCTTTAAATTCTAATGAATGTTTTTCATGTTTGGAATATTTACCAACCTTATAAAGAGTATCTAATGCAGAGTGTCTAAGCATACATTCTTTCCCCTGTTGGATCGACCATATGAGGTGATACAACTTTTAAATTCATTTGTTTATTTCTTACAGGGTCTGCGCCAACAAGAGTAGTGTCTTTCCATTTATCTAAACCACCTTCAACAAAACCTATACCAATCCAATGTCCAAGCTCTGGAGAGTGTGTTACAGAAGTAATTCTCCCAATTCCCTGACCTTTAATATTATGTTTTTCACATACAATTGTTCCTGCATTAAATGTTTCTTTTAGATCAGTAGGAAAAAAACCAACTAAAGTTTGTCTATCATCATCACTTAATACACCACGTTTTCTCATAGCACTTCCAATATAAGATTTTTTTATTGAGGCCATTTTACCTAATCCCGCATCATCAATTGTCACTCTTCCATCTAACTCCGCACCCGTAACATGACCCTTTTCCACTCTAAGTGCTCCTAAGGCCTCCAATCCATACAAACAACCATTAAACTTTTGTGCATTTTCCCATAGTAAATCCATCATTGTATTTGCAAAATCTGATTTAATATAAACTTCAAAAGCTAGCTCACCTGAAAAACTAATTCTTGCAATTCTACATGGAATTTTACCTTTTAAATAAGTTGAAATCACACCCATAAAAGGAAAATTTTCATTAGTAATTAAAGATGGATCTTCAACACAATTATTAAGAACTTCTCTTGATTTCGGACCAGCCACAGCTGCGCCTGCCCACTGCTCAGATACGCTAGTTACATTTACTTTTAAATCAGTCCATCTTGTTTGTAATAATTCCTCTAACCATGCCATTACTTTTGCTGCTGCTGCCGTTGAGGTAGTCATAAAATATTCATTTTCTGATAATCGCCAAGATGTCCCATCATCCATTACAATACCGTCATCTCTCAGCATAATACCATAACGTGCTTTACCAACTTGAAGTTTAGCAAAGGCATTCGAGTAAATTCTATTTAAAAATTCTGTAGCATCAGGTCCTTGAACTGCAATTTTACCTAATGAAGTTACATCACAAATTCCTACTGTCTTTCTTACAACAGTTGCCTCTCTAATGTATGAATCACTTAGTGTTTCATTTTTTTTTGGGTAATACCAGGGACGTTGATACAAACCAACTTCAATCATTTTTGCTCCATGATCAATATTCCATTGATGCATAGGAGTAACTCTTAATGGTCTAAAATGTTTTCCAACGTTCCTTCCAGTTAAAGCTCCTACAGGAACAGGAGTATAAGGTGGTCTAAATACTGTCGTTCCAACTTCTGGAATTTCTTTATTTAAAAGATCTGCCATTAAAGATAACCCAATAATATTTCCCATTTTTCCTTGATCATTAGCCATACCTAAAGTTGTATATCTTTTGAGATGTTCTACTGAAATAAAACCTTCACGATGAGCTAATCTTACATCATCAGCTGTCACATCGTGTTGATAATCTACAAAACTTTTTGAACGTGATTTTTTATATTTGACTTCATAAAGTGGTTTAATTGGGTTTTTCCATCCACCAGGTTTAGGAAAAAAATAATTTGTTTTAGATACACCTAAACGATTTAAAGCATCTGTTGCACCCGCAACTCCTGAAGCAATACAATCATCTTTATTCCACAATCCTCTTGAAGAGCCAATCATAGTAATATTTTCTTTAGTATCGCTAGGAATAAAACATGCATTTTCTGGATCCCATTTGGGTTTTACACCTCTATGAGATAACAAATGTACAGCAGGAGACCAACCTCCCGATAAAAGAACTTGATCACAATTTATTGTATCAATTTTATTAATATTTTCACTTTTAGAAATATCTAAACTATCAATTTTTTTTGTCCCATTGATGTTATATGGAACGAAACCTTTTCTGATTTCAAAATTTTTATTTGAGTCAATTTCAATGTTAGTTCGTGAGTCTAAAACAGTTACATTTGCTCCTGCTTCTGATAGTTCATTTGCAGTTTCATAAACAGAATCATTATTAGTAGCTATTACAATATCCTCACCAGTTAAGACTCCATATCTATTTAAATAGTGCTTCGAGGCATTTACTGTCATAACTCCCGGTATGTCATTATTGTTAAATGCGATGTGTCTCTCCAATGCACCAGATCCAACAATTATGTGTTTTGCTCTAATTGTCCAAAATCGCTGACGCGGAAGTGTGCTGTCCGGAATTGATAAATGATCAGTTACTCTTTCTAACAAACCAACAACATAATTATCATAGAGGCCAAAAGCAGTTGTTCTAGTCATTACCTTAATTCCCAAGCTTTTAAGTTGATTAAAAATTTTAGAGGTAGAAAAATCATTTTCAGACAATTGATTTCCACCAACTAGACTGTCCTGCTCAACTAAAATAACATCTAATTTTTTCTCAGCAGCTTCTATGGCTGCTGCAACACCAGAGGGTCCAGAACCAACTACAATTACATCACAAAAATCATGAGCATGTTCGTAAGAATCAGGATCAGGCAACCGTGAAGCACTTCCCATACCAGCTGCTTTTCTAATTAATTTTTCAAAAAGCATCCAAATAGTAGTGCCCTTACCCCATTCAAAAGGCGGTATACCCATGAAAGTTTTGTAATAAAAACCTGCAGCAAAGAATCTACCAATATAATTATTTATTCCACCTAGATCAAAATTTACATTTGGAAATGCATTCTGACCACTTGCCTTCAAACCATCAAATAGCTCTTGTGTAGTTGCTCTAACATTTGGATCTCTTCTATCTTTAGAACCAATTGTAACTAATGCTCCCGATTCCTCTACACCACTAGAAAATATTCCTCTTGGTCTATGATATTTAAAACTTCTTCCAACAATACCAATATTGTTAGCTAAAAGAGCAGATGCAAGTGAGTCGCCCTCAAAACCACTAAGTTTTTTATTGTCCCATGTAAAATTTAGAGTTTTATCTCTGTCGATTTTGCCAAGGTTATTTAATCTCTTTGATTTCATTTATTATTTTCAACTACTTTCTGTAAATCTGGATGACATGGTCTAACACTTTTTATTTCATGTGTTACTGTTGAACGCTCAACTTCTAGCCACATTCTACATCCATTTGAATGATGCCATGTTTCTAGTTGAAAACCTCTAATATTTTTTCTAAAAAATATAGCTTCCGTCCATTCTTTTTCAGATGCTTCTAAAGAGGGATATTTAATTGAAGCATCTCCTCCATAGCTAAACTCACTATGATCACGTTCTCCACAATAAGGACAATTAATTCTAATCATTTAACCGTGCAATTTAGGATCTGGACCAGCACCGCGCTCATCAATGTTTATGCCTTTTTCAAATCTTTCAAGATTATGGTTATGAACATAATTATGTGGATTTTCATTTGCAATTAAATCTGCAAAATACCAACCTGAAGCAGGGCTAGCTTTAAAGCCTCCATAATTCCAGCCAGCATTTAGATAAAGATTTGATATCGGTGTTTTACAAATAAAAAATGAACCATCCATAGTCATATCCATGACTCCTGCCCAATGCCTTAGTAACCTTATTCTACCTAAGCAAGGAAGTATTGCCATGGCTGCTTCAGCTGAATCTTGAACGATAGGAAGATTCCCTCTTTGTGCGTATGACTTGTACCAATCGAGATCTCCTCCAAAAACCATACTTCCTTTGTCTGATTGAGATATATAAAAATGTGCTCCTCCCACACCATAAACAACAACTTGATCTAAAAGAGGTTTTATTGACTCTGTAACAAATGCTTGAAGCTTATGAGATTCAATTGGTAGATTTCCTAATTCTGCCATTTGCCATAACACAGATGTATTACCAGCTACTGCAAATCCAACTTTTTTTCCTTTAATTGTCCCTCTTGATGTTTGTATACTTTCAATACTACCATTCTTTCTAGTGATTCCAGTTACCTCACAATTTTGAAGAATATCTACACCTAATGAATCTGCTGCTCTGGCATATCCCCAAGCTACTGCATCATGTCTTGCATTTCCAGCTCGCCTTTGAACTGCTGCACCTAAGATTGGAAATCTAGAATCATCATAATTTAAATGAGGAATTTTTTTCTTTAATGTTTTAAGATCCCAAAGTTCAGCATCAGTACCATGCAGTCTCATAACATTATATCTTCGAGCAGCTGAATCTCTTGCACCTGGGCTATGAAATAAAGATACATGTGCTCTTTGACTAAACATTACATTATAGTTTAATTCATGACTTAAATTCTCCCACAACTTTAGTGAATGTTCATAAAATTCGTGATTACCCGGCATCATATAATTTGAACGAACGATAGTTGTATTTCGGCCAGCATTACCTCCACCAATCCATCCTTTTTCTAAAACTGCTACGTTTTTAATATTATGATTTTTTGCAAGATAGAATGCTGTTGCTAAACCATGTAAGCCGCCGCCAACAATAATAACATCATAATTACTTTTAGGTTCTGGATCTCTCCACTGTCTCGACCAACCAGATTGTCCATTCAACCCATTCTTAATTACATTCCATGCATTAAATCTAGTCATAATTTGTGATATCTTCTAGTATACTTCCTATTAAGTCATCAAAATAAAATGTTTCTAATAATGATACAAGTGTTATTTAATCGCAGTTTTCTATAGATCTGGCCAGGTATCGTTTAATCTATAACCTTCTGGAAATGGATCATCTTTATCAATGTATAAATTTTGTTTCCCAGTAATAAATGCACTTCCAGTTATTCTTGGAATAATACAATTTTTATTATTAATAAAAACTTCTTTTTCTATACTAGCCTTGAATGTAGAGCCAATAATTGACCTTGAAATAAATTCTTCATTAATTTGTATTTCATTTTTTTCCTTCATTACTGCTAATCTTGCAGAAGTTCCCGTTCCACATGGGGATCGATCTAGTTTACCAGGACGTATTACAACAGTATTTAAGCCAGTAAGAATAGATTTTGTATTTTTCTCTAATGGTTCAACAAATTGACAAAAAGAAAGATAGTTTAATCCTTCTATTGTAGGGTGTTCAAATCCGATTGTAAAATTAGCTTCTCGCAATAATTCTTTTGCTATATTTACAAATTTTTTAGCATTCTTAGGTTCAATTTTAAGATTAAAATCATTAGCATTACAGATCAAAAAACTGTCACCCCCAAAAGCTGTACTTACTTTTATTGAGCCAAAGTTTTTAGTTTTTAAATTCACATCTACTTTATCTGCAAAACAAGCTAGGTTAGTTAGTGTTACACTTTTAACTTTTTTGTTTTCACAAGTTGCAATAACCTTGATTAATCCTCCTGGAGCCTCAAGTGTAAGCTCAGTTGTAGGATACTGCATTTTAATTATATTTTTTTCTAATAACACTGTTGTTACACATATTGCATTTGATCCACTCATGGGTGGATTGTCTTCCGGTTCCATAATTATAAAACCTGCATCTGCATTTTTATGTGAAGGATCTAAAATAATATTACAATGTTTGAATACTCCTCCTCTAGGCTCATTCAAAAAAAAATTTCTCCATTTTTTGTCTTTAAAAAGTATTGATGATGCTTCTTTCGGTGATTTAAAATTTAAATCTTGAATTCCAATTACAACATCACCTATTTCACCACAGCAATGTGTATTAAAAACTGTAATCTCATCCATTTGATATGATGAGATCTTCTATTTTTTTAGAATGGTGTGTAATTTGTTCATAACCATCTTTAGTAATTATAAAACTATCTCCCACCTGAGATCTGAAATTGTTTGCGCTTGCACCACCATCTACAGCAAATACCATTCCTGGCTCAAGAACAGTTTTATTTCCAACAACTAATTGTGGCTCCTCTAAAAAACTAAAACCAGTACCTCTGCCACATCTAAAGGTAGGATATGGATATCCCTCAGCCTGTATCGTCTCTGCATATGCGGCATGAACTTCTTCAGCAGTAACACCAGGACCAAGTACTTCAAGAGCAGCTTTTTGAGATTTAACTGCAGTTTCAAAAGCTTTTATTTGTTCATCAGATTGAATTTCTTCAACCCAAAAAATTCTATCAAATCCAAGTTTAAATCTGTGGAAGTTTGTTGAACCACAATAACAAACAAATATAGGGTCACCTTTTTTGATTATTTTAGTTGATGCTCTGTGATGAGTTTTAGGAAGATCTTGACCTGATGTTATGACGGGTAAAAAATGAATATTTGGTGACATATTTATATCTTCCGGATAGTGTTTTTGTAAAAGTTCTGCTGCTTTTCTCGTTCCTGCCTGTGATTGAGCAAGTGCAATCTCATACTCTGGTACATTATTTCCAATTGTTTTTTTTGCAGCTTCCATCATTGCCATCCCAACTTGTCCTGCGTGGCGTGCTATATTCAATTCATAATCCGATTTAATCATTCTTATACTATCAATTATTTTAGTTAAATCACCGGGTTGCTGATTAAATAATTCATCTAAATATGTTTTAACCATTTGATTGATTTTAAACTTTTCAATAAAGACATTCTTATGATGATTAATAATTTGGGGCAAAAGCTCTCTCCACTCATTACCAATTCCATCATTTCATGTTTCAATTTTATCTA
>ENA-OSEY01002270-OSEY01002270.1-marine-metagenome-genome-assembly--contig:-NODE-2270-length-12545-cov-3.029997_pt1 | contig 12545 bp, 15 predicted proteins | sample MGYA00248465_ERZ534230 | MGnify/ENA primary metagenome ERZ534230 (study PRJEB26409, sample SAMN06344110) | marine metagenome | isolation source: Sea water from surface | place: Atlantic Ocean:Southern... | reverse complement strand
AAACATAAAGATCCATTTACTCTTTTAGTTTCAGTAGTTTTATCGGCACAGTGTACAGACGAAAGAGTAAATCAAATTACTCCAGTCTTATTTGCAAATGCAGATACACCACTTAATATGTCAAGATTACCAATTGCTAAAATTGAAAAGATAATTAGACCGTGCGGTTTATCCCCTCAAAAATCAAAAGCAATCAAGGGTTTGTCAAAATTAATAGTTCAAGAGCACAACTCTATAGTTCCTCAAAACTTCAAAGATTTAGAGAATTTACCTGGTGTCGGACATAAGACAGCATCTGTTGTTATGAGTCAAGCATTTGGATATCCTGCTTTTCCTGTCGATACGCATATACATAGACTTGCATGGAGATGGGGCTTGTCAACGGGAAAAAATGTAGAGAAAACAGAAAAAGATTTAAAAAGACTATTTCCAGAAAGTAAATGGAACAAGCTTCACCTTCAAATTATCTTCTATGGAAGAGAATACTCACCTGCAAGAGGAGTTAGAAGAGATGTAGATTTTATCACTATGCAAATTGGAAGAAAAAGTGTGATTAAATCATATCCTTCATGATCGTTAAAACGTATCAAATTAACGGAATGCATTGTATGGGATGTGTAAACAAAGTACAAAAAGCATTTATCAGCCACAATCATATTTCAAAAGCTGATGTTAATCTTAAAAATGCAAGTGTAAAACTACAAATGACAAGTAAGTTGCAGCTTGATGAATTGATGGATGTTCTTAAAAATATAGGGGATTATGAAATGATCGAAAATGAAAGTGAAATACACCATAACAAATTCCAATTATCCACCTATAAACCTCTTCTATTAGTAATAGGGTTTATTTTACTTGTTAGTATACTTTCAAGTTACAAAACCTCTTTTCAATTGATGAACTGGATGACCAATTTCATGGGAGGATTTTTCATGGCATTTTCTTTTTTCAAATTTTTAGATTTAAATGGCTTTTCTAACAGCTTCTCTACATACGACATTATTGCAAAAAAGTGGAAAAGCTATGGGAAAATCTATCCCTTTATTGAACTTGGCCTGGGAGTTGCTTATCTATTGGCAATACATTCTGCCATTACAAATACAATTTGTATACTAATTTTAACCGCCAGTACAATAGGTGTTATTCAAGCTGTTTTGGGTAAAAAGCAAATTCAATGTGCTTGTTTAGGAACAGTTTTTAATTTACCCATGTCCACAGTAACTATAATTGAAAATTTTACCATGATTTCAATGGCGATCTTTTCTTTGATTTTTAATTGGCTATAAACAAAGAATTTTGAAGGATAAAATTTTGTAATTTAGAATATGAAATTACTTATATCTTCTCTATTATTTATCATCATCAGCTTAAATAATTGGGCACAGAGTTTTACTGTGCAATCTAATTCAGTTATGCTAAATGGTTCGCCCAATGTTCAAGATTTTAATGACAATACTTATTTGGATGCCTTATCCACAGAAACGCTAACTTGGACTATAATTGCTGACTCCATGCCATCAACTTGGGAATTTTCTAATTGTTTTCCAAATTGTTACCCTATTGGAGTTACAAACGGAACAATTAGTATTACAAATGGTCAAAGTTATTACTTAAATGGTCATGTATATCCTAACAATACTTCGGGTGAAGGATACTGGACTATGGAAATAACCAATGGCACTACAACTGAGTTAGTGACATGGCACGCAATTGCTGGCAGTGTAGGTATTTTGAATGATTGGTTAGGCGTAAATCAAGCTAAAATCAAAACTATTTATAATATGGAAGGGAAAATAGTTCACGAAATAACACCAAATCAAATTTTTATTGTGGTATATAGCGATAACTCTACCACAAAAATATTTGTTAACGATCTATAAAAGAACTATCCGTAAGGCATTTTAAGAATGCCACTAAATCTTGCTTATCATTTTCTGATAACTTAATTCCTTTTACCCTTTTATCTTTGTTTGGGTTATCATAACCCCCTCTAATGTAATGATCTATTACAGCTTCTAATGATTTAATACTACCATCGTGCATATATGGTGCCGTTATAGCCACATTCCTAAGTGTAGGTACTTTAAAAGCTCCTTTGTCTTTAGGATCAAGTGTTACTCTCATTTTTCCAATATCCGTGTAATCCTTATATAAGCCATTATTGACCACTTCTCCGTTAGTGAAGTTAAATCCACTATGACACGATACACAATTATGCTTATTAAATAGATGCATACCTCTAAGTTCATTATTTGACAAAGCAGTCGAATCCTTTTGAAATGTAAATTGATCATACCTAGAGTTTCCACTAATTAGAGTTCTTTCATATGATGCAATTGCATTGGAAATTACTTTAGGGTTAGGGACTTCTCCAAATGCTGCTAATGATAAATCCACATATTCTTTCTTTTTTTTTAGTCGCTCAGCCGCTAGCAATATATGAAAGTCAAATTCATTTTTTTCGTGAATGGGAACAATGACCTGGGCTTCCAGTGAAGGATTGACTCCGTCTCTTAAAAAAGAAGTATTGTACGCTATGTTAGTTAATGTTGGCGTATTACGAGTAACTTCTCGGTCTTTAATGCCTTTAGCCTTTACTAATCCATCGGTAAAACAATATTTAGGGTTGTGACAAGATGCACAGGAAATAGAGGAATCCCTAGACAGTAACTTTTCAAAAAACAACTTCTTTCCCAATTCGATTTTAGCCTCTGTTAAAGGGTTGTCTTTAGGCACAATAAACTCAGGGAAACCAAATGGGATTTCAATTTGGTTTACTTTCAGGTTTAAAGAGGTTAGTGCTATAAAAAGCACTAATGAAATAAGTAATGTCTTACTGAGTAACGGTATATTTTTTGGTGATTTTATCTTTTCCATTACTTAGACTTAAAATGTATATTCCTGAAGAAAATTCCTTAAGTGGAAAGTATGATCCTTCATGCGGTAAATTCGATTGATGGATGATATGCTTTCCATCTATACTGTATATATCCAAATTAATTTGATTAGTGCTGTTAAAATGGTAATTAAAGGTGGGAGCAAAAGGTAAAGTGTAATCTACATGTACAAAATTCATAGATGCTTCATTTTCAATAGATGTATTTATAAATCCAGCCTCAAAAACATTCATGTTTATAGCATTATTACACATAGCCAAGTTACTCGGGCTACTGCTATGATCAACCCCAATGGCATCTAAATCTAAACCGTGTAGAAATTTATCTGCATTTGCAACTAAATCAATAAAAATGGTGTCATTTGATGTTGAGGGGGTAACTATTATGGGATCTATGGAAGTTAGCATCTGATTTCCTAAAGCTTGTAATGAAAATGAGGCATTTGGATTTCCATCATTGTTTGAATCCGTAAAACCGTTTGATACTACAAAAAAGTATCCTGAAGGCCATCCCCAATCCATTGGTGGACTTTGAGGGCCAAGGGGATGATGTGAAGGATAATTTACCGTATTTCCTGCATTTGCTGCTTGGTCTACGCCCAAATCAAAACTGATAGACTCAACCTGATTAAAGGCATAATTCCCTAAATAGTAGCTTTTAATGTGACCACTAGCTAATACATAAACGTTGTTTAAAGGGGTTATTTGACCTCCATCATGATGTACACTAATTCCAGATAAGTAATATTGTAACCTTGTAAAGTAATTAGTAACTCCATTTATAGTGAAATTCTGATTATAAGCAAAGGCATTCCCATTTAACGCGTGACTAATTCGTAGTACAATTTCTTTCTGTCCATGAAGATTAAAAGAAAAAAGTAGTGTGAGTGCAATAATTATTTTTTTCATAACAATATAAATTTAAGAAAAAACACTGAAGATTTTTTGCTTGTAAAAGTTACAACATCAAAGATTGTCAAAGTAATCCTTAATTTTGCATTAATGAGTTCATCCGTTGACATAAAAAATAAAAAGGCTAAATATGAATACGAATATTTAGAAATATTCACAGCTGGCATACAACTTAAGGGAACAGAAATTAAATCCATTAGAAACAACAAAGCCAGTATTGCTGAAGCTTATGCTGTCATGATTAAGAATGAACTTTTTATAAGAAATATGTACATAGGTCCCTATGAAAATGGCACGCATTACAATCATGAAGACAAAAGGGATCGAAAGTTATTACTTCAAAAAACTGAGTTATCTAAAATTCAGAAAAAACTAAAAAACAATGGGTTGACTGTAGTACCCACTAAACTGTTTATAAGCTCAAAGGGCTGGTGCAAAGTAAATATTGCGCTGGCCAAAGGGAAGAAAATACATGACAAACGAGAAGATTTGAAATCTAAAGATGCGAAACGGGAAATGGATAGAAAAATGAAACAATTTTAGTCTTTCAGAATTCCATCAATGGTATTGAAAGATACATAGTGATAATTATCTCGAGCCTTTTCATATACTTGTTTAGCCCATGTTTTATTTGCTGGTTTTTTAGCTAACTCTTCGTAAATGGGTTGCAGAAACTTTCTCCTCCCAATCTTTGTTAAAAAGATTTTCATAGGATCAAAAGCGGGTTGATAGTCAGCTTTAATAGAAATTAAAAACCAAACACATAAAATTTCCGCATTCCCATTTAACGATAAATTGAACGTTTCATCCAATTTTTCAAGTTGACGTTCATTTACATTCTCAGGTAGATGTTTGATGAAATGTAACCATTCATGTGTTGACCAATCAGCCGCTGCATCAACTATGTTGTCGACTCCTTTTTTTAAAAACACATCTACTGCTTTCTCAGCTTGGACGAATCGGTTAGACAATACTTTTGGACAATTTGCAGGCAATCCAGATTGATAAACCCATTGATTGATCATAAGACCGTCCTCTTCCCCTTGTAATAAATTTTGATCTAAATAGGCAAGAAATTCCTCTGTGGTAATGGTTTGGAATTTATGATCATCAAAATAATTTTTCAAAAAGGAATCCATTTTAGCCCTACCTTTTTTTTCCTCTAGCATTCTTAAAAAGAAGTATCCTTTTTCATACGCAATATCAGACATCGCATCATCAGGATGTAAACCATTTAATTTTAATTTTAGCTTTTGCATATCTTCATCTAGACTAGATAGTTCACTAGTTAGATCTTGGAAGCCTAGCAATGCTAACATGTCTGTATAATCTTTTCCGTAGAGTGCTTCCATAATTCTTCTTTCAAAATACACCGTAAAGCCCTCATTGAGCCAGAAGTCATTCCATGTAGCATTTGTAACCAGATTTCCACTCCAAGAGTGTGCTAATTCATGTGCTATTAATGACACTAAACTTCGGTCTCCAGCAATTATAGTTGGTGTAGCAAAGGTTAATCTTGGATTTTCCATCCCCCCAAATGGAAAGCTTGGAGGAAGAACAATTACGTCATATCTATCCCAGTCGTACTGACCATACAGCTTTTCCGCTTCATCTACCATTTTCCCCATATCCACTAATTCATTTGCGCAAGATTCAATCATCGAAGGCTCCGCATATACTCCAGTTCTTTCATCAATAGATTGAAAACTTAATTCCCCAACAGCAAGTGCTATTAAGTAAGGTGAAATAGATTGTTTCATCTCAAAGTGATATCTATTGGAAGAGTTGGTTTGTTGAGGATTGGAGGCACTCATGACGGCTAGCATTCCATCAGGTACAGTTATATCAGCACTGTATGTTACTCTGATACCTGGAGTGTCTTGAATAGGAATCCACGATCTGGTAAATATAGATTGACCTTGGGTATACATAAATGGAAAGTTTTTACCAGCAGTTTGATTGGAAGATAGCCAATCCAAGGCTTCAGATTTTGCGGTGGTTTTATAGAAAACTTTAACCAGTTTGCAAGAATCATTTAATTGTATGGACAAGGGAGTTCCTAATAATTCATCCGCTTCTAAATAATTAAAATCAAGCTTGTGCTCATTTTGATCTTCAACACGATCTATCAGTAAATATTTTGTATCTAGTACTAGGGTATTTGTTTCTGTTTGTTTTTCAAAAGAAAGCGCTGCAAATCCAGTCAATTCTTTTTGAGAAAAATCTACGGTAAGATCCAAATGAACATGGGAAACGCGTATTTGACTGTAATTAGACAGCGTATGGTTATCCACATTTTTAATTTCATTTTTATTATTCATAGCAAAGAGAGAATTAGAAATACTTAGGGTTAAAATAATTAACTGATTTAATAGTCTAGTCATGATCTTGTAAGGTAAGTTAGACAAAAATAATATTTCACCTTAATTATAATTCGGATATCGTAATCCATACAAAAAGCATTTTAGAAAATTTGTCTTATTTTAACGCCCTAATAAAAATTAACACAATGAATGCATTGATTGGTAAATCAAATCACCCCGAAGGTTTAATGACTTTATTCTTCTCTGAAATGTGGGAAAGATTTTGCTATTACGGAATGAGAACCTTACTTACTCTCTTTTTAGTAAAATCACTATTAATGGGGGATAAAGAAGCTTCATTAATTTATGGGGCCTACACAGGTTTGGTTTATGCAGCACCAATATTAGGAGGAAGAATGGCTGATAAATACTTAGGGTACCGATATGCCGTTATGCTTGGAGCTGTTTTGATGGCAATTGGTGAGTTCTTAATTCTTGGTGAGTCAAAAGAATTTTTACTAATTGGAATGGGTGCGCTTATCATTGGAAATGGGTATTTCAAAGCTAATATTTCTACTATTGTAGGAAAATTATATGAAGAAAATGATCCCCGAAGAGATTCTGGTTTTACCATTTTTTACATTGGAATTAATATTGGAGCATTACTAGCCACTACCGTGGTAGCCTACATTGGCGAAACATATGGATTTAAGTATGGTTTTGGGTTAGCAGGTCTAGGAATGTTGTTAGGCTTAGTAATTTTTTGGACTGGTAGAAATAAATATGCTTCTGCACCTGGTGTAGACATCAGAGAAGAAGGCAAGAAGAAAGTACTAGGCCCTTTGAATTACGTCCAATTAATTACCATAGGATCATTGTTCCTGATTCCGTTATGCTACATTTTAATACTACAAAATCATTTAATGGATTATATCCTACTTGGATTATTCATTCTCATTTCAGCCTCTCTGATTCGATCAGGAATTAAAGAAGACCAAGAAAAAGGGGTTAGCATTTGGAAAGATAGAATGATTGCTCTAATCATTTTTATGATCATAAACATTTCATTTTGGGCTTGTTTTGAGCAAGCTGGTACATCGCTCACCTTATTTGCAGATAGAAATGTAGATCGTGTGATTTTTGGTTGGGCCATGCCAGCGAGTATGACTCAATTTTTCAACCCATTTTTTATTATCGTGTTTGGTTCTATTTTTTCTGTGATGTGGGTTAAACTTTCTAAAATTGGCAAGAACCCAAGTATACCATTGAAGTTTTGTTTCGGTATTGTACAATTGGCACTCGGTTTCTTAGTTACCAAAGTTGGTTTTCAATTTGTAAACGAATCTTTTCAGGTTCCATTATTAACTCTTGTTTTTCTTTACATGTTACATACCACAGGTGAATTATTCTTATCTCCAATTGGACTATCGATGGTTACCAAACTATCTCCGAAAAGTATGGCCGGAACTGCGATGGGAGCTTGGTTTTTAAGTTTTGCCATTGCCAACTATGTGGGAGGAAAAATTGCAGCTATCACAGGAGGTCACGGAGGTTCAGACGAAGCGATGAGTATTGGAGAAGGTCTTAACCAATACCTGGATATTTTCTCTACCATTGGTTATGTTCTCCTTGGAATTGCCCTTATTATATTCTTACTGAATAAGCCCATTAAGAAATTGATGCATGGAGTAGAGTAATTAAAAAATTTTACTCGGATTCATAATATTGTAAGGATCAAAAACAGATTTAATTCCTTTCATTATATTCAACTCAATTTCTGAAAAAGGTATATCCATGTAATTTTTTTGCACCCACCCTATTCCATGTTCTCCTGAAATAGTGCCGCCTAAATCTACTGTAAGTCTGAATATTTCTCTTATAGCTTTTGGCAATTCCACCTCCCACTGATCATCTGTAAGCTCACCCTTTAAAATATTAACATGTAAATTTCCATCCCCTGCATGTCCATAACAAATAGATTCAAAGCCATAATTTTCTCCTATTTTTTTAACACCACTAAGTAATTCTGGTAGATGGAAACGTGGGACAACAGTATCTTCTTCTTTGTAAATACTATTTACTTTAACTGCCTCACCAATTCTTCTTCTTATAAACCACAGTTGTTCCTTTTGAGCTTCATCTTCTGCAAAAAGGATGTCTTCATCACAATGATGTTTTTCAACCACATCCAAAATTCGTTGCAATTCATGCATTAGATTTTCACTGTTGTTTCCATCTACCTCAATAAGAAGTAATGCAGAAATTTCATCTTTCATCTCCAAATGAGCATCGTCTATATACTTAATGGTGTAATCAACTGCCTGACGATCCATAAACTCTAATGCTGATGGGACTACACCTGCTTTAAAGATAGAAGCCACTGCTTTGCACGCGTCTGTTGCGGAGGAAAAAGGGACTAAAATAAGTTTATTCAATTTTGGTAGTGGCAAAAGTTTGAGCGTAGCTTTAGTCACTATACCCAAAGTGCCTTCGCTGCCAACCATTAGTTGAGTTAAATTGTAACCCGTAGCATTTTTTAATGTATTGGCTCCAGTATGTATTACTTCTCCGTTAGGAAGCACTACTTCAAGATTTAAGACAAAATCTTTTGTGACTCCATATTTTAATGCTCTTGGACCCCCACTATTTTCTGCTATATTCCCCCCTATAAAACAACTTCCTCTACTAGCGGGATCTGGAGCATAATACAAATCTTTTTCAGCAACAGCATTTTGAAGTTCTTGCGTAATAACACCTGGTTCCACAGTCACTTGGTGATTATCTTCATCAATAATTAAGATTTTATTGAATTTTTCCATGGAAATTCCAATACCCCCATGGATGGATAAGGCACCACCACTGAGCCCGGTTCTTGCACCTATAGGAGTAACTGGTATTTGATGTTTAGATGCATAATACATCACTTTGGAAACCTCTTCAACAGTGGACGGTTTTATGAGTACTTCAGGAGGATAGGTGAGTGATTCTGTTTCATCGTGTCCATACTCCTCTAAAACTTCTTTATTATTTGTAAGCTGATTTTCACCTACTATTTTTTTAAGTTGGGAAATGTGATCGATATTAATAGTGGTATATAAGCTCATAAAACGTATCCAAATAATCAATTTTTTTTATCCCCACAAAAAGAATTTATATATTTTTTTTGGGTCAGAAATGAGGTAATGTTAATTTAATTAAAAAGTAATTGTAGATTTCATTTAGTACATTATATTTGCATTCCAAATTTTGATTCGTTAGCTCAGCTGGTAGAGCACATCCCTTTTAAGGATGGGGTCCTGGGTTCGAACCCCAGACGAATCACTAAAGCCTTCCTAATGAAGGCTTTTTTTATTTTACAGCATGTTCAATAAGCTGCTCAATGGTTACAAAATCCAAAGCCTTTTCGTGAGTGGATTCCAATTTTACCTTTGGTGCAGCATTCGCGTCATATGCTTCTTTCCAACGAATGGCACACAAGCACCAAAAATCACCTGGTTTTAGTCCAGGAAAAGCATAAAATGGGTTGGGAGTGGACAAATCATTTCCTTTTGATTTAGTAAAACTCAAAAATTCAGCTGTCATTTCAGCACAAATGACATGTGTTCCTATATCATTGGAACCTGTATTACAAAACCCATCTCTGTAAAATCCTGTTTTAGGTTCGTTACAACATAGCAATAGCGGTTGACCAAAAACATTTAAAGATTGTGCCATAGCATAGTTAGCCATAATTAAAATAATAAAATTCAACATTAATTTTAGATACATACCCAGTAAGAATAGGAAATTTATTTTACTTGTTTACATTTGTTTAAATTCTACCCAAGTGCTGGAATTGGTAGACAGGCTAGGTTGAGGGCCTAGTGTTCATTAGAGCGTGTGGGTTCGACTCCCACCTTGGGTACTTATATTTAATTATGGATACTGAAAATACAAATGAAAATAATATCGAAACTTCTCAAAATGAGACTGAAAATGTTCCTTATTCTACATCGGTATTGGTCCTTGGAATTTGCTCTATCGTAACGTGTGGTTGTTACGGGTTGCCAGGCTTAGTGTGTGGTATAGTAGCTCTTGTGCAATCAAAGATAGGCCTTACGGCTTATGAAGAAAATCCAAGTGTATATAAAGAAGGTTCACTCAAAAACTTGAAAGCGGGTAAAACCTGTGCTACTATAGGGGTAATACTATGTTCTATCTATTTTATTATCATCTTAGGATACTTTATCACAATGGGTTCACTTTTTTTTGGCGCAATAGGCAGTGGTTTGTACGGACTAAAATAAAAGTTGAATTATTACCTTATACTATAAACATATCTTGTATATGAAAATGTTGCCATGCGGTTTCAAACAATTAACTGGACATGATTGTCCAGGTTGTGGATTTCAAAGATCTGTTGCATCTCTTGCTGAAGGTGACTTGACCACTAGTTTTGAGTTTTATCCCCCGCTAGTTTTCATTTTCACTTTGTTTTTTTTGTTGATTATACATCTCATTTTTAATTTTAAGAATGGTGCTTCATTACTAAAATGGACATTCATTGGCACTACATTTTCTATTCTATTAAATTACATACTTAAAATGACTAACCTAATTTAATATCATGGACTTTAATAACATGGACTTCATCATCGATCAAATACCCTTGATATTTGTGTTGGCCTTTCTATCTATTGTTTTTATTCAAAGTGCATTGGATAAAATATTTAATTGGAAAGGAAACTTAGAGTTTACAGCTTCAACCCTCACTTCTAAATTCCCCCCCAGATTAGTTCGATTTGCACTACTAAATGTACTACTGCTTGAATTTGCCGGTGGATTTGGGTCTCTAGGTGGTTTGGTTGAAATAATGGTAGGCTCATCAACGCTATTCATGGCTAAAATTGGAACCATAACTTCCTCTACAGCTCTACTAATTCTTTTACTCGGGCAACGTATTTCACAAAATTATGTGGATGCAAAAACAATAGTAATCTACTTTATTGTTTGTTTATTAGGATTGCAAATGTTGTTCTAATCTAATTTTATGTACAAAATCGTTATACACTAATTGAGGGTCAACAGATGATATCTCAAGATCTTTAAACAAATGTTGACCTACATGTACTTTAATGCTTTTGTTTTTAATTTTAAGAAATTCAATAGGAATTAGGAACGTTCTAATCCTCGCTTTTGGATATATTGGAATGATCATTTTTAAGAGAGCTAAACCATCTAAAAAACCATGGATGATTGGCGATTAAAATAAATCTGCTGACTATTTTTTCTGGAACAATACTCTAGATAAGATAATTTTAATATAAAGTCTCCTTACGAATCGCTTTAATTTGCTTTTTACTTGCTCTCGTTTTTAATTGGATTGTTTTATCATTATAACCAAGATTAATTAGCTTAATGATATAATTCTTCTTTTTTGATAACTCATCTTCCGTAAGTTCAACTTTATCTTTATCCACTTTTCTAACTTTATCTATTTTTTGGGCATGAGTAGTAAGACTAAACAATACCATAATTATAAAGAGGAGTGTTTTTTTAATCATGGGAATTGAGTTTATTAAAGGCAGCTCTACTTAAAGGTTCATACTCAGTTCTTTCCCCAAGCAAAACCAAATCATCATTTTCGGAAGTTCTGTGACTAAAATGAGCTAAATTCCCTGTTTTTGTACAAATGGCGTGAACCTTTGTGACAAATTCAGCAATAGCCATTAAATGAGGCATAGGGCCAAATGGGTTACCTTTAAAGTCCATATCCAACCCGGCTACAATAACACGAATCCCATTATTAGCCAATTGGTTACATACAGCAATGATTTCGTCATCAAAGAACTGAGCTTCATCAATAGCCACTACATCTGCATCGCTTACTTTTGATAATATATCAATGGCATTTTCAACTGGAGTAGACATAATTTCGTTTGCATCATGCGAAACCACTTTTTTGTCACTATATCGAACATCTGTCTGTGGCTTGAATATCAGTACATGCTGATTAGCAAAACGTGCACGTTTGAGTCTTCGTAACAATTCCTCTGTTTTTCCTGAAAACATTGACCCACAAATCACTTCGATCCATCCAAATTGTTCTTTATGGTTTGAGGGATTTTCTAAAAACATTTTGTAATTTACAGTCAAACAAAGGTATTAAAAACTAAACTTTGCTATAGCATAATTTATGCCCAATAAAATCCATCACAAACTCAAACAATTGGCGAAAGAAATTCTGGAGATGGATGAACCTTATAATTATCATAAGGTTTATGAAGCTACATTATTGCTTTTTGAACGCTTGATCTTAATTAAAAATGCTGAGGATTTTAATAAGGATTTTTGTGAAGATTTAGAAACTAATTTTGATCAGACTGTAGAGTTTTTCAAAACTCAACCAAGTTCTGAAACCACTCAATTAAAAGATAATAACCGAGAGGAAATAC
>ENA-OSEY01002269-OSEY01002269.1-marine-metagenome-genome-assembly--contig:-NODE-2269-length-12548-cov-3.213936_pt1 | contig 12548 bp, 11 predicted proteins | sample MGYA00248465_ERZ534230 | MGnify/ENA primary metagenome ERZ534230 (study PRJEB26409, sample SAMN06344110) | marine metagenome | isolation source: Sea water from surface | place: Atlantic Ocean:Southern... | reverse complement strand
CAGAAAAATATTGGGCTAAATTTTCAGTCTTACTTTGGTATCTACCATCAATTGGACTTATAGCGTGTATGGAATCAGGCATGGATTTTGATTTAGGGTTACAAATTTAACAATATGAACTACACATCACCACTTTTATCAATTCATATTATATTTATTTAAAAATGGATTCATTCAAATCATGATAAAAGATTTCACCCTTGGTATTCGTTGCTATGTAGAAGCCTGGAAATTTCTTTTTAGGAAACATTTTTGGTGGTATGCTTTAATTCCTTTGGTGGTGTTTTTAGGCATTTTTTACTTAGGAAACCTTCTCAAAGATGTAAACTACTTTTACCTTCCTAGTAAAGAAGATGGTATGGGTATTAGTATAGCCTTCTATTTTTTAGATGGTATTATTCTACTAATTGCATTTGCTCTACTCAATTTTACCCGGTACATCATGTTAGCACTTGTTTCACCAGTTCTATCGATAGTATCCCAACGAACTGAAAAATTATTGAATGAAAAAAAGTATGGCTTTTCATTGCGTCAAATTTTAAGAGATGTAAAACGAGCATTAAAACTCATATCCAGAAATTTAATTGTGGAAGCCTTAACAATATTGGGCATAATAGCTCTTTTTTGGTTGATAAATTTCTTTTTGGAAGAGTATGAGACTATTTTAAATGCAGTAGAAAATGTACTTATTATCATCATTGCATTTTATTATTACGGGTTTTCCTTCATGGACTACAATCTGGAGAGATGGAAAATCAATGAAAAAGAAAGTGTAAAATTTGTGAGAAAGCACAAAGGATTGGCATTGGCCATAGGTGCAGTTTTTACGCCCATATTTCACTACCTCAATCAATTCATATCCTCATACAGTCAAACTACATCAAATGATTATGAGTTTTTAGTAATTGTATTTTTGTGTGCATTAATTAGTGCTTTATTACCCATTTGGTCAATGGTAGCCAGTACCCTAGCTATGGAAAAAATCACTTATTTAGATATCAATTCCCCTAAAATTGAAGAAAATCCTTAATTTTAGTTCAGTGAACAATTCAATATCATTTTATAGAATTTTTATTTCTTTTTTGTTTTTGACAGGGTCAATTACCGCAATGAGTCAGGATAATAGTTTTTTTGAAAAAACTAAAATTCAGCATAAAATAAATGAGGCGCGTCACAATTTTATCCAAGGAAATGTGAAGTCAGCTTTATTAAATTACAAGGAAGCAATAGCACTAAATCCATCTAATGTAAAAGCCGAATATGGGCTAGCAGAATGTTATTATAAACTCCAAAACTACAAGAAAGCCAAATTTCATGCTGAAAAAGCATACCTAGCTGATCCCAAAATAGATGATGATATACTATTCTTACTGGGAAGGACGTATTTTAGATTAAATGAGATCACAAAAGCAAAACAAAAGTTGAGTCAATTTAAGGAAATGACGAAATCTAAATCCAAACTTAAAGATTATGGTGTAGACTTAAAATTAGCTCAAATTGCATATGCTGAAACAGCAAAAGTGAACGAAAAGATTGTGATTGAGAACATGGGAAATATACTCAATTCAAGTGCACCCGAATTTGCCCCTGCCATTAGCAACGATGGAAAATATTTACTTTTCACATCTAGAAGAGCAGATACTAAGGGAGGTGGAATTGATCATTATTTTGACCACAATTACTTCTCAGATATATATCTTTCAAAATGGGATGCCAATACCAAGACTTGGTCTGAACCATCCAACCTACTTGGGAAAATGAATACAGAATTTCACGATGGAAATTTGAGTTTTACAGCTGATAACTCTATTCTTATCTACAGAAACATTTACAATGTGACTAGAAGTGGTGATATCTACCAATCCTCTTACAGTGGAGACGGGAATTGGGGTACACCTAAACCCATACTACATCGAGACAAAGCCATTAGCCATAAAATAAACTCCTCATACTTTGAAAGTTCTGCGAGTATGACTGAAGATGAGAAATACATCTACTTTGTCTCTGAAAGACCAACTGGAAAAGGACAAACAGATATTTATTATGTAGAAAAAAAAGGCAAATCTTATTCTGAACCTGTTCCAGTTGGAGATCATATCAATACAGCTGGGGATGAAAAATGCGTATTCATTCACCCTTCTGGAAAAGTGCTGTTTTTTACTTCAAACGGTAGAAGTGAAAGTATGGGGAGTTATGATATTTACTATTGTACCAAAGACGAAAATGGACAATGGAATAACCCTATGAATATGGGAGCCCCTATTAACACTTCGTTGGAAGAAAAAACAATTAATGTCTCCAAGGATGGGAAGACAGCATATATAGGTGCTTATTATGACATCAAAAATCAAGGAGATGCGGACTTGTATCAAATTGATATTTCTTCTTTTAATTTTAATGTAGAATAGCATCATCATGAAAAAATTCACTTTGACACTTTGCTTATGGTTAACCTTTTCAATGTCCTTTTCTCAGGATGATCAAGATTATAGCAACGGAAATCAGTATGTTATTTCAAGATATGACGGAGGCGAATATATAGGTGAAATCATTTCTGACGATGGTAGAGAAATCTTAATTATCACTCAGTCAATAGGTAAAATATATATCCGAAAATCAATGATCTCCAGCATAAAAAAAATCGAAAATGGAGAAATAACCTACGATGAAGATTACAAAGCTACTGGACCTTTTACCACTAGATATTATTTTACGAATAACGCATTACCAATTAAGAAAAATGAAAATTATGCCATGATTAATCTTTTTGGTCCAGAGATTCAACTTTCTGTAACGAATAGTACATCTGTTGGAATTATGGCCTCCTGGATAGCAAGTCCAATTGGGGTTGTATTAAAACAACAATTACTTTCTAAAAATACTTTTCATCTTTCATTAGGTACGATTATGGGAACCTCTGGCTACATTGAACAAGGAAGTATTTTTGGCGGATTACACTGGTTAACAGCAACTTTTGGAGATCGATCGACTAATATCAGCTTTTCTGGTGGTGTGGGATACATGAAATGGCCAAGTGCACAAAACTCATCCATCATGGACAATCAACGAAGAATCGGAGAAAATTATGGATATAATTTCAATGATGAGTCACACCCATACTATGTACCTGAAAATCCATATGATACTACGACCACATCATACAACTCTATTTGGGGATGGGGTGGATATTATGGATATGATAGAAGAGAACAAGCGCTTAGAGACGAACTATACGCTACTAACTATTATTCCAATTTTAATACGGAAATATTTCAATTCAAAGATTTTCAACTGGCCAGTCTATTTAGTATTTCTGCTATCACTCCTATTGGCAAAAAAGCCAGTTTTATTTTTGACTCTATGATCATTAGTCGAAACAAGAAACAGTTAAAATATACCGGTGAAAGAGAAGTAGACATAGATTATACCGTCTATAATACGCTGACAGGACTAGATGACCAATATGATCAAACTATTTTAGTAGGAACTGATCCAGTCATTTCAGACGACACTTATAATCACACTACGCTAATTTTTATGCCTGCAGTTCGATTCAGTAAAAGTTTTGAAAAAGCATTCCAGATATCGCTTGCTGGTTTTATTGATATTCATGAACTGAACGGTACGGTTTCAGCCCCTGTTCCTACTATTTCCTGGTTAAGGAAATTCTAGTTTTTCAACAATTCCAATCTAAGCATGTTAAGCACAGATAATGAGGTAACATGAATATTCCTATCCCTGCTGTAACCCAAATTCAACTTCTTTGAAATAACTCCACGTTTACTAGCTAAAGCAATCCAAATGGTGCCCACTGGCTTTTCTGCTGTACCACCAGTAGGACCCGCAATACCGGATGTGGCTAGTCCGTAGTCGGTATTTAATTTTCTTTTGACACCTATAGCCATTTGTTCCACTACCTCTTGGCTAACCGCTCCATAACCATGTAATGCACTTTCCTGCACATGAAGTTGATTAATTTTACAAATATTGGAATAACATATCACGCTGCCTTCGAAGTAGTTTGAACTTCCACTTACGCTGGTAATCATTTTGGCCACAGCTCCACCGGTACAACTTTCCGCAGTCGAAATACTTGCGTTTTGTGCAGTCAATAAATCTCCTACTACACCTTCCATCGTATCGTCTTCATACCCATACACTTGATCAGGAATAATTTCGTAAAGTAAGTCAATGTGTTTATTTAGAGTATCCACTATTTTCTTTCCATCTATTCCAAGTAAAGAAAGTCTTAATTTTACTACACCAGGTGAAGGCAAATAAGCTAACTTGATTTCATCTGCTGATAAATTATCTTCCCAATCTTTTATGATTTCGGCTAAAAAGGATTCGCCCATTCCATGAGTTCTTACTGTCCGGTGTACAAGCGTATTTTCATCCTTGTTTCGACTTCGTAATTTTGGTATTACACATTCATTGATTAGTCCTTTCATTTCATAAGGGACTCCTGGTAAGGAAACGTAAATAGTATTATTTTTTTCAAACCACATCCCACTAGCTGTGCCTCTAGAGTTGGGTAGTACTTCGCAAGCAGCAGGTAGAAGAGCTTGATCTTTATTGGTTTGTAGAATTGGCAGTTCTCTAGATTGAAAATAAGCAATTATTTTAGACTCAATTTCCAATTTTCTTTCAAGCTTGGTGTCAAAATAGTTACAAAGCGTATGTTTAGTAATATCATCTTTAGTAGGCCCTAAACCGCCAGTCATGATGATTAAATCAGCTGAAGAAAAGTCATTAAGGGCATTTTCGATAGCTACTTTATCATCAGGGATCACCAAACCGGCAATTACTTTAAAACCTAATAAATTCAGTTGTTCTCCAAGCCATGCAGCGTTGGTATTAATGGTTTGACCTATCAATAACTCATCACCAATAGAAATAAGTACACAATTCATATTAATCTAAAGTTAATTATTAAACCATAATAAAATGAGTTTGGCCGAATTTTTGGTAGTTTAGACTAAAATTGAATCATGAAAAACCTAACTATCTACTTTATCCTTTTTGGGCTAATAAGTTGTGATACACTTCAGCAAGTCGCTAACACCGCTGGAGTTAGTTTAAATACAGAGACTTCAGCTCCAGCACTTACGAACCAAGAGGTCATTTCAGGACTGAAAGAAGCCTTAACCATAGGAGCTAAAAAAGGAGCTCAGCAGGCCTCAGCAGTAGGTGGATTCTTAAAAAATGACATGATAAGACTTCCCTTTCCACCCGATGCGAAAAAAGTTAGAGATAAAGCCATGCAATGGGGATTGGATAATAAAGTAGAAAAGTTTGAGGCTACATTAAATGAAGCGGCTGAAGAAGCCTGTAAAACAGCCGCCCCTATTTTTGTTAATGCCATCACCAATATGTCTGTCCAAGATGGATTTGCCATTCTTAAAGGAAATGAAAATGCAGCCACCACATATTTAAAAGAAAATACTGGCAATGCATTGTACAATGCCTTTTTACCTCAAGTAAAAAAAGCAATTGAAAACGTGAAATTAACTGCCTACTGGGAACCACTAGCTAAAAAGTATAACCAATCAACTCTGTTAACTGGAAATGACCCTATCAATACCGATTTGAACGACTATGTGACCAAGCGTGCTATATCCGGGTTATTTCATCTTGTTGAACAAAAGGAAAAAGAAATCAGAAAAGACCCCTTAAGTCGATCTACCGATTTACTCAAAAAAGTTTTTAGCACATTAGATCCATAACAGCCTAAATTTTCGTTAAATTTAGTAGGTGGATATCAAAACTGTAACACATCAAAATCCTATAGCTCCATCTGAACTCATCGTCACAGAGGAAGGAAGAATATACCATTTAGACCTTCATCCAGATGACATTGCAGATGACATTATTGTCGTTGGAGATCAAGAACGAGTTCCCAGAGTATCTCAGCATTTTGAAAAGATTGATTTTAAAAGAACTAAAAGAGAATTTGTAACTCATACTGGAGAGTATAATGGTAATCGTATTTCGGTACTTTCTACTGGTATTGGTTGCGACAACATAGATATCGTTATAAATGAGCTGGATGCTATTGTTAATATTGATTTGGAAACAAGATTACCAAAATCGAATCATAGAAAACTCAATATCATTCGTATTGGTACAAGTGGAGCTTTACAAGAAGATATTCCTGTTGATAGTTTTGTACTATCCACTTATGGATTAGGGTTTGACGGGTTACTTGGATTTTATGATGTTGATTATAGCGAAGAAGAAAAGAATTTAGCCAAAGCGTTTTTACAGCAAACCCCATGGCCATTTGCAGCTAATAGCCCCTATTTTGTCAAGGGAAGCAACTTTCTAAAAGAAAAGTTAGGTGACGGCATGCATAAAGGTATTACAGCAACAGCAAATGGGTTTTATGGTCCTCAAGGAAGATCACTGAGATTAGGTGCTAAAGTGCCTAATTTGAATGAATATCTTAACCGTTTCGAATATAAAGGAAACAAGATCACCAACTTTGAAATGGAAACTTCGGCATTATATGGTCTTTGCGCGTTATTAGGTCATGAAGCAGGTACAGTTTGTGCCATCATTGCCAATAGATTTTCTAAGAGTTACTCAAAAGATTATAAAAAAACAGTGGATCAGCTCATAGAACTAACCCTGCATAGATTAACTCAATAAGCAACTTTTATTTTAGAAGTACGTAGAAAACAAAGTGAATGGAGACAATGAAATAGCAGCCCTGGTCAGGTTACTTGACGATCCGGATGAAAACATCTTTGATCAAATCAAAGAAAAGTTGATGGAAATTGGTCCTGAATGCATTCCTTCTCTAGAAAAAGCTAGGTTTGAAGATAATTACGGTGATTTGTTCATTTCTAGAGCTGAGCATTTAATTCATGACATTGGATTTGGCACTCTAAAGAAAGTACATGAAAAATGGCTAAAGTTTCCAGTCAAACTGATTGACGGAGTTACTCAGCTTGATCAGTATTTTTTTCCGAATATAACAGCTAGTTTCATTCAACATGAGATTAATGAGATGATCAAAGATATTCAACCTTATATCCATCTCAATATGACTCCTATTGAAAAAGTAAAACTCATTAATCAAGTGATCTATGAAATTTACAAAGTCAAAGGAGATAAGAAAAACTACCATGATCCTAAAAACTCTTCGTTTGGGCATTTACTTCAACACAAAAGAGGAAATCCGCTCACCATATCCATGTTATATATTGAATTAGCAAGACACATGAATATACCCATTAAAGGCGTGAATTTACCTAATCATTTTATCGTGGGTTACCTAAGAGATAGTTCGTTAATGAATACAGGGACTTCCTATAAAAGAGAGGATATTCTTTTTTATATAAATCCATTTAGTAAAGGAGTTATCTTAAAACACAGCGATATTGATGATTTTTTAAAAGAAATTAGATTAGACTATAATGAATATTACTTGATTCCTTGTGATCACAAAGACATCACAAAAAGGATGTTGACCAACTTAATCTACAGCTACAGAAAATCTGAAAATACGCATATCAAAAATGACTTAAAATCAATTTTAGAATTGTATAAATAATGGTTGTTGTAACTTTAAAAACAATGTGTATTTTTGTAATAACATCAAAAGGATGAATGTTTTAGAATCCTGCAAAGAAAAGTATAAAGATTCACAGCAATTTTTTGAAGATAAAGATGCTACCCTTTTTCTTACCCATTTTGGTGAATTAGATTCCGAAAAAATTACCAACTTAAGTTCAAAGAGCGAAGAGCACTTAATTGAAATTGGCGCAGCCAAAAGAACCGTAAGAAATATTTTCAACATCCTTATTGAAGGTCTACAAAACATTATTAATCATGGTGATACCTCACCTAACGGAAAACAGCTGTCTTTTTTTAATATGGGAGAATTCAACAACCAATACCTTGTGTCGTTTTCAAACTTGATTTTGAATCATAAAACAAATAGTATTGTTGAAGCCATTAATAGACTAAACAATGAAGATCAAGCAGGAGTAAAACAGATTTATCTTAAGACCCTGACTAATGGTGAAATTTCTGAAAAAGGTGGAGCAGGATTGGGGATTATCACCATGGCCATGAAATCTAAAAATGAAATCAAATACCAGGTGACTAAAATTAATCACGAATTGTCACTAATTACCATTGAAGCTAAAATCGATAAAATTTAATATGATGGAAAACTTACACATTGAAGAAACAAAATGTACCCCATTTATAAATGGAGATGTAAATGGAGCTTTAACCATAAAGGGTAATTGTTTTCCTGAAAATTCACTTACTTTTTTTGAAACGATTAACAATTGGATGGATGCGCTGCCAAGTGATTTAAGTTCATTTGTAATGGATTGTGAACTCAATTATATCGCTTCATCTAGTGTAATGCATATATTCAAATTGATGCAAAAAGCAGAGGAACATTTCCCAGTAGACAAAATTGAAATCAAATGGAAGTTTGAAGTAGATGATGAAGATATTGAGAAGTTAGGCGAAGAATTTAATAATTTGACTAAGTCAGAGATCGAACTCATCCCAGTAGAAGTTTAGTTTACGTAATAACTCACTTTCTTTAACTTATCCCATTTTCCTCTCGTAAAGTCGGGAAACTTAACACCCTTACTATTCTTTTTAATTGACTTTTTGGATAACGCTATTACAGCAGACCACTCAGCAGCATCGTAAACATCCTGATCTAACGGCAATCCATTTCTTAAACAATAGATCAATCTATAATCCATGATATAATCCATACCACCATGGCCGCCAATTTCTTTTGCTCTATCTTTAATATTTTTAATGGGCTTAGGCTCATATTTCAGTAGGGTATCACTTAGCTGTTCTACATCCATCGAACGGTGCGCGTTTGGTTCAAATGCCATTCCTTTAACAGGGTATTTTTGAACAAATCCATTTGTACCGCTTACCGTAAATAGTCTTGAATATGGTCTGGGACTAGTGACATCATGTTGCAGCATAATGGTTTTACCACGATTTGTTTTTATTAAAGTAATATTCATATCTCCCTTTTGAAATTGATTTCCCTGCCAGCCACTTTGGTTTGATAAATTTGAATTAGCATATTGAGTTAAACCAAATTGATTGCTTGACATGGATACCAATCTTTCCATCTTATCACCTCTGTGGATATTTAAAATATGAGCTAACGGTCCTAAACCGTGAGTTGGATAAGTATTACCATTCGTTTTTTGTAATCTTTTTAGCCTCCAGTGATTCCAATAATATGTATCACTAAAATTCAATGCCCTAAGATCGTGTATGTAGGCGCCTTCCGTGTGAACTAATTCTCCAAACAATCCTTTTTTAGCCATATTATGAACACTAATTTCAAAGAAATCATACATACAATTTTCTAATTGTATACAATGTTTTTTTGTTTTTTCAGCTGTTTTAACTAATTCCCAGCACTCTTTAATAGTTAGGGCTGCAGGAACTTCTACGGCTACATGTTTACCGTGATTCATAGCATAAACTGCAATTGGAGTATGCAATTCCCAATGAGTACATACATAGATTAAATCAATATCATCTCTTTCAGAAATGGATTTCCAATCAGACGAGCCATAATATAGATCAGGTACTTTCAGATTGTCATTTAAGAAATATCTTTCTGCAGATTGATTTACTTTAGAAGAGTCTATATCAGAAATAGCCTTGATTTGAACACCAACAATTTTTGGCAACCTTTCTAAAGCCATTTGACCTCTATTACCCAAACCAATTACAGCTATCCTAACCGAATCCAATGGGTTCACGTTGTGTTCCAACATATGATTAGTTGGGCTAAATTTAGCTTTTGAATCCCAGACCTGAAAAAGCCCATTATCTTGAGCAGCTGTAGTAATCGCAAATAGTAAAATGTTTAACGAAAAAAGGCTAGATGTTAATCTAGTTCGCATTAGCACGTATTAAATTAAGTGCTGAGCCAGCTCTGAACCATTCAATCTGTTGTTCATTATATGTATGATTTAACGTAATCTGGTCCGAAGAACCATCTTGATGCACAACTTGTAACGTTAATGATTTGTTAGGTGCAAAAGAATCAAGGTCTATAAAATTAAATGTATCGTCTTCTCTGATCAGATCGTAATCACTTTCATTTTCAAAAGTCAACCCTAACATACCTTGTTTCTTGATATTAGTTTCATGAATTCGAGCAAATGATTTCACTATCACTGCTGAAACGCCCAAATGTCTAGGTTCCATTGCAGCATGCTCTCTAGATGATCCTTCCCCATAGTTATGATCACCAACCACTATTGACGGCACTCCTGCAGCTTTATAAGCCCTAGCGGTAGCTGGTACTTCTGACTTATCCCCGGTAAGCTGGTTAACTACTTCATTAGCTTCTCCGCTAAATGCATTAATGGCTCCTATTAAACAATTATTAGAAATATTATCTAAATGTCCTCTGTATCTAAGCCAAGGGCCAGCCATAGATATATGATCTGTAGTACATTTACCCTGAGCTTTAATAAGCAATTTAGCTCCATTTATATTTTCTCCATTCCAAGCTGGAAAAGGGGTTAAAAGCTGTAATCTTTCTGAACTAGAATTTACTTCTACAAGAATAGAATTACCATCTAATGCTGGTTCCTGATAGCCATTGTCTTTGACATCAAACCCTTTTTCTGGAAGTTCAATTCCAACAGGTTCATCTAAGTATACGTTCTCGCCATTCTCATTTGTTAATGGGTCAACAATAGGGTTAAAGTCAAGCTTACCCGAAATAGCAATAGCAGCTACCATTTCTGGAGAAGTTACAAAGGCCATGGTATTGGGATTTCCATCAGCTCTTTTTCTAAAGTTTCTATTAAATGAGTGCACGATAGAATTCGTCTCTTGCTTCTCTGCTCCAGGTCTATCCCACTGACCAATACATGGTCCACATGCATTTGTAAATATTTTTGCTGACTCAAACTTTTTAAATGTGTCCATTAAACCATCTCGTTCAGCCGTATATCTTACTTGCTCTGAACCAGGATTAATACCCAAAATAGCTTTTGGTTTCACTCCTTTATTTACTGCGTCATCAACGATAGATGCTGCCCGAGTTAGATCTTCATAAGATGAATTGGTACAAGAACCTATTAGCGCCCACTCTATATCAGTAGGCCAATTATTTTTAGATGCCGCATCTTTCATTTCGGCTACAGGGGTAGCTAAATCTGGTGTAAACGGACCGTTTAGATGAGGAGTTAATGTATTGAGGTCGATTTCAATAACATGATCAAAGTATTGTTCTGGATTTTGATAAACTTCAGCATCTCCTGTTAAATGATCAGCAATTAAATCAGCAGATTTTACAACCTCTTCTCTTCCCGTTGCGTTGAGGTATCTCCTCATTGAATCATCATAACCAAAGGTAGATGTGGTTGCACCAATCTCAGCCCCCATATTACAAATGGTCCCTTTTCCAGTACAAGAAATAGATTCTGCACCTTCACCAAAATACTCTACTATACAACCTGTTCCTCCCTTAACAGTTAAGATGCCAGCTACTTTTAAAATCACGTCTTTAGGCGAAGTCCAGCCATTCATTTTGCCAGTCAACTTTACCCCGATTAGTTTTGGGAATTTCAATTCCCAAGGCATTCCTGCCATTACATCAACAGCATCAGCTCCACCAACTCCAATAGCTAACATTCCTAGGCCCCCAGCATTAACTGTGTGAGAATCAGTACCTATCATCATTCCACCTGGAAAAGCATAATTTTCAAGAACAACTTGATGAATAATTCCAGCACCTGGTTTCCAAAAACCAATTCCATATTTATTTGATACATCTCTTAAAAAATCAAAAACTTCATTACTTACTTTATTAGCACGCATAAGATCTTTTTTCGCTCCCATTTTTGCCTGAATCAAATGATCACAATGCACTGTTGTTGGCACAGCAACTTTATTTTTTCCTGCTTGCATGAATTGTAATAGTGCCATTTGGGCGGTTGCATCTTGACATGCAATTCTATCGGGTTTGAAGTCTACATAATCTTTTCCTCTAGTGTAGTTTTTACTTATACTTCCCCATAGATGTGAATAAAGAATCTTTTCTGTTAGAGTAAATGGCTTATCAATTACCTTTTTAGCTTCATCAACATTTTTAACAATGTTTGAATAGATTTTCTTGATCATGTCAAAATCAAAGGCCATTTTAGTTTAATTGTTAGTTCAGACAAAAATAATCATTAGAAGTAACTAAAAAAATTAATCACCGATTATTAATAAAATGAATTATTTAATATGAAACTTTTATAAAATAGTTAATTTTTCAACCAATTACTGAAGAATTCGCAATCACGAAAATCGTTATTAATATTAATGTAGGTATCAAATATTTTATCATTTTGCCATTTTTCGATCTCTTTTAACTGCTTGTTTTGAAGTGCTAATTTTTGGATTTTTAGGTAATCTTTTGAAAAATCTGCTACATGTTCGTCGTATCTATCGGAAACGGTTAAAATCTTGAATTTAATCGGGTTAAATCTATCCTCATCTTGAAAAACTATACTAACCTCACCTTCTTTTAA
>ENA-OSEY01002268-OSEY01002268.1-marine-metagenome-genome-assembly--contig:-NODE-2268-length-12548-cov-5.522893_pt1 | contig 12548 bp, 12 predicted proteins | sample MGYA00248465_ERZ534230 | MGnify/ENA primary metagenome ERZ534230 (study PRJEB26409, sample SAMN06344110) | marine metagenome | isolation source: Sea water from surface | place: Atlantic Ocean:Southern... | reverse complement strand
AAATACATTGATGATGAATACTATTGAGGCTATGGAGAAAAAATATGAGTAAAACTCCAATACCGTGCATAGTTGGCTTTGGTGGAGTTACGCCTGCTGGACGAGCCTCGCATAATTTAAGCCATACTAGAATTACATACAAGCTAGAATCAGAACAAAATAAAAAAGACTACATAAAGTCTGTCTTATCACTTTGCAATATGGCTGATGAAATCGGTGAAAGCCAAAGTTTTGATAAATTTGCAGCTGAAAAAGAACATGAAGTTCTTCAAAACACATTAGTAAGAAAAATTGATAAAGAATTTATTAGAGAAAAGTTCTGGTGTTACGATTACGATCTACCAGCAAATGGTGGTGGACAATTACCTTTTAGACTAAATCCCACAGAATATTACGCCTCTCGGCAACATCCTAAAGCACTAGGCATGGCAGTTATGGGTATTGCAGATGCTTTCAGTGATTGTGGGTTTGATGTACGAAAAACAATTGATAAATATGGTCGAGATAAATCAGGATGTTTTGCAGGCTGTGCTGTAATGAACATGGATAGATTTTCAGGAGATGGCTTATTGTCCTCTTACCCTTTGGGTAAAAGAGCATCATCAAAAACTATTTCTTTTACGTTGCCTGAAATGACGGCTGATTTCATTAATGCATATGTTACAGGTAGTCTTGGGATTTCTGGACACTTCATAGGTGCCTGTGCAACATCGCAATACAACATGAATGCAGGAGTTGAATTAATAAAAAGTGGCAAAAGTGAACTTGTAATCGTAGGAGCATCTGAAGCAATAATCATGCCGCCAGCTTTCATTGGATTTGATGCAATGGGTGCGATGACAACCGATAAAAGACTTAAAGACTTGCAAGCATTGCTTGGTGAAGGAGAAGAATTAGATTACACAAGATATTGCAGACCCTTTGGAGATAATGCAGGTCTGGTGGTGGGAGAATCTTCAGGGTTCGCAATTCTAATGAGTGATAGATTAGCTTTAGAGACAGGAGCCAACATAAGAGGATGTATTTTGAATGTGAATATAAATGCAGATGGTAACAAAAAATCAATATCGGGGCCTGGGGCAGGAAACTATTTCTCCGTGGGTAAAACATTTAAAGATATTGAGGAAGTTTTTGGTGAAAAGGTATTGAAAGAAAATTCAGCGTTTATTGCTCATGGCACTGGAACACCATTGAACAGAATAACTGAGTCTCATATTGTATCAACATTTGCTAAGGAGTTCGGTGTTGAATCATTGCCAGTGACATCCTTAAAATCAAAACTCGGACACACGATGGGAACAGCCGGTATGGATCAACTCTGGGGTGCCCTTGGCGCAATGGAAACACAAAATTGCTCTGGGATATGCACTATTCCAAAAATTGCTGATGACGTTTTCACAGAAAATTTGGATTTTTATCTGGAAGACCAAGCTTTCGATAAGCACAAGGATATTGTAATGATAAATTCCAAAGGTTTCGGAGGTAACAATGCTACAGCATCAGTTGCATCAGAAAATCTAACAATGTCTCTCATAGAAAAAAGGTATTCAAAAACGGACATCGCAAAATGGGAAGCCAAAAGAGAGGCTGTTTTGAAAAATAGAAGTGTGGAGAGAGAAAAAGCAATTAGTGGCAGTATTGAGCCAATTTACGAATTTGATAAAGATGTATTAGACCTTGCTGATTTAGAGGTGAAGAAAAATCATATCAAAACGTCTACAGGTTTTAATTACAAACTAAGCTCTGATCTTGAAGGTAAAGATTTTACTTGAATCAAAAATTGATGTCCCGTTCTATATTAAGTGAGTGAAAGATTTTCTTATCCTCTGAGAGATCTTTTGGTCCTTCATAAATTGAGATTAAATAATCTAATAATTTAAGATCTAGATTCATAACTTTAGCATTTTCATGCACTAGAAGTGATGCTCGATACCCCTCAACTGTATCACCAACCTCATTCAGTGCTGTTTCTGTATTGAGACCCTTTGCTAGAAATTCTCCAAATCGATAATTTCTGGAATCACTTGAAAGTGCAGTTGAGAAGAAATCACCAACTCCAGCTAAACCAAGAAATGTTGCTGGATTAGCTCCTAGAGCTTTACTATATGCGCTCATTTCTGATAAACATTTGGTCAGAAGCAACCCTATGGTATTCTCTCCAACGCCTTTTTTATGAAAATAGCCTGATAATATTGCATATATATTTTTTAGAGCACCCCCTAGCTCAACTCCGTATCTATCATTGCTTGAAAAGGGAAGAAAATAATCTGTTTTGAGGGCATTACATAGAGCGTCGATGAAAATTTCATCCTCTCCTGCGATAACAGTTCCGGTTAACTCTTGATTGCCCAGTTCTTTGGATAAATTCGGACCGCTCAAAACAAAAACCTTACTTGAGTCAATATTAAATTCGTCAATTAAAACTTCTGTCATCAGCTTCCCTGATTTTTTGTCAAAACCTTTAACGCAACTGACAAATTTGCCTTGATATGTCTCGTAATTTAGTTTGCTAATAGATTCTTTAAAATCTTTACTTGCAACACTGATTAAAAGCGCATCACAGTCATTTAATTTATCAATTTCATGGGTTGCTTTAACATCCATATCATGTAGAGAGAATCCTGATAAACTTTTGTTTTCTTTATTTATTGATTTAACTTCATTTATGCGTCTTGAGTAGATAAAAACTTCATTTGAGCTTTCAGCGGCTATACGTGCAAGCACAAGCCCAAATTTGCCAGCTCCAATTATTCCTATTTTCATTTAAGGGTGCAATTATACAGAGTTAAGTACTTTCTGGGAAAATTTTTAACTTTGCGAATTTCGGTGCAATTCACTTTATCAGACGGCAGTTCTTTTTCTGAATATGCTACAAACAGAATTTTATCCGTTAAAGTTAAATCAATTTTCCATAAATCATAATGAGTCAGCCTTCTATCAGAACTTCTTATTAAAAATAGTTTCTCTGCATCTCCCTGATAATAAGCTGCTGTAGATAAGAGTGTGTAGTCCTCTGAGGCTAAATAATCATAATCCTCTTCCTGAAATAAATTTTTATAAGTATTATGCCACCCTCTTGTAGGGTGTAATGGATCATAACTCATTATCAAAGATGATATTCCATTGTTTGATAGCAGGAAGATAGGCCCAAGAAACAGGCAGCTTAAAACGATTGCCCTAAAGTTTATACCACTGATTACATTTGCAAGGATAGGGATGAGTCCTAGAAATATTGGAATAGACCAATTCAGTTGTATTTTTCCTGTAAAACTTTTGACTACGAAAAAAACGATCATTAGAAAAGTTGGATAAATTAAATAATTAAACTTTAACTTGAAAACTTTTTTTCTAACTTCACTATTAAAAAGAAATAACACACTTGGCACTGTCAAAATTAGTGTAAATAATAAAATTTCTGGATTAAAAGTAGGTGCATCTGAGACTAAATGATCGATCTCATGAGATAAAGTTAACCAATTATTTTGTGCATTCCAAATTAAAATAGGCGAACTGATTAAAACTGAAATTAAGGCTGATAAGTAGATGTGAATATTGAAAAAATATTTTCTGAAATCTGTAGCTAAAAAATAAAGAAGAATACTCAATGGCAGTAGGACCATCGTTAATTTAGCAAGAATTCCAAGACCAGTGGTAATTCCGATAAAATAAAACCATTTTTCATCTCTTTCTTCAATAAAACATACATAACATAGGATTGTTAAAGACCAAAAAAAGAACAAAAAAATGTCTGTAGAAGCAATGCCGCCTAAAATGAATATCGCAGGAGAAAGAATAGATAATAATAATGCAATGTAAAAGCTTTCTTTTCTATTTGTTAGTTTAAACGCTGCTAAAGAAAGTGTAATGACTGTGCCTAGGTAAGCAACATAGGAAAAAAATTTAAGGCCTAAATAGGTTTGCCCAAACAGTTTATTAGATATTGCAATTAGGGAAGGAACTAAAGGTCCTTTTGATAAGTAACTCAACGATAAATTCTGTGACCAAACCCAATATTGAGCTTCATCAAAGTGAACCTCAATTTGATTGACGACATCAAACAAAACTCTTGTTACAAAAATACCAACTATTACAAAAAGATAAAAAAGATTTCTATTCTTTATCATCTGAATCCCATCTGATGAAATATGACTTCTCTTTGCTAGAAGCATAGTAAGTTCTACTTAATATTTCACCGATAACACCCAAGCTCACAAGCTGTATACCAACAACAACTAATAATGTTCCAGCAATCAATAACGGCCTATCGCCAATATCTAAACCATAAATAAGTTTCAGAGACACTAAGTAAATCAGAATTATCGTTCCAATTGAGCTTAACAATAATCCAATCAAACCAAAAAAATGCCCTGGCCTACTAAAGAACTTCATAAAGAAATATACAGAAATTAGATCTACAAACACCCTAAATGTTCTAGAAATACCATACTTTGATTTTCCAGCAATCCTCGGGTGATGCATAACTACTAATTCTGAAATTTTTGATTCAGGTATTTTTGTTGCCATCCATGCTGGTATGAAACGATGCATTTCACCATACAATTTAACCTCTTTTAGCACCTCTGCTCTATAAGCTTTGAGACTGCAGCCATAGTCATGAAGCTTAACTCCTGTAATTGTTCCAATGAGCTTATTTGCAAGGATTGAGGGTAAATTTCTAAGAAAAAAATTGTCTTTTCTGTCTTTTCGCCAGCCAACAACAAGATCCAATTCTTCACCAATCAGCTTTTGTATTAGTGATGGTATATCTTTGGGATCGTTTTGAAGATCGCTATCTATCGTCACAAAATATTTTCCGACAGCAAGATCAAAGCCTGCTTGAATAGCAGAAGTCTGACCATAATTCTTTGAAAGCAGTATGCTTCGAATATTTTCCTGACGACCTAATCTCTTAACAATCTTCGATGAACCATCATCACTACCATCATCAATGATAATTAGTTCCCAACTCATATTTGTAGAAGCCATAACCTTAGTTACCGATTCCACAAATTTCTCTAGATTTTCTAACTCATTGAATACTGGAGAAATAATGGATATGTCTAACTTTTTTTCCATTTCATGTAGGCCTCGTAAAATATTTTAGCCAATACTATTCCAATTAAGCCACCTATTATAACTTGGCTTAACCAATGTTTAACGAGAAGAACTCTTGAAAATGACACTAGAAAAGAAAATCCAAAAAAAATTGAACTAATAAATGGATTTTTTAAAAAATAGTGCACAAGCGCTGAAAACATAAAAAAATTTAAAGCATGATTAGACGGTAGGCCTGTAAGTTCTGGACCACATTTTTCAATCATTGGAAAATTTTGGATATAGCTAAAACATGGCCTGGGTTGAGCAAATAAATCCTTTAAAATATTTCCAACGAAATCACCAAAACCAGTACAAATGCAAATGAATAAATAAATTTTGAATTTTTTTATCTTATAGAAATAAATGCCTAACCCAAATACAAGCATTCCTGAGAAAATTCTACCTCCAAAAAATTCTGCATAATCACTCAAAAAATATAATTGAACAATCCATTCTGAGAAAATTAAATCAATATCCATACTAGTAAATTGCTGTAGTTATTAAGTATAACCAAGACAAACCTATTAAAAAGAATGAAAAGTTTTTGGCGAGTTTACTTTCATATAATAAATTTTTTAAAACTTTTAGCTGGATAATCTTTATCATGAAAAAAGCTAAAGAAATACTACCCAAAATGTCTGATAGCCAATGTGCACCAATAATAACCCTCGATAAAGAAACCAACAGAGCAAACAGTATTAGTGAAAAGATTAATAATGTCTTAAAACGAAATTCTATTTTATTGAAGGCCAAAAAAATCCATACAAAAATTAGACTAAATATTGTTGCTGCATGACCACTTGGAAAACTACTGTAAAGAAAAACTGGATCTAAAAATGTTATGTCACTAAATTCATAATAGGCTGGGCGCAAAGCAACTGCAGAAGTTAATTCTTTCACTACTTTTACTATCACTCCTACCCCTATGCATGTAAAAACAAGTGTTTGAGTTTTTATACTATTCAAATTTAATTTATTTGATGAATAGCTGAAAATGGGCACAATGATTGCAAGACAAATAAAACCATTTCCAATTTCAGTAAAGTATGAAAAAAAAATTTCACTGAACATCAGTGAGTTAAAAAATTTTAAGAGGTAGGTATCTAAAGCAACAGTAAATTTTAAAAGCATTGCTAGTGCTAAAAAAACTAAGCCAAGCAAAGTATAAGAGTCTATTTTCATTTGATTATTTCTAGTAAAACATAATTGCCATGTTTTGAGATTATTTCATATTCAGCCTCAAGAAAAATTAATTTATCAACTCGGGTAAAAATAAAATCTGCGCCCTGAAGATCTCTATAGGAAATTTTATCGGCATAAAACGCAAAACTTGGCTTGTTCAACCTAAACATTGAAACATCTTTCTTTAATTCTTTAGCATCTAATGCAATTTTTTTAATATCAGCTTGGGTGGCATCATAAACAAAAGGCAAAATTTTAAATCCTAATACAGCCACTAATGCTAGAGCTGAAATCCTTTTGACAAGCATCAACTTCATTCCTTTAAAGTAGCTAACTATAAAAAAACCTATCAAACAAATCACAAAAATTACATAAGTGAAATCATTCAAAAAATTATTTATGGCTAAATTTGAAACTTCATAACTAGGCTGAATGCTCAAAAGATAATTTAGATAAAATGGTATCAACAAAATAAATATCCAAATACCACTATGAAAAAGAGTTGAGGAAATACTACTTTTACTGCTTGAGATTCTCAAATGGTTCTTATGAACAAAGTAGGCAAGTGGCGTTATTCCATACAAAATATAGTGCGGTAATTTTGTTGACGAAAATGAAAAGAAAATTAATACGAAGATGAACCATATAAACAAGAAAAGTTCAAAATCATTTCCCCTCAATTTAAGTTTTGCTGTTCCCTTAAAAACATCTATACAATAAGGGAGAATTAAAAAAGGAAGAACAATTAAATAATAAAAAATTGGTCCCTTATGACCCTCAAAGGTATTTGTAAATCTTCCAAAGGTTTGCCCAAAAAATAAATAATTTAAATCATAAAAGTTCATTTCTCTTAAAATAAAAATAAACCAAGGCAAAACTATTATCGAAAAAGCTAACCAAGCCTTCCAACTAAATAAAACCTTAAAGAATTCTAAAATTTGTCTTTTTAGTAAAAAATAAACAAGAGAAACTGAGCCACAGATAGCTATGATTGTCAGTCCTTTAGCAAGAAAACCTAAAGCAACATAAATTCCAGACCATACTAATGAATTATCATCTCTTTTTATTGAGTAATTAAATAAATTTATCATTAAAAGGGTAATAAACAGATTCAAAAAAGCATCAGCAGTTGCAGCAGAACTGATGATGAATACTCCAGGTAGAGTCAGTAAATTTTGAAAGATTTCAGATCGTTGAACATTGTAAGTATGCTGTTTTACAAAATTAGAGAAACAATATGCCCAAATAATAGAAGCTAGAATTGATGGCAATCTTAGTGCAAATTCATTTGCGCCAAAAACATACATTGATACAACCTGCACCCAGTAAACTAGGATCGGTTTTTCAAGCCTTAACTCATCCCCAATGATGGGTATAAGATATTGCTTCTGCTTAATCATTTGAAGTGAAGTGGATGCAAAAGCACCTTCATCAACATCAAATAAACCCAAAAAAAGAACAGGAATATAACAAAGAACTATCAAAAAAATGAAAAACTTATTTTGAATACTACTCATGACGTTGCAAATTCTTAGTGTAGAACGATTAGTTACTTTATTCAGCTTCTTAGCTTCTTAAAGCCTAGTGATCTTTTTCGATCTTCTGCACCTTTCACTACAATAAGCAACATTATCCCAATCTTTTTGCCATTTCTTTCGCCATGTGAAAGGTTTCATACAAACCTTACAAATCTTGGTAGGGAGGTGACTTTTTTTCAAACTTGAATAAATTTTTCAATCAAATAATAAAGAGATACAAAAGATGTAGATGCAAAAATTGCTACGCTCAATCCATGCATTATTCTAAATAACGAACTCGCAGTATCAATCTTTGTGTTGTTAATTATTAGACTTAAAAGCAAATTAACAATGTTTGCACCCAATAATATCAACATTACTAAGTTCTTTGTGGAAGTCCAAATTAGTTCGTACTCTGTTAGTTGAAAGAGATAGACAATACTCAAATAGGCAAATAGCATTAGCACAATAAAGAAGTGAAAACGAAAAAAGAATGTCTTCAAAAAAAACTTTAGTGACTCTTCGTCAAGACTTGACCTTGCAGCAGGACTTACAACTAAAGGTGTCAACCATACTGCCCCAACAATGGCTGCCAGTATGGTTTGTAGAGCGATTTCAGCAAACATAAATACTAATGGCGATCCGGAAGGGACTCGAACCCTCGACCTCCTGCGTGACAGGCAGGCATTCTAACCAAACTGAACTACCGGACCGCGAAGTGTAGATTTTGGTACAAATGCGAAACTTTTACAACTTTTTAAGATGTAAATAAAGTTGTATTTTGGCGTTTTGCTTAATAAAATAGGTTTACTATTTGTTAATTAACTAATAATAGGGGAGAAAATTATGGATTATTTTCTAGCAACAGATGATGTTGTCGGTATTTCCTTTTGGATAGCTACTGCTGTTATGGCAGCTGGTGCGCTATTCTTCTTTGTGGAAAGAAGTACTGTAAAGGCTTCATGGCAAACATCATTGACTGTCGCAGCTCTTGTATGTTTTGTCGCTTTTTGGCATTACATGTACATGAGAGACGTTTGGGTAGCTACTGGTGAATCACCAACAGTGTATAGATACATTGACTGGTTGATTACTGTACCTATGCAAATCGTTGAATTTTATCTAATTCTTGCAGCATGTACTGCTGTTAGTCTTGGAGTATTTTGGAAGTTATTAGCTGGTTCACTAGTTATGCTCTTAGGAGGATATTTTGGTGAGACTGGTGTTTTATCACCAATGGTCGGATTCGTTGTCGGAATGGCTGGTTGGATCTTCATCATCTACTACATTTTTGTAGGTGAAGCAGCTCAAATCAAAGACTCTGCAGGTAACGAAAACCTAGTATTAGCTTTCGACGGAATTAAATGGATTGTAACTATAGGTTGGGCAATTTACCCAATTGGTTACTTCATGGGTTATTTAGGTGGTGGCGTTGATGCCAACGGTCTAAATACACTTTATAACTTAGCTGACCTTGTTAACAAATTCTTATTTGGATTGGTTATCTGGTATGCAGCTATGAGAGACTCTGGTGTAGCAAAAGGCTAAATCAGTATTTCTTAAATTAAAGCCCGTATTTATACGGGCTTTTTTTTGGTCAAGATTTATTGATCAGAAAACCTTTCTTTTAGTTTCTTTTTTGTAGGAAAATTGTATGCATCAAGGTTGTTGCAAGCTTTCCTTGTGAGTTATAGATTTCACCCTTCACCGTTGCTATTGTTTTTCCCATCTTTATAAGATGAGCTTTAGTTGTCACACTACCTTTAAAAAGCGGCCTATGATGATGAGAGTGTAGATTCGTTGAACTAGGATATATCGTTGCATTGGAATTAATTATAATTAGCAGTGCCGTAACATCATCTAGCATTGCTGTCATCATGCCTCCTTGAACAGATCCATCTGGATTAAGTGTTTCTTCAGGAAATTCACCCTCTAATTCAAGACAATCTTCTTGGTGACTTATAAGTTTGAAATTGAAGAGTTTTCCGGTGCCGCCTGCTTCTTTGTGAAAATCTAGAAATTTTTGAATTGAATCTGACATAATAGTAATGGTGCGAGTTGTAGGATTCGAACCTACGACCCCCTGCGTGTAAAGCAGGTGCTCTAACCAACTGAGCTAAACTCGCGAAGATCAATAGAATATAATAATTTTATATGGAAGACTACTCTCAAGACACTATTCAACAAAGAGAAATTTATTCAGTAACTGAAATAAATCAAACAGCAAATGATTTTTTAAATGAGGCATTCCCTCCTGTTTGGGTTGCAGGAGAAATCTCAAATTTTCGAGAATATGGCACTTCTGGCCACTGGTATTTCTCGATAAAAGACTCTAATTCGGTCCTTAATTGTACGATGTTTAAATTTCAAAATAACCTTTTACGGTTCAAGCCTAAAGAAGGTGACCAAGTAATCCTCCAAGGAAAGTTATCAATCTATGCAAAATCAGGAAACTACCAATTAAAAGTCAGCAAAATGGAATTAGCAGGTTTTGGTGAATTAATGCGTAAGTATGAACTACTCAAAAATAAACTTTACTCCGAAGGCCTATTCGGAAATAAAACCGATGAGTCTATTCCAAATATTATCAATAATGTAGCTGTTCTAACCTCAAAACACGGAGCAGCGGTAAGAGATGTCATCTCAACACTCCAGAGGAGAGCGCCACACATAAAAATCACAATTGTGCCTTGCAAAGTGCAAGGTGAAGGCTCAGCCGAATCGCTTGTAAACGCCTTAGAAAAAATTGAAAAATGTCATAAAACCCAAGCGTTTGATGCATTGATAATATGCAGAGGTGGAGGCTCTATTGAAGATTTATGGAGTTTTAATGATGAACAATTATGTAGGCAAATAGCAAACTCCCCTATTCCAATAATTAGTGGTGTTGGGCATGAAACAGATTTTACCCTCACTGATTTTGTTTCAAATTTACGCGCAGCTACTCCAACAGCAGCAGCAGAAATTTTGAGTGAGGGAGCAAGTAATCTTAAAGATTATTTAGCTTTTCTAAAAGATAGATTATTGAAAGAAATAAAAAATAGTGTTTCTCTTGCTCGAGAAAATATTTCGACTTTAAAAAGGTTATTACGTTCTCCAAAACAAAGACTCGAAGAACAATACCAAAGGTTAGATTTAGCAACAGACAGATTAATTGTTAACAGTAAATTAAATCTCAATAACAAAAGAAGTAATTTTGAAATTATCAAAACACAATTAGAATCTCTTTCACCTCTGTTAGAGATTAAGAATAACAAAAGTACAGTAACAAACTTATTTAATTCCTTATCTGAAAAACAAAAAGTAATACTTAAAAACAAAAAACAAGCAATCAATCTTCTACATGAGAAGCTTATAGCTTTAAATCCAAGCCAGATTCTTAACAGGGGTTATTCAATTACTTTTAACGAAAAAGGTGAAGCAGTAGATGATGTTGTAAATTTGAATGAAGGACAACTCGTTACAACTCAATTAGCTAAAGGCAAGTTTAAATCAAGAGTAGAGAATTAAATCCTCGTTGCTTCAATTAATGATTCGTATGTCTGTGGTGTGATCAGAGTTTCGATGATTTTATTATTTTTAATAATGTAAGTAGTCGGAACATGTACAGGTATTTCCATGCCCCAGATATCTCTAGGATCAGTTTCTATATTATTGAATTCAACTTTAAACTTTTTAATAAGTCTATTCACTTCTTCAGTCTCTAGCACATCAAACTGATCAAAGTGGAACCCTAAAACCACAACATCTTCTAACTCATTTAATTTATTGAAATAAGGCATTTCCACAATACATGGTGGGCACCAGTCAGCCCAAATATTAAGGACAACTGTTTTTTCTTCCAGCACTTTTGAAGATAGCCCCCCTCCTTGGGAGATCTCTATATCTTGCTTTGAACAAGAAACTAAGAAAAGCGCAGCTAAAAAAATTAATACTCTCATACAGCTATTATATCTGAGGACAAGTTAATTAAAGTAAAGCAAAAATTTGATGGTTAAGCTTAATCTGCTTACAATGACAGTTCAAATAATTTATTACTAAGGAAAAAATGCCAACAACTAAAAAAACGACCAAAACAAAAAAAGTTATCAATGACAGCTTTTTTGATAAAGCTGGAAACGTACTAAAAACAATCTGGAGCTATATCTCAACAGGACGTGATTATTTCTGGAAAGGAGTAAGATTTACTCTAGCTACAGGTATCTTCTTATTTGTTGCAATTAGCATTGTTTCAAGCCTCATAAGCCCTTTGTGGCAAACAGAAGATAAAATAGATCCTACAGGTAAAGTAGTGGTCTTTAGCCCAAATGGTGTTGTAGTAGATCAACCACCAACACCAGCATCAACTCAATGGTATTCAGAACTAGATGGCTTAGGGTTTGGCTCACAACAACCTATTTTCTATCCATATCAAGATATGCTTGATTTCTTTGAAGATTTTAAAAACGATGACAGAGTTTCTGCGATGATATTTGATCCTTCTGGATTAGGTGTAAGTATTGTTTACGCTCTACCAATTGCTAAAAAAATCAAAGAAGCTGTAGATGCAGGTAAAGAGGTAATTATTAGAACTGATTTCATGGTTTCAACCGATTATCTTCTTGCCTCAGCAGGTTCAGAAATATCCATATCCACCTACTCTATAGTTGATATTCAGGGGTTTGGGGGTGCAAGACAATATCTCAAAAATTTCTTTGAAAAATTCTTAATTACACCACGTATCTATGCAGCTGGTGATTTTAAGACAGGACC
>ENA-OSEY01002267-OSEY01002267.1-marine-metagenome-genome-assembly--contig:-NODE-2267-length-12555-cov-3.617727_pt1 | contig 12555 bp, 12 predicted proteins | sample MGYA00248465_ERZ534230 | MGnify/ENA primary metagenome ERZ534230 (study PRJEB26409, sample SAMN06344110) | marine metagenome | isolation source: Sea water from surface | place: Atlantic Ocean:Southern... | reverse complement strand
CATCAAGATAAACACGAGCATGCCGACGAGCACGACCATGAAGCGAAGCATGAGCATCAAGATAAACACGAGCATGCCGACGAGCACGACCATGAAGCGAAGCATGAGCATCAAGATAAACACGAGCATGCGTACGAGGACAAAACCAGCCATGCAGACATTTCCGCCAGTTATAGTTTCTCTTGCGACAATCTTCGTGGTCTAAAATACGTTGAAGTTAATTTTTTCGATATCTTTTCAGGACTAGAATCGATAAAGGGGGTATGGGTCAGTGAAACGAGTCAAGGTGCCGCGCAGCTTACCGATTCAAACCGGCGACTTTATCCAAAATAAATACAGGATCATGTGTTAACCAATAAGGCCACTTGCTTTTAATCGTTACGAGAAGAACCCCCCGAGATTAGCAAAGCCAAAAGTAGGCTAGGTCAAATGTAAGGTTCATACATATGCATATCCATTGAATATGCCGACCTCCCTAAACTGTTTTCGGTCAGCGAGACCTTGAGCATCCCCGAAATCCAGATAGGATCATATAACGCATCTAGTTCGAGCCCAGTAGAATAGTTCACCAGAATAATCTGGTTAGGCGGTGGCGGTGGCATGTGTATGCAAGCGCCGAAATAGGGAACAAGGAAAAATTGGGTTATTACTTGATTATCATCAAATTCGAGGGGGACCACAAATCCAGGGACACGAACTGCCTTACCATCAATCTCTCCTCTTACGTTTACCGACTGAAGAGCCTGCTGATACTCATCATCCGAAGGCAGCGCTCCAGAAACACCACCAGATTCTCCCATTCGATCAGCATCAGAACCTTCTACAATATCACTCAAGTATTCAGGTGGATTCATCAGAATTTCTAACTCGTCTTCAGGAATAAGATCATCCCAGCCGATAGATGAGTATCCAAGTTCCGTCTTTCCATTTACAAAGGCCTGCTTCGACTCGTTAGCTTTAGATTGGTTAGCCGAACTTTCAGAACTAAACGAATTTTCAAGGAGATTATCTTTATATCTTAAAGAATGTCTATTATTTTCAACAGGCAACAGAGATCAAAAGCCATTTCCATTTGAAAAATTTCCTGACTAATTACAGTTTTGTAGGATTTGGCAGATCTTTATAGACTTCATTTGGATCAAACAGTTTTTCTTGAGCATTCATTTTAAGTTTCAGATCACTATCAACCTTTATTTTTAAAGGTACTGTCCTGTAAAAACATGATTTATAACCAACATGACAACTAGCTCCCTCACCAGACACTTCAACAGAAATCCATATCGAGTCCTGGTCATCATCAATTTTCATTTCTATAATTTTTTGCGTTAAACCTGAAACAGATCCTTTATGCCAAATTTTGTTTTGCGATCTGCTAAAGTAATAAGCTTCACCCCTTTCAATTGATAAAGTTAGAGACTCCGCATTCATATAACCAACCATTAAAACTTCACCAGAAAGATGATCAGTTGTAATACATGGCATTAATCCATTATTATCGAATTTTGGACATAAGGAGAGACTTTCCTCGACTTCCAAAATAGATGTTCTTTTCTTAAAATTATTTTCGAAACTATCAGACAAAACTAACCCTTAGCATTAGTTAGACGCATAAATCTCTCTCTTAGTTCAGTATTTTCAGCAAATAACCCAGAGAACTTGGTTGTTACAGTTGATACATTTGGTTTGCTAATACCTCTTGTTGTCATACATTGATGTTTCGCATCAATCATTATAGCTGTTCCAAGTGGATCGAGAGCTTGATCAATTGTTTCAAGAATTTGCATTGTCATAGTTTCTTGTGTTTGAAGCCTTTTGGCAAAAATATCAATTACCCGAGCTAATTTTGAAATACCTACAACCCTATCCCTAGGTAAATAAGCAACATGTGCAAAACCTAAAATTGGAACCATATGATGCTCACAATGGGTTTCAATATTGATATCTCTTAAAAAAACAAGATCATCATAACCTTGGACATCTTCAAAAGTTTTACTCAATGCTGCAAGTGGGTCTTGAGTATAGCCCGCAAAAAATTCCTCATATGCTTTAACAACTCTTTTTGGAGTTTCTATTAAACCCTCCCTTTGAGGGTCATCTCCAGCCCAAGATATAAGAGTTTTTACTGCCTCCATAGCCTCATCTCTAGATGGTCTATTTTGTTTAATATTTAATTGGTCCTTCTCGACCTTCATATCCATAACTAACTCCTGACGTAAGAGGCAAATTATTATCTCTCACATTGTTTATTTTTCTATTATAGCAATGTATATGATAATAATGTAAGAAAATACAACTATTTTATTGATTTTTAATATGGATATTCGTTTATATAATTCAAAAAGTAGGAAAAAAGAAGCTTTTGAACCTATTAATAAAGAAAATGTGACTATGTATGTTTGTGGTCCTTCGGTCTATGGATCACATCATATTGGTAATGCAAGACCTGCAGTAATTTTTGATTTACTAGCAAGGCTGCTTAAAAATAAATATAAAAAAGTTACCTATGCCAGGAATATTACAGATGTAGATGATAAAATAATTACAGCAGCAATTGAGCAAAAATTAGATATTTCTGAAATTACAAAAAAATCAATTAAACAATATCACTCAGATATGAAAACTTTAAATGTTGAGAGTCCTGATATCGAGCCTTTTGCTACTCAATATATTTCGGAAATGATTTTGTTCATAGATGATTTAATTGATAAAGAATTTGCATACATTTCAAACAATCATGTTTTATTTGATATTAATTCATATTCATTTTACGGAGAATTAGCAGGAAGGAGTCTAGATGATATGATAGCTGGAGCTAGAGTAGAGGTCAAAGATTACAAAAGGAATCCATTTGATTTTGTTCTATGGAAACCTTCTGGTGAAGACCAGTTGGGTTGGGAAAGTCCTTGGGGTAAAGGCAGGCCAGGGTGGCATCTTGAATGCTCAACAATGATTTTAGAAATTTTTGGTAAAACTATTGATATTCACGGTGGTGGTGAAGATTTACGTTTCCCACATCATGAAAATGAATGTGCTCAATCTTTTTGCAAAAATAATGGCAAACAACTTGCAAATTTTTGGTTACATAATGGAATGGTTCAGATGCAAGACTCTAAAATGTCAAAATCTCTCGGAAATATTGTTTTAATAAAAGATTTACTTGCTGATATGCACGGTGAGGTAATAAGACTGGCTTTAATGAGCTCTCATTATAGACAACCTCTGAAATGGACAAATGATTTAGTAAAACAATCGAAAAAAACCCTAAATAATATGTATTCATTTCTAGAAAAAAATGAAGATATTGATATAGTTGAAACAGATATCAATATGGATATGTTATTTGCTCTTAGTGATGATTTGAATACACCAAAAGCTGTATCTGTACTTCATTCAATTTTTAAAAAGCTAAAAAAGGATCCAAACAATATTGATTTAAGAAGTTCTTTTATTAGATCAGCAAATTTTATGGGACTTTTACTAGTAAAACCAAGTAATTGGGGTAAAAAAGACGATGATGAAATTAACAAGCAGTTGATTGATGAGCTTGTTAATGAGAGAAATAAAGCAAGAGATGCTAAAGATTTTGTTTTAGCAGACGAGATTAGAGACAGGCTTTCAAATTTAGATATTATTCTTGAGGATAAAGATAATATAACAAGATGGAAAAAAAAGAATGATTAAAAATTTGTATAATACAAATATACTTAGACTTTCATCTGATATACCTAGATTAGGAAAATTAGACAATCCCCAGGCAAGTTCAACAGTAGTAAGTAAATTATGTGGTTCAAAAATTACCGTATATTTAAATATGAAGCAAAATATTGTTTGTGATTTTTCGCATGAAATTAAGGCCTGTTCTCTGGGTAAAGCAGCTGCTTCTGTAATGGCTAGAAATATTGTTGGGTCTAAATCCAACGAGTTAATAAAAATTAAAACTGAAATGTATAATATGTTAAAATTTAATGGTTCACCTCCCTCTGGAAGATGGAATGATTTGAAGTTTTTCGAACCCGTTAAAGATTATAAAGGAAGACAAGCGTCTGTTTTACTAGTTTTTGATGCTGTTGAAAATTGTATTAATGACATCAAATAAAAAAGGGAATCCACTTCGAATTCCCTTTTAAGTTTGACTTAATCGCCCCCGATTAAACCATGCTCTTCCGCTACCTTTCTTCAGTGCTCCTTCTTTTTCAAGACCAGCTTTCTGTTTCTGGCTGGTTTCTTTCCAGATATTGCTATCTTTCTTTCCACCATGGATCTTATACCATTCGATCCTCACTGCGGTTTCACACCCGCCCATCGGCCATTGGTCATTGCGACCGACATGAAATAGTAGATCATATAAATTAATCTTAATCAAACTAGTTTAATGATTAAATTGTGGATAACTTCATTTTTCTGTGGATAAAAATTTAGCTTTTACCAATAATTCCATTTTTTTCCATATCTTTAATCTGTTCAGAGGTATAACCCAAGTTAGTTAATATTTCTTTATTATGTTCGCCTAATTTTGGCGCAGGGCCTTTAGGTCCAACATCGCTATCATGGAATTTCACTGGCGATGCCAATGATTTATATTTTTCTTCGCACTCTGGATCCTCAATTTCGACAAAAGAACCAGCAGCAATAGCTTGCTCATCATTAGCTACCTCACTAAGATTTTGAACAGGGGCCCAAATTAGATCTTCTTTATCAAGTTTTTCTCCCCATTCTTCTAGAGTAAACTGACTGAATGCTTCATCCATAGCTTTAACAAATTCTGTAGAATTAGCTCTTCTTCCATGATGACTATTAAAATTTTCATCTTCCAGCCATTCCTCTCTACCAATCGCTCTTGCAACTTGAGGTAAATCCCAATCTCCTCCTGCTCTTGGACTTAAACAAATCCATCTATCATCTTTTGTCCTGAAAAAATTTGCAATTGGGTTGATTTGTTCATCCCTTTTTTTTGTTGATGGAACTCTTCCAAATCTTAATTGAAGTGCCATGTCTGAACCGATTGAATAAATTCCTGTTCTTAAAAGTGAACTTTCAACAACTTTTCCCTTTCCTGTTTTCTCTCTCTCATACACAGCCGCTAATATTCCACTTACTGTTGAGATTGAAGTAATATGATCTCCAACTGCAACCCTTATAGGAAGAGGTTCCTCTCCTTTTCTTTGAGTTAAATGAGCCATTCCTGATCTTGACCAAAATGCTGCAATATCAAATCCAGGTCTATCTCTCTCTTCTCCCTCAAGTCCATAACCAGATAAAGAACAATATATTAGCCTTTTATTAATATTTAGGAGAGTTTTATGATCAAGTCTCGATTTTTCAAGTGAAGTAGGCCTTACATTTGTAAGAAAAATATCTGCTTCCTTAATAAGTTCTCTAACAATATCAGCGCCTTTTTCATTACTAGTATTTATTGTCATCCCTTTTTTACCTCTATTATCAAGGCTAAAAATTGGGTTTCCTACAATTTCTACTTTTGACTTTGTTCCCTCAAAAAATGATCTCATTGGACAACCTGATATAGGTTCAACTTTGATAACTTCTGCTCCCCAATCTCTTAACATCCCTCCAGCACCAGGTGCAGCTACATATGTTGACATTTCAATGACTTTTAATCCTTCCAGCATTTTCAATCCTTATATTTATAAAAACTAATGATTAAATTATTTGATTTATGCTATAGCACTATATTATGCAAAATTCTGCAAATAAATTAATACCTGCATCAACAGTTTTAGCTGTAAGGGATAGAAATGATGATATTGAAGTTTTTATGGTTGTTCGTCATCATCAAATTGATTTTGCCTCAGGTGCATTAGTTTTTCCTGGTGGTAAAGTTGATAAAAATGATCTTAATATTAAAATTAGAGATCATATCATTTCTGATCAAAACCTAAGTCATGAAGAGTTAAGCTATCGTATCGCAGCCATTAGGGAATGTTATGAAGAAGCAAATGTATTATTCGCTTGTGATGAAAATAACTCAGAAATTTTGTCCGATGGTAAATTAGCTAAACTAACTACTTGGAGAGAAAAGTTTAATAATCGGCAAGGGTCAATGTATGAATTTGCTGTCCATGAAAAATTAAAATTTACGGTAGATAATTTAATACCATTTGCACATTGGATAACCCCTGAAATGATGCCTAAAAGATTTAATACATATTTTTATATTGCTGAAGCTCCTCATGATCATCTTGGTGAGCATGATGGAAAAGAGTCTATTGACTCTATTTGGATCAACCCAAAGCAAGCAATTGAGGAATGTGAGTCTGGACGAAGAACAATTATTTTTCCTACTAAGATGAACTTAGAAAAATTATCCAGATTTAATAATGTGAAAGATGCTATTGAAACTATATCGAAAGAAAATGTTATTACCGTTGAACCAAAGGTAGAAAAAACTGAAAAAGGATCTTTTTTAACAATTCCTGAAGAAGCAGGTTATGGCCTTATTAGAGAACCTCTGGAAACTTTGAGGTAAGTCAAGAATAAGTAAATTGTTCTTCTAAAATCTTTTCTTCCAAATTAGTTTCTTGATCAAAAAGCATAAATAACTCTGTATCTCTATCTTCTAAAATTTTCACATAACTGATGTCCCGAATTTCAAGATTATCTGCTACTGCGCTTACAGGTCTTTTACTTTTTTCTAAAACCTCTATTTCTACAATAGACTTGTGAGGTAATAGGGCGCCTTTCCATCTTCTTGGTCTAAAAGCAGATATTGGTGTTAATGCTAATAAATTTGATTTTATGGGTAATATCGGTCCATGAGCAGATAAATTGTATGCTGTACTTCCTGCAGGTGTAGAGAGAAGAATACCATCACAAATTAACTCGTCTAATCTAATTTTGTTATCAATTTTTATTTTTATTTTTGCTGCCTGATATGTTTGTCTTAGAAGGGATACCTCATTTATAGCTTTTGCTGATATTTCCTTTTCTTGTGTTTTTACTGTCATTTTTAAGGGATAAACTTTTGTTAAAGTCGCAGAGTTTATTCTTTTCATTAGATCATCATTATTAAAGTCATTCATTAAAAAACCTACTGATCCTTTATTCATACCAAATATAGGCTTTGCTTCTTCAATATTATCATGCAGTGTCTGAAGCATTAGACCATCTCCTCCAAGTGCTACAATTAAATCTGCTTCATCAATAGAATAATCTTTATATTTTTTAATAAGACTATTTTTAGCTTTCACAGCATCTTTATTATTACTTGATACAAAATGTATTTTTTTATAAGACATTTTTTTTAAATATCACTTCCACTTGATAATTAATACCTAAATTACTAATGTTTTGTAATAAGTTTTTTCGATTTAGGTGAATATATGAATGTTTTTAATAATAAGCTAAATTTAATGAGCGATGAAGAGATGAACGATCCATCTATTTCAGCATCAAAGCTCCTGAATGGAGATAGGATCTATAGATATGAGCTATATGAGCCACCATTCTATATCTTATCAAGATATGAGGACCTCAATTATGCATTAAGAGAGCCAGATATCTTTATTGAGGGATTTGGTAATGGTCCTAATTTTGTTGATTCTAAGGGTGTACTCTCTGATGGTGAACATCATACATTAATTAGAAGAATTGTTCAGCCAAACTTTTTAATGGGGTCAATAGCAAGACTACAAAACAGATTAGAAGAAATAACTGAAGAATTGTTGGACGATGTTGAAGAAATGGATGAATGGGATATACATGATAATTTATCATTTCCCTTACCTGTAATAATTATTTGTGAAATATTGGGCATCCCAATAGATGATATTCATAAATTTAAGAGGTGGGCTGATGCATCGGTAGAACAAATGTGTAGTGAGGACCCACATTCATATGATGAAGAATTGAAACAACTAGAAGGCTATTTGCTAAACTTGATATTAAAGAAAAGAAATCAAGCTGAAGAAGATACACTTTTGTCGAGAATATCACATGCAAAAATAGGAAAAGATTATTTATCTGATGATGAAGCAGTTAAGTTAACTATACAAATTTTTGTCGCTGGTAATGAAACAACAACATCCTTAATCTCAAATCTTTTTTGGCGGATGATGACAATTGATAATTTATGGGAAAGATTTGTTGATGGAGAAATCGATATTAATGATGCTATCACTGAAAGTTTGAGATATGATCCCCCACTTCTGGGGCTATTTAAAACTACATCTAAGGAAGTAAATATTAATGGAAATATAATACCAAAAAAAACTAAAGTTATGATGCACTATGGAGCAGCAAATAGAGATCCTAAAGTTTTCAATAATCCCAATATTTTTGATATTAACAGAGATGGTAGCAAAGTTATATCGTTCAGTGTAGGGATACATATTTGTCTCGGTAGAGAATTGGCTAAGTTAGAAACAAGGGTTGCTCTAAATGCAATTAAAAATAGATTCCCTAATATAAGACTACTTAATGATGGAGAAAGAGTGGGCCCATTTCTTTTTTGGGGAAGAAAAAAATTACCTGTTACACATAAATAAAAATGTTTTTAATAATTGATCAAGGCACAACATCAACAAAAGCAATGCTTTTTGACCTTAATGGAAACAAGCTTGATAGTTGTCAAAAATCTTTTAAACAAATATTTCCTAATAATGGTTGGGTTGAGCATAATCCTCAAGAAATTATTAAAACTGTTATTGATTGCTGTAACGAAATTATATCTAATAATTTAGATAAAAAAATTTGTTCCATCAGTATTACTAACCAAAGAGAAACCGTTATAGTTTGGGACAAGATTACAGGCAAACCAATTTACAATGCTATCGTTTGGCAAGATAGAAGAACAGAAGAGTTTTGCAAAAAATTAAAAGAAAAAGACTATGAAGATTTAATCAGAGAAAAAACTGGTCTTTTATTAGACCCATATTTTTCATCAACAAAATTTTCTTGGATTATTGAAAATATTGAAGGTGTGAAAGAGGGCATTTCAAATGATCGAATATATGCAGGAACAATTGATACATGGATTGTTTGGAATTTAACAAAAGGTAAAGTTTTTGCCACTGATATTACCAATGCTGCTCGAACAAATCTTTTTAATATTAACAATTTGTCATGGGACGACGAATTATTAGATTTATTTGGAATTAAAAAATCCATACTTGCAGATGTATTCGATTGCGACGCATATTATGGAAATTCAGAAGCCTTAATACAGAGTATTCCCATTCATGGTGTAATTGGCGACCAGCAATCTGCTGCTATTGGTCAAAAAGCTTATAATTTCGGTGATATTAAATCTACTTATGGAACGGGTTGTTTTGTATTAATGAATACTGGAAAAAATTTTGTATTATCAAAAAATAATCTACTTTCAACGATTGCTTATAAAATAGGTGGAAAAACATATTATGCTCTTGAAGGTTCAATCTTCATGGCAGGCGCTATAATTGATTGGTTAAAGAATGGTTTACAATTAATTGATAATGTTAATGAATTAGAAAATATATTAAACAACACTAATAATAATCCTGGAATAGTTTTAGTACCTGCTTTTACCGGTTTAGGTGCTCCTCATTGGTCACCAAATGCAAGAGCATCAATTTCTGGGTTAACAAGAGATTCTAATCGAAATGAGATTATTTTGTCATCAATTCAATCAATTTCCTTGCAATCTCTTGATCTTATTTCAGCTTTAGAAAATGATACTAGTCATTTATTTAATAGCTCAATTAAAACTCTCAAAGTTGATGGGGGTGTAACCGAAAATGAGTGGTTTCTTCAAAATCTCTCAGATATTTGTAATCTCAACATTATGAAGTCTTATGAAAAAGAGGCAACCGCTCTTGGTGCAGCATCATTATCTGCTTTAGGTTCAGGTGAGATTAATGACCTAAGTGAATTTAATAAAACTTCAAAAGAAAATTCTATTTTTTTTCCAAAAATTAAAAATAATTTGAGAGAAAAAATTATTAATAACTGGGATAATGCTGTTAAAAAAACCTTAGAAATCTGAATTGATTAATGCTGGTTTTATATTTATAAAAATTGTATTGTAAAAAAATGAACAAAAGAATTAAAGAAAGTGTATCTGAAGAGGAATGGGCTGCTAGAGTAGAGTTAGCTGCCTTATACAGACTAGTTGCACTTTATGGATGGGATGATCTTGTTTTCACTCATATTTCAGTGCGAGTTCCCTCTGAACCTGATCACTTTTTATTAAATCCATATGGTCTTTTGTTTGATGAAATTTGTGCTTCAGACCTTGTTAAAATTGATCTCGAAGGAAATAAGGTTTCAGAAACAAATTATAATGTTAATGCTGCAGGTTTTACCATACATTCCGCAGTTCACTCATCTGGTACAAATAATCATGCTGTTATTCATACACACTCAAATGATGGTGTTGCAGTTGCAGCCCAAAAAGACGGTTTAATGCCACTAAGTCAACATGCAATGGTAATTAGAGATGATTGTGCTTATCATGATTATGAAGGTATTGCTCTAAATCTAGATGAAAGAGAAAGATTAATTAATGACCTAGGAGATAAGCATTGTTTAATTTTAAAAAACCATGGTCTTTTAACAACTGGAGCCACATGCGGAGATGCTTGGCTCAGATTATTTTTTCTTGAAAGAGCCTGTACAATGCAAATCAAAGCTCTATCTGGAGGTTTAAAATTGAATAAGGTACCAGCTGATGTAATTGAGTTAGTAACCCAACAAGGACATATGGCCTCTGATGACGGAATAGGACAACTTGCATGGCCTGGTTTAATAAGGAAATTAGACAAAATTGATCCAAGTTATAAACACTAAAAAGGAGTAATAATGAAATTTGCTGTTGGACAACCTGTTACAAGAATTGAGGATACGCGTTTAATTACTGGTGAAGGTAATTATACAGATGATATAAAATACGCTAATATGTGTCATGGTGTTTTCGTCAGATCACCTTACGCCCATGCAAAAATTACAAATATTGATATTGATAGTGCTCGCAGTATGCCTGGAGTTATCGATATTTTTACGAATGATAAATTTATTAGTGCTGGTATTACTCATATGTCGGTAATAGATTTTCTTCAGAATAAGGACGGTTCACCTATGAATGCTAGTAAAAGACCTATACTTGCATCTGAGAGAGTGAGACATGTCGGAGATCCAGTGGTTTTTATAATAGCTGAAACAACTAATGAAGCTCTTGACGCAGCGGATAGTGTTATTATTGACTATGAGGAGTTACCTTCAAACTCTGACACTTCAAAGGCATTATTGCCCGATTCACCCAGACTGTTTGAAGAGTTCAATTCAAATTGTGCTGTAGATTGGGGTATTGGATCTGATGACGAATGGAAACAAGTTGAGAGAGAAGCTCATCATGTTTCACATGTTCACTTGATAAACAATAGAATAGTTGTAAATCCAATTGAACCAAGATCAGCTGTATCAGTTTTTAATAAGGATGAGGGTAAATTTAAAATGCATGTAGAGAGTCAAGGACCTCATGCAATGAGAGAAAGACTTGCCAACACATTAAATGTAAAAGAAGAAGATATTCAAGTTGTTACTAAAGATGTTGGTGGTGGTTTCGGTTTAAAAATGATGTGTTTTCCTGAATATATTGCTGTAATGCATGCAAGCAAAGTTTTATCAAGGCCAGTCAAGTGGACTGCAACTAGATCAGAGTCTTTTTTAAGCGATGCACAAGGCAGAGATCATGTAACTGATGCATTTTTGGCTCTTGATAAAAAAGGGAAATTTCTTGGTGTAAAGGTGGAAACAACTGCTTCAGTTGGAGCTTATCTATCTCAATATGGTATTTTCATTCCAACTTTAGCAGCAGCTGGCATGCATGTAGGAGTATATAATATTCCTGTAATGACTAATAATGTAAAAGTTGTTTATACCAATACTGTACCGATTGATGCTTACAGAGGAGCTGGTAGGCCTGAAGCTAGTTATGTTATTGAAAGATTAGTTGATCAAGCTGCACGAGATATGTCCATGGGACAAGTAGAAATCAGAAAACTTAATTATGTCCAACCCTCAGATGTTGGTAATACTGAAGATCCAGTAATACCTTTTGATAGTTGTGATTTTGATAAAACAACAAATATGACACTTATTAATTCCTCATTCGAAGACTTTGAAAAGAGAAAAACTATTTCAAATAAAGAAAATAAATTACGAGGAATTGGTGTGTCTTATTATGTTGAGAGAACTCAAGGTGAAGGATCTGAAGACTCTAAAATTATTGTTTCTAGCGACGGAAAGGTTAATGTTTATACAGGAACGATGGCAACTGGACAAGGACATGAGACCGCATGGACTCAAATTGTTGTTGATAAATTAGGTGTAAATTATGAGGATGTATCAATTCACTTTGGTGACAGTGAAGATCTGCCAAACGGAGGGGGAACAGGTGGTTCAAAATCTTTATATTTTGCAGCCGGAGCAATTAATGACGCATCTGAAGATGTTTTAAAAAAGGGTATCGAAATTGCCGCAGCTGAGTTAGAAGCAACTATTGATGAGATAGAATACTCTACAGTATCTGGACCACTTTTTCAGGTTAAAGGAACAAATAGA
>ENA-OSEY01002266-OSEY01002266.1-marine-metagenome-genome-assembly--contig:-NODE-2266-length-12558-cov-2.675988_pt1 | contig 12558 bp, 7 predicted proteins | sample MGYA00248465_ERZ534230 | MGnify/ENA primary metagenome ERZ534230 (study PRJEB26409, sample SAMN06344110) | marine metagenome | isolation source: Sea water from surface | place: Atlantic Ocean:Southern... | reverse complement strand
AAAGAAGAAAGGTTAAAGCAAGCTCAAGAAGAGGGTACAGATTTTGTATTAGCATTAGAAAGTTCTACTAGTAGCATCACTAGATCAGATTTAGCATCACAGGAGCAAAAGGAAGATGGACAGAAACAAGAACCATTATCAATTAGATCTGACTGTAGACCACTACCAATAGCAAAGATACTTATTTTTATAAAAAATCTTTTAATTGAAACTCAAAAACTAAAAAGAGCAAAAAGAGATCCATTAAAAACATTAGCATTAGATACAAGTCAATTTGATGATAGAATAAGAGAATTAACTCAACAGGCTGCTAAATTAATAGCTGCAGAGATGAAATGGATAACAGGTCAAGTTCAAAAAACCAGTATTGAAAAAGTTAATACTGAAATGAAGAAAAAATATTTTGAAATTCCTCTCAATGAAAGACAAGAATTAAAAAAAGAAGTTGAAGAAGCAAATGATTTATTATCCTGTTTATTTCGTAATATTATGAATGGATTGGAAAGACTTGTTTTCGCAATATTAGAGGACATGGTAAAGAAAGCTGTAACTGCACCACCTTGTGCAGCTGAGAATGTAGCTGGTTCAATGATAGGTCAGATTGCTGATAGAGTACAAAAAGCTTTAAATGGTATTCTTAGTAGATTAGATAATCTTCTTGATTTTCCAAGTCCTCTTTCAAGCATGAGTGAGGGTGGTGGAATGGAAGCACTTGATATTATTGCAGATATTATTTCTCTTTTAGAATGTGATGAAAAACCTGGTTGTCCAGAGGTAACTGAATTAAGTTTATGGGATGGTGGTAATGTTACTCCAAATTCATCATCAACATTCCTTGCTAACATAGCCAAAGAATATATTGGTGATCCAAACAGAAAAGTAGTTGGTGCAAGTGGATGTAATTCTGGACCTGTTTCTTGTGGACCTCCAACAGTTAAATTTTTTGGAGGTAGAGGATCAGGTGCTGCAGGTAATTTAATTATTAGTGCTCTAGGTCAAGTAATGGGTATTGATATGGTTGATTTTGGTGTTAATTATAATAGAGATGCAAATGCTGTGGTTGTAGATACATGTGGAAAAGGACAAGGAGCTGTTATAAGACCAGTTATATCAACATATACAGATCCTGATGGAAATGAGCAAACAGGAATTACAAATATAAATGTGATAGAACCAGGCACAGGTTATCTAACAGCTCCAGATGGAAGTACAGGAGGAGATGGTCAAGTATGGGCAAATCCTGAGGACACAACTGTAACACGTGCTGATGGAGAGGTGGAAATACCTTATCCACCAGGTAACATAGTGACTGTAACACCTGGTGATATAGTCTTACTTCCACCAGGCACAGAAGTTGTAACTGAAGCCTTATCTCCATCTGATATTCAACAGATAGCAGTTGATGCTAATGTTAATAATCTAAACAATAATCTAAACAATAACTTAGACACTGAACTGGGTCAACTTGTAGATTCAATTCTAGGAACTGGAACAGGCACTGGAACTGGAACAGGCACTGGAACTGGAACTGGAACTGGTACTGGTACTGGAACTGGTACTGGTACTGGGACTGGAACAGCTTAAGACAAGCTAATCTACATAAATAAAAAGCTAATTTTTATAGCTTCTCAGCAAATTATATAAAGAATCTTTTCTATTTAGTTTTGCTCCTGGATCTTTCGTTAAAGGCCTCCATATGAAACTAAACATTTCTTGATTTATAGGAACTGAGAAATATACTCCCTTATCAAAACTCCCTTCCCCAAACTGTTCAGCAGTAACATTAGTTTTAGTAATGAAAGCACCCATTTTTACGCCATTACTAAATCTTCTTGAAATATCGAAAGTATAGCCTTTATCACCTGCTAGATACTCTCCATATGAAAGGTGTAAAGTAAATGGTATAAAATCACTATTTTCGTAGTAGAAATTAATGTGGCTAGTTGTATTTGAGTAATCTAATAAATCAAATTCCAAATTATAATCTCTCTTATATACATGGAAAGACTCTATACCAATTGCAAATGGTGAGTTATCAGAATTCCATAAATATTCTATGCCAAAACCACTAAACATTTCTTCAAGAATACCGGCTGATATAAGAATATGATGATCATCTGAAATGGTCCTAAAATAATCTAGCTGAGATCTTCCCAACACTATAGAATTATCGAAATTATTTAGATATTTTTTAATATCAGACCGCACTTGATTTGGATATGTATCGCGGGGCGGAACCACTAAATCATCAAAATTTGAAAATAAAGCATACTTTAAATTTGTAGTCCAAAATAAATTTCGATTAAATACATACTGCGTATCAAATTCTGCCAGAAGTGCAACTCTCAAAAAGTTCTCTCTACTTGCTAAAAAGGGTCTTAATACAATATTGGGTGAAAAGCTAAAAAATGGTTCATATTCATTTTTGTAAATAGCCTCTGAGTTTTCTAACATTATCAGCGTATCTTCTTCTCCTTCTGTTTTAGCACTCAAACCAGCAGTGCTATATTTTATAATCACCTCCTCATAATCAATTTTAGAATCTGATAATGAATTTTTAACATTGTCACTGAGATTTTTGAAGTCAGAGTATACAAACTGATTCACATCAACTAAAAGATGGGAATCAACTTTTTTTATTTCATGTAATCCAATATTATTTTCATTCAATAAAGATTTTAGTTTTTGGTACGAATCAACATTTTCGTGTTGATTTGATCTATATTGATTTTTTGTAAATTTAGTTGAGTTGCCTTTCCATAAAATTTTTACTCCGTAATAATCACCTCTCTCATGATTTAGAGATATCGCAAAGTTATCAAAATCAATATACTCCACACTTAAATTGTTATTATTGCTCCTTTCAGGAAATCCTAAGTCGGCAGGTATATTAGTTGAATCATGTTCATACTTGAACAACCATTTATTTTCATATAAATAGCTGATGCCTCCAAAAATTCCAACTTTTTTTCCAGAAAAATAATCTTGCCATCTAAAAGTACCGCCCTGTCTATCACTAATATCGCAACCAAATGTTAGGCATCTTGAACTAAATGAATCATGTATCTTAGAAAGAGGGTTTGAAATAGAAAAACTTCCTCCATTTAATCTCCCCCACCCAATACCGAAATGCATGTCCAAATTATTTATTCCATAACTAGCAACAATATACTCCGATGAATATATTCCTGTACCTGCTAGATCGTTGAAGCCAATAGCAACTGCAGGAAGTGTACCCTCTTTCTTAAGTCTTAACTTGGCATTAAATCCTTTGTCTTTGTAATCTTGATTGAAACCACCACCGTATGGTCTACCTTTTATGCTTGTATAAAAAAAGGAGGCCTCTAACCAATCATAGGGCATCATTGTTACAGTTACCTTTCTGTCCGGATTTCCTCTATAAAGAGTTAAAGAATATGAAGATTCATCATAAAATCTGGCTGTTGGTGTATTAATTAGACCAACCACACCATGGTTATTAGGATTGTTATACTTTAATGAATCAGCATTAATGATCCCAATTATCAAAAAAATTAGGAGTAGCTTAATCCTGTATTGCATTTAATGAAGCTGCTGAAAAAGCAATGTCTGAAATAATTTTGGTTGCAACACTTATCAATGGTAAAGCCTCCAGTTTATCAAGATCTCTTGGAACAACTATTGTATCTCCTGGATAAATTTCAGAATATCCTCCAAAAACATTTCTTCCAACAATTTCTGCTTGTCCATTTGCTCTAATAACAAATGTTGCTCTCTTATCAGCAAAATCTGAAAAACCTCCAGATGCAGCAATATAATCTTCATATTCCATATCCTCATTGAAAATAAATGATGTTGAGTTTAAAACCTCGCCTTGAACTGTTACTGTGGTTGAATTCGCTGGGATTAATATAGAATCTCCATTCATTAACGTAAATTTTTTTGAATTTTGTGAATTTTCATAAAATTCACCCGCTATCCTTCCATTAGGCTCTGTATTTTCTGCTAATTCCAAAAAGGCCGATATATCATTTTGATTTCCTTGAGAAGAATCTTGAAGCAAGGCATTAGTCAGGATTGCTTTTGATTCATTGATTGCTTTTATTTGTTTTTCTTTGACTTCTTCCCTAAAAACTGCAATACCGTCTTGAAAAGCACTTTCTCTTAGCCCTCCAGCTAAAACATATAAATCTTGTAAGCTTGTAAAGCTAGAAACTGTATATCTTCCAGGATTAGCAACCTCACCTTTTATCACTACTTCTATTAAGCTCTGTTTGATTGGAGGTATTGAGATAGTTAATAAATCATCTGAAGAAACAATTGTTTCATAAGCATTTGTAAAACTTTCAGTAGCTGTAATAATGGAAATTTTATCGAAAGCGATTTCATCTGCAATGCCAAAATATTTATAAACCTGAATTGGTGAAATTCTTCCCTTGACAGGCAAACTCAAACTTTGATTTGACATTAACAACTGAATTAAATGCGAATCTATCATTGGATCATTTTGATATATTTCTTTGTAATACGGTTTTTCAATGAATATTTCTGGTATTATTTCCGTCTCGCCACTAATCATTTCATATTCATCTGTAACTTCTTCATTATTTTCTGTAACATCATCATTGTTTAGAACGTTTAAAATATAATCTCTATCATAAAAAAATAATTTAGAATTTTTTGTAAGTTTCAAATCAGCATAAGTCTTAGGATCAGAAAGAGAGAAAGCGCTTTTTGCTCTAGTTAATCCAGAATTTGTTTCTTGTTCATATACTGCATAAAATGGATATATATCACTAGAGAATCTCAATTGTTTTAAGAATTCTTCAATATTCCCTCCCTCTGAAAAAGGGAAATATCCAGTCGTAACTCCAGTTCCTGTAACGAATACATCTTTATCATTTATGAATACACCACTTCCAATAAAAAACTCGATAAGAGAACTGTTGCCTACTGTATCTGACGGCTCAACTTTAGAAGTATAAATTTTATTTTTATCCCTAATTGTTGAATTCATATTTTCTACCATTCCATCTATATTTACTCCTAAAGCAAAATTTAGTAAATCTTGATAAGAATCATCATTCCTGTACTCATAGATCATTTCTCTATGTACTCCTCCTGAAATTTGAACAAAATTAGAAGTTGCTTTAACCCTTACTGTATCTCCGTTTCGAAGATTTGAATCTGATGATCTATCTCCAAAGATTAAGAAATCATATAAATCATATTCTTCAATATTTCCTTTTGAATCAATGACTTCTACAGATCTTATACTTGCATTCTTTTGTAACCCCGAAGCATATTTAATAGCCTCAGTAATTGAAAGAAACGGATTAACAAGATAAGTTCCAGGATTCTTTACAGCTCCTATTACTGATATTTTTTTTAGGGACGGTTTTTTTACACTTAGATAGCTCTTGGTGCCAACATATGAATTTGAAATTAGAGTTGAAATTTTTTCATTTGCTTCACTCAAAGTTAAATTTAATAAAGATATGTTTCCAATCTTAGGTATTAAAACAGTACCTGAAAGATCAATTCTTAGCTCAATAAGTTTATTTTCATTTCCAACAAGCAATAACTCCAACTCATCATTAAATGACAAGATGTAATCAGACTGTAGAGGAATATCAAGTACTGGTGTCGTTGTTTTAGGTTTAATATCAAAAAAACTAAATCCAAACCTATCGTTTATGTTACCCTCTTTTTCATCGGCATCATTTACTTGCTCCAAACTATCTTCAATTTCTACTTCATTTGATTCTTGATTTATATTTGAGAGTTGATCTCTTAATTCTTGAGTATTTAAATCTTGCAAGATTGATAGTGGAATATCCTCTTGAGAATGAAGAAGAAATGCCATGAAAAGTACTAAAAAACCTTTTTTCATAAGAATGTAATAATAATAAAATTAGTTAAATTTAACAAATATAAGCTCTAAGCCTAAAAATTCATTATTTTTTTATCTCTGATAGAATATCTGACGATTTATCCATGAATAGGAGTAAATTTTGATCATCCACATGACCATAATAGGCTTTTGCCCTAGTTCCAATAGCAATGGTTTTTATTCCAAATTTCAATCCCTCCAATATAGCAGTAGAAACAATTGCTAAATGCACACTTGCATTAAGAAATAAAGTATAAAGAGGTAGGTCAGTAGAATGCTCTACTTCAAAATTTTTATTAGATAAGGAGGATAATTTAATTAGCACGTCATCTCTTTCATATTGAGTTGTTGAAGGATGAAAACGAATCAGAAAAAAGACATTACTATCGGCCTCTTGAATAGTTTTAAGGATTATATCTGGTATGTAATAAGCCCAGCAAAGTGTTACCAAAACAAACTTCTTATTTAGGTGATTCTTAAAAATTTTGTTAAACCTATCATTAAAATAATCAATTATTTTTTTATTATTTTTAAATATATACTCTGTTCCATTTCCAATTAATTCTGAATCTATCGTAGATTCAGCTTCAGACCATAGCGATAGATTATCTAAATCATATTTCTCCCACACCATGTATTTGTTTGGGGTTGTATTATATCCAGATGTAGGAAAATTCCTGTAATTATAGGCAGGATGATATTTCCCTTGTACTCCATGCTGTATATCAACTACCTCTAAGCCTTTTCTTTTTGCGGCAATAGTTAAGCCTGCGGCAATATATCCTAAATAGTGTGTAAGAATGACTTTTTTAGGATCAGCATGATCCAATATTCTTTCAAATCTTTTTGATAGCTCTTTTATAAAACCACTTTCCCATACTATGTCTGAAATTTTTGGAAAATCCTTAACATTGAAATTCTTAGAATAGAAATCTTTAATTAAATTATATTTGTTTATAAATTTTTTATCTGGTTTTACTGCAGAAAGTCTTGAATAAAAGAAGCTTTTGGCTATTAAAACAGAAAGATTAAATTCATCATTCATGCCCTTCTTAGGTTTCAAAAAGTTTTGATTCGATCTGAGTAAATAAAAGTCTTTTTGATGCAATTTTTTCTGATCTATATATGGATCTATAAATAAATCCAACCATTTACCTTTGAATTGCAATCTCTTCGAATATTCATCAGATAAAAATAAAAAATCTCTAGATTCTGGGAAATGGTTTTTTTCACTTTGATTGAATGACTGACCTAAAAGACTAATCAGAAAATTACCTGATAAAAAAAGTTTAATTTTTTTGAATATCCTCGATTGTAAATTTGAAAGTTTTTCGACCCTATTATCGACTTTATCAAAACACTTAATTAAAATTTGATACTTCACCATTGGCCACATATCGACACCATTGCATTTAAAATCTTTTAAATTATTTGATTTTTCAAAACTATGGAACTTCTGAATAATTTTTTCATATTCATTATTCATTTTTACCACCCTCTAAGAAACGAATTATTTTACTTTCTACCCTTCTGCTTGAATTTCCATCGAATTGGTAAATGAGGGGCTTTAAAGATTTTTCGACTAAATCATTATCTGGAAATTTTATTTGACTTTTAAAGGAATCTAACAATTCAAAAAGGCTATTCTTTGAAATTATTCTATTCGATATATTTGCATTATTCTCGAAATAGTTAAAAGATCCAATTTTTTCTAAATCGGTTAAATCTGGCTCTATGATTGGCTTGCCACATAAAAGAGCTTCCAATAATGTTGTTGAAGAATAGCCTGCGATTATATCTGATTCTTCTATAACTTCTATTGAGGTTTTTTTACTTTCCACCTTTATATTGTTAAAAGAATTTTTATATCCTAAATTCTTTAGATATTTAGATATTTGATTTAATTCACTTGCAGAAGTTTTTGTTTTTATAATTAATTCAATATCTTTATTCAGTGAAGCATAATCAAAAAACCATTTTTGAAATTCATAGAGGCGCTTCTCGTATTCTTCTAAATTTTCAGATGAATCTACTAAATATTTACTTTTATTTTTCTCAGAAAAGAAAAATAATGCTATTTTTTTTAGACTTTTTCTTTTTGAGACTTTCTTTTCAGACTTTAGGATTAAATCGAACCTAGGAATTCCAACAATTTCTAAATTATTCTTTTTTATTCCTGGAATTTTTGCACCTGAAAGCATAGAGGCTATGTGTTTGTTGTATACAAATATCATCGATGCGAATGATTTCTTTGTTCCGTAAAGCCTTTCCTTTGATAGATGAAATCTATCCGGCGGAATCATTCCTTCTTTATAGATTACAAATATAGGAATATTTATTGCTTTAGCCGCAATAAATAATTCTTGATGACTTTTATAAACAAAATTACCTGCTAGGATGCAATCAAAATTTAATTTATCCAATAAAATCTTAAAAACTCTTTCTATCTTTTTTCTTAGTTTTGCTCTTTCAGGAGAATTAGCCATTAGTGGCCAATAGTTTGCATCATTTAATTTTTTATGGAATGAAACATATTTTTCTATATACCGATCAAGAAAAAATTTAGGCAATAAAAGATAATCAAGTTTGTTTCCCTCTGATATTAAGCCTTTTACATCTTCATTAAATACTGGCTTACCTAAAACTAAAACTTTTCTTCTATTATTCTTGCTGATTCTTTTTACTAAAATTACTAAAAAATTTGCTGAAAGATCTACAAGACCTAACTTGAGACTAAGATAATGAAGTAATGAAAATAACTTAAACATCAATCTTTTCAGATTCTACATAATCAAATGCCAATAAACCATCTGCATATGAATATGTATGTGTGCCTTTTATGTTCTTAAAAAAATTTGGGTGGATGGAAACAATCTCTTCTTCAAAATATTGATTTTCAGAAATATTATTAATTTTTGATATTCCCATAGATTCTCCATAGATATCAAAACCAGCACTTTGATGAACACGATATTTATTTTTTAAATCTTTAATGAAGCCTCCGTTTCTTCCTTTTCTAGAATCAAATATTACAGGATTTTTAGAATGTGATTTCCAATTATCTGAATCGAATGAATCTGAATAAAAAATATGTAATTCTGAACCCTCATGCCCTAAAGAAGAACTATCTATATTGGTCATCAGCCACCATCTACCATTATCTTTAAAAATAATTGAGTCCATAGCACTTACACCTTTCATTATGATTTTATGTAAACTCCATTTATCAGGAAATCTATTACATTTATAAATTCTTATTTCTTTAGATTGATGTGATTCAGGACACATATATATTTGATTATTAACTTCGAAAATATATGGATATGAGAGATGAAAATCTTCTTTCAATACCACTCCCAAATTTTTGTACCCAGACTTATTAATCTCAATTGCGGATATGGAACCTTTTTTTTCTTTGTAGCAATAATCTTCAACAAAACATACCGATCTTCCATCATGATTAAATATAAATGGATCAGCATAAAACCTATTTGGAGGATTTTTTATTTTTATAGATTTTTTTAAGTCTGCATTCTTCCAATCTTGAGTAAATTGATATGCTACTTTCCATCTTAAACCTCTCTTAAATAAAATATTTATAATTTTTTTTACACTCCTGAAAAAAGTCTTAACTAGATAATGTGCTTGAATTCTAAAATTTGGCGTCTTATAAATCTCTTTTTTGTAAACCTTTTTTGGATAAAAATTTGGTAATAAATCGTTCTTACTAATACTTTCTAAAAGTTTAGGTAGAAAAACATTTGCCTTATTGTTCAATTTATATAGATTAAGTGAATACATAAAAGATGTTGCAATTGAACCTTTGAATAAAACATCTCCGCCATCAAGCTCCTCTGTTAACCTTTGTATTATGAATCCAGTAGAAGGCTCCTCATTATAAACCTCCCAAAAACCTGGAGGGCCACCTCGATAAAAATCATTATCTCCATGATGAAATGAAATAACACCAAACCTACATAAATTTAAAATATCACCTCTTAAAATTCCACTGCCACCTCGTACCAAAATATCAAGATTTAGATCCTTTATTAGTTTCAAATCTTGAGCTGAATAAGTATAAACAAAACCTGATTTTGATATATTGGGGGTTATACATATATGGTTGAACGAGCTGAGATTAAAATTATTAGAAATATCACTATTTTTAATTCTTGTGAAAATTCTTAAAAGTTGATTCTCAATGATTAGAATCAATTTAAAAAAAATATCTTGCATAAATCTTTTTAGCCCTCTAGTTCTTACATATGCACAAGATCTTTTGAGTAATGATTTTTGTGTCCTGAATGTTTTTTGTACGATAAGTGTTTCAATTGAAAAATTTTTTGATTCAATGCTCGCATTTAATAAATATTTAACCATCTCAGAATGTTCATTGTCATCCACGATTAAGCCTACTTTTAATTTATTCATATTTTTATTTCTTGATTTTAAGATGTAAGTCCCTTATTTTCTCAGCTCTCTTTCTCCATGAAAACTTATTAACTAAGTCGCTATATGCTTCTTTGGATATTTTTTTTCTTAAATTATTGTCGTTTTTTACTTTTTTTATTGCGTTTATCCATTCTTCCTCTTTTTGCGGATCACACAATAGGCAATTCCTATTATCTTCAAGTACTTCATTCAAAACCTCTATTCTAGAACATATTATTGGCTTGCCAGTTGCCATATACTCAAATATTTTTAAGGGGGACATCCACTTCTCGGTTGTAGTATCTCCAGACTCAAGATGAATTTTTTTTTGGTAAGGAGCAACCAATACATCCATTTTTGAATTAAATTTGAATATTTTTGATGGTTCTAGAAAACCATGAATTTTAATATTATTTATCCCCATTTTTTTTACTTTTTGTTTATAAAAAATGATATCGTTTTCATTTCCTCCAACAATATTCATTTCTAGCCAGGAGCAAGTTTTTGCTATTGAAATTAGAAGATCTATACCCCTCCCCTTGTAAAGATGTCCTGTATAACCAACTTTGAATTTATCATTTAATCGATAATCTATTTTTAGGCTTTTATCTACTTTTTCAGGAGTATCTGCGCCATCGGGTAGAACGTGAATCATTTCATTTAAAAATCCTAAGTCATGAAATATTTTCTTAAGAGGTTTACTAATGACTATCAATCCTCTAAACCTTGGGCAAAATCTTAATATATTTAAAAGATATTTCTGAATCCTGCTATTTTTGTGAGGTAATTGATGCAATTCAATGTATGTATCAAAAAATATTGAACATAAAAAACCAGAAAGGATAAATCTAGACACTATTATTTTTGGTCTCTTATATAATGCAATAAAAAAAGATTTGAAAGCATAAACATAAGAAGAAAATACAGATTTATATTTTTTTAAAGCATAGATTTTAAATTTTTTCTCAGTCCCATAGAATTTAAAAATTTTTTCTTCATCATTCTTAGATTCGTCTTCAATATTGTTCTGGCATATTAATGAAACTTCAAAATTAATCTTAGAAAATGCCGAACATATTTTTACTACATGTATACTATTTGCCTGTCTTGAAGGCACCAAAGCATTTGATAAATACAATAATTTCATAATTATTAAGCTAGTAACTCATTAATATCTAAAAAAATGATTTTTTGACATCTCTTATCTTCATATATTGTGTCAATACTTACAGCAGTAGCATCTTCTTTCCATCTCGGATGCAAATCACATCTATCTGGTCCAGAAAATTTTAGTGGTGATTTCCATTTACCTAACTGCTGTGAACTTAGATCAAGCATTTTAATAGACAAGAGGTGCTGAAACCCATTTGAATCAGGTGTGGTATCAATAATCACTTGATTGCTATGAGAGTTATACATAGGATGTCCGTCAAATTTTGATTTTAGGTTCAGATCTTCTTTGGTTCCATTTTTCAAATTATAAATTGAATATTTCCAATTTAAATTTTGATCTCTATTTGAAGTAAATATTCTATCGTTATCAATCCAACAAAAATGTGAAGTTAATCTTTGGCTCTCTATATTGAATATTTTACTTTTATTGCATAAATCCATTCCCTGGAAAATAATCTCTCTGGAATTTGGTTCCTCATTAATGAGGAACCAGACAATTTTTTTCCCATTAGGAGAGAAGGATAAATGATTTAGATAAGTTTTTTGAGTAGCTTTCTTTTTTGCTACTTCTGATAATTCAATATAAGAAGCAAGAAGCAATAATGAGTCTTTTTCTCTATCAATAATCCATATTCCATCTTTTTTTATATCTATTTTTGAGGTGAAATCTTTTTCATTATCAAAGCAAGTAAATTTAAGTTTTTTAATGACAGAATAACCAAAAAAAATATTCATCTTATTCATTATTTTTTTTTTGGAATATTCTAAGTCTACTTCATGACCTCTTTTAACCATAACGTTTAAAGTAGATACACCAAATTTATTTGAATTTTTAAACGATTTTGGGTAGCAAACTTTAAACAGATTTTCACCAACAATATATTTCCAGTTATTTAATGTTTCAGAATAAATATGACCTTTTTTATTAATGACCTTTTTTACGTTTTTTGGCAAAGTGTCTTTAAAAGATCTTAAGCCTTGAATGCTGCTCGATCTCTGCTTACTATTATTTTTAAATTGCATATGAAGGAAAAGATAATAACAAAAAAAATTCTAGATCGGAAGAGCGTCGTGTAGGGAAA
>ENA-OSEY01002265-OSEY01002265.1-marine-metagenome-genome-assembly--contig:-NODE-2265-length-12558-cov-3.110248_pt1 | contig 12558 bp, 10 predicted proteins | sample MGYA00248465_ERZ534230 | MGnify/ENA primary metagenome ERZ534230 (study PRJEB26409, sample SAMN06344110) | marine metagenome | isolation source: Sea water from surface | place: Atlantic Ocean:Southern... | reverse complement strand
CCCGGCTGATCCAGACCTTCTGTCCGTTAATCACATAGTGGTCGCCCTTGCGAACAGCCGTTGTGGTGATCTTGGTGGTGTCTGTGCCGGCGGTCGGTTCGGTCACGCCCATGGACTGAAGCCGCAGCTCGCCGCTCGCAATCTTCGGCAGATAGAGGCGCTTCTGCTCTTCCGAGCCGTGCCGTACCAGCGTGTTCATATTGTACATTTGGCCGTGGCAGGCGCCGGAATTGCCGCCGGTGCGGTTGATCTCTTCCATGATCACACTAGCCGCCGTCAGCGACAGGCCAGAGCCGCCATATTCCTCGGGGATCAAGGCCGCCATCCAGCCGGCCTTGGTCAGCGCGGCGACGAATGCCTCGGGATAGGTGCGGTCATGGTCGATTTTCCGGTGATACTCGTCCGGAAACTCGGCACAGACGGCACGGACGCCTTCGCGGATGTCGTTGAATTGGTCTGGGTCCGTCAGCACGATTGTCCTCGGAAAGGCTGGTTCAAGCGATCTAGTAAAGTGATCATCACGTGTTCGCCGGACAAGATCAATCCGGGCAAGGCCAATAGAGCTTGATCGCCGTCGTGGCCATTTGCCACATCCATCGGGTCGGACGTGGCATTTCTTCTGGCAAGACGGTCTTGCGGGGCCACCCGGCAGGCCCCATCTGGCGGTAAGCATTAATCATTGCACACCATCCAGGGCGCCAGCTTCATGTCAGATACCCAATCCCAGTCTTTCCAGCGTTTCAGTTTCGGCACCCAGGTCCGTAAATCCCCCTTTTCGGATGCGGCGCTGCGCTGGGGCGCGCAGGGATTTTCGGTCTATAACCACATGTATATTCCGCGCGACTTTGGCGACCCGGTCCAGAATTTCTGGAACCTCGTGAACGAAGCGATCCTGTGTGATGTGGCGGTCGAGCGCCAGGTCGAGATCACCGGTCCAGACGCGGCGAAATTCACCCAGTTCCTCAGTTGCCGTGACCTTTCCAGCTGCGAGGTAGGCCAGTGCAAATATGTGCTGATCACCGACCAGGATGGTGGCATCATCAACGACCCGATCCTGCTGAAGCTGGCCGAGGATCATTTCTGGCTGTCGATCGCGGACAGCGATGTGCTGCTCTGGGCACGCGGCGTGGCCGCCTGTGCCGGCATGGATGTGACCATCCGCGAACCCGACGTCTCGCCGCTGCAGCTTCAGGGGCCGCGTTCACGCGACATTCTCCGCGCCGCCTTCGGCGATGAGCCGGCCGAGCTCAAATATTATCGTTTTATGGAATATGACTGGAACGGCGTGCCGCTTGTCATTTCGCGGACCGGATGGTCGAGCGAGCTCGGATACGAGATATTCCTCCGCGACGGCAGCAAGGGCGATATGCTCTGGGACTATCTGATGGAGATCGGGGCGCCGATGGGCCTTCACCCGGGCCATACCTCCAGCATTCGCCGCATCGAGGCGGCCATGCTGTCCTATCACGCCGACATGACGCTTGCGAACAACCCGTTCGAGCTTGGCATGGACCGGCTTGTCGATCTGGACATGGAAGCAGATTTCGTCAGCAAGGCCGCACTGAAACGCATCCGTGAAGAAGGCGTCAAACAGCGTCAGGTCGGCCTTGAATTCGGTGGTGACCCGATCACCGGTTCGAATGACGAGAACTGGCCGATTCTGGTCGACGGGGCGCAGGCGGGCTATGTGACGTCCGCCGTTTATTCGCCGCGCCTTGAAAAGAACATCGCGCTGGCTCTTGTGCAGGTGGCGCATGCCGATGTCGGCACAAAGGCCGTAATGAGGACGGCAGATGGTGATCGGGACTGCGAGATCGTTCCAAAGCCGTTTTTCGATCCGAAGAAGGCCATCGCAGCACGCGGCTGACCCCGTTCGAACGGCACCTCAGTGCCAGATCCGTTCCAACGCCGACAGCCAGTTGTCGCACATCAGCCTGCGTTGCAGCGCGTCGTCATAGCCGTGCTGCCGCATGGCGTCCCGCAGGGCGGGCAGGCCGGCGGCCGTTGCCAATGCTTCGGGCATGACCGCGCCGTCATAGTCCGATCCGAGCCCCACCCGCGTCTCGCCAAGAATGCCGATCAGATGATCGAGGTGCCGCAGCATCGTCTCGAAGGCCACGTCGGGGATCATCCTGCCGTCGGGTCGCAGGAAGGCGGTGGCGAAATTCAGCCCGACCATGCCGTCGCTGTCGGCGATGATGCGAAGCTGTTCGTCAGTCAGGTTGCGGGCGTGCGGGCAAATGGCGTGGGCATTGGAATGGGTTGCCACCAGCGGTGCCGTCGATAGTCTGGCAACGTCGCGGAACCCGGCCTCGTTCATATGCGACAGGTCGATCAGGATACCGAGCTCGTTGCAGCGTTTCACGAGCCGCTCGCCGGCCTCGGTCAGGCCGGGGCCGATATCTGGGCCGGACGGATAGCGGAAGGGCACGCCATGGCCGAAGATGGTGCTGCGGCTCCAGACCGGACCGATGGAGCGCAACCCCAGATCATGCAGCCTGTCAAGCATGGCGAGGTCTGCATCAATGGCCTCGGCGCCTTCGAGATGCATGATGGCCGCGATGATCCCGTCATCGATTGCCGACCCGATATCACCGACTGACCGGCAGATGCGCAGCGCGCCGGCTGTTGCCAGATTCTCCAGGATCGCCGCCTGTTCCAGTGTCATACTTTCGGCGTGGCCGCGGTCGAGTTCGGGCGGCAGTGGCAGGTCGTAGCCGGATTGTTCCATCGCCGCGTGCCGCGCCTCGGTATCAACCTCCATCGGCGGCACATAAATGGCGAAGAAACCTCCGGCAAAACCTCCAGACCTGGCCTTTTCAAGATCGATCGCGGCGTCATATCCCTTGATGAAAGCAGCTGCCGGGTCATCGGGATGCATGGCGTGAAGGCGTGACAGGACGTCATTATGCCCGTCGAACGCCGGCATTTCATGTCTCGTCATTGTCAGTCCTTTCCCTGATTTCGCCTTTTCCGGTTTGCAATAGGTGGCTTGCCAGTGCCGGTGTCTGGGTTTTGGCCACCCGCAAATCCGGAAGCCGTCCAGCCTCAATCAGCAAATCATGTTTCAGGCCGAACAGGAACGGGTACCATTCCCGCGCAAGCGGCCCTTTCCATTTCCAGAGCAATGTCTCGATGGCATCGAAATGGGCCTTTTCTGGCGCGGCGGGCGGCAAGGGCGCGCGATCATTAGCAACGCCCAGGTCGAACCACGGTGCTAGCAAGAAAAAGGCGTCCGGAACCCCGGCCTCGGCGAGGGCCGCTCGCCATGCCGCGTCATTATCCCCTGCCTGCATCACCGAGAGCAGCAGCAGGTCTGTCTCGATCATGCCGGTTCCGTTCAGCATTAGTTCTGCAATGCCGTCGCGTCCGGCATGGCGGCCGACAAACAGCCGCCTTGGGCAATAGTCGTTGCAGTAGATGTTGTCCCACAGGATCAGGCGCTGCGATATATGTTGGCGCGCCAGGCTGTTGCCGGCAGCCAGCGGGTCCACGTCGGCGACAATATGACTGCCGCAATGGAACAGAGGCATGTCGTTTGGCAGCGCGGCCGACAGGTTGCGGTAATGCGATACCGGGTCGTCGGACATTTCGTCGGCATAGACCCGCGGCGTGATCAAAACAGCTGCGTCAAGCCGCGCGGCAAGCCGCGCTGCAATATCGGCTTGCAGTGTGTGATCCGGCAGGCCATCGGGGCCGTAGCCGCCGGCCGGCGGCTCGTCGATATCGTCGAACATCAGCACGACGGCTCGCGCGCCGGAATCTTGCAGCTGCTGTGCCTTGGCAAGCAGCCTGCCGAATTCCGCCGCATCGTCATATGCGTCGTAATCAAGGCCCGGGGCGATTCCGCCAAGCACGCAGACATCATGCCGCCGCGCCTCTTTGCAAAACCGGCTGAATGAAGCGAGCCAGTCTTTATCCCATGGCCTGCGCCACTCGAACCTGTGGCACTCATCCTCTTTCGGGGCGTAGAGATAGGCGTTCAGGCCAAGGCTGGAAAGCCGGTGCAGAAGGCGCGCGCGATCATCCCAGTCGAGAAGCCTGCCGTAATATCCCTCGATATAGCCGCGCAGTGCCGGCGGCAGGGCTGTCTGGTTCCTCCGGGAACTGGTCTTGTCTGATGCTGCCACTCTGGTCCTCCCGGCCGTCAGCCTGTGACGCGAAGCGTGGTTGCCGGGCCGGCTTCTGCGAGCATGGCCAGCATATCGTCACGCGTGACCGCGACACAGCCGGCTGTATGCCGTGTATGGGGCTCGCGAAGGTGCAGGAAGATGGCGCTTCCCAGCCCGGCGACCGGCGGCGCGTCGTTGTAGCCGAGTTCCACGACAATGTCGTAGAGGCTGTCATCCCGCCACATTGTCTCGTGGCTGTCGGCAAATGGCAGCTCGACCGCCTGATTATAGGCCGGGTTCGCCGGATCGTCACACCAGCCCAGATTTTCATGGATCGGGACAAGCGGAAGCTTGGTGTCCGGCGGGTCCAGCCTGTCCGGCCTGAAATAGACCCGGCGCAGGGGCCAGTTACCGACGGGCGTTGCCATATCGCCCTCGCATTTCCTGCTTGCCGCGATCAGGCCCGCCTTGCCGACAAGGCATGGGCATTCGTGCCGGGGCGTCGAAAGCACATACCCGTTTGCCGTTGCTGTGACGGTCCATTCATCCATTTCCGTCCCTTGTCATCCTCGTTGCGCGCCCTTTTTTGCCTGTCGGGCCGCTTATGGCGGCGGGCCGATTAGATTTGCCTTTGTTTGTCGACACAGCTTAGCCTAGTTGCAATCACATAATAACAAAGGTGCTGGGAGGCGTAAGTGATGAACCAACAAGCGGAGCGCTCTTCAAACATAATTTCCGACTTTATCGAATCATACTTCGAACGGCGAATGGCACGCATTCTCCTTCTTGGCATGATCAGCGGTTTTCCATGGGTGCTGATTGCCAGCTCCCTGTCCCTCTGGCTGAAGGAGGAGGGGCTTTCAAGGAGCACGATCGGCTGGGCCGGCCTGATCTTCGGCGTCTACGCCTTCAACTTTTTATGGGCGCCGCTGATCGACAGGTTGCGGGTGCCCGTGCTGACCGACAGGCTCGGCCACCGCAAGGCGTGGATCCTGATCCTGCAGGCGCTCATCCTTGTCTGCATCCTGTTCTGGAGCACTATCGATCCGGTCAGCTCGCTGGCTCTGGTTATCGGTGCGGGCCTTGTCATTGCCATCTGTTCGGCGACGCAGGACATCACCATCGACGCGCTGCGGATCGAGCAGATCGACAAGGATGACGCTAGGGGAATGGCCGCCGGTGCGGCGGTCGCCGTTGTCGGCTGGTGGTCCGGTTTTAAGCTCGGCGGCATGGCGGCGCTGTTCATGGCCGATTATCTGGAAACGGCAGGTGTCGCGAATTACTGGCAAATGACCTTCATCTTCCTCGCGGTTCTGGTGGTGTTGTGCAACATCGGACTGCTGTTCATCCCCGAGACCGGAACGCGTGAGCGTGCCGAGGGGCAGCGGCAGGCGCAACAGGCCATGGCCGACAGGATAGGCGGCGCAGGCCCGGTCGTGCAGCTTGTCAGCTTTCTCACAACAACAGTGATCGAGCCGCTCTGGTCCTTCTTCCGCAAGAATGGCATGCAGATTGGCATCATGATCCTGGCGTTCGTCTTCCTGTTCAAGATCGGCGAGGCCTTCATGGGCAGGATGTCCATTGTCTTCTACAAGGAAGTCGGTTTCTCCAAGTCCGATATCGCCATTTATTCCAAGGGACTGGGCTGGATCACCACAGTGGTGTTCACGCTGATTGGCGGGCTGTTCGCGCTAAAGACGGGGGTCGTCAGGGCGTTGCTCATCTCGGGCATCGCGATGGCGGCAACAAACGTGCTGTTCAGTGTTCTCCACTGGGTCGGGCAGAACGAGCTTCTGTTCGCCGTGGCTGTGATTGCCGATGATCTGGCGGCGGCCTTTGCCACCGTGGCGTTCGTGACCTTCATCTCGCTGCTGGTCGATCGCAATTACACTGCGACGCAATATGCGCTGCTGGCTTCCATCGGCACGCTGGGCCGGACGCTGCTGGCGTCGTCCTCGGGGGCGATGGTCGACTGGCTGAATGGCGACTGGGGAGTTTTCTTCATCATCACCGCGCTGATGGTGATCCCGTCACTGGTTGTCCTATGGATGCTCCGCTCGAGGCTGCTGCCTCAGAAGAGCTGATCCGACAATCTCAGAAACCTGGCTGCCTGGCCCGTATCCCGATCGATGCGGGCCAGCGCTGTTTCAAGTGGTTCGCTGGCAACGGCGTGATGGTGGGCGTTCGCATGAATGATCCGGTCACCCGACTGGCACAGGCCGACATGCCCCGGCCAGAATACCAGGTCGCCGCGTTTCGGCGCCTCCGTTTCAATCAAAATCGTTTTTGAGCGGGCGGATGCCCAGGCAAGCTGGTCGCCACTGTTGCGCGGCGCCGATATGCCTATGGCCTGCAGGGCCAGCTGGACAAGGGCCGAACAATCAAGACCCGATGCGCTCCGGCCGCCCCACAGATAGGGTGCGCCCGTCAGGCGCTCTGCTGCCGATACGGCATCATCATCGCCAGGCCGGCCGACTTCGATCGCCGCCTGTGCCGTAACAAACCCGGTCTCGTCTTGGGCCAGGTCGATCTGGTGCCAGTCGTCTGTGGTAAAGGTCACTCGGATCAGCGCGCCCATCGTCAGGCGCAGCAGCGGGGCCGAAGTGACAGCCGGCTCTGCAAGAACGAAAGTCGCCGCGCTGGCGACGCGATGGGTCGGTTCCGGCATCGGCGGCAGCAGCAGATTGTCACCCATAGCTGCCCAGCCGACATAGCCGTCCGTCGTCAGCCTGATCTTCGCATGGCCCTGCCTGCGCTCGAGAATATCCAGCGCTTCGCCAAACAGGGCCTCTGTCTCCAGTGGCCTGCCCGGCCCGGGTTCTGCCGTGACGGCGAGGGTCGAGACGGCCACGCGCGCCCTGTTGGCCGATTTGCCTGCCTTGTACGCCTCCCACCATTGGGCGGCATCGAAATTCGGGCAGGTTTTGTGGGTTTCGGTGGCGTCGCGATGTCCAAGCACGCGGGCACCCGGATATCGTGCTGTCCAGTCAAACAGCAGTGCGGCCAGGCTGTTCATCTGCGCCTCGGTGAATTCATTGCGTCCGATCAGGCAGACGGACAGGCTGCGGTCGTTCACCCCCTTCACATGCGCGCCCTGCCAGTATTCCGGCCGGCCGGCTTCGCGTGTGCCGTCACGGCGGATCACCTGATGATAGCCGATCCCGTCCCAGCCGAAGCCGAGATGCATTTCCTGTATCTCTTTCGCGCCGATCGGTTGGTCATCGGGCGTGTCGGAACAATGCACCACCAGCATCTCGATGCGGTCCGGCGACAGGTAACCCTCAAGGGGTGCGGTCTGTGCTGTGTCTGACTGGCTCATCCGGCATCTCCTGAAGCAGGCAGCGTAGCAGACCCGCGCGGGTGAACAAGCCGTCCGGCGGGCATCGGGGTGGGCACACCCGTAGTACCGGGATAACTCGCATCAAGTCCGGCGACACGGCGTGCCGCCAGATAGGCGAAACATTCGGCCTCGATCGCGTCGCCGCGCCAGCCAAGGGCCTCGGCTGTGTCCGTCCTGACGCCGCTGCGATGCGCGATGGCGTCCATCAGCGTCGGGTTGTGCCTTCCGCCGCCACATATGACAAGGCGACGGATGTCTCCCGGCAGCAGGGCGACAGCCCGTCCGACCGCCGCAGCGGCAAAGGCGGTCAGCAGCGCGGCGCCGTCCTCAACTGCCAACCCGTCGGCGAGGTGTGCCGGAAAATCAAACCGGTCTAGGGATTTGGGAAAGGGTGCGCCGAAATAAGCATGCTGAAGCAGCGTTGCAAGGTGATCCTCATCGACCGTGCCGGTTGCTGCAATCCGGCCGTCCACATCCATCTCGCCGAGGCCGTGCTGCTCGATCCAGTCATTGATCGGCGCATTCGCCGGGCCGGTATCAAACGCGAAAAGCCGGCCGTCCCTGTCACGCCAGGTGATGTTCCCGACGCCGCCCAGATTGACAATGGCAACAGACTCATCGCAGCGTGAAAACTGCATTAAAGCATCATGATAACAGGGGCATAGAGGTGCACCTTGACCTCCTGCATTAATATCGGCGCTGCGCAGGTCAAAGACCACGGGCCTGCCTGTGATCTCTGTCATCAATGGCCCGTCGCCAAGTTGCCGCGTCTGTCCCTTGTGGCCTGGCACGGGTGGCCGGTGCAGCACGGTCTGGCCATGAAAGCCGATGGCGGCAATATCGGAAAGGGGGATGCCGTGGCCTTCGGTGAATGCTTCAACAGCTTTTGCCTGGGCGATGGTCAGGTCGCGCTCGGCCTCGGCGAAGACAGCCGGTTCCGGCCCCTCGAAATTCCATCTTCGGGCCGCTTGCAAACATTCCTCCAGCCGTGCCGGCATCGCGGCGTCATATGGCACCAGCCCGTAAGGGCCGAATTCGCAGATGCTCCGGCCATCGGTGCGAAGAAGGGCGATGTCGATCCTGCCGTCGAGAACCGTTCCCGTCATCAATCCGGCGAACCAGCGCGCTGCCATCATGCAAGTCCTTTTGGGGGGCGTGTTTTGCGAGTAGATTGGTCACAATCGCATTGAATTCCGGTCGCGTCCAGAAGGGGAGACAGATGAGCGACAGCACCACCGAAGGCAGGCTTTCGGCCGGTCAATGGCTCGACCGGCTGGACAATATTGCGGCGCTCGATGTCATGCTCGACGGGCATGGCGCCGCTGCCGCCGCTGTCCGGCAGAGCCTGGCGCAGATCGACAGTGCCGTAACAGCGATTACACAACGTCTGAAAGCCAGTCAGGATGGCAGGCTGATTTATGCCGGGGCCGGATCGTCGGTCAGGATCGGTGTGCAGGACGGGGTGGAATTGCCGCCGACCTTCGACTGGCCACGCAGACGGATCGATTACTGGATCGCCGGCGGACCGGTTGCGCTGACAGATGCCGTCGAGAATGCCGAGGATGACGAGAATGCTGCCAGCCAGGCCGCCTTTGCTGCGAATTTGTCATCTCATGACGTCGTGATCGGAATATCGGCCAGCGGGCGCACGCCATTCACCTGTGCCGCGGCCAAAGCGGCGGCGGATGGCGGTGCGCTGACCGTCGGCATCGCCAATAACGAGGCGGCGCCCCTGTTTGGCTATGTCGATATCGCCATCCCGCTCGTCACCGGGGCCGAGGCCGTTGCCGGCTCGACAAGGCTGAAGGCCGCGACAGCGCAGAAGATCTGCCTGAACATGATCTCGACACTGGTGATGACGAGGCTTGGCCTTGTGCGCGACGGCCAGATGATCGCGATGAAACCGGGCAATGCGAAACTTCGTGAACGCTATGCCGCCATTCATGGTGGAGAGCCGTCGTAATGGGGCGTGAACGCCGTCTAGCTCTTCAGCAATCCCGCGCCGATGGCGAATGCGCCTGACAGGCTGTCGCCGGCTGGTTCCTTGAGCGCATCCCTGAACGCCGCCCCGAGCATGGGCTTGTAGCGCACGCCGACACCGCCGGTGATGAACAGAGCGCCGCCATCCACATTCATCGCCGTCAGAATGCGCTCAAGATCAGCGACAGCGCGGGTTAGAACATGGTTAGCAAGGCTGTCGCCACTGTCATGCGCCTCGAACAGAACAGGGGCCAGTTCGGCAAAATCCGCCGGTGTGGCCGTGGCGGCGAACATGACGATGCCGTCCGGTCCATTGCCGAAATTCGACGTGACCTGCGCGCCGAGCGGCGAGCCTTCGAGCAGGCCGTCATGTGCCATCAGGACGGCGCGAAGCAGTTCCCGTCCAAGCCACGCACCGCCGCATTCGTCGCCAAGGGTCAGGCCCCACCCGCCGGCATGGGACAACCGCCCGTCATGCTGCCGCGCAAAGAACGAGCCGGTGCCGATCTGCGCAAGTGTGCCGTTCTTGTCGCCCAGAATGCCGGCAACGGCGATGTCGCGGTCGGACATCACCCTCAATGTTGCAAAATCGAGCGCGCTTTCCAGCCTTGTGGACAAATCTCCAATCTCGGCGCCGGCAACCCCCAGAACGGCGATATCGGATCTTTCGCTCATGTCCGCAATCCCAGCATCGCTATAGGCGGCGTCGATCGCCTCGGTGATGTGCCGCCTGCTGTCTTCAAAGTCGGTGACAAGGTTTGCAAAGGCGCTGGTAGCATAGCCCCGCCGTCTGCCATCAGCGTCGAAGATTGCTGCTCGGCATTGTGTTCCGCCTCCATCGACGGTGACGATCAAGGGCTCGCTCATGCCGTTTTGTCCCTTCTGGCGGCTCTCCCGAACTGGCGCGTGGTAAAGCGTAGTTGACGCCGCGGCGAATATCCATATTGGTGATGTAGCCGGACCGGCATTTCCCGGTTGAATCGACCGTCGGCAAGGCATCGAGCATACCAGATCGGCACATCGCGCGTGGCAGGCACAGGACAGGACCGATGGGATCTGTAAGATCCAACATTCAGGACCCTGGCAAATCGCCGGGTAACCGGCAGTTCATCCACGCCGGCAACCTTTTCACCGGCGGCGGCACCGCGCCGCTGGCCGATCGCGTGATAGAAATCACAGACGGCGTCGTCACTGGCATCGCACCAGCTGGCGAGGCTGGCGGGCAGGCAGATACGCATTTCGACATTGTGGCGCCGGGCTTCATAGACCTGCAGATCAATGGCGCCGGCGGCGCGCTTTTCAACGACGCCCCGAATGAGGCGACGCTGCGCACCATGATCTCCGCCGCTCGGAAAGGCGGCACCTGCCATATGCTGCCGACCTTTATCACGGCTGCGGGCGATGCTTATCGCCAGGCCATGGCGGCTGTGGCGGCGTTTCCTGGGCCGGAGGTGCTGGGCCTTCATCTCGAAGGGCCGTTCCTGTCACCGGACAAGCCTGGAATCCACCCGAAGGATGCTATCAGAACCATTGCCGATGATGATATCGGGGCCTTGGTCTCGCATCGGGGTTTGATCCTGCTGACCCTGGCGCCCGAGCATGTGACGGCCGAACAAATGGCGCGTCTCCGCAAAGCGGGGATTGTCCTGTTTGCCGGGCATACAAACGCCACCGCCGAGACTGTCTCCGCAGCCGCCGGACAGGGGCTGGCCGGTGTCACCCACCTGTTCAATGCCTGTTCCCAGATGCAGGCCCGTGAGCCCGGGGTGGTCGGCGCCGCGCTTGCTGATCCGCGCTTGTCGGCGGGGATCATCGCCGACGGCGTCCATGTGCACGCAAATGCGCTGCGGGTGGCGAGCAGGGCCATGGCAGGACGGTTGTTCCTGGTGACCGACAGCATGCCGACCTTCGGCGGCCCGGCAGACAGCTTCATGCTTGGCGGTCAGGAGATCATACGCGTCGGCAACCGGCTGCAGTCCGGTTCCGGCACGCTCGCGGGCGCGCATCTCGGCATGAACGAGGCGGTTGCCAACATGGTGGCGCTTGCCGATGTGCCGCTTGCCCATGCCCTGCATATGGCGAGTGGCGTGCCGGCGGCGGTCCTTGGGCTGGACCAGATGTACGGCGGTATTGCCGAGGGGCGGCCTGCCAGCCTGACATGCCTGGCAGCCGACCTCACGCCGGAAGCCGTCTATGTTCACGGCTGCCGGTCAGCGGCCTGACAGCCGGCAGGCGTCATTATACCAGATGGAAATCGCCGGTGATCGCCATGCTTCTATACTCGTGGATAGAGGTCTTCGCTGTCTTGATGCTCGAGAGGCGAGCATTGCCAAAAATGTGATTTGGGTGCCAGACTTTGATCCAAGAAATCCAGTCGGGGAATGTCATTGCATCCAAAGCGTAACATCCTGTCCGGGCCAACGCCTCTCGAACGGGCGGAAGAACTGTCCAAACATCTGAAAATTGACCTGCACATCAAGCGGGATGATCTGGCCGGCCCATCCTTCGGTGGCAATAAAGCGCGACAGCTGGAATATTATTTCGGTGAGGCTCTGTCGCAGGATGCTGATACCATCCTGATCACCTGGGCCGTTCGATCGAATTTCACACGCACGGCCGTCGCGGTTGCGCGATCCCTTGGTATGGGCGCGGTTGTTCAGTTCGAAGACCGGGTGAAGGATGGATCTGCCCGCTATAGGAACTCCGGCAATGTCCTGTTGTCCCGGCTCATGGGCGCCGAAATCGAATTCTATCCGGAAGGAGAGGATGAGGCTGGAGCTGATGTCGCGCTGGACCGCAAGGCCGCGCTACTCCGTTCGTCCGGCAGGCGCCCCTATATCATCCATCTATCGGAGGCGCACCCACCGCTTGGAGCCCTTGGCTATGTTGACGCGGCCACGGAGCTTCTTGAACAGAATGATGATTTCGATGTGTTCGTTGTTGCCTCTGGTAGCGGAGCTACCCATGCTGGTCTTCTGGCCGGGCTTCGCGGCAGTGGATCGAAAGCTGGTGTCATTGGCAGTTGCGTGAGGCGTGATGCCGCTTTGCAGGGCCCACGTATTGAACGGGTCCTGAAACGACTCGGTGACCTCTATACACCCGCAAACAATGTGACAAAAAAGGATA
>ENA-OSEY01002264-OSEY01002264.1-marine-metagenome-genome-assembly--contig:-NODE-2264-length-12562-cov-7.360433_pt1 | contig 12562 bp, 14 predicted proteins | sample MGYA00248465_ERZ534230 | MGnify/ENA primary metagenome ERZ534230 (study PRJEB26409, sample SAMN06344110) | marine metagenome | isolation source: Sea water from surface | place: Atlantic Ocean:Southern... | reverse complement strand
CCAACGCTTCCTGGTTTTAATAACCATTCTTCAGAATCTATAAAGCAGCCACCTCCTTCGGTGGCAGCGTAGTACTCGAAGACTATAGGACCAAACCACTCGATGATTGCTCTCTTCACTTCTACCGGGCAAGGCGCTGCACCATGCAAAATCCATTTCATCGAAGATAAGTCATAAGAGCTTCTAACCTCCTCTGGCAATCTAAGAATTCTGTGAAACATAGTTGCAACCATGTGGGTGTGAGTACATTTATATTTGTCAATGAGATGAAGCATTTTTTCTGCATCCCATTTATCCATTAAATAAACTCCAACCCCAGCCATCAATGAAATACTTATATTCAACCCCAATGGAGCGGCATGATATGCAGGTCCCGGACATATGCTGAAATCAGTTTCAGGGATGAAATTAGCTGACTCTGAAGTTAGCTTTTCTGTCATTGAAAGCGGAGGATTTTCTTTTCTAAAAACTCCTTTGGGCCTGCCAGTAGTTCCTGAGGTATACAACATCGATTTGCCAGCTATAGGATTTTCTATATTGGCATCATCCTCGGATGCTATTGCATCATCATATAACGAAGCATCTTTTGCTTTACCGCCGGCAGATAAAATAATGACTTCAGGTAATTTTGCTTTTATCTCTGAAATGGTTTCTTGCAAAATAGAATCGCAAACTACTGCTTTTGCTTCACAATTCTCTACTATATATGTCACTTCATCAGGAGTTAGATGCCAGTTGATGGGCGTAATTCGAAGCCCTATCCTTAAAGGTCCGTATAAGGCTTCGAGAAATTCTGGTCTGTTTTTACAGACTATAGCGACAGCATCACCATGCCGCAGCCCTTGCTTGAGCAAAAAATTAGCGTATTTGTTGGAATTTGCATTAAGCTCATGAAAAGTTCTTTCTCCATGTTCGCTAATGACGGCTTTTTTAGTTGGGAGCATCTTTGCATGGAAAGCTATCCCCATTCCTGCGGAGATATATTCTTCCAAAGTCTGCATCTTAGGCTATCAGCTCTTTTTGATAGTCACTCAAGTTAGGCTTCTTAGGCCACTTGTATTGATCTCTATTTTCAGCTTCTAGAATAATGGGAAATTCATCAGCGTTTCGAAAATCGTTCGTCCAATTGGTAGTGGAAACAAGGTTTTCTGCCGCATGGATTCTCTTTTCTAAAATTTCTTTACTGGATAATTCTTTTGGCATCATGCAAATCAAAGATGCCGCTCTTATGAGGTCGTTTGTTCCTTCAGGAAGTGAGCTACCGGAACTGCTGCAATGAATAGTCCTTGAGTCCCATAACAGCATATCTCCAGGCTCCATATGCGCCATGACAGCTGGCTCAGAAGATAATTTTGGGTCGTCGTGAGGGAATCTAAAATGATCAATATCTAAAGGCAAGCGCTCTACTCTTTCTTTATATTCTTCTGGGATATCTTTAAAAAAATTATGCGACTTTGGAATTACCACGTTACCGCCTATTTCTTTAGAAGTAGGCAGAAGATTAATTAAACCTTGAATGCATTGTTTGCCCGGCTTGGATATAGGATGCTGATCAATGTGAAACCATGCTTGGCCGCTTTGAGTTTTCCAAGACGGATCAATATTCCAAGGCCTCCATAAAGAGACTCCATCGAAACTTGTTAATAAGTCATCGGTTTCCCAAACTTTGGCAAATGCTTTTTTTACATTGGGAACTCCTCTTACAAACCACTGGGCCTCAGAATGACCTATTCCGTAGCTGGGGATGATGCCGCCATGAGCGCAAGTTGGCCATTTATCGTCTGACCAAGTCAAAGGGTTTGTTCTATCTATTCCTGTTCCAAGATTTTCAAGATAATCCCAAAGTAAATCCAAGGTTTTACTTGCTTCATTTGCGGTTAAGGCATTCTTAATAATCACATAGCCTTCGCTCTCCAGATAATCGATGCTTTCATCAGATCCTGAGTCAAATCTTGGTACGTGCTTATATTCTATTTTTATGTTGAAATCATTCACAAATGAACCCCCGTAAGATGAATAGGTTAAGGAATTTAAGCAAAATTTACAATTACATTTTTCATTTGAAAGGTATCCGGTGCATGTCCTTTTCCCATAAAATGCCCTTTATTTAAAGGACTTATTAAAAAATGAAAGTAAATCTAATAGGGTTGAATCAGAAGGAGCTGGAAAAGTTTTTCCTTTCTTTAGGAGAAAAATCCTTTCGTTCTAAGCAAGTTTATCAATGGATTCATCAAAAAGGTATTTCTGATTTCCATGCTATGACAAATATTTCCAAAGAACTTCAAGAGAAACTCAGCGAAAATGCTGAAATATCAGCGCCAAAGGTAGTTTTAGAAAAGGATTCCAAAGATGGGACAAGAAAATGGGTGTTAAGTGTCGGCGAAGGTGATCTTATTGAGATGGTGCTTATTCCTGAAGGTAAAAGAGCAACGCTTTGTATATCTTCACAGGTCGGATGTGCGGTTGATTGCAGTTTTTGTGCTACCGGCAAACAGGGCTTTTCGAGAAACTTAGAATTATCTGAGATCATTGGCCAACTTTGGGTTGCCGAGAATTCTTTTGGCGTCCCGCGCGATCATGCTAATAAAAAAGTGACTAATGTTGTGATGATGGGAATGGGAGAACCTCTATTGAATTTTGAAGCGGTAACCGGCGCTATGAGTATGATGATGGATGATAAAGCCTATGGCCTGTCAAAAAGAAAAGTTACCCTTAGCACTTCGGGCTTAGTTCCTTTAATTGATAAGTTGTCTGAAGTAACGGATGCTGCGCTGACAATTTCATTACATGCTCCAAACGATCAGTTAAGAAATGATTTAGTTCCCATTAATAAAAAATATCCCATAAAGAAACTTTTGGAATCTGTGATTAGGTATGTGGAGAAATGCGGTGATAGTAGAAAAACAACAATTGAATACATATTAATAGATAAGGTGAATGATTCTATAGAGAATGCATATGAACTTTGTAAATTGTTAAAAATGCTACCTTGTAAGATTAATTTGATTCCATTTAATCCCTTCCCGGGATCTTCTTATAAAAGGCCTTCAAGTATGCGTATTCAAACTTTTAAAAAAATACTTCAAAAAGAAGGTTACATAACGACCATCAGAACAACCAGAGGCGAAGATATCATGGCGGCTTGTGGACAATTGGTTGGCCAAGTCAACGACAAAACTAGAAAGAAAGAAAGATTGCAAAAAAGAATTGAAGTGCAAACTATAAGCTAATATAGGAAGCCTAAATTAAATTTAGGATTTTGGCTTTCTGAACAACAAAGTCATCCTGTCGCTCTCTCCGATAGCTAAATATTTTTCCTTATCCTTTTCCTTAAGCCTTAGAACTGGGGGCAAAGTCCAAACTCCCCTGGGATGATTAGCTGAATCTTTAGGATTTGCATTAATTTCAGATTTTGATACCAGCTCAAATCCGTGCTTTTTAGCAACTTTTATTGCGTGTTCCTCAGTTACATAGCCACTTTTCTTCATATTTTCCATTGAAGTACCTGGTTTAGCTCTGTGCTCAACCACGCCAAACAATCCCCCAGGCTTCAAGGCTGTGAATGTATTTGAAAAAATATCGTCCAAATTTGGGCCCAACCAATTATGCAAATTTCTGAATGTAAGAGCGGCATCAACAGAATTCTGCTCTGCCAGCTCTGAATTTAAGTCCACTATCTCAACTTTTTCATAGAGATCATTTTCTTCAATTTTCTTTTCAAAGTTCAATCTCATTTTTCTAAAAAAATCTCTATCTGAATCTCTGCTCCAATGTGCAGCAATCAGAGAACCAGATTCGCGAACAAAGTTTGCTAGTATTTCTGTGTACCAGCCACCTCCTGGCGAAAGTTCAATAATTGTCATGTTTGGCTCTAACTGAAAAAAACTTAACGTTTCATAAGGATTTCTAAACTCATCTCTTGCAGTATTTTTTGCTAGCCTCTCATCGCTATCAACTGCCATTTTCAATTCATCTGCATGAAGAAAGCTTGTCAAAAAACAAATTGTAAAAATAAAGATGATTTTGTAATTCATGTTTGCTCCGAAAAAGTATTCTTAAGTTTAATATTAACTTTGTCTAAGGTACATTAAGAATGGAATGAATAAAAAGTTAGAATATTTCCTTGATTGTAGCAGCCCATGGACTTACCTCTCTTTTCAAGGAATCAAAGATTTATCTAAGAAGAAAAGCTTTGAGATTGTATGGAAACCAATTTTGGTCGGTGGAGTCTTTAATACAATTAATCCTAGTGTCTACGAGGGCAGAAAGAATCCTATTAAAGAGAAATTGGCCTACTCACAAAAAGACATGGAAGATTGGTCCAAGTTAAGAGGCTTAGAAATTATAATGCCAGAAATTTTCCCAGTTAATAGCGTTAAAGCTATGAGAGGAGCCTTTTATTTTCTTGAAAAAGGAAACATTGAAGATTATTTAGATGCAGTTTTTTATGCTTATTGGACAGAAGGGAAAGATATCTCCGATGATGGTGTTTTACAAAGTATCATTGAAAAATTAAAAGTAAATCCTGATGCTTTTTTTGAATACATTGGCACACAAGAAGTGAAAGAAAAATTAATTAGTAATACTCAAGAATTGATGGATAGAGGAGGCTTTGGTTCGCCTACTTTTTTCATAGATGAAACCGACATGTACTTTGGAAACGATAGGATTCAGCTTATTGAGGAAAAATTATGAGGACAAGAATTATTATTGCAGTTATCTCTTTAGCAATTGGGTTATTTGCGGGAGCAAAGATAATGGAGCATTTAGGAAGAGAATACATAGTAAATAATTTTCCTATACCGTCTGGAACCCTAGATGACAAAGATGCCTATATAAAAAAAATTGATATTGGTTTAGAGGTTCCTGAGAAGAAATTAAAAAAGGTTAAAGAAAAGGCTAAAAACATCATCCTCTTCATTGGAGACGGCATGAGCATGAGTCAGGTTACTGCATTGAGATTAAGTCAAGGAGGCCCTAACTCAAGAGTAGCTGTTGACGAATTCCCCTATTCTGGAAAAGTTCTTACGCATTCAGCAAATGCAATTGTTACTGATTCTGCTTCTTCAGGGACTGCGTTTAGTACAGGAATAAAAACCAATAATAGGGCTTTAGGTGTTGATGTTAGTGGAAATCCAGTTGAAAACATAACTGAAATATTAGACAAATCTGGCTTTGTAAGTTCTGTAATTTCAACCTCAGAAGTCACCCACGCTACTCCGGCTGCTTTCGTTGCGCATGTAAGCTCAAGATATCTTTCTGATGAGATCAGTATCCAAATGAGTGATTCCAACATAAAAAATATCCTTGGGGGAGGAAGGAAGTTTTTTATGACAGAGGAAGATGGTGGCATTCGTGAAGATGGTATTGATTTGATTGAAAAAGTTAAAGCCAACTCAAAGCTGATAACACATAAGGATGAGCTTGAGGATATAGCTCGATATGGAAGCGAACAAGTCTTTGGTCTCTTTGCAGATGAGCACTTAAGAGATACCAATACTCCAGAAAATCATATTACCGAACCATCCATAAAAGAGATGCTTGAGTTCACAATTAATAGATCAAAAAACTTTATCAAGAACGGATGTAACGGCTTTTTTGTGATGGCTGAAGCTTCGCAGATCGATTGGGCAGGTCATGGAAACGATTATGAATATTTAATGAGAGAGATGCTTGATTTAGAAGAAGGAATTAAATGGGCTTTGGAATTCGCTAAAAAAAATGACGATACGTTGGTAATTGTTACGGCGGATCATGAGACTGGAGGGCTATTAATAGAACCTAACGATCCTAGAAAGTATGAAAATCTAGATGTGAAATTTTCCTTCAATACGGGAATTGGCAGAGGTTCTCATACCGGTGTTCCCGTCCCAATATTTGCCATGGGCCCTGGGAGCGAAAATTTCACCGGAACTTTAGATAACACAGATGTGCATAAAGCCCTTCTGGAAGCCGCTTATCAAGATAACTCTGGATCCTGCGTCAGTAACTAAACTATCTTCTTACGTTAGGAATAATATCTTTTTCAAAGCCTTCGTCGAATCCTTCATCTCCGTAGATCTCATTTTCAAACCAATCTATGAATTCTTTCGATCTGGTACCTTTCCAATATTTCCAGGTACTTTTGGCCAGCGGAGCTTTCATGGTTCCCAACTTAAGCATGTGCATTCGCATATCTAAGTGAGATTTATCAACAAATCCATTTTGAACTTTTTCATAAGTATCAAAAATATCCACCAAGACGGTATTGACGAACACAGCAACTCGCCATCTATCTGCACCGTCTAATTCCTCTCCAGCCCAATCTTTTGAGAGAAAGTTGCTGAACTCCTTATCTTTAGATGTATTGAAATATCTTTCATACATGCGCTGAGTTAAGGAATGCCCAAATTGAGCCTTCGTAATTTTATTTTGTTGATGGATTTGAATACCAAGGTAAAAAACAGATATAACTACCCCTAGCGCGGCAACTATTTGAACAATTAAAATAATTAAATCTTGATTCACTTATAAATATCCTTTGACTGATTTAAAAAGGTTTTTCATTGGCGTTAAAAATATTAGCACTAGAATTGCACCTTCAATCATTCCTTCTAGATAGGTAAATAATAAAAAAATACTATCGGCAGGCTCGATATATTCAGGTCCATACCATCTTACTACTAATCCCTCTAGCACATAGAGAGTGAAGAAAATCTTACCCCAGAAATGGAAAATAAATAATAGAACCAAAGAGACCAGAAAAAATAAAACTGCCAAAACTCCAAAATAGTCTATTTGAGACGAATCGGAAGGAATGGCTAAATCTGGGTTTAAAAAAATTAAACAGACGGTTACTAAAAGAGCTGAAATTATCAAAACTCTTAAAGTTCTTTTTTGCAAGATAATGTCATCAACCATATGTGTTTCTTACTTTTTCATTTTTTAATCTAGGGTGCAAGGCTAGACCTAACTTGAACGCCCCAATTTGAATTTATCTTGGTGACAACATAAAGAGCTTCGTATTTGCTATGAGGCTTATTTTCTTTATCGTATCTTTGAAAGACAACTGAGACATGTACTTTTTCTTCGGAGATTAAGTCAAAATCTCTAGAAACCCATTTTGAGTGATGCCACCCAGCTGCTTCTAAGGATTTAAACATATCAGGTTCACTGAAATGACTTATGTAGTCATCTTTTGTTTCCCATAGCGAAACTTGTCCTCCTGCAATTCTTACATGAGGAAAATTATGAGTATTGGACCAACCCTTCATATCTTTGTTATTGAAAGCCTCCATCCAGTTATCGAGAAGCTGTTCAACCTGATCTTTTATTTCCTTGCTCATATCGAAAGTAAAGACAATAAGCATTATTGCTCATTGATTATAGTCTGTGAAAATTAAACTGAGTGAAAAGTTGAAACTGACGAGAATTAGGAATCAGAAGCAAGCCTGTCGTTTTCGTGGCAATCGCAATCTAACTGCTTACAAATTTGATGATTTCTGAAATGAGCAAAGGCCACGAAAATTGAGCCCAATAATGTTAACCCTTTTTCACCAAATTCCCCCAAAATGCTTTCACCAAGAATAACTGCAGTTATGAGAAGCGCAAGCCCAAAGATTCCTACAGGAATGAAAGAGAAGGTTTTGTGATTCTTATATCCTAAATACAAAGAAAAAATGCTTACTGGCACGGCAATTAAAACTATTAATTTATGAACTACTTCATTATCCAAGGCAAAAGGAAGAACGCCCGAAGACAGGATTATGAAAGAAGGAACAAAAAAGCAGTGCACAACACAGGCAAATGATATGGTCATTGCAAATTTGTCCGTTGTTAATTGAGTTTTAATCATTTTTCACTTCTCAAGAGTTCATACTCTACATTAAGTAACTAGGTTTGTTAGCCTTTTTACAAAAATATAAATTAAACGATACTGCTATCAATAAGCACAGCTATTAAAAGGGCTGGTTCTGATCCATTGTTTACCCAAGCATGATTTGTCCCTCTCTGCACAACAACATCGTGAGGCTTTAGCTGAACCTCCTCTTCGTCTAAGATCAAAGTCACGTCACCTTTTAGGAGAATAATGTAATCGATGGTATGTGTTTCGTGCATAGCAGCATTTCTTGATGTGTCTACTCTATGATGAGCAGCACCCATTTTTTCAAAAGCCGCTGCAGTAGCTGCTTCGATGGCTTCTTGAGGAACTCCTTCGGGAATAGGATTTATCTGAAAATATCTGAACTTTGTTCCTTTTTGCACAGGGGACAATACGATATCAATATCAGCTCTGTCGTTCTTTGAAGTTGTATCGAATCCACTTCCATCGGTATTCCAGATTTCATAAAGACCTCCTGCTTCTTCTCCGATTGTTCTTGCCGGCGGCCCGTCAATAGATATGACAGATTTTCCGTTATTGTTATGACCTGTAATTATTCTTCTCATTTTCTCTCCTATTTTTAAATTAAGTTACTTGCATTCCTTATTAAATACAACAATTTGAAAAAGGGAGAAAATTAAACTGGAGATGAGTGATGAACCTTTATTTTAAAAGAATTTTTATCTTCGATCAGGAGGAATGTAAATGCAACAAGAGTAATTACATCTTGATTAACAGGCTTGAAGTTAAAAGTGCCCATTGCAATTGTTAAAGAATCTTCCTCGATAGAATTTACCTCAACAAGATCGATGCTCTCCCAAGGCTTAAGAGCAAAACCATTATCTTCCTCTATGCTGCCCTTCACAAAGTAGGACAGTGCATCATCTTTATTATTTCTGAATATTACTTCTTTTGTAAAAGTGGGCTTGAATAAAACATCTTCGATATCAAAAGCATAATGAGCGCTTAGGAAGTTTTCTGCGCATTTTTTATAATCCCCACCATCAACGTAAACTTTTCCAATTTCTATAACGCCATTTTTCCAGGAATTTAGGAACTGCCTTATTTTGTCTGAGACCATAAAACTTTTTTATGTTTTCTGCTGAGTGAAACGTTGGCCTCTCTCTTTGGCGAGCTTATATGCTGCCTTAGTTTCGGCTTCAACTTCATCCCGCTGTTGTTGGCGAAGCTCTGAATATTCTTCAGCCCACCAACGACGCGTCACTTGAGGAAAAGTTCCCATTCGGTTGACGCTTGCATTAGCGCCTCGATCTCGTCCAGATTCATAACCTCCAACGCCAACCGAGCCAGCTTCGAATTTACCAAAAGGTATTAAGTCTCCCTCCATTTTTGGTATTAAGAAATAAGGCATTGAGACTCGTGTTTCGCCTTTAGGAATTAAGGTGGTGTTAACTCGATGCAAGGTTGCTGAGTAACGTCCCTCACTTAAATGCATAAGCGTTCCGCCAGTATTTACAATGACTGCTCCAGGAATTACAGGAACATGATAATCTCCCGGTGCTGTTCGACAGGTAACTGGCGCATCAATCCACTCACCTTCTGCTGCTACAACTTGAAGCCCAGGTCTATCATTTATTAACAGAGCAATGAAAGGTGGCCCATCAATATGCGCACCGACCTTATCGCTTGAAAATTTTTTATATTCCTTACGAACTTTATCTTGATCTTCCTCAGCATAGGCATCTAGTCCAAAATTATGATTAAGGCTGGCAGCCAAATCAGGATCGTCAAAATCAAAATATTCACGAAATGCTTCAACGTCTTCTCCTAATGATTCAACAATTGCCTCACCTAACAAGTGGGTTAAGCGATGATAACGCTGATTTAAATCATCAATTAATGGTCTAAATCCTGGAAGCGACTCTTCATCTGGCCAAGTATTTGGGCCACGAAATAATCTGCGATGAATGGGCTGAGATTTATCATCGTGTTTACATAAAGGTTCTTGTTCAAAGCCATATTGAAATGCTTCAATGACTTGTCCATAACCACTATCAGCCGGTGTGGGTAAACTGTATCCTCTAAAATATGGAGTTTTTCCAATATAGGAAGTTTTTTTAAGCTCTACCGGTGAATCAAAAAAGCCTCTGACTTCTTTAAATGCCCGTTGCTGGAATTCATCGGAAAGGCCTGGCGCATTTGTAAGCACCATAAATCCATATTCAGATAAGGCGTATCTAAGATCTTTAAAAAATTTATCTGGATTAGATTCCTTTTCAAGCCAGTCAACTTCAGGGAGTTGTAAGTTGGGATCTTTCATTACAGCAGACTTATTTTTTTCAATTTTCCCCATGCGAGTATTTTACTCTATTCATTATTTTTTTTTGATTCTTCAATAAGCTTAACTAGGTTTTCATGGATTATAGGGGCAGTATTTGGACCCAAAGATACGATCTCGCCATAAGTTTCTTCATTCTCTCCGTAGATCCAGGGGGCGTCTTCATCCCATTCACTTTTTGGAATGATGTAACCAATTGAATCATTTGCTAAATTCACCATCAAATTAAGTTTGTCTGGAAATTGACTTCTTAGATGTGGAACTTCTTGAGGAGCCATCACGTAATCTGCGCCCATAGGATTTTCTATGCCTCCAACAGCAATTTCTGGATAGAGTTCTCCAGGAACGCCAGTAATAGTTGCATCTCCTAATTGTATGAATGCTACTTCGCTGAGATAACGTATAAATGGCGGCATCAAGCTGAATTTAAGATCGGTATCAATCACGCCAAGCAAAGCGCCTAATGAGAGCATGAAATTTTCTATGCCTAATTCTATTTCTGTCGTGTCGACAGTTATGGATGGCTTTGGAGACTGCTCAAAATCACCTGAATGATAAGCCTCTATGATGCTGCTTGCTAGACTATATCCATACGCACGTGCTTTTGCATGACTTGGTTTGGTGAGCATTTTTTTTAAAACAGGATCATAAATTGGGTCGGTTGGCCCTGATGTCATAAGGCCTCCAATGTTTCCTGTAAGCCATAACGTGGTTCCACCAAGTCCAGCTCTAACAAGCTGATTATCATAATAAATGCCTTCACTAATCCCTCTTCTTAAGTAGCCTGCAACATCAGCAGTTAATTCTAGGTTTTTATCCCATGTAAGTTCGACGTGGATTCCAAAGTTAATTAGCGAACCTATAATTGAGCCATCGGGACGATTAAACAAAATTGCTCTTATGTCGTCGTCTATCACGATAGGTTTTCTTTTATCTTTGATGGGCGTGAGAGGATTGGTTGGAATTAAAGCCAAACTCATTTCTGCAGGCTCCAAGTTATTTAAAGCCATTTTTAATGTGCTTAAGAAATCCTTTTTGAGCTGCTCCATATAACCTTCATCAACGCCGCTTTTTAAAAAACCTGACCCCCAAAGACCTTGAGTATCTGGACCCTCATGATTATGTGTTGCATGCACCATAATGTAATCTAGTCCCCACTCTTCAGGAACATCCTCACGCACACTAAGAACGAATTTTCGCATTAGCCCAATAGTGTCAGCGCTAATAATTCCTATCCGAGTCTGACCGTCGTCAATCACAGCGGTTACCGCCATGAGGTCGTCTTTAACTCCTTGAGCGGCTCGTTTATTTTGAAAACCTGCCATCCAGACAGCATCAAATTGATTATTCCCGTTTACATCGGTCCACTTATCAATATCAGGATCAAATTGGGCATCGTTATTTGCATCCTCCCATTCATCAATTAGCTCAGGGGTAATTGGCAGCTCAGCAAACCCAACTTTAAATTCGTTCGCATAGATTTGAGAAGTCAAAACAAAGCCAAACATTATAAAAATGTAAAGTCTGTTTTTTGTAAAACTAAATTCCACCTAAAGACCTATTCAACAATCACAGACTGATCGAAAACAGTGATTTATCATATCGTCATCCACCATCCTGCATTTAACTTTTTAAATTTTTAATACGATAAACAGCAAAAATCCTTTCTTCTTCTCTAAGATGACAATATGCTTGAACACAAAGTCTATGAAAATAATTTGTTCTTCTTTCAACGAGAATAAATTTTTTAGGAGTTATTTTTCTTTTTGTAATTTCGGAATCCTTAAATTTATTTTTTTGATATTCAATTTCCACTGACTTCCCTTTTAATATCGCCTCCATTATTAATTCAAATACTTTGGGAAAGTCCATGCTCATTTAATTATTTAAATTTTTTCATATTATTTTATCTTATTATCAATTTAAATTTTCCAAGTCAGATTGTTGGTTCGAAAATAAGGTTTGAAAACTAGACAGTGGTGTTTTTGAGTAATGCTAAATCACTGCTTTCGCCTACTCTACCGTAACCGATTAGTTTTGGGTGTTACTGTTTTTTTTATTAAATATTTCCTTATGAATTCTTTCGGGTATTCCTGCATCGTCTTTTATGGTCGAGTCGATTTTATCGATAATCTTTTCATAGGAATCTTCGCTGACAAGATGAAACCTACAGATATAGAAACCACTTACACCTATTACCCTTTCATATTTTTTTACATAGTAAATCCCGTCGTATCTATATCCTGTTTCAGGACCATACTTTGTTTGGAAACCTCTCCAGACTCTTACTGGTAAATTGTAATCGCAACTTATTTGCAACCCTTTATTGCCAACTGTGAATTCTTGGTCTGCTATTTGTTTTGATGATCTTGAGTCCCTTCCGCCATGTCCGGTATATTTAA
>ENA-OSEY01002263-OSEY01002263.1-marine-metagenome-genome-assembly--contig:-NODE-2263-length-12565-cov-2.290999_pt1 | contig 12565 bp, 10 predicted proteins | sample MGYA00248465_ERZ534230 | MGnify/ENA primary metagenome ERZ534230 (study PRJEB26409, sample SAMN06344110) | marine metagenome | isolation source: Sea water from surface | place: Atlantic Ocean:Southern... | reverse complement strand
AAAAAGTGTCAGAGGCAGCATCCATAAAATTGGTATTGTAGAAACTAAAAAAGGCGAGCCGGTGGTTTCATATATGTAGACGCCAAAGGCAAGTAATTGGAACCATCTAACAACTCCCGTTATTCCCCCGACGGACCAAACGGAGAGAAAGTTTACATCGCTTAGAAGCATTCGGATTGGCTGGTCAGAACGATGTTTAGGTGAGATATCGCTCACAAATATGATCCATTTAAATTATGTTGCTTTCTATTAGCTTTAATAAGGCTTATAGAGTTATCTCAGTGACTATCGGAAGTTCATACCATCTATGAGTTATGAGTTTCATAAAAAAGTAATAAACCTATATGAATGCTCGCAGTAGTTCAAATTCTGCCTTGATAGGCAATCTGAAAGAATAAAAGATGGCGTCAAAAAGAGTTGTAAAGGCGATTATTTTTTTAGCGGTATTTGGCGCCTTTGTAGTTGCGACCTACGAGACTTTTTTCTGGTTTACGCATGTTTATGAGAACGATGCGCGTGTTGAAACAGATTTGAGCCAAATCTCGTCGCAGGTAAACGGAAAAATCGAAAAAATTCTCGTTACTGAAGGTCAATCCGTGAAGATTGGAGAACCATTAGTAAAGCTGGTCGACAGTGATATTAGTCTGAAGATCAAGGCCTTGAAAACCGATTTAGATTTAAAGAAAGCAGAGAAACTTAAGTTAATTTCTGAAAAAATAGCATTTGAGACTGAATTAACATCCAAGCTAAAGACACAAAAAGAAAAAATTAAAACAATTAAGATGGAACAAGGAGCAGTAAAAGACAGATTAGAACTGGCAAAGAAAAATATAAAGCGCGTAGAATTTTTATTTCAAAAAGAATTAGTGGCTGAAGAAAAAATGAACTCAGAAAAAGATAAGTTTCTCGTGTTGAAGGGCGATTTGGCGATAAAATCTGCTCAAATAGCAGTTGCAGAAAAAGAACTTTTAGAACTAAGCGCAAAGCAAAAGCAAACAGATGTGATAGATGAAAAAATAAAAATATTAGATGTTGAATACTCTCGGATAGAGGACAGAATTAATTTGCAAAAAATAGAACTTGGTTATCGCCTGCTCCGATCCCCGATCGATGGAATGATAGGCCGGATACATAAATTTGGAGGTGAATACGTAGAAGATGGAGTCAACGTTGTCACGCTTCACAATCCATCGCAGTTCTGGATAGAAGCGTATGTTGATGAGAGTCAAATTAGACATGTAGAAATAGGTAAGAAAGTGTTAATCGATTTGGAAGCTTTTCCTTTTCAGGACTTTTTTGGCGTGGTGAGCCATATAGGAAACTTAACTACCGCGCAAACTGGTTTGAAAACGAGGACATCTGCAAGCAGCTTTGGCGGCGGTATTGAGAGAGTGCCAGTCAGAATTAAAATGGAAAATCCTCCCAAAAACCTAGCCCCGGGGATGCAAGCGAGTGTCAATATCAGAATTTATGACGGTATAAAACTTTGGTGATACGCCATTTTGAAACACGTCAAAGGCGTATATCGTGTCGTTTAGAACACCAGTCTTGCGCTAAATCGATAACTCTGTTGAAATCTTCTTCTAGCATAAAACCTTCTTTAATTAAATCAGTGGCTGCTGCACTAATTTTCATTAGGTAATTATCTTTTGATTTATAACGTTCCTTTATTGATTTTCGAGGGTCGTTTGTCATTCGCCTAACGGCATCTGTTTCGGGAAAAATAAGAGTGCTACCTGAAAATTCATGCATGGCACCCTCCCCAAAATTTCTGGAGCGAATGTTCCAGCCGGTATATGTTGCCAGCGGAGTACCCAACATCGGAACTCGGATCCCAGCTAATTCATTACCATCACTATCAACCGATGGAACCTTTATAGTGTAGCTACAATTTTGAATTTTCCGTGGTGGAAGAGTATCAAAAATACCGAGGTCTGCTTTTGGACCGTAGTCATATATAGAGAGTTTGTTTGGCGCCTGTGGCGTCACTAAATTTGGGATCTTGGGAAATTGTGATTTCCAATATTCGAAATCAACCAAAGTGCCTTTAGAGTTTGTAGGTATTTGATTTTCTGGCGGGGTTATCGCTTTGCTTACCCAATTATCTAGTGCATCTAACAGTGCCCTAAATATCATGGAGGTTTGTAAAACATTCTCCGGGTTTTGGCATATGCCCCGGGTTGGGCGCTCTTGGAGTGGGTTTCCTACATGTTGTGCGCTTGCCCAATGGTATATTCTAACATTTTCTGGTGGTGCTAAGTCATTACCCTTCGTATCGGTATGAACTAATGAGCCTCGGCGTTGCCAGTACTCGGTACTTGTTTGAGTATGAAAAATAAGTGGGTCGGACAAAGGCCGTTTACAGATGGCATCAACTTTTCCTGTATTGTGGTCAGTTGACTCGTTGTATGCAAAAGGAAATTGATCTGAGATATTGTCATGCTCCTCGTACTGTTGGCCTCCCGGTACAACACCGTTAGCAAATCGGTGATTGAGCCACATTTTTCCAGCTCCAGCAACATGAGTTAGCGCTCCGTCAAATACTTTTCGTCCAAGGTGATCCTCATTGAACCCATGATAGATGAAATCGCGAATGCAGCGACCCGTTTGTGAACGTCCAAAACAAAAGGTTTTTTCGATTTCATATTTCAAAAATGGGTTTTGAGAGGTTTTATTATAACGCAAAAAACTAACGGCATCCCTTACAACCAAATGTCCAAGGCCCATAACAAGTGGATCCTTGGCGGTGTAAATCAGCTCATATATCCAGCCTGTTTGAAAGGTGGTTGGAAGGTGTATGTGAATGTCAGAGGATACAATAGCAGTTTCTTTGCCTTGGAAATCCATTCCTTGACCACCATCCACCCGTGCAAAGCTCCACTTGCTAGGGGGAATGACTTCCCTCTCTTCATCTGGATATTGGCGCCTTGTCAATTTTGCTTTACTGGTATCTAGGGAAATTGTTGGATGACTTCTGGTTGAGATCCAGCCACTTAACGGAAATGTTGTTTCACCTTCTTTGGTTGCTATAAATTCTGTTCGTACTTTCCCAATTATAGGTCCGTTCTTGTTGATTGCTTTTGGCAGGCGCATTGTCATTCGGCCATCACCTGGTAAAAGGTCCCCCTGCCAAGCCACCCAAACTATAGAATAGCCTCTCCTAAACAAAAAACCGTTGCCGCATTCTTCTGATAAAACTGGTTCATTGGATGCAACGGCATCGTTGAAATACTGGATAGCTCTCTTATTACCACGGTTACCATAGTCAAAAAATAAGCGTCGGTTGCTTTTTGTAGGGTCTACGGGACGCAAAATGTGAATTTGAGAAGAATACTCGACATTGCCGTGTTCATTTTTGCAGGCATTTTCTAGATCAACTATTTTTGATGGGAGTGGGGAATTGGGTTCAATTTCAAAATGGATCCAGCCCGTTAGATATTCGTAACAGCCGGTACTTCCAAATTCTTTGCCATCGGCTATAACACGGGCGCTTTGGAGTTCGATTTTAATGTCACTGGACATTTTCTCTCCTGCTTAAATATTTGAACAAGACTTCAAAATAAGGCAATTTTTAGCATTAAAGATGTTTGTACAATGAATCTCAACTATGAAGCTTCAAAAAACCTGTTTAATAGCGCAGTGATAATGCGGTAGAATTTTTTATGTTTGATAAAAAAAGCACAGCGATTTCATGTTTAGATCTTGTAGAGGCATCCAATGGCCTTGCTTCTTGTGAGTTTAGTTCTGTTGAACTTGTAAAAGCATGTCTTAATCAAATCGAGCTGCACGATATTCACATTAACGCGTTTACACATATTAATATTAAAGCACTAGCAGAGGCTAAAAAGAGTGATTTAAGAAGAAGCTCAGGAACGACATTATCTAAATTAGACGGTATTCCCATAGCTGTTAAAGACAATATCGATGTAATGGGATTACCTACAACAAATGGATTAAATACGAAATGGTGTCCTGAAGAGGATGCCGAGATTATTAAAAATTTAAAATCCAAGGGTATCATTATACTTGGCAAGGCAAATATGCACGAAGCAGCTCTGGGAGCTACAACAGATAATCCACATCATGGAAAGACGTTTAATCCAAAAGTGAAGGACGGTACCCCTGGAGGTAGCAGCGGCGGATCTAGTGCGGCAGTTGGTGCTGATTTTTGTATAGCGGCTCTTGGCACTGATACCATGGGCTCTGTCAGAGTGCCGGCTGCATATTGTGGAATAGTTGGCTTTAAACCGACGACGGGTTTTTGGTCGACAGGGGGGGTAATGCCTTTGTCTACAACGCTGGATGCTATTGGGCCTATGACAAAAACAGTTGAAGATGCTGCCCTACTATGCGAACAACAAATCTCTCCAATCAATTTAAAATCGGAAACTCTCGCGGTTCTTGGGAACTTTGAAGAAGCTGCTTGTGAGCAAATAATCGTGAATTCTTTTTCGAAGTTCAAAAATGTTTTGAGGGAGACCGATATTAATTTCACTCAATGTAATTTGGAGGGATATGAACCAACGCCAGCACGGAGAGCTGGGCTTATTGTCTGTGAAGTAGAAGCCTATGCCCTGATGGAGGATATACTGAGATCCAAGCCTTCTGCCTTTTCTTCTGATCTTAGGAAATTTCTAGAATTTGGATCAAAAATAAGCGGGTCGAAGTATTTCCACACACTTCAAAAAATACAAAGCTTTAAAACTCAGCTATTAGAATTATTCAATGAATCCAGGTTTATTCTGAGTCCAACTACCCCCCAAACAGCATTTCCATTCAATCAAAACGTCCCAGTTGACCAAGCCGACTTTACAGCATTAGCTAATTTCGCAGGGTGCCCGGCGATCTCTATCCCATTGTCTGTTCCAGAACATAGTCCACCAGTTGGACTGCAAATAATGGCGGCTCCTGGTAAAGATGCAGAGCTTCTGTCAGTTGCAGCTTCACTGCAAGAACTTATTGACGAGAATAATTCGAGAAAAAGATGCCAATTGCAAAATTAAATAATCATAATATGTATTATGAAATACATGGCGAGGGTGAGCCGCTTATATGTTCGGGTGGTTGGGGTACGTTTTGCCACGGTGCTGCCGGTCATCTACCCAGAGGTTTAACAGACAGATTCAAGGTTATCATTTTCGATCATAGGGGCATCGGCGAGTCAGATGATGATCTTTCTGTTCCGTCAACCACACGGCTTTATGCCGATGATGTCATCTGTTTATTGGATTTGCTTGGTATAGACGAGGTTCATCTTGTTGGAATAATAGGCATCGGTGCCTGTATCTTTCAAGAAGTTGCTATTTCACGGCCGGATCTAGCTAAAACAATGGTGAATACAGGAACCTGGGCCTGCCCCGATAGAAAATTTGCAGATCAATTAAACTTTTGGCTGGAAGTGCATAAGGTAATGGGCTTCGAAGCCTTCCAAAAGATGGTAACGATGGAAGGTTTCAACCCCGAATTTTATGCTCAGAATAAAGAAAAACTTATTGGCCCTAACGGGGCTTGGTCCGATTTAAGAGACAATGTCGCGACGCATCAGAGGCTTACAGACGCGGCGCTATCGCATAATACATTAGATAGATTAGTTTCAATTCAAGCTCCTACTTTAGTTATGCATAATGGACTAGATTTTATTACAGCGCCGCGATTGACAATGCCTGTCGAACAAAACATACCCGGTGCCGAAGGTTACTGGATGCGTAATGCAGCTCATGTTGTCACTGGTAGAGAAGCACGGATCGAGTTCTGTAGTGTACTCTTAAACTTTCTTGAAAAGCATTCGGGCTAAAACAGAAGACATGCTGACCGATTTAAATTTCCTTGAAGCGTTGTCTGCAGTTTGGAAAATTTTTGCAACAGCAGGGTTTGTAATCCTCATTGGACGATTGGCTTGGTCTGCAGGGCCGTTATTAACAAGTATTCTAATTGCTTTGCCAGTTAATATAGGGCCGGGATTACTTTTGGTTTCTCTAACTCAAGATAGTAGATTTGTTTTAGAAAGTGCCCTTTATGGGCTCGCAGGCGGGGCTGGCGTTGCCGCTTTTATTATAGGTTTCGTGCGAACTCAATTTTTTAAAAATTTTTATCTCTCCTTGTTGATTGGAGCCTTGGGCTGGGGAGTTATAACCTGGTGTATTTACAAGAGCGAACTGACAATTGAAAGGGCATCTTCACTTGTTGTGTTAAGTGCTGTGTCCAGTTATATATTACTTCCAAAGATCAAGCAGAACTTAGAGCATGTTGCTTCCCCTGCCTCCTGGAATTTTTTAATGAAGAGAGGGGGCGTAGCTGGTTGCATGATAACGTGTATTGCTCTGGCTGCGCCATTTACAGGTCCTGCAGTAGCAGGAATTTTATTAAGTTTTCCTACAACTTTGTGTATTACGGGATGGATGTTGCAGAGTCACTATGGGCTTCAATTTGTAACGGAAACATATTCCGCTGCCAGTCGAGCACTGATCCTGTATTTTACATTTTGTTTTGGTGTAATATTCTTGGCTCCTTTTATTCCGGGACCAGCAGCAATCATATTGAGTTTTATATCGGTTGCTGCGTTAGGTGCTCTTAGTGGATATCTCATTATTTGCTTTCGACAACGCCATTAGGGTTAAAACTTGTATTTAGGCTTTTTTAGTAACTATAATTATAATCTGAAATATCTTTATATATGAGTTGGAGAAACCTATGGCCCTAACACAAACTGATGAATTAACTGATGACGTGTTTCCATTTGATAGAGCGTCTGCGGCACCAGGGCAATTGAGGAAAATTTTTAGAAGTGGTTCTTATAGAGGAACGACAGCGGCGATGGCCGATGGTTACACACAAGGTAATTTAGCTATTATTCCAGAGCGTTTCGCACTCGATTTTGCACGTTTTTGTCAGCGTAATCCGCAACCGTGCCCAATGATAGGAGTTTCTGATACCGGAAACCCTCAAATGTTTACATTGGGCAAGGATATAGATATCCGAACAGACATTCCCAGTTACAATATTTATCGCAACGGGGAATATGAAGGGTCAGTAGCTGATATAAATAAATATTGGGAGGATGACTCAGTCGCTTTTGTCTTGGGGTGCTCATTTTCCTTTGAAGAGGCATTGGCACAGGAGAAAGTTCCATTAAGGCATCAGGAATTAGGACGCACATGTCCAATGTATAAAACGTCTATAGAAACTGAAGTATCTGGCCCATTTGGTGGAGGTATGGTTGTTTCAATGAGGCCTATGTCACCTTCTGACGCTATAAGAGCATCCGCTATAACCGCGCGTTTCCCTCACACGCATGGAATGCCGGTTCACATGGGTAACCCATTAGATATTGGAATTACGGATATTCACAAACCAGACTGGGGGGACCCAACAGAGTTTTACGAAGGTGAGATACCCGTGTTCTGGGCTTGTGGAGTCACACCACAGAACGCAATTCAGAACGCCAGGATACCTTTTGTAATTACACATACGCCTGGCTCCATGCTAATCACTGACAAGATTAGCGCCATAGCGTAATAAATTTAATTCAATCATGAAAATTAGCCCCAGTTTCTTTATGAAAACTGGGGCTACTTCTTTATCAATGATAAACGAGGGTCGGTAGCCATGTGGCTATATTTGGAAAGGCAACAAGTAGTAATATCATGCCTAACATCGCTATTAAGAAGGGTATAGCTCCGATAGCGACATCATTGAATTCGCCGCCTCTTAATCTTATCCCTTGAATAACATAAAGGTTAACGCCAATCGGCGGAGTTATTAGAGCTGCCTCCATAAGGAGAGTAATCAGAATACCGAACCATACGTCTGAAAACTCAGGAACCCCTAGAGCCATAATAATCGGAAATACAATGGGAACAGTTGTCAACATCATTGACAGGGTTTCCATAAACATACCTAGAAACAAATAAAATACGATAATTAGTAAAACGGTTTGTACTGGTGTTAATCCCATGTCTCTTATGAAGTTTAACATGGCCTGTGTAATGCCCATGAACCCTAATACAAAATTGAGAAAAATTGCCGCAAACACGATAAGCATAATCATAGCAGTAGTGCGCATCGTTCCTTCAAACGCGGCTTTCATCATTTCCCAGTTAAGTGTTTTGAAATAGGCGGCAATTAATACAGCCATGCAAACGCCTATAGAAGCAGCTTCAGTCGGAGTGGCAATTCCACCATAAATTGAACCAACTACCGCCATAAAAAGTAGTATAGGAGGTAGCAAGTCTGGTAGGCATTTTATGCGCTGTGCCCATGTAGTTTCTACTTTTGTGCCGCCCCAAGCAGGTCGGTATATACACGCCACAAAAATAGCTAGCATAAATAAACTCGACAAAACGATACCGGGAATAATACCAGCTAAATATAGTTCTGGTACTGAGGTATCGGTAAGTAGACCGTATATTATGAGGTTAATAGAGGGTGGGACGAGGATCCCTATAGTGCCGCCAGCGGCCAGCGATCCAAGGAAAAGTCGTTCATTGTAACCTCTCGCCTCAATTTCTGGATAGGCTACTGTTCCAACGGTTGCTGCGGTTGCAACGCTTGACCCAGAGCTTGCCGCAAATATGGTGCACGATCCAATGTTCGCGTGCATGAGTCCGCCAGGTAACCATGATATCCATTGTATAACTGCTCCGTACATTCTTTGAGCAATCCCGGCCCTCAGCATTATTTCGCCAAGAAGTATGAACATGGGAACGGCAACAAGAATAAATTCTTTACTCTTGTCCCAATATATTTCTGCTAGAGCGGGTGTTAACGATCCCCCCATTGAGATGTGATCTAAAACAAAACTTAATATTCCAAGAACTGCTGCTACCGGAACGGCTGCAAGTACAAGAATTAATAAACCAACGATTATAGTGAGCGCCATGACCTTACTCCTTTGCCTTAGCGCTACTTTCGCTAACGAGAGCAACGTCTATACCGTGTGTTTCTTCCTGCATCGTTTCCGCAATCGATGGTACGCCGGCTACCCGAGCTACGAGGTCCCAGTTCCGTTGTAATAAGGCGATAATCGAGTAGACAACAACGAAAATCAAAGTGACAAAAAATAATATAAGGCCTGCCACCCAAAAAAGTTGAGGTATCCACTGCGGTGTACCTAATGTAGTAATTGAAACTGAATTATTAACCCATGAGTCTACAAACGAGACCATTGCGTAATATGTCATTATCGACATGAAGTAAAAGAGTAGAAGTAAACCAACCACATCTAAAATAGCGGTAACTTTTCTGGGGAGATAGTTATAAAGAGCGTCGATCCTGACATTCGAACGATGCAGCAAGCAGTACGAATATGCCCAAGTTGTAGTGGCTGAGAATACATAGCCGGAGTACTCATCGGAACCACTCATAGTTATACTGAAAATCTTTCTTGAAAGTACGTCAACGGTTACCATTAATGCAGCTGCCAGTAGTGCAGCTCCCCCAACCCAGACCGCTAATTGAGATATTCTTTCTAGACGCGAATGGATGCTCTCTAGCATTACCCCTATTCCTCAATTGTTAAAAAAAAGGCGCCGCGTTGCAATACGCGACGCCTATATACATTGTTTAAATTACAGGGATGCTTTCATGCCTGAAATTTTACCAATTGTTTCGTTCCACTCATCAACACATTTTTGAGTGCCACATCTTTTTGCCCAACGTTTTAGAACAAAGTTTTCCACAACGTTCTTCAAAGTGGCTTTGTCCTCTGCTGTTGGAATAATTGGAACCATTCCGCCAGGCTCACCTTTAGGACAAGGTCCAGCGGCATTACAATTTGTTCCAATTTCATCGTTCTTAGCTGTTGCTGCCCACATTTCTTCTTCAAGATCAGCAAGATGCTTGTTGAAGAAAGCTTTTGTGTCTGAGTCTAATCCGTTCCATACTTTCAAGTTCATTGCAAGGAAAGACGATGCATATCCTAGTTTAACTCGAATGTTATGGGTTACAACTTGCCACCATTTCGCATTGTAAGCGGGAAGAATACCGGTTAGTCCACAGTCAGCCACACCCTTTTGAAGTGCTGGTACAACCTCTGCGAAAGCGATTGTTACTGCGCTACCGCCTACACCCTCGATAAAATCACCGAGTGTCGTGCTGTACGTACGAATTTTTTTGCCTTTGAGTTTGGATAATGGATAGCTTTTAATGCTTTTATCACCCAAGTTACAGAAAAGCTGTTGGCTAGGCCATGCATAGATCATAAGAAGCTTTGCACCATACTTTTGCTCGAATTCACGAGCTAAAATATCTCTGTATGCTTCATTTGCTTTCCGATAAAGACCTAGATCTTGAATAACACCGGCGAGATCAGCACCTTCGATGGCTGGGCTGTCTTGCGCTACATAAGTTGTTACACCGTGGACAGCGTCAAATACACCTAACTTTAAAAGGCGCATAATTTCAAATCCAGATAAGCCTAACTCAGTTTGCGATTTCGCATTAGCAGTTAGCTTGCCGCCAGAAAGTTTTGGTAGCCGTTCTTTCCAGAATGGCCCCTCTCTTTCTTTCCAGTGGTCAAGGAAGCTCCATGTTCCTACAACCTTAAATTCTTTCTTTTTCATTTCAGCAGAAACTGGACCTGTAGATATGGTGAACGCTAGCGCCACCATCACTGCAAGGCCTACTGCTATATTTCTAAGTTTTTCAAAATTCATAAAATAACCCCTCCCGGTTGTTTATGTTTAAGGATCTTAGAGAACTCATCAACTATCGGCAATAGTTGCTTTTGGAATTTTGAAATAATTTTAAACTATGATAAAAATGAAAGAGATTGGATACAGGTTTTTGAAAAAGGAAATAAAACAAAGGATATTACTATTATAATAGCAATGGGAATGGGATTTACTCAACAATATTTTGGGTCTAGACCTGATGAGGTTGAGGGAATGCTTGCAATCATAGAATATATTGCTTTGGCAGAAATTGTTGAAAAATCAAGAGGAACTTCAAAAGCTCATGCAATAAGAATGTCTTTAAATGAAATTATAAGAAGACAGCCCCCAGATCTGGGATATTAAATAAATATGAATACAACAGTTTCAGTAGAAAATAAAAGTCCAAAAAAATGGGAACCTAATAGAGAAGGTTCAAAATTTAGTGAGTGGTTAAAATCAAAAAAACAGAGTAATAAAAACATAAACGAGAGTGACATTTCTGAACAAGCCTCAATCATACTCTCAAAATGTATTGATCCAAATAATCAAACTCACTCAAACTTAGACTCAACAGGTCTCGTAATAGGTCAAGTTCAAAGTGGAAAAACTTTATCCATGACTTCTGTTACAGCTATGGCAAAAGATAATGGTTTTGGAATAGTAATAATAATGTCAGGATCAGTTAGTCCTTTATCTTTTCAAACCGCAGGTAGAATTACTGCAGAATTAAAGGGACGAAGAATGTATAGAATAATTAATAATCCAAAAGATCCTTGGAGAAGTGAACAATATTCAAGTACATTAAGAACCTTTTCTGAAAACTTTAAAGATAAAAATTTTCCTGAAGATAGAAAAAAAACTCTATTGATTGTTACTCATAAGAACCCTGCCAGAATTAGGATGTTAACTTCATTATTTCAAGATGAGAGTTCAAATATAAAAGATATACCAACATTGATAATTGACGATGAGTGCGACCATCACTCTTTGAATAGTAAAGATTATCAAAATGAAGTTAAAAATTTATCTGAAAAACAAAGAAATCGACTTGATGAAATTTATCAGATTAGTGAAGGAGATACTTGGGAAAGTATTTCAGAGACATACGCAACGAGTGAAGAATACTTAAAAGATATTAACAATTTTGAGGATGACAAATTACCGCCTCCCGGAACATATATTTTATTAAGAGAACTAGAGACAGCAACTTTTCGTGAAATAAATAATTTACGATCAATTTTTTCTTTTCATACTTATCTCGGTTATACTGCAACACCACAAGCTTTGACCGTTATTGATCAAATAAATAATCTTAAACCATCGTTTGTACACTTACTTCCACCTGGAAAAGGTTATACAGGTTTAGAGCATTTTTTTCCTAGGGAGGAAAAATCTTTTAAACACAAAAATAATTTTCACATTAATTCAATTGAAGAAGATTTGAATGATATTATTTCAAATAATACAAGACCAAAAAGTTTAGAAAATGCAGTAATAACTTTTATTATTTCTGTTGCTAGTGGCCTAGCAAATAAAGAGGATGAAGAGGAAGATAGTAATAGATCTATGATTATTCACCCACATAGTGAAGTAAAAGATCACTTTACGTTTTATAATTATACTAAAGGTATACTTGATGAAATAAAAAACGGTCTCAAAGCTGACAAAAAAGACTCTGCATATATTGAAACAGTCGAAATCTTAAAAAGTACATATGAAAATTATAACAAAAAAAATTCTCCAAAAAATTTACCTGAATTCAATGATAGTTTTTTATCTTTTATAAAAATAGCTATTTCTGAAACACAGCTATTTGAGTTTAACGCAAGCGAGAGAAATAAAAGGATACCAGAAATTAAGTGGGATGAATTATACTCAGCAATACTGGTCGGTGGAGTGGGTCTAGAGAGAGG
>ENA-OSEY01002261-OSEY01002261.1-marine-metagenome-genome-assembly--contig:-NODE-2261-length-12568-cov-2.708830_pt1 | contig 12568 bp, 9 predicted proteins | sample MGYA00248465_ERZ534230 | MGnify/ENA primary metagenome ERZ534230 (study PRJEB26409, sample SAMN06344110) | marine metagenome | isolation source: Sea water from surface | place: Atlantic Ocean:Southern... | reverse complement strand
AGTAAAGTACTTGTATCTCCAAAATTACTAAAATCATTTGAAGCAATCTTTCTAAGTATTCTTCTCATTATTTTTCCAGATCTTGTTTTCGGTAAACCTTTTACAAATTGGATTTTTTCAACTTTCGCAATTGGCCCAACATTTTTTACAATTAAATTATTTATTTCAGCTCTTATATTTATTTCATTTTTGATATCTCCTTGTGCTATGACAAAGGCGTATATAGCATTGCCTTTGATTTTGTGTGGATATCCAACAATAGCTGTTTCACATACATTTGGATGTTCATCAATTGCACTTTCAATCTCTGCTGTTCCAAGATTGTGACCAGAAACAATGATTACATCGTCAACTCTACCTGTAATTCTATACATACCCTCATTATCTCGAATACACCCATCACCAGTAAAGTACATGTTTTCGAAAGTGCTAAAGTATGTGTCTTTAAATCTTTTATGATCTCCATAAATTGTTCTTGCCATGGACGGCCATGGAAATTTAATGCATAACTTTCCTTCAACATTTAAATTATTTAATTCGTTTCCATCATTATCCATTATACATGGTTGTATTCCCGGTAAGGGTAGTGTAGCAAATGTAGCTTTTGATGGTGTCACACCCGCAAGGTTTGATATCATTATTCCTCCAGTTTCAGTTTGCCACCATGTGTCAACAATTGGAATATCTTTTTCCCCAATATTTTCATTATACCAGTTCCAAGCATCCTCGTTTATAGGTTCACCAACTGTACCAAGAACCTTAAGAGAACTTAAATCATATGGCTTAACATATCCTAATCCCTTAGCTTCAAGTGCTCTAATTGCAGTGGGGGCAGTGTAAAAAATATTTACTTTGTTTTCCTCAACTATCTTCCAAAATCTTCCAAAATCTGGATATGATGGTATTCCTTCAAATAAAATTGAAGACGCTCTATTTAGTAAAGGACCATAAATTATGTAAGAATGACCAGTTATCCATCCGATATCTGCAGTACACCAATAAATATCATCTTCTTTATATTGAAATACATTTTTAAATGAAAAGGAGGTGTAGATCATGTAACCTGCTGTTGAATGTTGAATTCCTTTTGGTTTACCGGTAGATCCAGATGTATATAATATAAATAGTGGATCTTCAGCATCAACAATAATTGGCTCGAAAATATTGGATATATCTTTCATTTCCTCATGCCACCACTTATCTCTGCCGTTTCTCATTTTTACTTCAGAGCCAGTTCTTTTATAAACTATACAGCTTTCAATTGTTGGTGTATTTTCTAGTGCCTCATCACATATTTCTTTAAGCTTTATTTCTTTCTCTCCTCTGTAACTTCCATCTGAAGTAATAAGCAATTTACATGTAGCATCATTTATCCTTTCAGAAAGAGCTTGGGCAGAAAATCCAGCAAAAACAACAGAGTGTATTGCACCAACTCTTGCACAAGCCAAAACAGCTATGGTCAACTCAATGAGCATGGGCATATAAATACAAACTCTATCACCTTTTTTTACTCCATTTTTAGTCAATACATTTGAAAATTTACATACTTCCATATGTAGTTGCTCATAAGTTATAGTAATGGTATCTTCTTTTGGGTCATTAGGAATCCACTTATAAGCAACCTTTTTGCTATGTTTTTTTAAATGTCTGTCTAAGCAATTAGTTGTGATGTTGAGCTTTGCGTTTCGAAACCACTCAACTTTTGGTAATCTAAAATCCCATTTTAATATGTCATCCCATTTTTTTTCCCATTTGAAGTTCTCAGCATAACTTGACCAGAATTTCTCAGGAGATTCAACGCTTTCTTTGTATTTTTTTAAATAATCATCAAAGTCTGATATCATCAGAAATAATTTTAAATAAAATTAACATTTATTTATTTATTAATGTTTAGGTAAATAATCACTATTTTTTAAATTAGCAAGAAAAAATAAATGAAAAAAATTTACACTATAATTTGCTCAATAATACTAGCTGCATCAGCTGGTGCTCAAGACTGCAGTGAACTTTTTATTTCTGAATACGTTGAAGGACCAGGAAATAATAATGCAATTGAAATTTACAACCCTACAGGTTCTACTATTGATTTATCAGAATATTCTATAAATAGGTATGGAAATGGAGCATCCACATCACCTGATAGCTGGCCACTAAGTGGTTCAATCGCATCAGGTCAAGCAATTGCAATTGGTAATGGTCAGGTTGATTCAGTCTGGGTTAGTACATACTGGTCGCTTCCTGTTGATCCAACATTTTTAGCTGCTTGTGACTATTCATGTAGTGGTATTTATCCTACTCCATTTTATTTTAATGGTGATGATGCAATTACTTTAGAAAAAATAAATGGTGATATTGTAGATATTTTTGGAAAAGTAGGAGAAGACCCAGGAAATGCGTGGACTGATGACGTTACTGCTGGATTTACTGATGCAAATGGTGGAACATGGTGGACAAAGAGACAGACTTTAGTCAGAAAGTCAAGTGTTAAAAAGGGAGTCACTCAAAACCCTATTTTATTTAACCCCACTGCTGAATATGATTCACTTCCGGATGCAACCTACTCTGGCATGGGATCTCACTCATGTGATTGTGCTGTTTCCTCGGTGAATTATAAGACAGGCTTGGATTTTTCAATTTATCCAAACCCAATGATACAAGGTGAATCAGTTCAAATAATCTCATCAAAAAATAATTATGAAATAAGATTATTTGATATGACAGGAAATTTAATTAGCTCGCGTGATGAAATTAATTTCTCTCTACTAAGTTCGGGGTTTTATCTTATTGAGCTGAAGCACAGAGATGGATCATTTAATCAGAAGAAATTAATAGTACAATAATTTGAGATTATTTTTATTAATTTTTGTACTTCCTTTTAGCACTTATTCACAAAATATTGTCACTGGTAATGTTAGCGATTTAACATCTGGAGAATACTTAATAGGTGCAAGCGTTATTTATGAAAGTAATAAAGGAACTACCACAGATTTTGATGGAAATTTTAGATTCTCTACTGATAAAAAAAGCTTGAACTTAAAAATTTCTTATGTTGGCTATGAATCATTAGAAAAGAAAATTGAATTGAGTTCAAAGCTGACTAGTGTTGATTTTCGCTTAAGTTCAATTAAGTTAAATGAAGTTAGAGTAATTGCTGATTTAGCAACAGAGAGAAAAACACCTGTTGCTTTTTCTACAATTCCAATGAAAAAAATTAATGAAGAACTTGCTTCACAAGATATTCCAATGGTATTAAATTCAACTCCAGGAGTGTACGCAACCCAAACTGGAGGAGGAGATGGTGATGCTAGAATAACAATTAGAGGTTTTAATCAAAGAAATGTTGCTGTTATGATTGACGGTATTCCAGTTAATGATATGGAAAATGGGTGGGTTTATTGGAGCAATTGGTTTGGTTTGGATGCTGTAACATCTAATATTCAAGTCCAAAGAGGTTTAGGTGCTTCTAAGATTGCAATCCCCTCCGTTGGAGGTACTATGAATATTATAACTCGAGGAACAGGAAATAAAGCTGGAGGTTCATTTAAACAAGAAATTGGTTCTTTTGGAAAGATTAGAAGTTCACTTGGGTATAATTCGGGTAAACTAAAAAATGGTTGGGGGTTTACTCTTGCAGGCTCTTACAAACAAGGAAATGGTTTTGTTGATCAAACTTGGACAGAGGGATATTTTTATTATGCTAAGTTGCAAAAAGAAATAGGCAATCATTTAATTAGTCTTTCTGTTATGGGTGCTCCTCAAAAGCATGGGCAAAGATCTTACAAGAGCAACATAGCTACTTATGATACTACTATAGCTAGAGAACTTGGTGACACAAGTAATTGGGATAATCAAATCACTAACAAAGGCATCACATATAACAAGCACTGGGGGAAGTTAAACAGATGGCAGATTAATAACTCTGGAGACACGTTAAATAATAGAGAAAGACTGAATACAAGGCAAAATTATTATCATAAACCTCAGTATTCTCTTAGACATTTTTGGAGAGTAAATGAAAAATTTTACTTATCAAATGTCAGTTATTTGTCTGTTGGAAATGGTGGAGGAACAAGAATTAGTGGTAACACAAATAACTATGACGCATTTGGTCAGTATAACCTGCAAGAAGCATACGATGCGAATGTAAATAATATTGATCTGTTGTATTCAGATAATCAAAATAAGGGTAGCACTTATTTAAGTAGTTCAATCAATAATCATTTTTGGTATGGACTACTTTCAACTATGAACTATGAAATCAATGGCTATTATAATTTAAGTGGAGGATTAGACTTTAGATACTACACTGGTCAACATTACAGAGAAGTATACGATCTTCTTGGTGCAGATTATGTAATTGATGAAAGCAATGAGCAAAGATTAACTTCTGTAAAGAGAGTTGGAGATAAAGTTTCATATCACAATGATGGTATAGTTCGGTGGGGTGGAGCATTTTCTCAAATTGAATACTCAAATGGAATGCTGAGTGCTTTTTTTAATTTGTCAGCTTCCAACTCAGGGTACAAAAGAATAGATTACTTTAAAAAAAGAGATCTTGTTTTAAGTGATACAACATATAGAGAAGCTCTAGGAACTTCTGTAACAACTAATTTAATTTTTGACGATCAAGGTAATTTAGTTGGCGCAAACAAAACACAAGTTTTAGATACAATTGTACACAATGGCGTGGCTTATACAATGAACTCTGATGAGGCCAAACTTGCTGAAACTAATTGGAAGAATATACCAGGATTTACTATCAAGACTGGTGCCAACTATAATTTAGATGATAAAAACAATGTTTTTCTCAATCTAGGTTATCTATCAAAAGCACCAAGATTTAATAATGTTTATGACTACTCTAATAGACTATACAGAGATATAAAAAATGAAAGCGTCAGTGCTTTAGAACTTGGGTATTCATTTCGGTCAAGTGTTTTTTCCTCAAATTTAAATATGTATTATACTATTTGGAATAATAAACCATCTAACGGAGGTATTACAGTAACAATAGATGATATACCATTTCGAGCTAATATCAATGGTATGGATGCGCTTCACAAGGGAATCGAACTTGATTTATCATGTAAATTATTATCTAATTTATCTTTAGAGGGTTTATTGTCAATTGGAGATTGGAGATGGACTTCTGCTGAGACCGTGAGATTTTATGATGACGATAATAGTATTGCTTTAGATCCCAATAGTGGTGACACCATAGAAGTAAGTTTTGATGCTGATGGTGTACGTGTTGGTGATGCTGCTCAAACTCAACTAGGATTTAGTTTAAGATATGAACCGACCACAGTATCCTATGTAAAGTTAAGATATACTTTTTTTGATGACTATTTTGCAGATTTTGATCCAATTTCTCTGGGTGGTGAAAACGGGGGAAGAGATAGTTGGCAGATACCTTCATATGATTTGATAGATTTGCATTGCGGGTATAACTTTAAACTAAATCAAAAAAATAAACTATCACTGAGATTAAGTATTTTAAATTTGTTTGATAAAATTTATATATCAGATGCTCAAAACAATGATCCATACAATGATGTTTCATATCAAGATTTTGATGCTAAATCAGCTAGTGTATTTTTTGGGCTGGGTCGTAGATTTACGATGTCTGCTCGACTAAATTTTTAAATTATGAAGAACTTTTTATCACTAATTTTAATTATATTTTTTTCCAATCTTTCTTATGCTCAATCTAGTATTTCAAGTGCTAGATTACAACCACTTGGTTCTACCGTTACCGTAACAGGTGTAGTAACAAACGGAGATGAGCTTGGGGTAATAAGATATATGGAGGATTCAACAGCGGGCATAGCTCTTTATGACCTTACAACCAATAATTATTTGGCAAATGTAAATAGAGGAGATAGTTTAACAATAACAGGTGAGTTAGCTGATTATAATGGATTGCTAGAGGTATATGTCACAGGATTTCCAACGATACACTCATCAAATAACAACTATCCTATTCCACAAATTATGCTACCAGCACAAATTGGAGAAGCTACTGAATCAGAGTTAGTACAAATAGATAATGCCATCTTTGTTTCAGGCGGAAGTTTATTCAGCGTAGGCACCTATGATTTTACGTCTGGTGGACAGTCAGGTAAAATATATATTAGATCAAATCATCCGCTGATTGGATTAACAATTCCAGTTGGTCCCATTTCATTAATTGGGATATCCTCTCAATATACTTTTTCAGTGCCAGCGATTGATGGGTATCAAATACTTCCCAGAGATACAAATGATTTGATAATACCTTCAGGTCTCATAATTACATCTGCAGTAACTCAATCAAATATAACCAGTACAGGATTTGATCTCACATGGAATACTTCAGACTCATCAACGACTGAAGCCAACTATGCAGTTACTCAACCATTAACCACTCATATTAATGGAAACTCATACACAAAAGCACATACAATATCTCTAACTGGACTACAACCTGCTACATTCTATTTTGTTGAATGTTTTTCCATTAGTGGTACAGACACTGCATTTTCAAATGTGGGTTACTATTCAACTGCATCAAATTCAACTGGAAAAATTAGACCTTATTTTAATCATAGTGTAGATAATTCGGTATCATTGGGAGTTGATGCTCAAAATATTACAACATATTTTAACGATACTATAAAGGCCTATATGGACAGAGCAGATAGTACAATTGATATTTGCGTATATAATGCCTCAGACGCAACTATTGCTACAGCAATTAACGATGCATATAATAGAGGAGTGAACGTAAGATACATAGCAGATGATGATGTAGTTAATTCTATGTTGAATTCTTTGAATCCAAATATACCTGTGGTATATAGAGATCCATCAGTACAAGGAATTATGCACAACAAATTTGTAATAATTGATGCTCATTCTGAAAATAATTCATGGATAATGTCTGGATCTACTAACTGGACAAATCCTTCTAATCTTTTTAATGATTATAATAATCTTATCTTTATTCAAGATCAGGCTCTTGCTAAGGCGTATACATTAGAATTTAATGAAATGTGGAGTGGTGTATTTGGCTCTAATAAATCTGATAATACTCCTCATAAGTTTAATGTTAATGGTGTAGAAATTGAGCTCTATTTTTCTCCATCTGACAATACTACTTCAAAAATTAATGAAGTTATAAAAAATGTTAACTACTCACTTGAATTTGCTTTATTGTCATTTACAAGAGATGATTTAGCAAATAATATAATAGATAAGGATTCTGAATTTGGCGTGGTTGCAAGAGGAATAATAGAAGATGAAAATACTACCGGAAGTGAATTTTCAAACCTCTATACAAACAATGTAAATGTTAAATCACATGCTGGTATTGCAAACTCCCTACATCATAAATATTTAATTACTGATGCTAATGTAGCTGCTTCTGATCCAACATTATTAACAGGTTCTCATAATTGGAGTAATAATGCAGAAAATAATTCTGATGAAAATACTTTAATTATACATGATCAAACCATTGCAAACATATATTTGCAAGAGTTTACACAAAGATTTAATGAGTTGTCATCAACCAACTTAAAAGCTCTTGAAAATCTTGGAATTGATATATTTCCGAACCCAAACAATGGTCGCTTCTACTTTTCAAATTATGAATTAATCGATAAAATTATGGTTTATAATAATTTAGGGGAGTTGGTACATGAGACAAGTTCTTGTTCAAGTATTGAGATTAAAAAGAAGGGAATCTATTTGGTTAAAATCTTAAATGATACAACAGAGTTTTTTAAAAAAATAGTAATTAACTAATTTCAAAACTGTCCATAAAGTTTGTTGTGTAATCGCCTTTAATGAAAGCCTCTTCACACATCAATTTTTTATGAAAAGGAATTGTGGTATGAACTCCCTCAATTACAAACTCGTCTAGAGCTCTTTTCATTTTTTCAATGGCCTCTTCTCTTGTTTGTGCAACTGTGATTAACTTGGCAATCATAGAATCATAAAATGGTGGAATAGTATAATTAGCGTATACATGAGTATCTATTCTTATTCCATGTCCTCCCGGTGAATGAAAATTAGTTATCAGACCTGGCGAAGGACGAAAGTTATTGAACGGATCTTCAGCATTTATTCTACATTCAATTGCATGCAGTTGTGGAAAATAATTTTTGCCTGAAATTTCAATACCTGCAGCTACTTTAATTTGCTCTCTTATCAAGTCATAATCAACCACTTCTTCTGTTACAGGATGTTCAACTTGGATTCTGGTGTTCATTTCCATGAAATAAAAGTTTCTATTTTTATCTACTAAAAATTCAACAGTCCCAACTCCCTCATACTTCACAGCTTCAGCCGCCTTTATTGCAGCTTTACCCATTTCATCCCTCAATTTTTTGGTCATAAAAGGAGATGGTGTTTCTTCAACTAATTTTTGATGACGTCTCTGTATTGAACAATCTCTTTCTGACAAGTGAGCAGCTCTACCTTTTTGATCACTAATTATTTGAATCTCAATATGTCTTGGTTTTTCAATGAACTTTTCTAGGTACATTCCATCATCACCAAATGAGGCCTTAGCCTCATTTTTTGCATTTTCCCAATTAGATTTTAGTTCTTCTTCTTTCCATACTAATCTCATTCCTTTTCCCCCTCCTCCAGCTGTTGCTTTTAGCATTACTGGATAGCCTATTTCAAGTGCTATTTTTTTTAGAGAATTAAAGTCTTTAATGATTCCTTTTGAGCCAGGAATGGTTGGCACTCCAGCTCTTTTCATTGTTTCTTTAGCCTTTGCCTTATCTCCCATTGAGTTTATCATCTCAGCTGATGCTCCAATAAATTTTATATGATTTTCTTTACATATTTTAGAAAATTTTGCGTTTTCAGCAAGAAACCCATAGCCTGGATGTATTGCGTCTGAATTTGTAATTTCCGCTGCTGCGATAATATTTGGTATATTTAAATAAGAATCAGAGCTTGAAGCAGGCCCAATGCATACAGCTTCATCTGCAAATCTAACATGTAAACTTTCTTTATCAGCCAAAGAGTAGACAGCTACTGTCTTTATGTTCATTTCTTTGCAAGTTCTTATTACTCTTAAAGCGATTTCACCTCTGTTGGCGATTAGTATTTTTTTAAACATTGATAAATATTTATGAGGGGTCTACTATGAACAATGGCTGGTCAAATTCGACTGGCTGAGAGTCATCAACAAGTACTTTTACAACTTTTCCAGAGATTTCAGATTCTATTTCGTTGAATAGCTTCATTGCTTCAATTATGCATATTGTTTGTCCTTTTGAAATAGTATCACCAACATTAACAAAAGTAGGTTCTTCAGGTGAAGGACTTCTATAAAATGTTCCAATCATACTTGCTTTGATTGTTACGTAATTACTATTTTCTTGAGTTTCTGAATTAGTAGCTTCAGCATTGTTTTGTGTGTTAGTTTGAGATGTTTCAGCTTGATTAACATTTACTTGGGGCTGTGGTGTTGGTGTGCTGATAATCTGTTCAACTTGATGTGGAGGCTGTGTGATATGATGGATAACATTATTTGCGCCTTCATCTGGCTGCCCCCTTCTTTTTTTAGCAGGAGATTTTATGCTTATTTTGACATTATCAATTTCAAGTTCAACCTCTGTTGCTCCAGACTTTGCAACAAACTTAATTAACTCTTGAATATCTTTTAAGTCCATATTTTTTTTAACAAAAATAATTATTTCTATGAATCATATGCCCACTTCATATAAATTGATCCCCAAGTAAATCCACCACCGAATGCTGCAAGTATTATATTATCTCCTTTTCTTAATTGATTTTCCCATTCCCAAAGACATAATGGAATGGTTCCATTTGTTGTATTTCCATACTTTTCAATGTTAATCATAACCTTTTCATTTCCTACTCCCATTCTTCTAGCTGTAGCATCTATTATTCTTTTATTAGCTTGATGAGGAACTAACCAAGAGATATCAGATGAACTAAGATTGTTTTTTTCCATAATTTCAGCAGATACATCTGCCATACTTTTAACAGCTGTTTTAAATACTGTTTGTCCATCTTGATAAGCAAACTGTTCTCTTTTTTCAATGCTTTCTTTGGTAATTGGCTTGACAGATCCACCTGCTTTTACATGTAAAAAATTCCTTCCACTTCCGTCAGATCGTAAAATACTGTCCTGAATTCCTAAACCTTCATTATTTGGTTCTAAAATTGCAACTCCTGCTCCGTCTCCAAATATTATACAAGTTGCTCTGTCTTGGTAGTCGATTATTGAAGACATCTTATCTGTACCAACAACTAGAATTTTCTTGTGGCTACCAGATTCGATATACTTTGATGCAGTGGTTAGAGAATACAGAAATCCAGAGCATGCTGCCATTAGATCGTAACAAAATGCATTCACTGCACCAATTTTATCAGCTATCACACATGCTGTTGAGGGGAAAATCATATCTGGAGTAGCGGTTGCACAAATTATCATATCGATTTCCTCAGCTTTGTGATGAGTTTTTTCAAAGATATTTTTAATCGCATTTACAGCCAAATCTGAGGACCCTTTACCTTCTTCTTTTAAAATTCTTCTTTCTTTAATACCAGTTCTTGACATAATCCATTCATCATTTGTATCAACCATTTTTTCAAGTTCTTGGTTTGTCATTATATACTCTGGAACGTATCCTCCTATAGCAGTAATTGCAGCTTTAATGTTATTCATACGACTATGTATTATAAATAATAATCGCGAAAATTAATTAAATTATGTAATTAAAAGGAATGAAGTGTGATTAGATATTAATTTTTAATTGTTAATTAAAAATTTAATGAGTTCATTTATTCTGAAAATAATTTACCTCGATAGTAAATTTTTCCTTCATGTTCGTATGCATGATGATATAAATGTGATTCTCCAGTTTTAGGACATAGCTTAATTGTTTGAGTTGAAGCTTTATAGTGAGTTCTTCTTTTATCTCTTCTTGTCTTTGATATTTTTCTTTTTGGATGTGCCATGTTAATCTATTTTTAATTCTTTGAGTTTATCCCAACCGGATGTATCTATTTTTTTATTTTTTTTATACTTTTCTATTAATCTTAGCATTTCAATGTTACATTCACTTTTGCTAGATTCATGAGTAATTCTTTGTGGAACAGAAATGTAAATTAGTTCATAAAAAAAATGATCTAATTCAATTACTTTTTGTTTTGGATCTATAAAAATAATCTCATCATCAGAATTATTAATTTTAGTTGATTCTTTAATTATGAACTCTGTTTCATTTTTTATTTTAAAATCTAAATTATCACCACAAATGTCGCATGCTATGTCTATTAAAATTCCTTCCAATTTGAATTTAAGTAGATAATTGCTTGAAACCCCTTTTCTATCAAGAAAAAGAGATATTTGAAGCTTAGCATTCTCAAACCTGTCAAAGGTGTATGTCTCAAAGAACTCATCGCTAATTTCAAATTTTATTTTTTTATTAAAATTTTCTTTGTTAAGCTTTAAGCTATACATAACTTGAAATTAGGGATGCAAATATAATAATTTATTGATTTTCTTAAAGATTAAGACTTATTCTATTTTTGTAAATCAAACACGCCTGAATTATAGATTGCTTGAAAGAACCAATATCAGCCATGTTTTTTCCAGATAAATCAAATGCAGGGCCATGTACAGGTGATGTTCTAACAATCTTTAGTCCAGAAGTAAAGTTAACTCCAGAGCTGAATGAACACATCTTAAATGGAATTAATCCTTGATCATGATACATTGATAAAATTGCATCATACTTTTTCATATTAGATTTACTAAAAAAACTATCAGCAGGAAAAGGTCCATCGCATATTATATTTTCATTTTTAATTCTTTTTATTGCTGGAACTATTGTCTCTATTTCTTCATGACCCAGAATCCCATTTTCTCCTGAATGTGGATTCAAAGCTAATACGGCTATTTTGGGATATTTTATTAGAAAATCATTCTGCAAAGTTTTATGTAAGGTTTTAATTTTTGAGTAAATAGCTTTATCGTTTATTCTTTTACTGACCTTGTTTAATGCAATATGGCCAGTTAAAAAGGCTATTTTCATTTGATCACTAGTCATTAACATTAGGGATGATCCATTAAATAGATTTTCAAAGTACTCTGTGTGACCAATAAAATTTTTACTGTGTAATTTGACAGTTTCTTTATTAATTGGACATGTGACCAGGCAATCAATCTTTCCATCCAGTGCAGATTCTGAAACATGTTTTAAAGATTGAAGAGCTATGAAGCCAGATTCTTTAGTTGAAGTTCCTAAATTCAAGTCATAATCTGATTTGAAATTACTGATACAATTAACAACGTTTTCTTCTGCTTGATTTTCTTCCTGAATAAAATTTATTTTTTTTGGATTTATTTTAGCTTTCTCAGCATATTTAGAAACTAAGTTTTTGCAGCAATATAATATTGGATTACAGTATTCAAATAAACTTAAATCTTGGAATCCTTTTATTATAAGCTCAAGCCCAACTCCATTTATATCTCCAACACTAATACCAAGCCTGATTTTTTTCATTAAATTTTTGTGTAGTTTTTAATGAAGTT
>ENA-OSEY01002260-OSEY01002260.1-marine-metagenome-genome-assembly--contig:-NODE-2260-length-12574-cov-3.230535_pt1 | contig 12574 bp, 14 predicted proteins | sample MGYA00248465_ERZ534230 | MGnify/ENA primary metagenome ERZ534230 (study PRJEB26409, sample SAMN06344110) | marine metagenome | isolation source: Sea water from surface | place: Atlantic Ocean:Southern... | reverse complement strand
TCATGATCAGGTTTTTAGGAGCTTTTTTTCTAGGTTGGATACTAATGGCATTATACATAATGTTTGTTAGACCAAATGGTGTTGAAGGAACATGGTCATTTTTTAACCTAATATTTATTACTCACTTGATAGTTACTATAACTAACTACTATTCTAAAAATATAAGTAAGCTTGGTGTAACAGATAAATTTACGGGTGAAGGAATTATTGTTCCATTTATTTTATTGATATTAAGTGGAATTCTTTGCTACGGGTTAGCAGATAAAATTTATATTTAATTTAAATTAATTTTTTCAAAAACTTTTTCAGCACTTAATTTATTTAAATCTGTAACTTGAATAGGCTTAAAATTTTCTCTTTCAATACTTACCTTATAGGCAGTGGTATGAGAACCAAACAATGTAATACCTTTTGCGCCCAAATGTGCTGACATGTGAGCTGGACCTGTGTCATTAGCAATAACAAAAGAACTATCTTTTATTAAAGAAGAAAGCTGAGAAATATTTAAAGCTTTATTGTTATCTAGAATGCATAAAGCATTTATTTCTTTAGCTTCATTTATTTCATCTGGTCCAGGGGCTACTACAATTTTATATTGATCATTATATTTATTTTTGATTATTTCTATAAGTTGATTGTAATAGGGCCATTTTTTTTGTGAAAGATGTGGTGAGCAAAATGGAAATAATAAAATATACTTTTCTAATTTATAATCATTTTTTATTTTGGAAATATCATTGCAGCTCCATGTGAAATCTGGAACCATTGTAAATTTAGTTTTTACATTTGAAGTCTCTAATTGGTGTTTAAATCTTTCTAATACAGATTTTTTATCAAACTCTTCTTTAGTTTTGTCTCCTGGAAGTGTTGTTTCAGATGATGACCATATATTATAATTTGAGCTAGGAAATAAAATTTTTTTATAAAAACTTGTCCGTGAAGAATTTTGTAAATCATATACTTTAGAAACTTTTAATTTTTTGATTTTTCTCATTAATAAATAAAGATAAATTAGGTTAAACCTAGATAATCTTTTATCTAATATAACGTCTGTTAAATGAGGATTTTTTTTAAAAAGTTCAAAGTATGGCTTAGTTGTTAATAAATATATTTGATCATTTTTATGATTTTCAGATATATCTTGAATTGCACCACAAGCTTGGGCTATATCACCTAAAGAACCATGTTTTATGATTAAAATATTAGACATATTTTTAACAACTTAACACACTATAAAATTTTATGAATAAAATTCTAGTTGAAGTATCAGTTGGTGAGCTTTTAGATAAGATTTCAATTTTAGAAATCAAGCAAGGAAAAATTAAAGATCCTGAAAATCTTATATTTATCAAAGATGAGTATAATGTTTTAAAAGCTGAACTTAATAAAAATATAAAAAATGATGACAAATTAAAGAGTTTATTTAATTCACTTAAAGAAATAAATTCCAAATTGTGGGTTATTGAAGATGATAAAAGAATGTGTGAAAAAAATAAAGATTTTGGAGAAAATTTTATTAAGCTTTCTAGAGATGTGCATTTCTTAAATGATAATAGAGCAAAAATTAAATTAGAAATAAATAATCATACAGACTCAAAAATAAAAGAGATTAAAGAATATACAAAATATTAATTAACCTTATAAAATTAATTCTAAAGAAGATTTTAAGGACAAAGTTACCGCATCGTTTAATTGAATATTTATGATACTTTATATTTATGTTTGTAGCGATGAATAGATTTAAGATAATTCTTGGTAAAGAGAAGGAATTTGAAAATGTTTGGAGAAATAGGGATACATATTTAAAAGACGTGCCCGGTTTCAAAAAATTTAATCTTATAAAGGGTGACAAAAAAGATGACCATATATTATATGCTTCACATAGTATTTGGGACTCAAAAGAGGATTTTGTTAATTGGACAAAGTCTGAAGAATTTAGACTTGCACACAAAAATGCTGGTCAGCATAAAGATCTATACATAGGTCCGCCACATTTTGAGGGATTTGAAGCAGTCGTTTAATGATTGAACAATTAATTCTATATTTAACATCAATTATTTTGGGAATAATGTTGTTTTTTTCTTTTGCTGTTGCGCCTACAACTTTTAAATTTTTAGATGAAAAAAATGCAAGATCCTTCATAAGAGGAATATTTCCTATTTATTACATTTCAAATCTAATTATTAGTCTTTTAACTTTTTTTATATTTATTTTTGTTGGTAATTTTTCCCTAAATTTTTACTTAATGGGTATAATCTGTTTATTGTTTATAACATCAAATTTTGTACTTATGCCACTTATCAATAAATATAGAGATAGTGGACAAGAAAAAAAATTTAAAATTTCTCATTTTTTGTCAGTTATAATAAATTTTATTCAAATTGTTTTATTGATAGTAATTTTGGTAAATACTTAAAAAAAATAATAAATTTAATTAAAGCTATATTTTTTTTCTAAATATTTTATTAAGTTATGAACTAGAAATGTAATAAATAAATAAATACTTCCAGCAACAATAAACACTTCTATTGGTCTAAAAGTTGTAGAAATTATAAATTTTGCAACACCTGTTATGTCCATTAAAGTTACAGTGCTTGCAAGAGATGTTCCTTTCAACATTAATATTATTTCATTTCCGTATGCTGGCAATGATTGCTTTATTGCGATTGGAATTTGAATTTTAGTGAAGATAAATATTTTATTTAAACCTAGGCTTCTTCCAGCCTCAATTATACCTGGTTTTATTGTTTCAAATGCAGATCTTAATATTTCTGAAGTATAAGCTCCAGTATTTAAAGAAAATGCAATTATAGCACACCAATAGGGTTCTTTTAAAATAACCCATAAAAAAGTTGTTCTTAAGTATTCAATTTGTCCAAGACCAAAATAAATAATGAAAATTTGAACTAAAAGTGGAGTTCCTCTGAAAACATATGAATAACCATATGCAAAACTACTAACTAATTTGTTTTTGTTTAATCTTAAAATTGCAAATAATAAACCAATTAATAATCCAAAAAATAATGATGCAGATAAAAGTTTTAAAGTAACCAGTGTAGCACTAAGTAATTTTGGAAAACTTGTTAATATCAATTCTATATCCATCAATATCCTCTGCTATAATTTTTTTCTAATCTATTAATAAATTTCATGCTTAGGTATGTAAGCATTAGATATAAAAGCGCAGCAAATGAGTAAAAGAATAGTGGATCTCTTGTTGAGCCAGCTGCAATATAAGACTGTCTCATTATCTCTACTAGACCTGTCACAGATATTAGGGATGTATCTTTTAATGTAATTTGCCAAACATTACTTAAATTAGGAATAGCTAACCTTAGCATCTGGGGCATAATTACTTTGAAAAAATATATATATTTTTTTAAACCTAAAACATGGCAAGCCTCAAATTGACCTTTGTCTATGGATTGAATTGCACCCCTAAAAACTTCTGTTGAATAAGCACCTGAAATAATTCCAATTGAAATAGCTCCTGTTAAAAATGCATTTATTTCAATATAGTCATAATAACCAAAGATTTGAGCAACATACATTATAGCTCCACTACCACCAAAAAAGAAAAGATAAATTACTAAAAGTTCTGGAACCCCCCTCACAACAGTTGTGTAAAAATTAGCAATTAAATTTAAAATTTTATATTTAGAAAGTTTTAAAGGTGTAAAAATTAATGCAAACAGAAAACCAATTAACATTGCTGTGATAGCAACAGCAATTGTCATAAGCGTAGCTACGAATAGCTCATCGCCCCACCCTTTATCTCCAAATGATATTAATTCCATGGTAAAGGCGGTTAATAATAACCGCCTTTTAAAATTAAAATTTACATTGATGCGTCAAAGCCAAACCACTTAGTTGCAAGTTCACTAATTTTTCCAGCTTTTCTAGCTTTATCAATAGCTTTGTTGAAATCTACAAGTAGTTGAGCATCTCTTTTACCAAGAGCTGAGTCTGAACCAAATTGTGCTTCTTGTCTTAAGCCAACACCTACACCATTACCAAAGTGCCCGCCTGAAAAAGTTGGTCCAACTAATACTACATCTTTTCCAGATTTGTCTGCATAATCAGTAAATGCTACTGCAGCAGCTAATGCTGCATCACATCTTCCAGCAGCTAAATCTAGATTAACTTCATCTTGAGTTTTGTATGTTCTAACATTAACAGAACCTACATCACCTGACTCTAAAAAGTTTTGGTGAATTGTTCCAGTTTGAGTACAAACAGTTTTGCCAGCTAATGCACCTGTAATTGTTTTAAGTGCAGCCTTCACATCTTTTCCACCTAAAGATAGGTTTATACCTTCAGGAGTATCCATGCCCTCAAGATCAGAACCTTTCATTACCGCAAGAGATGCTACTTCATCAGCATACCCTTGAGAAAAAGTTATTACTTTTTTTCTTTCATCAGTAATAGACATACCTGCCATGATAGCATCGTATTTTCTCATCCTTAAAGCTGGAATCATTCCATCCCAGTCTTGTTCAACTATTTTACAATTTCTTTCCATGTAAATGCATAGCCAGTTTGCAAGTTCAACCTCAAAACCTATAAGTTTTCCATCTTCAGATTTAGAATTCCATGGAGGGTAAGCGCCCTCTGTTGCAATTCTAATTGTGTCTGCAGATAGGGTTGAAGTAAAAAGAATTAAAGAAGCAAAAACGCTTAATATAATTTTTTTAAATTTCATTATTTTCCCCCGTATTAATATTAATATAATTATATTATTCCATAATTTTTGGGATTTAAAAAGACAAAATTAATGATTTATTGACGAGTAAAAATTCCAAGAACTGTCGAAACTTGGAATATAAACTCTATCTAAGGTAGCATTACCAAAATTTTTATTAAAAACTTTCAGCCAATTTTCAACTTGTTTAGGTTTTTTATCTTGGCTACCTACCTGTGCGGTTATTACTCCATTTGGTTTTAAAATCCTAACCAATGAGTCCATATTTTTCGCTGCAAGATCAATACAAAATTGATCATCATTTAAATCTATAAAGATTTTATCATAACTGTCATCCTCAACTTTTTTGATACTTTGAAATGCATCTCCCCAAACACATTTAACAGAATTTTTTTCAGTAGCATTTTTCCCTATCGAACCAATATGCTTTTTACAAACTTCAACTACTTCAGGGTCCAATTCATACCAATCAATAAATCCAAAACCTTTTGAAATACACTCTCTTGCAACACCGCCATCGCCACCGCCAATAATTGCTGCTCGATCTTTACTATTATTTAATTTAAGAGCTGAGTTAACAAAGGTTCCACTGTAAATATGTTCATCCCTTTCAGCAACTTGCAAATCATTATCTATAAACAAGGACTTTCCATATTCCACAAGATCAAGAATTTCTATGTGCTGCCCTACCTTTGAGGTAAAATCTTCTAAAACTTCTTTTACCAAATATTTTTTTTGCAATCCCTTTGTACTAGTTATGTCGTGATATAAAGAAATTGTATCTCTACTTATATCTTTTTTAATAATTCTCTTATGTTCAATTTCATTTTTAATTACGTCTAATGCAATTGAAGGAGCGACTGTTCCACAAGTGTAAAAGTCAAAGCTGATAATTCCTTTTTCTGGGTATGTATGAAAACTTATATGACTTTCGGCTAATAAAGCAACTAAAGTAAAACCCTGGGGTTCAAATTTATATTTTGCAATATTGAGAACTGTTACTTTTGCTTTTTTTGCAATTTTGTGAACTAAAGATTCATAAAAAGATGGCTCGTATTCTTTTCTTGTGCCAATTATATCTAAGGTTACGTGCTCGCCTACTTTTTTAACCATTTTAAGATCCCCCGATTCTTCTTATCAATACCTAAACAAATTTTTTTACTTCTTTCAAATAAAAAACTACTGTAAAACTTTATCAGATGGAGGATATTTTTTGAAAAATAATTGGTCTAATTCAGAGGCAAAAAATTATATAAAAAAATATAAATCTCTTGGTCACTCTAGAGATATGGCTCTACGTGTATATACAACAAGGTTATTAGGCAGAAACAGTGAATTAGTTTTACATGGTGGAGGCAATACTTCAGTAAAGACTAACATTAAAGATATAGATGGAAAAAAATATGAAGTTCTTTGTGTTAAAGGAAGTGGATGGGATATGGCTGAAATTGAACCAGAGGGTCTTCCGGCTGTAAAATTACAACCTCTGCTTTCACTTAAAAATAAAAAAAATCTAAGTGATGAGGATATGGTTGCCTTCCAAAAAAGAAATTTAATAAATATAAAATCTCCTAACCCGTCAGTGGAAACTTTTCTACACGCTTTTTTACCTTTCAAGTTTGTTGATCACACTCATTCTGATGCAATAATGAATATTACAAATAGAGCAAATGGGAAAGATTTATGCAAAAAAATTTTTGGACCTAAAGTAAGTATAGTTCCATATGTTATGCCTGGCTTTGGCTTAGCACAAAAAATTAATGAGGTTTATTCAAAAAATCCCAATATAAATTGCCTAATTCTTTTAAATCATGGAATTTTCACTTTTGATAATGATGCAAAAAAGTCTTACGACTTAATGATTAAATATGTGTCAATTGCTGAAAAGACTATAAAAAAAATAAAGAGGAAAAAATTAAAGCAAATCAAAAAATATAATACAAGATTTAAACCACATGAAGTTGCTCCTATCTTAAGAGGTTTGTTATCAGAAACAAAAAATCAAAAATTTATCCTAAATTTTAGATCTAATAAAAAATTAAATTACTTCATTAATGGCAAAGAATTAAAAAGATATTCAGTTATTGGAACCGCTACTCCAGACCACGTTATCAGAGTAAAGCCTTTTCCATTAATTATTTCTCCAAAAAAAAATTCTACTATTGAAGATTTTAAAGAGTTAGCTGAAAAAAGTTTTAAAAATTATAGAGATAAGTATATAAAATATTTCAATGTAAATAAAAGAAAAGTAAAAGGTAAAAAAACAATGCTTGATACTTCGCCAAGAGTAATTTTAGTTCAAAATGTAGGTTTATTTAGTGTAGGCGATAGTTTAAAAGCCTCTAAAATTGCAGGAGATTTAACTGAAACGAACGCAAGAGTAATTTCTTCTGTTGAAGAAACTACAAAATATAAATTTATACCTGAAAAAGATTTGTTTGATGTGGAATATTGGTCCTTAGAACAGGCAAAAATTAAAAAAGAAAAAAAAATTCTTCAAGGCAATGTTGTAGTTATAACAGGTGGATTTGGTGCTATTGGTTCTGCAACTTATAAACTATTTAAAAGTTATGGAGCCGAAGTTATATTACTTGATTACAACTCTCAAAAAGTAAAAGAAATGCAATCTAAAATAAAGGATCTATGTTTACATTGTGATGTAAGAAATAAAAATAGTGTAAAAAATGCGTTTAAAATAATTAGCGAAAAATATGGTGGTGTTGATATTCTAATATCAAATGCTGGAACTGCAATTGCTGGTTCAATTGGTGAAGTAGATGATAAAATCTTAAGAGAAAGCTTTGAGGATAATTTTTTCTCTCATCAAAATTGTGCCTCAGAATCAATAAAAATTATGAAAAAACAAAATATTGAAGGTTGTTTGTTATTTAATATTTCTAAACAATCAGTTAATCCAGGAAAAAACTTTGGGCCCTATGGACTTCCAAAAACAGCATTATTAAGTTTATGTAAACAATATGCAGTTGATTATGGTTCGTTTGGTATTAGATCCAATGGAGTAAATGCAGATAGAATTAGAAGTGGCTTGTTAAATGAGAGTATGATTAAATCAAGAGCAAAAGCTAGAGATGTTTCCACTGATGCATATATGAAAGGGAATTTACTTTTAAATGAAGTAAAAGCCGAGGATGTAGCAAAAGCTTTTTTTCATTTAGCGGTTTCTAAAAAAACAACTGGTGCAGTTTTAACGGTAGATGGTGGAAATATTGCTGCTTCTCTAAGATAAAATTTATTTAAATAAATCCTTTAATCCTTTTTCTGATGCCTCACAAATTCCTTTTTCAGTAATCAAACCAGTAACATATTTTGCTGGAGTTACATCAAAAGCCAAGTTCATTGATTTACTTTTTTTTGGATATATTTGTAGTTTTTTTATATTTCCATTTTCGTCTAAACCCTCAATATGTGAAAGTTCCTCTGAATTTCTTTCTTCGATTGGAATATCTTTATAATATTTTGTGTTCCAATCTATAGTTGAGCTTGGCAAAGCAACATAAAATGGAATATTATTATCATGAGCTGCTAGTGCTTTAAGGTATGTGCCAACTTTATTGCATACATCTCCGTTAGCTAAAGTTCTATCCGTTCCTACAATACACATGTCTACATCACCTCTTTGCATTAAAATGCCACCAGTATTATCTGCAATAATTGTATTCTTAATTCCCTCTTCATTTAGTTCATATGAAGTTAAATTTGCACCTTGATTCCTTGGTCTTGTTTCATCTGCCCAAACATGAACTGGAATACCTTTTTTATGCGCATGATAAATTGGAGATGTTGCAGTTCCCCAATCAATTGTTGCAAGCCAACCTGCGTTACAATGTGTTAAAATATTTACAGTATCTTTTTTTTTATTATAGATTTCCTCAATAACCTTAAATCCATTGATGCCTATACTTTCACAAAATGAAATATCCTCTTTACAGATCAATTGTGCTTCATTTAATGCTATTTCTAAAATTTTATCACTATTTAAACCTGATAGCTTATTCATCATTCTATCTACAGCCCACTTCAAATTTATTGCTGTTGGTCTAGAATTTATCAATTCTCTGGCTGATGTTTTTAGAAAAGACTGATCGTTATTTTCAATGATTGCAAGAACTATTCCGTAAGCAGCTGTGGCCCCAATTAAAGGTGCACCCCTCACCTCCATTTTTTTAATAGCATTTATTGTGTCTTTTACTGTTTTAAGATCTTTAATTATAAATTTGTGAGGAAGCTTAGTTTGATCAATAATTTTTACAGTATTATTTTCAAACCAAATTGTACGGTATTCTTTACCTTCTATTTTCATTTATTTAAAACTCTTCCTGCTACAGTTTTAAGTTTATCTTTTGTTTTTTGAGTTCTTTTTTCTGGGGCTGTAATAATTGCAACATCTAAACAATTATTTGTGGGATCTTTAGGATCAATATGGTTTTCAAAATTTTCAATTAGGTTTTTAATCATATTTTTTGCTTTTTGAGTATTCCCTAACAAAACCTTTATTACTGATTGAACATCAACATTTTCATGATCAGGATGCCAGCAATCATAAACGGTTACCATAGATACTGAAGCATATCTTATTTCAGCTTCTCTAGCTAATTTTGCCTCAGGCATATTTGTCATTCCAATTACGTCTGCTTTCCAGGATCTATAAAGATTAGATTCTGCTAAAGTTGAAAATTGAGGTCCTTCCATAACAACATATGTCCCTCCTCTTTGATAAGATATACTCTCTTTTTTAATTGCTTCTTCACATGCATTCATCAATCCGCTAGACGTAGGATGCGCCATTGATACATGAGCAACTATCTCATCATCAAAAAAAGTTTTGTTTCTTGCAAAAGTTCTATCAATAAACTGATCTACTATAACAAATTTACCAGGTTCCAAATTCTCTTTTAGCGATCCAACAGCAGAAACTGATACAATATCTGTTACGCCTAATTGTTTAAGTGCATCTATATTTGCTCTAAAATTAATTTTTGAAGGGGATATAAAGTGACCTTTTCCATGTCTTGGAAGAAAAAATACTTCTTTTTCATTTAATTTAGTTTTAAGAATTTGATCTGATGGATATCCCCAGGGTGTTTTTATATCTAAAAACTCCCTATCTTTAAATTCTTCCACATCATATAGGCCACTGCCTCCAATAATAGCTAATTTGTTTGTCATATTATTTAAAATGATTTAGTTATTTATAGCTCAAAAATTTATGGATTTAAAAGAATATATTAGATCAATACCAGACTATCCAAAAAAAGGTATTTTATTTAGGGACATTACTACTTTAATTAAAAATGAAAGTGCTTTTGCAGAAACAATTAATCAAATTGTAGAAAGATCTAAAAATTACAAATTTGATAAGATTGCAGCAATTGAATCAAGAGGATTTGTTTTTGCATCAGCTGTATCATATTTGTTAAAAAAACCATTCATATTGTTAAGAAAAAAAAACAAATTACCTGCTGATACTTACTCTGTAGATTTTGAACTTGAGTATGGTACAGCAACAATTGAGATGCACAAAGACTCAATTAATGAAAATGATTCTGTTTTAATTATAGATGATCTTATTGCAACTGGTGGAACTGCTAAAGCTGCTGCAAAACTAATAGAAATGTCAAAAGGAAATGTATCTACATTTATATTTGTTATCAATCTTTTTGACCTTGGTGGATGTGATGATTTAATTAAAAATGGTTACAAAGTTGAAAATTTAATTGAATTCCCTGGGCATTAGAGATGTTGTTAAGGGAACAAAAATAGCTATTGTAAATTATTATAATGAAAACATTATTAGTTACTGGTGGTCTTGGTTTTATAGGAAGCAATTTGATAGAATTGTTACTCAAAAAAAGATTTAGAGTAATAAATATAGATAAAGTTAGTTATTCCTCAAATTTTTATAATACAAAAAATTATAAAAATAATAAAAATTATAAGTTCATTAAATGTGATATTAACAATCAAATCAAAATAAATAAAATATTAAATAAATATCATCCAGATTGTATTTTTAACTTAGCAGCTGAAACGCATGTCGATAGATCAATCGATAATGCCAAACATTTTATTAAAAGCAATATCACTGGTGTCTTTTCATTACTTCAAGTTTGTAAATTCTACGCAAAAAAAAATAAAAAATTTAAATTTATTCATATATCTACTGATGAAGTTTATGGTGATAAACTTAGAGGAAGATCGTTAGAAAATGATCCTTATAAACCTAGTTCACCCTATGCTGCATCTAAAGCGTCATCAGATCATTTGGTATATTCTTATATTAGAACTTTTGATTTTCCTGGAATCGTTACAAATTGCTCAAATAATTATGGACCAAAACAACATCCTGAAAAACTTATTCCAAAAATAATTTACAATATTTTAAACAATAGACCTTTACCAATTTATGGAAAAGGAATTAATGAAAGAGAGTGGATTTACGTTGAGGATCATTGTGATGCACTGTTTAAAATTTATCAAAAAGGATTAATTGGAAACTTTTATAATATTGGATCCGATGTAGTTTTAAAAAACAATGTTTTAATTAAAAATATTCTTTCAATTGCAAAGAGAGAGATTAAAGTAGGTAAAAACGTCAAGATGGTATATGTAAAGGATAGACCGGGTCATGACTTGAGATATTCTTTAAATAGCCAAAAAATTATTAAAACCCTTAAATGGAAACCAAAAACAAAATTAACCAGTGGTTTAAAAAAAACATTTTTTTGGTATCAAAGTAATTTAAAATATTTTTATACACTTAGAAAAAAAGATATCGTCAAAAGATTAGGTCTAAAAAAATGATTAAAAAGGGGATAATATTATCAGGTGGACATGGAACAAGAATGAGTCCGCTTACTAAAGCTGTAAATAAACAACTTTTACCAATTTATGATAAGCCATTAATTTATTATTCATTGTCTATTCTGATGATGGCAAAAATTAAAGAGATTTTAATTATTGTAAACAAAGGTCAGATAGATTTGTATAAAAAACTTTTACCTAATGGAAAAAATTTAGGTATAAAAATTGAATATAAAGAGCAGAAGTATCCTAAAGGACTACCTGATGCTTTTATTTTGGGCAAGAAATTCATTGGAAAAAAAAATGTTGCATTAATTTTAGGTGATAATTTTTTTTATGGTAAATCTTTGGTTAGTAAACTTTTAAAATCCAGTAAGTTAAAAAAAGGTGCAGAAGTTTTTCTGCATAAGGTAAATAATCCAAAATTATTTGGTGTAGCTAAATTAAATTCAAAAAAAGAAATAACTGGTATAAAAGAAAAGCCGAAAAAAAAATATTCTAATTTGGCTATCACTGGTTTATATTTTTTTGACAACCAAGTTGTTAAATTATCGAAAAGTTTGAAACCATCAAAAAGAAAAGAGCTTGAAATAACTGATTTATTAAGGAAATATCAATTAAAAAATCAACTTTTTTCAAATGATATTGGAAAAAAAGGTTTTTGGTTAGATGCGGGGTCTATGGAGGACTATTATAAAACAATCAAATTTGTAGGATCAATTCAAAAAAAGAAAAAAAAATATATAGGATGTTTAGAGGAAATTGCTTTAAAAAATAAATGGATATCAAAAAAACATATTATATCTTCAATAAAATTTTATGGAAACTGCGATTATTCGAATTACTTAAAAAAATTGATTAATTAATCTACTTTTACAAGTGTTAAATATAAATTTTTAAATTGTTTTTCTTCCAAAATAGTTTGATCTAAGATAGTTTTTTTACAATTTTCTCCATAAACTATATATGAACACAAAATCCATAGCTCCTTGTATTCATTATTAATTTCATTATTTGATATATATTTTAATTGGTCATACTTATTATGCT
>ENA-OSEY01002259-OSEY01002259.1-marine-metagenome-genome-assembly--contig:-NODE-2259-length-12576-cov-7.459797_pt1 | contig 12576 bp, 11 predicted proteins | sample MGYA00248465_ERZ534230 | MGnify/ENA primary metagenome ERZ534230 (study PRJEB26409, sample SAMN06344110) | marine metagenome | isolation source: Sea water from surface | place: Atlantic Ocean:Southern... | reverse complement strand
ATGAACATTGTCAGACTTCTAAAAATTATATTTCTCGTCGAGTTTATATCTGGATTATACATGGCAATTAAGAAGTTATTCAGAAAATCAAAAACTATAAATTATCCTTTTGAAAAAGGAGCAATTAGCCCGCGTATGAGAGGTGAACACGCACTTAGAAGATATCCAAACGGTGAGGAAAGGTGCATTGCATGTAAATTATGTGAAGCAGTGTGTCCCGCTCAAGCTATAACCATTGAGTCGACTGAGAGATCAGACGGTAGTAGAAAAACAACTCGATATGATATTGATATGCTTAAATGTATTTATTGTGGCTTGTGCCAAGAGTCTTGTCCAGTTGATGCAATAGTGCAAGGACCGAATTTTGAATTTGCTACTGAAACTAGAGAAGAACTTTACTACAATAAAGAAAAACTTTTAGATAATGGAGATAGATGGGAGTCAGTGTTAGCTAAGAATATCAAGCTTGATAAGCCATACAGATAGATGATAGTTCACTCAATTTTCTTTTATTTTTTCTCAATAATTGCAATTTTTTCTTCCTTAATGGTAATAACATCAAGAAGTACAATTAATTCAGTTTTCTTTTTGATATTAGATTTTATCTCAGTTGGATGTTTGTTCATCATGGTTGGTGCTGAGTTTTTAGGAATGATATTATTAATTGTGTATGTAGGCGCGGTAGCAGTTTTGTTTTTATTTGTTGTCATGATGCTTAACGTAGCTGAACAAAAACAATCGTGGTTTATAGGAAAAAAATCAACTCATATCCCAACCGGTTTAATAGTTAGTGTATTAATTCTTCTTGAATTACTGGTTGTCGTAGGAGGTTGGAAATACAAAGAGGATGTGATGTCTAGCAGTACATTAGTGCTTTCTAATATTTCTAACACTCACCAATTAGGTCTGGTTATGTATACTGATTATATTTTATATTTTCAATTAGCAGGAGTAGTGCTTCTTTTAGCGATGATCGGTGCTATACTTTTAACATTTAGAGAACGAGTAGGAGTTAAAAAACAGAGTTATTTTACACAAATTTCAAGAAATCCATCAACTGCTGTTGAGCTCAAAGATGTAAAATCTAATGAAGGAGTAAAATTAGATGATTGAAATTGGTTTAGGCCACTACTTATCATTAGGAGCAATAATTTTTTTTCTAGGTGTAATTGGAATTTTTTTAAACAGAAAAAATGTAATTGTAATTTTAATGTCAATAGAACTAATTTTACTAGCTGTGAACATAAATTTAATTTCATTCTCGATTTTTTCTGGAGATATTGTAGGTCAAATTTTTACAATGTTAATCTTAACTGTTGCCGCTGCTGAAGCTGCAATCGGATTAGCTATAATTGTTGTTTATTACAGAAATAGAGGCTCTATTAGAGTGGAAGATATACATGGAATGAAGGGTTAAATGGAGTACGCAATTTTATTTTTACCATTACTGGGTTCGATAATTGGATATTTAGGCAAGTCAGCAACAAAATATTTCTCAGAAATAATTACAAGTTTCCTCGTTAGCATTTCAGCAATTTTATCACTTATAGTTTTCTGGAACGGTTTCCATAATGACATTTACGGGAATTATAAAATTTTCGAATGGATAAGTTCTGGTGATTTTACTGCTAATTGGTCAATAAATATTGATCCATTAAGCTCAGTGATGTTAGTTGTAGTAACTTTCATATCAGCTCTAGTGCATATTTATTCTATCGGATATATGAGCCACGATCCGCATAAGCCAAGATTTATGTCCTATTTATCATTGTTCACTTTTTCAATGTTAGCCTTAGTTGTTTCGGATAATTTTTTACAGCTCTTTTTTGGATGGGAAGGAGTTGGTTTGTGTTCTTATTTATTGATAGGTTTTTGGTATAAAAAAGAAACAGCTAATGACGCTGCAATAAAAGCATTTATAGTAAACAGAATTGGTGATTTTGGATTAGCTATTGCAATTTTTTTAATTTTTTTCTTTTTCGGCACTATTAACTTCGACGAAGTATTTAATATCACAGAACAGTATGCTGAAAAAAAACTAATTTTTTTTGGATTTGAATTAAATTTAGTTACTTTAATTTGTGTATTTCTTTTTATTGGTGCAATGGGAAAATCTGCGCAATTTTTACTTCATACTTGGTTACCTGATGCTATGGAGGGTCCTACACCAGTATCAGCTTTAATTCATGCAGCTACTATGGTAACTGCTGGCGTCTTTCTAGTCGTTAGGTGTTCACCCATGTTTGAATATTCTCAAGTCGCACTAAATTTAGTTACGATAGTTGGAATGATAACTGCAATTTTTGCTGCATCTGTTGCGCTAGTTCAAAATGATATAAAAAAAATAGTTGCCTACTCAACTTGCAGTCAATTAGGCTACATGTTTTTTGCTGCTGGCGTCGGCGCATATCATGTTGCTATGTTTCATTTATTTACACACGCTTTTTTCAAAGCGCTTCTATTTTTAGGGGCTGGATCTGTAATACATGCTTTTAAGGATGAGCAAGATATCAGAAGAATGGGCGGGGTGAGAAAGAGACTACCTTTTACCTACTTTTACATGTTAATAGGAACGCTTGCATTAACAGGTTTCCCTTTACTTTCAGGTTTTTTTTCAAAAGACGCGATTATTGAATTTGCTTATTTAAAAAATTCTCATATTGGAAATTATGCAGCAACAATAGGCATCTTTACAGCTTTTTTAACTTCAATTTATTCATGGAGATTATTCTTTAAAACATTTCATGGCTCATACAATAATACAAAGATTTCATTAAATGATACTCACGAGTCACCAATGGCTATGTTAATTCCACTATTTTTTTTAGGCTTAGGTGCAGTATTCTCAGGTTACTTTTTCAAAAACACTTTTATAGGTCATCACAGTGTGGATTTCTGGCAGGCGTCAATTTTTTTCTTAAATGAAATAAAACACGAAGCGATCCCAATTTGGTTTTTGTTAATTACTCCAGTTTTAGTTTCAATAGCAATACCAATTTCTTATTACTTATACATTTTAAATCCAAAAATTCTTGATGATTTTAAAAAAACTAATAGTCCTTTATATAATTTTTTATTGAATAAATGGTATATAGACGAATTATATGAAAAAATTTTTGTAGAACCATCAAAAAAAATTGGCTCTTTTTTCTGGAAAAATGGCGATATAGGAGTCATAGACAAGTTTGGTCCAAATGGCATCTCTAAATTAGTAAAAATGATATCAAATAAAACTGGTCGTTTACAAACTGGATTTATTTATGATTACGCTTTCGTAATGTTATTGGGTTTATCAATTTTATTAACTTATTTAATTTTAAAATAAAATGAATTTTCCTATTCTTTCCACTTTAATTTTTTTACCACTTTTAAGTTCACTCTTTATATTTTTATCAAGAGATAAAAAAAATCATAATTCTATTTATATATCTTTATTTAGTAGTATTGCTACTTTCCTACTTTCTTTGTTTTTATGGTATTCTTTAGATAATAACAGTGCAGAATTTCAATTTGTTGAAGAAAAATCCTGGATAAACAATTATATTAAATTTAAATTAGGGGTAGATGGAATTTCAATTTTATTTATAGTTTTAACTACCTTCATCACACCTATATGCATAATTTCATGTATAAATAGTGTTAAAACAAGAGTTAAAGAGTTTCTTATCGCAATATTAATTTTAGAAACTTTTATGATCGGTGTGTTTTGTTCACTTGATCTCGTTATATTTTATTTATTTTTTGAGGCAGGTTTAATTCCAATGTTTTTGATAATTGGGGTATGGGGAGGTCCTAGAAGAGTTTATTCTGCATTTAAGTTCTTTTTATTTACTCTACTTGGATCAGTTTTAATGCTAGTAGCTATAATAGTTATTTATTGGTTAACTGGTACAACTGATATAACTGAGATTTATAAAATTAAAATTCCAAAAGATTATCAAAATATACTTTGGTTAGCATTTTTAAGTTCTTTTGCTGTAAAAATGCCAATGTGGCCAGTTCATACTTGGCTTCCGGACGCACATGTAGAGGCGCCAACTGCTGGATCTGTTATACTGGCAGCGATACTATTAAAAATGGCTGGATATGGATTTCTGAGATTTTCAATTCCTATGTTTCCTATCGCGTCAGAATATTTTACACCACTTATTTATTCCTTAAGTATAATTGCAATAATTTATACATCATTAGTTGCATTAATGCAGGACGATATGAAAAAATTAATCGCCTATTCATCAGTTGCTCATATGGGCTATGTGACTTTAGGTATTTTTACACTTACAAAACAAGGTATAGAAGGAAGTATATATCAAATGATAAGTCACGGTCTTATTTCTGCAGCACTATTTTTGTGTGTAGGGGTTGTCTATGACAGGCTTCATTCGAGAATGATAAGTTCATATGGAGGTTTAGTTAGTTATTTACCTAAATACTCTTTTTTATTTATAGTATTTGCTTTGGCTGCTCTTGGACTACCTGGAACTTCGGGATTTTTGGGCGAATTTCTTGTATTAACAGGGGCTTTTCAAAAAAGTTACTTGGCTGCAATGCTAGCAACGTTTGGAGTAGTTCTTGGTGCAGCATATATGTTATGGCTTACAAAAAGAGTGATTTTTGGAACTATAAATAATGCAGAAATCAAAAATTTAAGCGATGTTAACAAATCTGAAATTATAATGTTAGCGACATTAGCTTTCTTTGTGATATTTTTTGGTTTTTACCCACTTCCGTTAATGGAAACTTTTAGTGTATCAGTTAATAGCTTAATCGATAATTATCAAATAGCGCTAATTTCAAATTAAAGATGATTACTAATTTAAATATATTGATTCCTGAAATCTTCTTATCTTTGTCAACTTTTTCTATCTTAATGATTGGCGTCTTTTTAAAAAAAAGTTTTAATATAATTTTTAATCTTTCCTCATTAATAATAATTGTTACTATAGCAATTATAATCTCTAGTCCAAATAGCGAAGAAAAGATATTTTTAGAAAGTTTTACTAGGGATGCTTTTTCTAATTACTTTAAAGTTCTGATACTTTTATCGTCATTATTTGTTCTTAACTCATCTAAAAATTTCATTGTTGAAAATAAACTAGATAAGTTTGAATACCCTATAATAATTTTGTTATCAATTTTAGGGATGTTTTTTATGGTAAGTTCCAATGATTTAATACTTTTTTACTTAGGTTTAGAATTACAATCTTTATCACTTTATATTCTTGCATCAATAGATAGAGATAATTTGAGATCAACAGAGTCAGGAATAAAGTATTTTGTATTAAGCGCGTTATCCTCAGGTTTATTATTATACGGATGTTCGTTATTATACGGATTTACCGGCTCTACAAATTTCGATTTAATTGCAAGTCAACTTAATAAAGAAAATACAGGTGCAGTATTTGCAATGGTATTTATATTAGTAGGACTTGCTTTCAAGGTATCTGCAGTGCCCTTTCACATGTGGACCCCAGATGTTTACGAAGGGGCGCCAACATCTATAACAAGCTACTTTGCCGTTGTACCAAAAGTAGCTGGTTTAGCATTATTAATAAAATTTATGTTTATACCATTTTCAAATATTTTATTGGAATGGCAAACAATTATAATATTTATTTCAATTGCTTCGATGATTTTAGGCGCTGTTGCAGCTATGGTACAAAAAAATTTTAAAAGACTTCTCGCATATAGCTCTATAGGGCATATTGGTTATGCACTAGCTGGAGTTGCCACTGGAGCAGTATCAGGTTATGAAAGTGCAATAGTTTATATTTCAATTTACGTAATCATGAATATTGGAGCTTTCTCTTGTTTGTATTTATTGAAAAAAGATGGTCAATATAGAGAAAATATTTCTGATTTATCTGGCATTTCAAAAAAACATCCTCTTCTAGCAATTTCATTTTTAATAATTTTATTTTCTTTGGCGGGAGTTCCACCGCTTGGAGGATTTTTTGCTAAATTTTATGTTTTTGTTGCGGTATTAGAGAGAGAAATGTACACACTAGCAATTATAGGTTTGCTTACAACTGTAATGTCAGCCTTTTACTACCTTAAAATTATAAAAACTATTTATTTTGATGACAGTATTATTGCTTTTGAACAAACAAAAAATAGAACCGCTCAAATTTCTATTTTTGCTAGCTGCACAATCTTAATAACATTTTTTTTATATCCATCCATTTTAAATAATTTAGTTAATTCTTTATTCATAAGTTGATGAAGATTAAGTTAAAAAAATATAAAAAAGTAAAAAGTACGAATGACATCGCTTTAAAGCTTATAAAAAAAAATAATTCTTGCCCAATGCTAGTTACCTCTGAACAACAAACTAATGGGAGAGGAAGAGTTGGAAAAAAGTGGATTTCTGAAAAAGGCAATCTTTTTATTTCTTTATTTTTTAAGCTCGACCAAAAAAAAATTAATTTTAAACAATTCGCTGTACTAAATGCGTTTTTACTTAAAAAAGTCATCTCAAAAAATATTTCAAAAAAAATAAGAATTAAATGGCCGAATGACATCCTATTTAATAAAAAGAAATTTTGTGGGATTTTGCAGGAGTTAATTAAATTTAACAACTTCGATTATTTAATTGTAGGTATAGGTCTAAATACTAATGTAGCTCCAGAAAACAAAAGCTTTAAATCAACTTGCTTAAAAAATATATTAAAAAAAAAGGTTAATAACCAAAAAATTATGAAAGATATATTAATTGCTTACGAGAAACTCCTTAGTGAAAAAAATAAATTTTCATTCGTGGATCTTAAAAGGAAATATAAATAATACAAATGCATTATATCATCGGAGATATCGGAAATACATCAACAAGAATTTGTATTTTAAATGATAAATCAAAAATATTAAAGTCGGTAATTTTTGATACAAAAAAAATTTATTTGAAAGGCTATATTAACAATATTTTCAAAAAACTTTCAAAAAAAAATATTAAAAGAGAAGTGCTTTTTTCATGCGTGGTACCACTAGCTTTAAAAAAAATAAAAAAAGTTCTAAAAAAAGCTAATTATAAGATTTTTGAAATTAAAAATCTAAATTTGAAAAAGATAATTAAAATAAATATAAGAAATATCAAACAATTAGGTTCTGATAGAATTGTTAATTCTGTTGAAGCAAAAAGATTTAAAAATTGTCTAATTATAGATTTTGGAACAGCTACTACATTTGATATTGTAAGAAATGGAGCTTACGAAGGTGGTGTTATCGCTCCAGGTGTGAAACTATCTATTAAAAATTTAAGTCAATCTACTGCCTTGCTTCCTATTTTTAGTTTGAAAAATAAACAAAAGAGCTATGGTAAAAATACTAAAGATGCTTTAAACGCAGGATTTATTTGGGGTTATGATGGATTAATAAATAATATAATTAACAAAATTACACATAATTGGAAAATGAAATATAAAATTATACTTACGGGTGGATACGCTAATTTATTCAAAAAAGTTATTAAGAGAAATGTTATTGTTGATCAAAATATCACGATCAAAGGAGTTTCAAAAGTTTATAAAGAATTATTATGAGTAAAGAAGAATTACTTTTTTGTCCTTTAGGGGGATCAGGTGAGATAGGCGCGAATATGAATTTGTATGCCTATGGAAAAGAAGATAATCAAAAATGGATTATTGTAGATATGGGTGTCTCATTCGCTGACGATTCAGTTCCTGGAGTTGATCTAATCATGCCTGATGCGGGTTTTATAATAGATAAAAAAGATGATTTATTAGGAATTGTTCTTACACATGCTCACGAAGATCACATTGGGGCAGTCGCACATATATGGCCTTACTTAAAATGTAAAATATATGCAACACCATTTACTGCTGCACTTATTCTTGAAAAATTTAAGGAGAAGAAAATTGAAATTTCGTCTTATCTGGAAGTTGTTGCACTTAACAGTAAAATAAAACTTGGAAATTTCGAGATTGATTTTGTTACACTAACTCACTCTATATTAGAGCCGAATGGTCTAAGCATTAAAACTCCACTTGGAACAGTTTTGCATACGGGTGATTGGAAAATTGATCCAAACCCACTAATTGGAAGTCAGATTGATGAACAGAAACTAAAATCTATTGGTAATAATGGTGTGTCAGCAATGATATGCGATTCGACCAATATATTTAGCCCAGGTAGGGCAGGATCAGAGTCTGAAGTTAGAGATAGTCTTTTAAGAATAATGGAAATTAAAACTAACAGGATTTTAGTAACATCATTTGCTTCAAACGTGGCTAGAATGGAGTCTATTTTTTACTGTGCAAAAAAAACTGGAAGAAATATTTGTCTGGTAGGTAGATCAATGCAGAGAATTTATAAGGCTGCTAGAAAATGTGGCTATCTAAAAGGTCTTGTTGAACCTTTAGAGCCAAAAGACGCAAAAAAAGTTTCAAAAAATAAAATCTTATATTTAGCCACTGGGAGTCAAGGAGAACCAATGGGAGCTATGAATAGAATAATCAATGGTGTTCATCCGGAAGTATTCTTGGAAAGTGGAGATTGTGTTATTTTTTCCTCAAAAATTATTCCAGGCAATGAAAAAAAATTATATCACTTACAAAATTTGATAGTAAAAAATAAGATGGAAATGATTAGTGAAGAAAATGCTTTTGTTCATGTTTCTGGACACCCTAATAGAGATGATTTGAAAGATATGTATAATTGGGTTAAACCCCAATGTGTAATACCTGTTCATGGAGAGCATAGACATATGGCAGAACACGTTTCTTTTGCTAAAGAAATGCAAGTTCCAAAAACATTATTAATTGAAAACGGAGACATAATAAAAATTTTACCAGGAAATAAACCAGAAATAATTGATAAGGCGCCATCTGGTAAGATTTATCTTGATGGAAATGTAAATGTTGAAACAGACTCGAAATCTATAAAAGATAGAAAAAATTTATCTTTGAATGGATATCTTGAGATTACTTTAATTGTTACAAATAATGGTAATATTAAAAAACCAGTCATTTCTTACAAAGGCATACCTGAAAAGAACGAGGAAAATACTTTTTTATTTGATATGGAAGATGAAATAATGAATATATGCAGGACTTTCTCAATGGATAATAAAAAACAGCAACAAAATTTGATTGAAACTCTCAAACAAAATTGTAGAAGAATAGTAAGAGAAAAAACAGGAAAAAAACCGTTTACTAATATCAATATTGCTAGGATTTAATGGGTATAACAGGCTCTATAATCGTTTACGTAATGATTTGGTGGATAATTTTTTTTTCAGTACTACCAATCGGAATTCAATCAAATAAGGAAGTTTTTAAGGAAAAAATTGAGGGAATGGATCCCGGAGCTCCAAAAAATCCAAATATTGCAAAAAAATTTTTTATTACTACTTTAATTACTACTGTAATATTTTCAGTAATATATTATCTTGCTAAAGCAGAACTATTAAATTTAAGAGAATTTTTACAATAAATGTTTCTTTCAAAACTTTTTATACCTATCTCGAAAGATCTTCCAGCAGAAGCAAAAATTAAATCACATCAATTAATGCTTAGAACAGGTATGATAAAACAATCTTCAGCGGGTATTTATTCTTGGCTTCCACTTGGTTTTAAAGTTATGAAAAAAATTGAGCAAATTGTCAGAGAGGAACAAAATGCAATTGGAGCTCAAGAAATGTTGATGCCAACAATACAATCATCTGAAATATGGAAAGAAAGCGGAAGATATGACGATTATGGTGAAGAGATGTTAAGAATTAAAGATCGTCAAGGTAGGGAAATGCTTTATGGACCAACTAATGAGGAATTAATTACAGATGTATTCCGAGCAAGTGTTAAATCTTATAAGTCTCTACCTCAACTTCTTTATCACATACAGTGGAAATTTAGAGACGAAATTAGACCAAGGTTTGGAGTTATGAGATGTAAAGAATTTTATATGAAAGATGCATACTCTTTTGATCTTTCAGATGAAGAGGCAAATAAATCTTACAATAAAATGTTTTTTTCTTATTTAAAAACATTTAACAGACTAGGTTTAAAAGCTATACCAATGGCTGCTGATACAGGCCCTATTGGGGGAGATCTTTCACATGAATTTGTAATAATTGCAGAGACTGGAGAAAGTAAGATTTACGCCGATAAAAATATTATTGATATCGATCTTAACCAGTATGAACTAAATGATGGCTCTTTAAGTAAAATGAGAGAAGATATAAGCAAAATATATGCAGTCACTGATGAAAAATATAAAAAAACAGATTTTGATAATCACGTTAAAAAAGAAAATCAAATGATAACCAAAGGAATTGAAGTAGGTCATATTTTTTATTTTAGTGATAAGTATTCTAAACCTATGAATTGTTTAATTGATGATAAAGATGGAAAAAAAACGTCAGTAAAAATGGGTTCATATGGAATAGGTGTTTCAAGATTGGTTGGTGCAATTATTGAAGCAAATTACACCAAAGATATAATGAAATGGCCTAAATCAATATCGCCATTTGATGTTGTAATTATCCCAAGCATTTCTAAAAATAATAAGGAAAACTTAGAAAAAGCTGAAAAAGTTTATAAAAAACTTAAAAAACAAAATATTGACGTATTGTTAGACGATGTTGATGAAAATATGTCAAATAAATTTAAAAAACATGATTTAATTGGGGTTCCTTATCAAATAATTATAGGTTCAAAATCTGATGGAGATAATTTTGAATTTAAAGAATTAAACTCTCAAAGCGAAATATTAAATCTTGATAAAATCCAATTAAAATTAAAAAGCTAAAACATTGTTTACAAAAGCAGAGAGACTTATTTCATTAAGAAATTTAAGACCTAAAAAAAAGGAAGGTTTTTTAAAAATCATTTCGATATTCTCCTTTTTAGGGATAATGCTTGGCGTAGCAATTTTAATTATTGTGATGTCAGTGATGAATGGTTTCAAAACAGATCTTACTAATAAAATCTTAGGACTTAACCCTCATGTTGTTATTCAACCAAATAGTTTTGAAATAGATGAAGAGTTTATTGTAAATATAAAAAAGAATTTTAAAGAAATTAGATTAAGTAAATCTTATACAGGTGAAGGCATAACAATTAGCAACAATAATGCTAAAGGAGTGATTTTAAAAGGCGTTGACAAAAATGAAAAAAATATAATTAAATTTTTTAAAGAATATACTTCTAAGGGAAAACTTGAAAATTTTAAGTCAAATCATGTATTTATTGGATCAGAACTTGCTTTTGATTTAGATCTTCAGATGGGAGATACATTAAATTTAATGTCATCAGCATTTGTATCTACTCCTTTAGGGAGTTTACCAAAACAAGAAAACTTCAAAGTTGCTGGAATATTTAATACTGGTTTTTTAGAGTTTGATAAAAATATAGTTTTTTTAAATATACAGGATGCGCTGTCAATATTTGATAAAACTGAAAAGGACCAAAATATTGAGATATACTTAGATGATCCTATTAAAGCAAATTATTATAAAAAAAAATTTGAGAAAATAAATCAAAATTTTTTCATTTACACGTGGTCAGATTTAAATAAGTCTCTTTTTAGTGCACTTAAAGTGGAGAGAAACGTAATGTTTATTATCCTCTCTCTTATAGTGGTTGTAGCTGCTTTTAATATAATTTCTGGTCTAACAATTCTTATTAAGAACAAAACCAAAGAAATAGCAATTATGAAAACTTTAGGTTTAAGCAACCGGTCTATTAAAAAAATATTCTTTCTAACAGGATTAACTATTGGTTTTTTTTCCACTATTTGTGGAATAATTTTAGGAGTTATATTTTCGTTAAACATAGAAAAGTTGAGAATTTTTTTATCTACAATATTTAATTTTGAAATTTTTCCTTCAGACATTTACTTTTTAGATAAATTACCAAGTGAGATAAATATTAATTCTATTTTAATAATTTTTGTAATTTCATTAATGATTTCTGCAATTGCTTCTTATTTACCTGCAACGAAAATTACTAAAATGAATACATTTAGGGCTTTACGATATGAATAAAATTTTATTAGAAACAAATAATTTAAAAAAGAGCTTCGATCATGTAAATGGGTCCATAACTCTATTTGATAATTTTAATATAAAAATCATGGAAGGAGAGTTGGTAGCATTAGTTGGCCCTTCAGGATCAGGCAAATCATCTTTACTTCATTTATTGGCTTTATTAGATAATCCAACTCGAGGCAAAATTACAATTAATAAACAAGATACTAATAATTATTCAAATGCTCAAAAAGATGAGTTAAGAAGAAAGTTTATTTCTATAATTTTTCAAGATAATAATTTACTTACCGACTTCACCGCTATTGAAAATATTATGATGCCTCTGATTATAAGAGAGGAAAATAAAAAAACTATTTTAGAAAAAGCAAAAAAAGTTCTTAAAAGTGTCAAAATTTTAAATAGATCAGAGCACTTTCCCAATCAACTTTCAGGAGGAGAGCAACAAAGAGTCGCTATAGCAAGGGCGTTAATAGCGGAGACGAAACTAATTTTAGCTGATGAGAGATCGGAAGAGCACACGTCTGAACTCCAGTCACACTTGAATCTCGTATGCCGTCTTCTGCTTGAAAAAAAAA
>ENA-OSEY01002258-OSEY01002258.1-marine-metagenome-genome-assembly--contig:-NODE-2258-length-12580-cov-3.416860_pt1 | contig 12580 bp, 8 predicted proteins | sample MGYA00248465_ERZ534230 | MGnify/ENA primary metagenome ERZ534230 (study PRJEB26409, sample SAMN06344110) | marine metagenome | isolation source: Sea water from surface | place: Atlantic Ocean:Southern... | reverse complement strand
CGCGGGAGCTGCCGGCCTGGAAGTGGTTCTGGCGCTACGCCGCCGCTGGCCGCAGCGAGCTCTGCAGTTGCAACAGCGCAGCGGACAGCTGGATCAAGAGCTCCAACAGGTGCTGCAACAAGCCCAAATTGCCTTGATCGACGACGAACGCGATCACAGGGGACCCAGCCTGCTCTGCACCGGAAGCCAGGGGCCTGCCTGGCTGGCGATGAGCGATCTACCGCTGGATCGCGATGGCCGAATCCGCACCGATCGCTGCCTGAGGGTGGAAGGCCATCCGTGCCTGTTCGCCAGCGGAGACTGTGCCGTGATCAGCACAGAACCCCGGCCGGCATCTGGGGTGTGGGCCGTGCGAGCCGGACGCCCCTTGGCCGCCAATCTGGAGGCAGCCTGCCAGGGCCAACCACTGCGCCCCTGGCATCCCCAGCGAGAGGCCCTGCAACTGATTGGGAGCCATGAAGATGCCGCCTGGGCGCGATGGGGGAGGTGGCGACTGGGGCCATCCCCCCTGCTTTGGCGTCTGAAGCAACGCATCGATCACGCCTTCATGGCCGGCTTTCAGCAGCCAGCAACGATGGCTGATGCAGCTCCGATGGCCTGCCGGGGTTGCGCGGCCAAATTGCCGGCCCAACCCCTGGCCGCAGCTCTGGAGCGGGTGGGACTGGGGGGACAACCGGAAGACGCCGCCCATCTCCCTGGCAGCGAAGAGTTGCTGCAAAGCGTGGATGGCTTTCCAGCCCTGGTGAGTGACCCCTGGCTGAACGGCCGCTTGACGGCCCTGCATGCCTGCTCGGATCTCTGGGCCTGCGGTGCCCGTGTCTCCAGCGCCATGGCCACGATCACGCTGCCGATGGTGCCGGCCAACGAGCAGCAGGAGCTGCTGGTTCAGACCCTTGCCGGGATCCGCTCGGTTCTGGATGAACAGGGCGCTGAGCTGATCGGTGGACACACGATGGAATCCCGCAGCGCATCACCCCTGCCGGCAAGCCTCGGGGTGCAGATCACCCTCTCGGTGAACGGCAGAAACACCCAGTCACCCTGGCTGAAATCTGGGCTGCAGCCTGGTGATGCCCTGCTGATCAGCCGCCCCCTCGGCACCGGAGTGCTGTTTGCAGGGGCCATGACCGGCGCCACCAAGGCGACTGACCTGGATGCTGCGCTGAAAGGGATGGCCTGCAGCCAGCACACGCTGCTTGAGCAGCTTGAGCCCGTTCGAGGGGACATTCACGCCTGCACCGACATCACCGGTTTCGGCCTGCTTGGGCACCTGGGCGAGATGCTCCAGAACAGAACAGGGCTCAAGATCCTGCTGGACGGAGCTGCCATCCCGGCCTACTCCGGTGCGCTTGACCTGTTCGAACGCGGCATCTCCAGCACCCTGGCCCCCTCCAACCGGGCAGCGTGGCGATGGCTGGACAACAACAACACGGTTCAGCTGCGACAGCCCCCGTCCGCAGCCTTGCTCGAGCTGCTGGTGGACCCGCAGACCTGCGGCCCGCTGCTACTGGCCTGCAGCAGCAAAGCCGCGGCACAACTCACTCAGAAGGGCCCATGGCTTCGGATCGGCAATGCAACAACCGGGCATGGGTGAGGTCGGTGGCCTGTGGTTCACAGCGATACCCCTCCTGCTCAACCCGTGATTGCAGAGGTTTGAGCTTGCGCTCCATGGCGGGCGGCGGCCCACTGCTGGCCAGCCAGAGCTGCCTGGGCAGATCCGGCCCCTGAAGCCGTTGCTTCAGATCACCCTTGCCCCCCCATGGGGATGAAGGCAAGGGAATCCGGCCCATGGCCGCCTCCATCCGATCGCTGAGGTTGAACAGTCGCGGCCTGGGGCTGTAGCGATCCTCAAGTCCCATGGTCCTCTGGCTGATCAGACGGAACTGGTCCTGTTCCCGAACACCACCGACGCCGGCATCGAGCTCGCTGAACCCTGGCCCCCACCAGCTGACCATCAGCAGCACCAGGATGATCAGACCGCAGCCGCGGCCGAAGCGGTTCAGCTCAAAAGCACCGATCTGCACGGCCAAAACGGGCACCACCGCCGGCAGCAACACGACGAAGTAGCGGCTGAAGGCCATCGGCTTCACAAACGACACGACAACCACCCCAAGAACCATCAGCAGGGACGGGATCAGACCGCTTCGATCGAGAAGATTCCAAGCCGGCCACGGCACCCGACGCAGCCCTCCCCAACGCCGCAACACCACCAGCAACAGCAGGATCAGCGCCAATTTGGGCAACGGCCAGAGACCAAGGCCGCGGGCCAAGGTTTCCTCCAACAAGGCGTAATCCGGCACACCGATCCAACTGCCGGCCCGGGAGCTGAAGAGATAGTCCGCGGCATAAGCCATCCAGGCCAAGGCCGGGAGGGCTCCGATCAAGGCGACGGCAGACAAACTCCAGCGGCGTCGCCAGCCATCCCAGGCGGCGGCCGCCAGCACCAAAAACAACCCATAGAAGTGGGTCAGGCCGGCCAGCCCGGCCACCGCCCCGTAAGCGACGGGATGGCCCGAACGGCGCCACCACCAGGCCAGAGCCACCAGCAGCACCAGCACGGCATAGCTCTTGCCCTCGATCGCGAACCGAATCGGATAAGGACTGCAAAAGGCCAAGAGCGCTGCGACCGCTCCCACCCTGGCCCGAGTGCCCGCATGGCCAAGGGCCATCGCCTGACGGACCATGACCAGGCCACCCGCCAGATAAGCCAGCCAGGACAGGAAGCGCAGGCTGACCGGGCTCTGACCGACCAGATGCCCCCAGAGCCAGAGCAGGCCGTAATAGGCCGGGGGATGGGTGTCCTCCCGCAGCATGGCCAGCAGGTGGCTGAAGCTGGGCTGAAAGCTCTTGCCAACGCTGTAGAGCTCATCGCTCCAAAGCGCCGTGGCATCGATCAACAGCAAAGCCCGCAAACCAAAGGCCAAACAGACGGCCACCACCACAATCCAGCTGCGTTTCATCGGCTGCGGTCCTGCGCTGCACTGCGCTGCCTGCGCAACTCCTCCCCAATCGCCGGCCCCGGCTGCCAACCCGCAGCGATCAGGTCACGCGCGGTCTGCGGCGCCTGAATGCTGCGCCAACGGCCCCACCAGCGCAGCAGCGGTCTCCATTGCTTCGGCCGAAGGGTGACCGCCAGGGCCACGGCCTCCGGCTGCCAACCCTTCTGCTCAAGGGCCGTCGACCAGATCGATGGGCTGGCCTGCAGGACCGGGGAGTTGTCCGTCAGCCAGTCGCTGAGGGCCCCGCACTGTTTCAACCATTGCTGTTGCTTCCCGGGAATCTGCAACCGTTGCGCGAGTGCGACCGGATCGGCTGCTCCCAAAAGCAAAGCGGGCATCAAGGGGAGGCCCAAGCGTTGAGCCCAACGCAGCCGCTGCATGCGTCCTGGATCCTGCTGAAGTTGCGCGTCCAACAGCGGCAGTGCTTGCCACTGCTCCAACAGGTTCAGCGCCTGGGGCCAGGGTTCGCGCTCAAGCAACCGCTCCAACTCCATCCGCAGTCGAGTCGCGAGGGCCGGGGGTGCCGCCATGGCCGCATCTCCGTGGCTCCAGGCCCAGGGCCACTGCTGCATGGTGCTGCGGATCTGCTCACGGCTCTCCTTCGCAAGCTCGAAACCCAGCCGAGCGGCGTAACGGGCAGCTCGGATCACGCGGGTGGGGTCATCCTGGACGCTGCCCGCGTGCAGAAAGCGGATCTGGCCTAAGGCCAGGTCCTCCTGGCCATGGTGGAGATCGATCAGCTCACCGGCCACCAGATCGAGGGCCATGGCATTGATCGTGAAATCCCGGCGAGCAAGGTCAGCCTCCAGGGTGCCGGCTCGCACGATGGGATTCTCGGCTGGCGCGGGGTAGTGCTCCTGTCGCGCTGTGGCCAGATCAAGCGGAATCCCATCCAGCTGAAATGCCACCGTTCCGAAAGCACCATGCTCCTGAACACCGCTGATGCGTTCAGAGCCCACCTGAACGACCAGTTCCGCCACCAGGGCAGCGGCATCACCCTCGACCACCCAGTCCAGATCAGGGACACCCGACCAAGAGCGACCGCAACGCTGATGCAGCAGCTGATCACGAACAACGCCGCCAACTAGGGCCAGACAAGGAACGTCGCGTGATCGCCCAGCACGCTGTAACGCCTCCAGAACGGAAGACGGCACACCTGGAAGATCCATTGCTGGGCTTGCAGGAGAATGGGCCGATCATCACGGATCTGGTCCTTGTCCGCACTCACCCGCTGCCTTGAGGAGGAAGCTTTAGCGATCGCCACCGCTGCCGAACGCTTAAGCAGCGACCAGGTGGAAGCCGCTCTTGCTCTGCTTGAGCGCTGTGCCGATCGCAAGGCCAAGCTGGTGATCACTGGTGTGGGCAAAAGCGGCATCGTGGCCCGCAAGATCGCAGCCACGTTCTCTTCGATCGGGCTCATGGCCCTGTTCCTCAATCCCACCGACGCACTGCATGGCGATCTGGGTGTGGTGGCCGCCGAAGACGTCTGTCTCCTGCTCTCGAACAGCGGAGAGACCACCGAACTGCTGGAGGTGCTGCCCCATCTGACCCGACGCGGAACCGGGCGAATCGCCATCGTCGGACGTGCTGACTCCTCCTTGGCTCGCGGCAGTGACGTGGTGCTGGAAGCCAGCGTTGACCGTGAGGTGTGTCCCCTGAACCTGGCTCCCACCGCCAGCACCGCGGTGGCCATGGCGATCGGCGATGCCCTGGCTGCGGTCTGGATGGAACGACGGGGCATCTCGCCGGCGGATTTCGCCTTGAATCACCCCGCCGGATCCCTTGGCAAACAGCTCACCCTCACGGCCTCCGACCTGATGGTGCCCGCCAGCCAACTGAACCCCCTGCAACCCCAAACCCCGCTACCCGAGGTGATCGGCGGCCTGACGCGCGACGGAATCGGCAGTGGTTGGGTTGAAAACCCAGACAGCCCTGGAAGCCTTCTCGGGATCCTCACGGATGGAGATCTGCGCCGTGCCCTGCAGGATCACGGTGCTGAGACATGGACCCATCTGACGGCGAAGGATCTGATGACTGCCGATCCGATCACGGTGCAGGCCGATGTACTGGTGGTGAAGGCCCTGGAGCAGATGGAACGCAACCGGCGGAAACCCATCTCTGTGCTTCCCGTGGTGAATCAAGACCAACAGCTGATGGGCCTGCTGCGCCTGCACGATCTGGTTCAGGCCGGACTCGCGTGAACACATTGCGCTGGTGGTTGCTGCGGCGCCGCCTCAGATCGATTCAGCTGCTTGTGCTGGATGTTGATGGTGTGCTCACTGATGGAGGCCTCTGGTTTGACGCCGCGGGGCAACTGAGCAAGCGCTTCGATGTCCGCGATGGCCTTGGCATCCGCCTGCTGCAACAGGCGGGGCTTCACATCGCCTTTCTCAGTGGTGGTCAGGGAGGAGCGACGGAGGTGCGGGCACGGCAACTGGGCATCAGCCATTGCCTTGTGGGAATCAAGGACAAGCCCGCCGCCCTCACGGCCCTTAAGAACCAACTGGGGGTGAGTGCCCAGCAAACGGCCTTTGTCGGAGATGACCTCAACGATCTGGCCGTTCGGCCGGTGGTCGGGCTGTTGTTCGCACCCGCCGATGCCTGTCGGCCCGTTCGTTTCGGAGCCGATGCGGTGCTCCGCCGCCAAGGCGGCCATGGAGCCGTGCGGGAGCTGGCGGAGCGCATCCTTCAGGAGCGTGGACGCTGGGGACGACTGAGCCGCGACGGCTGGAAAGACCGCAACGACTGAAACGATTGCAGGGCAGGATCCCTCAACGAACATCGAAGCGATCGAGGTTCATCACCTTTACCCAGGCCTGCACAAAGTCGCTGACAAAACGGCTGGCGCCGTCGTCCTGGGCGTACACCTCCACGATGGCGCGCAGCTGACTGTTGGAGCCAAACACCAGATCGGCACGGCTGGCAGTCCAGCGCTCGGAGCCTTGGCCATCCCGACCGATGTAACCCTCCATCGCCTCGCTGGTCGGCGACCAACGGATCGACATATCGAGCAGATTCACGCAGAAATCGTTGCTCAACACGCCGACGCGATCGGTCAAGACCCCCTGGCTGTTGCCGCCGCTGTTAGCTCCCAGAACCCGCAAGCCGGCCAGCAGCACCGTCATCTCCGGTGCACTCAGGCCGAGCTGTTGGGCACGGTCCACCAGGCACTCTTCCGCACGAAGCGGTAGCCCACTGCGCTGCCAGTTCCTGAAACCATCGGCGATTGGCTTGAGCAAGTTGAACGACGCGGTATCGGTCTGATCCGCGGATGCGTCCATCCGTCCGGGCAAGAACGGCACTGTCACGCTGTGACCGCCGGCAGCAGCAGCCTGCTCCACAGCAGCGGATCCGGCCAGCACGATCAAATCCGCCATGGACACCCGTTGACCACCGGTGGCTTCAGCATTGAACTGCCGCTGCACCGTCTCCAGCGCCTGGAGCACAGTGCGCAATTGCTCGGGATCGTTCACCTCCCAGGTGTTTTGAGGTTGCAAGCGGATCCGGCCGCCATTGGCACCACCGCGGCGGTCGGATCCACGGAACGTTGAAGCAGACCCCCATGCGGTGGCCACCAGGGCGCCAACATCGCAACCGGTGGCCAAAACCTGCTGCTTTAAGGCCTGGATCTCAGCCGCACCGATCAAGGGATGATCCAGGCTTGGAATGGGGTCCTGCCAGATCTGAATCTCCTCCGGCACATCGGCACCCAGGTAGAGAGCCCGGGGGCCCAGATCCCGATGGGTGAGCTTGAACCAGGCCCGGGCAAAGGCATCAGCGAAGTCGGCCTGGTTCTGATGGAAACGACGGGCCACCGGCTCCATCACGGGGTCATGGCGCAGTGACAGATCCGCTGTGGTCATGATCGGCGCCGACGTGCGACCGGGGACATGGGCATCCGGAACCATGTGCTCAGGCTTCACATCTTTGGCCACCCACTGCCAGGCTCCCGCTGGACTCTTGGTCAACTCCCACTCGTAGCTAAACATCATCTCGAAGTAGCCCTGATCCCACCGGGTGGGATGGGGTTTCCAGGCCCCTTCAATGCCACTGGTGATGGTGTGTTCTCCCTTGCCGCTCTCGAAGCGGTTGTGCCAGCCCAGACCCTGCTGATGCAGTTCTGCCCCCTCCGGTTCCGCCTCCAGGTGTGATGCCGGCGCCGCACCGTGGCATTTGCCGAAGGTGTGGCCACCCGCGACAAGGGCAACGGTCTCCTCCACCGTCATCCCCATGCGCGCGAAGGTATCCCTCACTTCTGGACCAGAGGCCACAGGATCCGGGTGGCCGTGGGGACCCTCAGGGTTGACATAAATCAGCCCCATCTCAACCGCCGCCAGGGGCTGATCAAGCGCATCCTCACTGCTGTGGCGCTCATCAGCGAGCCACTCGGTTTCCTTGCCCCAGAACACATCCTCTTCGGGCTGCCAGATGTCGGTGCGGCCGCCGGCAAATCCGAAGGTGCGAAACCCCATGGATTCCAACGCCACATTGCCGCTGAGGATGATCAAGTCAGCCCATGAAATGGCATTGCCGTATTTCCGCTTGAGCGGCCAGAGCAAGCGCCGTGCCTTGTCGAGGTTGGTGTTGTCTGGCCAGCTGTTGAGAGGCGCAAAGCGCTGATTGCCATGACCGGCGCCACCACGACCGTCGGCGCTGCGATAGGTGCCAGCGCTATGCCAGGCCAGACGAATGAACAAACCGCCGTAGTGACCCCAGTCCGCTGGCCACCAGTCCTGTGAGTCGGTCATCAGTGCCGCCAGATCCGCCTTCAAGGCCTCTAGGTCCATCCCAGCAAAGGCAGCGGGGTAATCGAAGGCATCCCCTAAGGGGTTGGAGGCCGGGTGGTGCTGGTGCAGGAGGCCAAGGTCAATCTGATTGGGCCACCACTGGCGGTTGCCTGTATGGGCCGATGGGGTGACGGCTCCGGTATGACCACTGAACGGGCACTTCAGATCTGACACAAGACGTGAACCCCAATGGAGGGGGTGTGAACTGAAGCCTCAAGGTATTGATGATTTGCGGTTTCGACCGCCCATCAGACCATCGCCCGGGCCTGTTCCAGCTGCTCGGCGGTGTCCACCGACAGCGATGTGCCCTGCACCGGGAAGGTAGCAATGGTGAGACCGGCCTCAATCAGCCGCAGCTGCTCGAGTCGTTCCAGATCCTCCAGTGGAGAAGCAGGCAACTGATCCCAGGCAGCCAATACATCTCCCCGGAAGCCGTACATGCCCACATGCCCCCAGTAGGTGGTGTGCTGATGCCAATCCGCCTCAGCCACATCCCGCACGTGGGGGATCGCAGACCGTGAGAAATAGAGCGCACGGCCGTCATGGGCCAGCAGCGTCTTCACCACATTGGGATTGTGGACCGATTCGGGCTTCAGCCCATAGACGGGGGTCACGACCGCCGGCACAGGATCCTGACGCCTGAATTCCTCCGCCATGGCATCAATCACAGCAGGATCGATGAACGGTTGATCGCCCTGAACATTGATCACGGCCGTCTCTTCAGCCACAGTATCCGCATCGCCCCAGCCCAGGGCCATCAGAGGGTGAGCCACCGATGCGATGCGCTCACTGCCGGAGTTGCAGGATTCCGCCGTCATCAACACTGGGAACCCCCAACCCTCAGCCAGGGTCTGAAGTTCGGTGCTGTCGGTGCACAGCACCACCGCTTCAACACCCTGAGCCTCACTGCAGCGTTCCAGCACGCGCTGAATCATCGGCTTACCGCCGATGTCGGCCAGCACCTTGTTGGGGAGTCGGGAGGACTGAAGCCGGGCCGGAACGGCCACCACACACTTACGAATCGCCATCAATCCCAGAGTTTCATTGCATCGTCGCGGGCGCTGAACCATTCAGCAGCCAGGGGGCCACCCATGGTGCGCTGTTCGCGGAACCAGGGGCCACCGAGGGTCCAGTGCAGCATTGGAGCAGCCTTCTCAGACTCCGGTGGAGCCTGCACATCCACCAGATGATTCCAGCCCCCCTGGATGGCGCCGATCTCATGATCACCCTCCAGCCAGTGGAAGCGGTGAAGCTCCAACCCCGTGGCTGTGTTCACGTAATCGGGCGTGAGCTTGGTGCAGCGGCTGCAATTGAGCAGCATCAGTGAACTCCAGTTCTTCTTGGGGTAGGGGCTCTGCACCTCGCCGAGAAATTTCACGGTCTCCCCGGGCACATGCTCGTGCTGCACGCACATGGCGCCATAGGCGTCATCGCGCTGATCCCAGAGCGCCTTGATGTCAGCCCGGCAAAGCATGTCGCAATCCATGAACAGGGCCCAGCCCTCGTACCCCATCAAGTAAGGCACCAGAAAACGGGTGAAGGAAAACGCCGTGCTCTGCTTGGGGTCCCGCTCGCGTCGGAACAGTCCTTGAGCCTCCAGCTGGGGGGTCACCAGCGGAGTAATGGCCAGAGGAACACTGCTGTTTTGGTACAGGCTGTCGATCAGAACGTTGGTCGCTGCCCGTTCTCTCGGGTCATACCCGATGAAAATGGGAATCGGCTGGCTGATGCTCGACACAGGCCGTGAATGGCTGCTGAGGAGATTAAGGGGTGGTCATGGGTTCAATCGGCGCCAGGCGCGGATCAAGGATCTTGGGGCCCATCCCCGCAAACTTGACCGCGATCGACACCTTCTCGCCGCTGCCGAATGTGTGGGTGATTTCGCCAACCCCGAAGCTGGCGTGGATGACCTGATCGCCGACCTGCCAGCTGCGGCCAGGAGCTGGGCCAGCCTGGCGGCGACGCACGGCATTGGCAGGGGCCGATGAGGGCTTGTCGCGGTCCACCCGCGTGAGCCGGTCCAGGCGCCGTTCACGCCGAAGCGCCGCCCCTCCGGTCTGCGGAATGTCGCCCTGGATCAGGGCCTCCGGCAGCTCCGAAAGGAAAACAGAGGGCACAGCCGCTTCACGCATGCCGCCCCAGAGACGACGTTCACAGGCGTGGGATATGAACAGCCGTTCCTTCGCGCGAGTGATGCCCACATAACAAAGCCGACGCTCCTCCTCCAGTGAGGCCGGATCATCCAGGGAGCGGTAGCTGGGGAACAGGCCCTGCTCCAGACCCACCAGGCACACCACCGGGAACTCCAGCCCCTTGCTGCTGTGGAGCGTCATCAAGGTGACGCGATCGGCCGCCGTGTCCTTGTTGTCAGCATCGCTGGATAAGGCCGCCGTGGCCAGGAATCCCTCTAGGTCACCCTCGTCGTTTTCCTCCTGATACTGAAGAGCGGCATTCACCAGTTCCTGCAGGTTGCGGCGGCGCTCCTCCGCTTCATCGGTGCCATCCGCAATCAACTCACTGACATAGCCGCTCTTCTCCATCACCTGCTGGATCAATTCCGATGGCGCCACGTCACGGCTGCGGGCTTTCAGATCGTTGACCAAGTCGCAAAACTGGAGAAGCCCCTTGGCCGAACGGCCGCCGAGGGAGCGCACCGCTTCGGGGTCACTCACCACGTCCCACAGCGGAATCCCCAGTTGATTGGCCGCATCGGTGAGGCGCTGAATCGTGGTCTTGCCGATGCCCCGTTTCGGAACATTGATCACCCGCAGCAGGCTGACGGTGTCAGCCGGATTCACCAGCAGCCGCAAATAGGCCAGCAGATCCTTGATCTCACGCCGGTCGTAGAAGCGCAGCCCCCCCACCACGATGTAGGGGATCCCCCAGCGCACCAGGGATTCCTCAATGGCCCGGGACTGAGCATTGGTGCGATACAGCACCGCCATATCGCCCCAGCTGAGCTCGGGGTTGGCGGCTTCCATCGTGCGCATGCGATGCACCACGGCTTCCGCCTCGGCGATCTCGTCGTCACAGCGGGTGAGAGTGATCAGCTCGCCCTCTCCTCGCGTGGGACGGAGCACCTTGTCGATCCGTTCGCTGTTGTTGGCGATCAGGGCATTGGCCGCCTCGAGAATGGTGGCAGTGGAGCGGTAGTTCTCCTCCAACTTCACCATCGTCTGTGTGGAGTCATCCGGTGCCTGATCGCCGAAATCGTCCTGAAAGCCCATCAGGATGGTGAAGTCGGCCGCACGGAAGCTGTAGATGCTCTGATCGGCGTCACCGACCACAAAGACAGATCGGCCTGACCAGTCCTCAACATCCTGAGGATCCTTGCCATCGGTGACCAGCAGCTTGATCAGGTCGTACTGGGTGCGGTTGGTGTCCTGGTATTCATCCACCAGCACGTGGCGAAAGCGACGGTGCCAATAGCTGCGCACCTGATCGTTCTGCTGCAGCAACTGAACCGGCAGCAACAGCAGGTCGTCGAAATCGAGGGCGTTGTTGGCCGCGAGGGCTTTGCGGTAGCGCCGATAGACATCGGCCGTGAGCTTGCCCCGCTGGCCCTCTGCATTGGCCTCGAGCTGGTCCGGCAGCCAACCCTGGTTCTTGGCATTGCTGATGGCCCAACGGGTCTTTTTGGGCTCGAACCGCTTGGGATCGAGCTGCAGTTCCTGGGTCACGATCTCCTTCACCAGGCTCTGGGCGTCGGCCTCGTCGTAGATCGAAAACTGCTTGGTCCAGGTGAGTCCTTCCGCGTCCTTGAACTTGTCGATGTCGTAGCGGAGCATCCGCGCAAACAGGGCATGGAAGGTGCCGATCCACAGCTCCTTGGTTACCTCCCTGTAAATGCGTGAGCGCAGCTGGCGCTGCTCCACCGGGGACAGGGTGCTCCAGGGCTGGCCGTACTGGCTCTGGGCCAGGCGCTGCGCCAGGAGAACTTCAAGCCGCTCCTTCATCTCGCGGGCGGCTTTGTTGGTGAAGGTCACCGCCAGGATCTGGGCGGGATCGGCACCGTGCTCACCGATCAGGTGAGCAATCCGATGGGTGAGGGCGCGCGTCTTACCACTTCCAGCGCCTGCCACCACCAGCAGGGGACCCTCGTGATGATCCACCGCCCGGCGTTGGGCGTCGTTAAGGCCAGCCAAAAAGCTCATGGGTGGAGATTAGTGGTGCTTAGATGCTTCCAACGCCGCTGAGGATGACTGGCGGGGGCTCAACGCGATCTCCCTAAAACCAACAGTGATTTCGGTTAAGTGCCCTGCATGATCAGTTTCGCGCCCCCGCCAGATTGAAGGAAAAAGATCCAAAGAAAGCTTGATACAAGCCGGGTAGGCTCGCCGGTCAATGGACCTGCTTGAGACCGTGGCGAATCAGATCCAACTGGGTGATATCACTTTTGCGAACGATCGTCCCTTCGCTCTTCTGGGTGGCGTGAACGTTCTTGAGGATCTGGACTTTGCACTGCGTTGTGCCAGCCATTACAAAGACGTCTGCGCAAGGCTGAACATCCCTTTGGTGTTCAAGGCGTCTTACGACAAGGCCAACCGCTCCTCCATTCATTCCTTCCGTGGCCCCGGCCTCGACGAAGGGCTGAAAATCCTCCAGGCGGTGAAGGACACCCACGGCATTCCGGTGATCACGGATGTGCACAGTCCGGAGGAAGCCATCGCTGCCGCCAAGGTCGCCGACATCATCCAGCTCCCGGCCTTCCTGGCGAGGCAGACCGATCTGGTTCGCGCCATGGCGGAAACAGGGGCTGTGATCAACATCAAGAAGCCGCAGTTCCTCAGCCCAGAG
>ENA-OSEY01002257-OSEY01002257.1-marine-metagenome-genome-assembly--contig:-NODE-2257-length-12582-cov-3.030788_pt1 | contig 12582 bp, 14 predicted proteins | sample MGYA00248465_ERZ534230 | MGnify/ENA primary metagenome ERZ534230 (study PRJEB26409, sample SAMN06344110) | marine metagenome | isolation source: Sea water from surface | place: Atlantic Ocean:Southern... | reverse complement strand
GTTATTTTTTTTTACAGATTTAAAAATTTCAGGATGAGGAAGTAAAATTCTTGAATCATCACCTAATTTTTCATTTAAATCTAACAAAAACTTTTGATTATTTTTTAATAAAACAGATCCGTTTTTAAAATTCCCAATTCTAAATTTTGGTCCTTGTAAATCTCCCAAAATAGCAATTGGTCTACCCAATCTTTTTTCGTATTGTCTTATATGGAAAACTCTTCTGCGATGATCTTCATGAGTTCCATGACTAAAATTTAATCTAAAAATATCTGCACCAGCTTGAAAGAGTGAATGAATTTTAACTGGAGACGATGATGATGGACCTAAAGTCGCAATGATTTTTGTATTTCTTTTTCTTAACATTTCTTATTTACTTTATACTACACTAATTAACTATTTGATATAAAATTAAATCCAGATGGAACCTGTATTTTTTGCAAAGGAATTTGAAAATAAAAATTTTAGGAATCACATAGTTTTTATTTGTGATCATGCTTCAAATTATATTCCGCGAAAATATAGAAAACTTGGAATCTCTGATAGTGATTTAGAAAGTCACATTGCTTTTGACATTGGTGCAAAGAATCTAACAATTAATTTAGCTAAAAAATTAAAACAATCTTATTTTTTATCAAATTTTTCGAGACTGTTAATTGACCCTAACAGAAAAAAAACTGATACAGAATTAATAAAAGTAAGGTCATTTGGAGTCGAAATACCTGAGAATTTGCATATCTCAACTCATGAAAGGGAATACAGAATTAACTTTTTTTATAATTATTACCATAAAAATTTAGGGAATTTTGTGAAAAAAAAAATTAATAAATACAAAAAAGTTTTTTTGGTTTCAATTCACAGTTTTACCAAAAAATCCAAAAACTTGAATAGGGGGATAGAAGTTGGTTTGTTGTGGAATAAAACTATGGGTCTTTTACTACCCATTCAAAGAAATCTAAAAGATAATAAAATTCACTTTGGAAGAAATTATCCATATTCTGGTTTTCATTATAATTATACTATTGACAGACTATGCACGAATTTTGACTTAAAAAATATTACCATAGAAATTAGAAACGATTTGATTTGTAATCAAAAAGGAATTAAAAAATACCTAACGTTAATGTCAAATATATTTAAGGGATTTCTAAATGAATAAAAACCGTGAAAAGGAAAGTATAGAAGCTGCTGCCTTCAGAAGGCTCATTGCACATCTTCAAAAAAATACTCAAGTACAAAACATTGATTTAATGAATCTAGCAGGCTTTTGTCGAAACTGTCTTTCAAAATGGATGGTGGAAGAAGCAAAAAAAATGAATGTAAGTTTAGATTACGATAATGTTCGTTCTGAAGTTTATGGAATGAATTACAATGAGTGGAAAAAAAAATTTCAAACTCCGATTGAATAGATGAATATTTTAGTTACTGGAGCAGCAGGTTTTATTGGTTTTCACACGTGCCTTTCCTTACAAACAAAACATAAGGTATACGGCTTAGACAATTTAAATAATTATTATGATGTCAATCTTAAGAAAAGCAGACTAAAGATACTTAAAAAGAATAAGGATTTTGAATTTTTGAAGACAGATATTCAGAATAAAAATTTATATAATAAATTTAAACGAATAAAATTGGATATAATTATTAATCTTGCTGCTCAAGCAGGAGTTAGACACTCACTCAAAGATCCATTTTCATACATTGATTCAAATATATTGGGACAAATAAATTTGTTAGAATTCGCAAAAAAAATAAAAATTAAGAAATTTATTTACGCAAGTTCCTCATCCGTTTATGGAGGAAATAAGAAGATGCCATTCTCAGTAAAGCATAGAGTTGATAAACCTATCTCGCTATATGCTGCTTCAAAAAAATCAACAGAACTGCTAGCTGAATGTTATTCTCATTTATTTAAAATTAAGTGTATTGGGTTAAGATTTTTTACAGTTTACGGCCCTTGGGGTAGACCAGATATGGCTACTTTTATTTTCACAAAAAAAATTTTAGAAAATAAGAAAATTAATATATTTAACTACGGTAATATGAAAAGAGACTTTACTTATATTGATGATATTGTCAAAGGTATAAAAGGTGCAGTTAATCTAAAAGGTGATTATAAACATAAAATTTATAATTTAGGTAACAATAAACCAGAAGATTTAAAAAGGTTTATATCAATAATAGAAAAAAACTTAAAAGTTAAAGCAAAAAGAAATCTTTTACCAATTCAACCAGGTGATGTAGCTAAAACTTCAGCGAATATAGATGAGAGTAAGAGAGAATTAAATTTTAATCCAAAAACATCTATATATGAGGGCATACCAAAGTTTATTGAATGGTACAAGCAATACTACAAAATTAGATAATTTATTTGTAAAGTTTTTCTATTTCGTCTTTATAACTTAAATAAACTCTTTCCCTTTTTATTTTATGAGTTTGGGTAAGAAATCCATTTTCATATGAAAATTTTTCTTTTAGCAGTAAAAATTTTCTAATTCTCTCTAAAGAATTCAATGAAGTATTAATTTTTTTTATAAGTTCTGTATATTTACTTTTATTGCTTGAGTCTTGAACTACTAGCAAAGCTATTAAAAAAGGTTTGTTATCTCCGAAAACAACAGCTTGTTCAATTTCAACTTGTTCCGACAATTTGGTTTCAATTTTTTGTACAGATATATTATCTCCACCAGATGTAACAATCAGATCTTTTTTTCTTCCATTTATTACCAACCTTCCCATTTTGTCTAAAAATCCTAAATCACCTGTGTAAAGCCATTTTTTTTTGATAGTTTGCGAGGTTAGTTTTTTACTTCTCCAATAACCATTCATTACATTGGAACCCTTAACAAGAATTTCTCCATCAACTGCAATTTTTATTTCTACGTTTTTAACAGGAAAACCAACTGTATTTGGATTGTTGAATTTTTTTGTATTACAACTTATCAGAGGTGCGGCCTCTGTTTGTCCATAACCTTGTAATAATGTTAAACCAATTTTATTAAAAAATAAACCAATCTGTGGGCTTAATGCTGCGCCTCCAGATATAAGTGCTTTGACCTTTCCTCCAAAAATTTTTCTAACTGTGGTTCTTAAAAATAGAAAAGTAAATATTTGGCTTAAATATTTTCTCAACTTATTTTGTTGATTATCCTCAAGACCATTGAAGCAAATATTTAAAATTAAACGTTTAAAAAAACCTACTTTGTTTATCTGACTCTTGATTTTTTTAAAAATGTTTTCAAATAGTCTAGGAACTCCAGAAAATATTGTAGGTTTAATTTCTTTTACTTCATTCATTAACTTATCTAAAGAAGAGCAAAAGTAAATTTCACCCCCTATTAATAAAGGAAAATAAAGTCCTGCCATTCTCTCATATGAATGAGATAATGGTAAAAAAGAAATAAACCTTTCATTATCAATTCCAAAATCATTAATTATATTCAATGATGCAAAAAGATTATGTATTAAAGCTTTATGACTTAGAGTCACCCCTTTTGGTTTTCCACTAGTTCCTGATGTGTAGATAATAGTTGAAATATCATTTAAAGAAACATTTTGCCTTTTGACTCTTTTTTTTTCTTCTGATGAAATTGAAAGATAATTTATATGACTATCATGTTTTTCAATAGTTATAATTTTACTGAGATCAAAATTTTCCAAAATAGCCTGATTTTTTTTTAGAATATTATCATTTTCAAAAATGATTATCTTAGGAGATGAATTTTTAATAATGAACGCATTATCGTCTAAATTATTAGTAACAAATGCCGGTACGGTAATTCCACCAACACTCATTATTGCAATATCAAATTCAACCCATTCAATTCTGTTAGACGATAAGAGAAAAACTCTATCCCCTTTTTTTAAACCTAATTTGGTGAGAGAATTTATAATTTTATCAATATTTATCCCGATTTCTTGAAAAGTTTTGCCACTCCATGTGTCTTTGACCTTAGAAAATAAAAATTTTTTTGTAGGAAAATTTTTTTTATAAAAATCAAAAATATCTGTTAAATTCGAAGCATTTTTTAAAAGACTTGAAAATTTAATTTTTTTATTCATTTTATAATATTAAATACTTGTTTTTTTCTATGTCAAACTTACCAATCTGGAATCTTGCCGACTTTTATCCAAACTTTAACTCTAAACTTATAAAGGACGATTTAGATAAAATTAATAAGCAATCAATTTCATTTTCAAATAAGTACAAATCTAAACTGAAAAATCTTAGTTCTCAAAAATTGATTGAGTCAATTAAACTATATGAGAAAATAGAAGAAAAAATTTATTTTATAAAAAGTTTTTCTTTCCTAACCTATTGTACAGATCAGTTAAACAAAAGCAAAAGCAAGTTTTACCAAAGTACTCAAGAAATATTATCAGAGGTTGAGAAAAATTTAATTTTCTTCAGTATAGAAATCAATAACCTCGATAAAAAAAAAATTAATTCTATTAAATCCAGCAAATATAAAAGCTGGATTGAGAATCTTAATAAGTTTAAAAAATATCAACAACCTGAATTAATTGAGAAGCTTTTAATGGAAAAATCACTTACAAGTTCATCTGCATGGATAAAGTTTTTTGACCAAAACATGACGCGTTTAAAGTTTCCTTATAAAAATAAAACTCTAAATGAAACCGAAATTCTAAATCTATTTTCATCTCCTAAAGAATCAGTGAGAAAAGAAGCAGCCCAATCTTTCGGAAATACGTTAAGACAAAATATCTTCTATTTCACATTTGTAATGAATAATATCTCCAAAGATCTCGATATTGATAAAAAATTAAGAGGTTTCAAATATGCTGAATCATCAAGGCATTTGTCGAATCAGATTGATAAAGAAGATGTCGATTCTTTAGTAAAAACTGTACAAGCAAACTATAAATCGATATCACATAGATATTATAGATACAAAGCTAAGAACTTTGGGAAAAAGAAGTTGAATTACTGGGACAGAAATGCACCATATCCCAGATCAAAGAACTATGTGGTATCATGGAAGCAAGCAAAAGATATTGTTTTAAGCTCTTACTATGAATTTGATCAAAGAGTCGGTGATATTGCTAATTTATTCTTTGAAAAATCGTGGATACACGCGAAACCACAAGAAGGCAAAACTTCAGGAGCATTCTCTCATCCCACTGTTCCGTCTTGTCACCCATACATATTAGTAAATTTTCAAGGAAAAATTAGAGATGTAATGACTTTAGCACACGAACTTGGCCATGGTGTACACCAATACCTTTCAAATAAGAAAGGTTTGTTTTTAGCTGACACACCTCTAACATTAGCTGAGACAGCAAGTGTTTTTGGCGAAATGTTAACGTTTAAATCACTCTTAAAAAATTCTAAGAGTAAGAGCGAAAAGATTTATCTCTTGAGATCAAAAATTGAAGACATGTTAAACACTGTATTTAGGCAAGTTTCATTTTTTTTATTTGAGCGTAAACTTCATGATATGAGAGCAAAGGGCGAGTTATCTGATGAGGACATATCAGAATTGTGGATGAATAGTCAAAAAGAAAGTTTGGGAGACAGTATAATCCTTTCAGAAGACTACAGTTATTTTTGGGCTTACATTCCTCACTTTATTCACTCACCATTTTATGTTTATGCATACGCATTTGGGGACTGTCTAGTTAATTCACTATACTCCAAATATGAATCTTCACAGAAAGGTTTCAATGACAAATATCTAAACCTATTGAAATCTGGTGGATCTCAAAATTATCAAACTCTTCTGAAAGGTTTTGATTTGAACCCAAAAAATAAAAATTTCTGGCAAATGGGTATGAATTTGATTAAAAGTTTAATAGATGATTTAGAAAAAATAAGTTAGGTCGTATAAAATTATGAAATTAGTTGTTCCAATGGAAATTACCGAAGGCGAATCCAGAGTAAGTATAACACCAGACTGTATCCCAGCTTTAATCAAAATGGGTTTCAAAGTTTTTGTTCAAAAAGATGCTGGAATTGGATCATCTTACACTGACGATGATTATAAGAAGAGTGGTGCAAAGATATGCTCCAAACTGAGTGAACTGTATGGTAAAGCAAATTTAGTTGTTAAAATACAAAGACCAATAAAGTTAAAAAAGATAAATGAGTATAATTTACTCAAAAATTGTGAGTTACTTACACTTCTCTACGAACAAAAATTTAAAAACGAATTCAACATGCTTAAAAAGTTAAAAATTAATGTTTTTGCACTTGAAAAAATGCCTAGAATTTCACGAGCTCAAAGCATGGATGTTTTATCCTCACAAAGTAATCTATCCGGTTACAAAGCTGTAATTGATGCAGCGAGTGAGTTCAATAAAGCTTTTCCATTAATGATGACATCCGCAGGTACTGTTGCTCCTGCTAAGGTTCTAGTAATAGGAGCGGGAGTTGCTGGATTACAGGCTATTGCAACTGCTAAAAGACTTGGGTCTGTCGTATTTGCCTTTGATGTTAGATCTTCAACAAAAGAGCAGGTCGAAAGTCTTGGAGCCAAATTTGTTGATGTAGCAACTAATGATTCTGGGGAAACAGCTGCTGGATATGCTAAGGAAATGACAGCTTCTTACAAAAAGAAACAAAATGCTATTTTAGCCGATACATTGAAAAAAATGGATATTGTTATTACTACTGCTCTTATTCCAGGTAAAAAAGCTCCAGTGCTTCTAAGTAAGAAAATGGTTGAATCAATGAAGGTAGGGAGCATCATAATTGACCTTGCATCGGAATTTGGAGGTAATTGTGAATTGACTAAACATGGTGAAAAAGTCATTTTCAAATCAAAAAAGATCATTGGCCCTAAGAATCTTGCATCTTCGGTAGCACAAGATTCATCAAGATTGTATTCAAAGAATGTTGTTAACTTCTTAATGAACTCTTGCGATTCGGGAAAATTCAAAAGCTTTAATTGGGAAGATGAAGTAGTAAAAGAAACTTGTGTTGTTAAAAATCTAATAAACCCTAAAAAGGAAAGTAAATAATGGAAAATATTGATCCAATCATTAATTTAATAATGATCTTCATACTAGCATGTATTATAGGTTATTATGTAATATGGGGAGTTACATCAGCATTACATTCTCCCTTAATGGCTGTCACAAATGCAATATCGAGTGTTATTATTGTGGGAGCAATAATAGCAGCAGGACCAGAAGAAATAAATTTTTCCTCAATAATGGGTTTTTTGGCAATAATTCTTGCTTCAGTCAATATTTTTGGGGGGTTTGTTGTATCTCATAGAATGCTGTCTATGTTTAAAAAAAAAGAAAAGAAGAAAAATAAATGACAGAAAATTTAACAGCAATTTGCTATCTTATTTCGGCAATTTTTTTCATATTAGCACTAAAAGGTTTATCCAACCCAGAATCCGCAAGAAATGGAAACATAATGGGTATAATTGGTATGACAATTGCCATTATAACTACGTTAAATAACCCTAATGTAGATTCATTAGCACTAATAATTTTAGGGATTATTATTGGTGGCGCAATAGGTACCTTCATTGCTTTAAAGATTGAAATGACAGCTTTACCTCAGTTAGTTGCGGCTTTTCATTCATTAGTCGGCTTGGCAGCTGTTTTTGTTGCAGCTAGCGCTTTTTACACACCTGGCAGTTATGGAATTGTTGATGAAAACGGTATGATTTATCCGTCAAGTTTAGTAGAAATGTCAATTGGTGTGGCAATTGGAGCGATAACCTTTACCGGTTCAATTATAGCATTTTTAAAGTTACAAGGTTTAGTTAGTGGAGCACCAACAACCTTTTTTGGACAACATTTTTTGACTCTAATTTTGTTTATTTCACTAATTGTTTTAACAGTAATGTTTACACTAGAATCCTCAAAAGATATTTTTTGGTTGATTGTAAGTTTGTCTCTTTTACTTGGCATACTTTTGATTATTCCTATTGGTGGCGCCGACATGCCAGTTGTAGTATCGATGTTGAATTCTTACTCTGGATGGGCAGCAGCTGGAATAGGTTTCACACTATCCAATCATCTTCTTATAATTGTCGGTTCCTTAGTTGGAGCATCTGGAGCAATTTTAAGTTATATAATGTGCAAAGGAATGAATAGATCCTTTATAAGTGTCATATTAGGAGGGTTTGGAGTCGAGGAGGGTACTTCAGTTGAAAAAGATAAAAATAAAACTGTAAAAACTGGGAGCCCAGAGGATGCTGCCTTCATTATGTCTAACGCCAGTAGTGTAATAATTGTTCCTGGTTATGGTATGGCAGTAGCTCAGGCACAACACGCTCTAAGAGAGATGTGCGACATACTAAAGAAAAATGGAGTTACTATAAAATACGCAATTCACCCCGTAGCTGGAAGAATGCCTGGGCATATGAATGTTTTACTAGCAGAGGCCAATGTTCCTTATGATGAGGTGTTTGAGTTGGAAGAAATCAACAGCGAGTTTTCTAACACAGATGCAGCTTTTGTTATCGGTGCAAACGACATTACAAACCCAGCGGCAAAAACAGATAAGACAAGTCCTATTTACGGCATGCCTATTTTGGACGTTGAAAACTCTGGAACAGTACTTTTCGTAAAAAGGTCTATGGCTTCAGGATATGCTGGTGTAGACAATGAATTATTTTTTAGAGATAACACAATGATGCTTTTCTCAGATGCAAAAAAAATGGTTGAAGATATTGTTAAAAGCTTAGATTAGAGACGAAAAGATTAATAGCCTTGTATTTCTATTTTTTTTCTAAGCATCTTCTTATAACGTCTAGTACATTCATTCAACAGCCTTGCTTTTTTTTCAGATGGCTTCTCATATGCTCTTCTTTGCTTCATTTCTTTGAAAATGCCTTCTCTTTGGAGTTTCTTTTTCATAGCTCTCATTGCTTTTTCAAGATTGTTGTCTCTTACATTTACTCTAATAATTACATATCTCCTTTAATTGTGCTTACTTTTATATAAAATAATGTGATAATGTAAATAACTTTTTAAAATAATGAATAATAAAACTAACTCACTTAAAATAATCAATTCAATTATAAAGTTTTTAAATGAAGGCTTTGATTCCAAAAAAAGTTTAGAGATGACAGCAAAAGAGTTAAAATTAAACCAAAAAAAAATAGAAGAGGTAAATAAAAATGTTTTATATGACGGAATAAATTCTTTAATTATTTGCATTAATCTCTTCATTAATCAAGAAATGAAAACTTTCATATCTAAAGATTTTAAAAAACTCAGAGTAAATGAAAAAATTAGATTTTTAATACTTAGTAGACTTATAATTATTGATAAACTTTTCGACAGAAAATTAATTTTTAAATTAGTTGTTAAACAAAAGTCTTTAAGTAAAGCAGGTGTTATGCTTTTTAATGTTAGTGATGAAATTTGGCACTTATCAGGTGATACATCTACTGACTTCAACTATTATACTAAAAGGATAATTTTGATGAATGTGTATTCTGCGTCATTTTTTTATTTTTTAAGGGACAACTCAACGGAGTATTCAAAAACAAAAGACTTTATTGATAAACAAATCAGCTATGTGTTGAAATTTGGTAAACTTAAATCAAACTTATTTAATTTCATTTATTCAAATAAAACATAATGTCCCATCTTTCTATTTGATTTGATATTTTTTTTAAAGTAATCATAAGTCTTATAGTTGTTTTTTATTTTTTTTAAAGACATATACTCTTCACCTATTATGTTAAACATTTTACAATTCCTATATGGCTCAGGTTCATAAACTTCATTGTAATTTATAATTGAAACCAAATTGTCAAATTGACTAAATTTACATGCATCCATAGTCCAATGACCAGAATTGTGAGGTCTAGGTGCGAGTTCATTAATTAAAATTTGATCGTCGTTAGTTATAAACATTTCGACTGCTAAAATTCCATTTAGATCTAGATTTTCAGAAATATAAATTGCTTTTTCTATCGCAGATTGTTTCAAATGGTTATCAATTTTTGCTGGAAAGATTGTTTCTCTTAATATTGATTCTTTATGAATATTTTTTACTGGCGGATAAACAATCATATTAGACGAGTTTCTTGCAACTATAACTGAAATCTCTAATTTAAAATTAACTTTTTCTTCTATAATACAATTCTGTAAAATTTGATTTTCAAATTTATATAGATTTTCTTTTTTTACCGTAGATTGTCCTTTGCCGTCGTAACCAAATTCTTGTGTTTTAAGAATACAATTATAGTTTAAATTTTTTGCAGACTCTTTTAAATCTTTAAAATTATTAACTTCAAAAAATTTTGTAGTCTCAATATTTTCCAATGAATTTAAGAAATTTTTTTCTAATAATCTATTTTGTGAAATTTCGATTATATTACTTGAAGGAAAAAGATTCTTTCTTTTTTCTATTATCCTTAAAAAATCTTTATGAATATTTTCTGTTTCAACAGTACAAAAATCAGAATCTTCAATAAATTCTTCTATTTTTTCTTTGCTTTTTATATTGCCAATTATGTGTTTATCACAAAATTTTCTTGCGCTAAAATTTTCCTCTTGGGAATAAACTAAGGTTTTAAGGCCAACTTTTCGTGCTGCAATACAAATGAACATCCCAAGCTGACCACCTCCAATTATTCCAAGAGTTTTATTACTCATTAACAGGTATATTTTTTATAGATTTTGTTTGTTTGATTCTAAAATTTTCTAATTTTTTCTCGATTTGTGGATATTTATTTCCTAATATTGAAATAGCAGCTAAAGCAGCATTAATGGCACCTGGTTTCCCAATTGCAACAGTAGGCACAGGTATTCCAGCAGGCATTTGAACAATCGAAAGCAAACTATCTAAACCTTTAAGCGTTTTTGTTTCAATAGGAACCCCTATAACGGGAACTGAGGTTAAAGCTGAAATCATTCCTGGTAAATGCGCTGCACCGCCTGCTCCTGCAATAACAACTTCCACTTTTCTTTTTTTGATTTTTTTTGCAAAGTCATAGAGTCTGTCTGGCGTTCTATGAGCAGAAACTATCTTTTTTTCATGTTTAATGTCAAAGTCTTTTAGAATCTTTTCAGTTGAACTTAATACTTTCCAATCTGATTGACTACCCATAACTATTGAAACAAGAATATTTTTTGTCATTTTAAAAAAAAGTAGACGTTAATAATAAATCATATTAACATATAAAATATGGAAAGAATTTTTACTAAAGAAAAAAAAATTAAATCTTTACTTTCTAAACATCAGTTTTTCGATTCACTAATTCAAAAAAGTAAAAAAAACATAAGTATAGATGATTTAGAAATAAATGATTTAAAAAAAAAAAAATTAATGATTAAAGATAAAATAATAAAACTAGCTTCCTCCTAGTCTTTATTTCTGTATTTATCAATTATTGCTTCAATATCTTCTTTGTTGCATAACCCAAGCTCAAAAGGATTTTGAGCTCGAACATTCTGAATATTCCAGTATGATCTATCTCTAATCGACTGGACAGTCTTTTTTGTTGTCCCAATAAGTTTGCAAATTTTTGAATCTGGCATCTCAGGAAGATTCTTTATAAACCAATAGATTCCATTCGGTTTATCTGCACGTTTTGAAAGTGGAGTATACCTTGAACCCTTTGTTTTTGTTTCTGGAACAGGTATATCTGAATCCTTGATAGTTAAACCAAGTTTTTGATTTTTTTCGCATTTTGAAATTTCTTCTTTGGAGAGTTCACCATTTTCAATTGGGTTTCTGGGTAAGATGCCACTTGAAACTTCGCCGTCAGCTATAGCCTGAATCTCTAACATATGAAGGCCTACGAAATTTCCAATTTGCTCAAAGGATAAAGATGTATTTTCTATCAACCAGCTTGCTGTAGCTTTTGGCATTAAAGGTTTTCTCATTTCAATTCCTAAACTTCTAAAACTATTTTCCCAATATGTCCACCATCTTCAAGATACTTGTGAGAGGAGACAACATCTTTTAATTTAAATACTGAATCAATATAACACTTTATTTTACCATTCTCAAAGTTTGGAAAAACAATTTTTTTTAGATCATTTAATATCTTTGCTTTATAAGTTTTTTCTCTAATTCTTAATGTGGATCCAGTAATAGTAAGTCTTTTGAGCATTATTTTCATTAGATTTATATTAACTTGTGACCCATTTAAAAAACCAATATTTATTAATTTTCCATCAGACTTTAAAAGATTGATGTTTTTATTTATATAATCCCCACCAATATAATCCAGAATAATGTCAATACCTATTTTTTCAATTTTTTTGATTTCATCAAAAAAATCAGTTTCTTTATAATTATATACATTGTGAACTCCAAGACTTTCACAAAATTTTTTTTTCTTATTTGTACCTACTGTTGTAAATATTTCGGATTTATATAACTTTAGTATTTGTATAGCAGCAACACCAATTCCACTTGTTCCACCATGAATTAACACTTTTTGTTTTTCTTTCAATTTACCTCGTAGTATTAAGTTTGACCAAACCGTAAAAAAACACTCAGGAATAGTTGCGGCTTCTTTTAAGGAAATATTTTTGGGAATTTTAAAAGTTGTTTCCTTGTCTGAAGAACAAAATTCTGCATATCCACCACCATTTACAAGTGCTGCAACTTTATCACCCTTTTTAAAATTTTTG
>ENA-OSEY01002256-OSEY01002256.1-marine-metagenome-genome-assembly--contig:-NODE-2256-length-12585-cov-2.941238_pt1 | contig 12585 bp, 11 predicted proteins | sample MGYA00248465_ERZ534230 | MGnify/ENA primary metagenome ERZ534230 (study PRJEB26409, sample SAMN06344110) | marine metagenome | isolation source: Sea water from surface | place: Atlantic Ocean:Southern... | reverse complement strand
CATAAAACCTGATAATAAATATCCTACACCTAAAAATAAAGCTGCCCAGAAATAAATCATGCCTAGGAGTTTGATGTAAACTGGCATAACAGAAACAGGTATCAGTAATAAAGCATGCCAAATGATTTGCCGATTTGTTCTAGCACCATCGGGTTCCTCAACTGGAAGCATTTTCAGTCCTGCCTTTTTGTAATCATCTTTAAACATAAGTGCAATCGCATAAAAATGAGGATGCTGCCATAAAAAAAGTATTGCAAACAATATCCATGCTTCTGGATCTAATGAACCAGTAGAAGCTACCCATCCCCCAATAGGTGGGAGAGATCCTGGGATTGCTCCAATTGAAGTATTTAACCATGTAAGTTTTTTTAAGGGTGTATAAACAAATAAATACATTAATGCGGTAATCAATGCCAAAACACAAGTCAGAGGATTAATGAAGGAATATAATAAAGCGCTTCCAAATAGAATTAGAGCCACTCCAAAAATCATGGCATTTTTTGAGGAGATAATTCCAGCGGGAATTGGACGCAAGCTTGTACGATACATAACTTTATCAGATTCTGATTCTGCAAAATGATTTAAAGCTCCTGCCCCTGATGATATCATACAGGATCCAAGTAATGTTAAAATAAAATGCTGATAGTTGCTAATGCCATTCCCTCCGATAAAATAACCTAAAGCAGTTGATATTAAAATCATAAATGTTATACTAGGCTTTGTAAGCTCATAATATGCTTCTTTGATTGAGCTTGCTTTTTTTGGTTCTCTTCTCATGTATTTTGTATACTTTTTACAAGGTTAGAGATGTCTTTTTTCAGAATAGTTAAACTCCCTTCATCTGTACCATCAAAATATTTTCTGATATTACCATTTTCATCTATCAAAATAAATTTTATTGCATGCCCTTGTGGAAGTTCATCTGCAAATAGCATAAATCCATCTCTTTTTAAAGATTTGATATTACTTAATTCAGAAGTGAGTAATTGCCATCTCTGATCATTTATTCCATTTATATCTGCATAATTTTTTAAAACTTTAATATTATCATTTTCAGGGTCAACTGTAATTGATACAAATTGCACGTCATCACTTTTTGAGAAATCATCATACAGGCTCTTCATATTATAAGTCATAATTGGACATGGACCTGGACAGTTGGTAAAAAAAAAGTCAAGTACAGTGATCTTATTTTTGAGTTGATTATGGGAGAACAATTCACCATTTTGATTTGTAAAATTAAAATTTGGAACTTTTTTGATAATTGGGATCTCATGGGAAGCATTTGCTTTTTCAATCACCCAACTAGCCCCTATACCCATAAATACTAAAAGTGCCAAAATATATAAGTATAATTTATTCATAATAACTTTGTGATTTTTTCCATGCGCAATACTGCACACTTATTAAACCCATGATTATGGCCGCAAACCAAAGATGAAATAATTGAACAATGGGTTTTACTTTTACAAAAACTAGTACTTCACCAGATACAATCTGTAAAAAGATTAAAAACAAAATAAGCGATGACGATTGTACTACTAGATCAGAAGGTTGCTCTGCTTTTTTAACTAATTTGATCCACAAAAATATGGACAAAATTAGTATAACTATGCCAAGAATAGTATGCATGTATTTAAAAGGCCCCAACATTACCAGCAAAAAATTAGAGTCCAATAATGGATTTTCTTTCCTTAACATTTGTAGCCCACCTCTTATCTCGGTTCCAATGATTATTTCAATCAAAAGTGAAAAACCTAAGACTAGAAAAACCCATTTAATATTTGATGGATATTTACTGTTTTTTTCTGAATCTGGATGCTGAATATAATAGGATTCTTGAGCCGCATATAAAAGTAGCATGACAATAATTAATGCCAATAGTAAATGCAAGGTAATAGTGATAGGATTTAAAATGGTATGAACCAACACTGAACCTAACCATCCTTCTATAAGGGTTAAAATAAATGCTATTACAAGCGGCCACTTTATTGTTGGTCTATGGGAAAAATATTTAATAGCTAAAAAAAGTGCTATCGTTATGGTAAGCCCAACTAGAGCACCAAATAAACGGTTACTGTACTCTATCCAAGCTAAAACAATATTAAACTTAGCCGGATCTATATGGTCAGGTAACTGACTTATGTTGGTAGGAGGAATCCACCTATCAAAACATTTAGGCCAATCTGGACAACCCATCCCTGCTCCAGAAACACGAACCATGCCTCCGATGAAAATCAATAAATACGTAAGACTAGTAGAAAGATATGAAAATGTTCGAAATAGTTTCATAATTAGGTTATGAAGTTAAAAAGATAAGGATGTCTCCGAAGTAAGATTTTATACTATTGATAAGGGAACAAATGTTTAATTTATACGATGAAATTTTTATCAAAAAAATGATTTTAAATAGGCTAGAACCAGGAACACAATGCAAGGTCCTCAGTACGGGGGAAACGGGGATACTTAAACAAATATATTTTTACCCTACTAAGTTTGAGCTTGAATTCCCCGATGGTAGAATTTCGCATTACACCACAAAACAATTAGAAATTGAGGGAGTATCTCAAGTAGAGGCAACATTTAAAAGCCCCTCCATCCCAAAAGACGGTAAGGGTGAATGTTGGAGCGATTGGTTTCCATTTCAACATGAAAGTGTAGTGGAACATCATTTTGATACTTCTGTCGATATTATGTGGAAAATGTTAACATCATTAGAAATGTATAACATTTGGTTTTTTGGAATACAGAGAGCATTGCCTGTAAATGACGTGGATAGGTATGTGCACAAATATTCTTTTGAACACTTTAATTTGGCACCAGGAAAATACTTTAAGGTAAGGCCCAAGTCTCTAGCACCATATTTCAGTTGTAGAATAATGACAGTAGAGAAAGGAAAAGAATTTGGATTTTCCTTTTCTACAAATCCATTTGTAGAAGAATATATTCATTTTTCATTGCGTGAATCTAAAAATGGAGTTTGGGTCAAGTGTTCTAGAAATTCAGAGGGTATTTTCTCTTTACTAAGTCATTTTAATTGGGAAGAAAAATCTAAAATATTTTTTAAGCTTGATACTATTATACCCAAAGTTGAGCAATCTACTGAAGAAAATGTGGGTCACTCTGAAGATTCTAAGCAATCTGGTGGGCTAGAATCTTTATCTCAGAATGAGCAAGTTGCCTACCTTGTAAACAAAGGTTTAGATGGTGATATGGATATTGTCAATTCGAACCAAAGCAAAGTCATACGTGGCAAAGTAAAGGCAATGATTGTCAAAATCAATAGAGGTTCTATGGAAAGACCTCCTATGCCTGAAATTAGTGTGGTGACATCTAGCGAAGACACATCCGCAGTCAATCGAGAGTCCGATGAAGAATTGATGCAGAGGTTAATTGCTGTAGGACTTCAAGGTGATATGGAAGAAATTAATGCTCTTGACAATAGGGTTATGCGAGGGAAAATAAAAGCAGCAATAGTCAAGGAAAAGAGGAAGGCTAAATAGATGGACGATTCACCCAAAAATATTGTAACGAAGACACAAGTTATATCCATGGTTGTGTGTACTATTCTCCTCCTTATATATATAACTCTAGTTACTTGGGTATTCTAAGTTAGAATTTATGGATTGGTTCACCCTTGAATGGTTAATGAAAAACTTAGAATGGGCTGTTGGGTTACTAGCAGTGGGTTGTTTGGTACTTTTTCTTTTCCCTGTTTTTCTTGGTTACGACTTAAAGAAAAAAGCCGAAAATCAAGATGTAAAATAATTGGATATCGTACCATACATATCAATACTTGTCATAGTAATATCCATGATTATGATTAGTGAGGTGATGAAGTTGAAACGACAAATTCGTTTTCTTACCAAACAAATAAAGAACTTAAAAAGTAAATTAAAAAACCAAAAAAAATAGAGTCAAAATTAATTTGTGCTTTTTGTTAAATAGTTTTGCTAACTGAAAGCATATTTAAATAAATTCTCATCCATTTAATTGGCCTTATGGATAACGAAACAACAAATACTCAAAAAAACGAGTCAAGTAGAATATATTCTCTCTACTACTCATTTTTTCTTATACCTTTTATGATTGCAATTTTTGGAGGTGTTTTCTTCCTATTGTTTAATTTTATAACCTATGAGACTAAAGACCCTGCAGAATTACTCAATCAAGTGAAGATAGGATCCGCAACGAAAAGATGGCAATCAGCGTTTGAGTTATCAAAAGTTTTAAATGACCCTTCTCGAGTTCCAGAAGACATAAGTTTTAAAAATCAAATGATTTCAGCGTATCAATATTCGATAAATGATGATCCGCTAGTCCGATCATATTTAGCCATAGCAATGGGTGTTAGTAGAGACGTTTTCTATGAAAATGAATTGCTTAAAGGATTAGAGGACGAAAATAGGGAATCTCGACTCGCTGCTATTCAGTCAATTGGCATGGTTGGATCAAATAAATCACTATCTAAACTTGAAAAAATAATTAAAAATTCCGATTACCAAGATGAAAGACTTGCTGCAACTATGTCCTTGGGATTTATTGGTGATTCAAATTCAATACCTGTACTCACCGATCTTCTCAATGATAACGAACCAAATATTCGTTGGGATGCAGCAATAGGTCTTGCTAAAATGGGCAGTGAAACATGCATCCCTGTACTTAGTAACCTTCTTGATAGAAAATACCTGATGACATTTCCAGAGCTAAATTTTGATAAAATTAATCAGGTTATGATGGTAGCAATAGAGGCTAGCTCTAATTTTGACGATCCCATTTTCGAATCAAAATTAAAAGCTCTATCCCAAACAGATGAAAATCTAAAAATACGGAATGCAGCAATAAAAATTTTAGAAAAAACATACGACCAGGTAATATAAAATGGCTGAAGAAAAATTTGTCCCTAATGCATCAGTAGGCTCTTCCAAAGAAGCTGCCTTCAAGAAACCTGAAACTACTCGCCGCAGCTTTTTAAGTTGGCTTTCATTAGGTTGGGTTGCTTATATAGGTGTGACAGGTGGTTTTTTTACAATGATTGTCCGTTTTTTATTTCCTAATGTTTTATTTGAGCCTCCTCAAACTTTTAAAATTGGTTTTCCTGATGATTTTTCAAAAAACTCTGTAGATATTAAGTTCAAAAAGCAGTACAATGCCTGGATAGTAAGAGATGATGAATCAATTTTTGCACTGTCTACTGTTTGTACACATTTAGGTTGTACTCCCAACTGGCTTCCTGTTGAATCAAAATTTAAATGCCCTTGTCATGGAAGCGGTTTTAGAATGACTGGCATTCATTTTGAAGGTCCTGCCCCCAGACCATTAGAGCGATTTAAGGTAAGTCTTGCAAATGACGGGCAAATTTTGGTGGATAAAACAAAGAGCTACAAGTGGGAAAAAGGTGAGTGGGAAAACCCCGAATCCTTTTTGAAAGTATAACAAAAAATTATTTAAACTTGCATATTAACAATGGCTGGAAAACAAAATAAAAAATCCCTTTTAGAAACTCTTGGAGAGTCCCAAGTTTGGAAATCAATTATCCGATCTGGAGTACCCAGGACCCGAAGGCAACGAATGCATGCAGTACTTGGAAGTGTATTTCTACATCTTCATCCTGCCAGACTGCCCAAACATGCAGTTAAGGTAGGGTATACCTGGTGCATGGGGGGTTTGTCCTTTTTCTTATTTGTAAATCTTACCATCACAGGTATTTTGCTGATGTTTTACTATCGACCTACTGTAGAGTATGCATACACTGATATTATCGATCTTACAGAGCAGGTTCCGTTAGGAATAATGAGAGAATTACACAGGTGGGCTGCACACGCGATGGTTTTAGTTGTTTGGTTGCACATGTTGCGAGTTTTCATGACCGGATCCTATAAGCCGCCAAGAGAATTTAATTGGGGAGTTGGTGTTTTACTGATGACATTAACCATGTTCATGTCCTTTACAGGTTATTTACTTCCATGGGATCAGTTAGCGATTTGGGCTGTTACTGTTGGATCAAATATGGCTAGAGCTCACCCATTTATTGGTCATGAAGGTCCTGGAGCAAGCCTTCTCGCAATTGGTGACATAAATCTTGTCCACATTGGATCAGATGTTCGTTTTGCTCTTATAGGTGGAAGATTTGTAGGCGAGGCTACCCTATTACGATTCTATGTCATACACTGTATAGCAGTACCATTTATAATGATGATATTCATGGCAGTACACTTCTGGCGCATTCGTAAAGATGGAGGTATTTCAGGACCCCTGTAATAAATATATTATGTTAGACTCTTTTAAACTCACGGTTGATTACTTATCATCCCCGACAATCAGTTTTTCAATTTTAACTGTTCTCACACCAATAGTTTTTCCACCAACAGATTGGTTTGACAAACTAAACAGAAAATTAGGCTTCCATTTGTTGTGGACAAATATGGGGCTTGTAGTTGCTATGTTAGTTATCACTGCCTTTTTTATCATTGGTTACCTTGACGCTAATTTCAACATTATATTAACCAAGGCAGATAATTTTCCCATTGTCTTAATGGTGTATTCAATTTACTATTTTACTTGGCTTGCTATGCGGAAAGCGTATATAAATGATGAGCGACTTGAAAAAGGATTGAAACCCTCGGAATATAATGACCCTGATGATAAAGTGCTTGTATGGCCCGATTTGGTATACATTGAATTTATTGCTCTTATCTTATTTACAGTTTTTTTAACCGTTTGGTCTATTGTAGTAGCAGCCCCTCTTGAAGAGCCTGCTAATCCTGCTGCAACTCCCAATCCATCCAAAGCACCTTGGTACTTTCTTGGCCTCCAAGAAATGTTGGTTTACTATGATCCTTGGATAGCAGGTATTGTTTTACCAATATTCTGTGTTGTAGGACTGATGGCTATACCTTACATGGATATTAACAAAAAAGGGGATGGCTATTATTCATTTAAAGAAAGAAGGGTTGGTATTTTTATTTTTATGTATGGTTGGATTGTCTTATGGCTGTTTTTAATTGTTTTAGGTACATTTTTCCGTGGTCCTAATTGGAATTTCTACGGCCCATTTGAATATTGGGATGCCCACAAAATTGTGGCCTTAAATAGTGTTAGTCTGTCAGAATATTTTTGGGTAAAACTACTTGGGCAAGGATTGCCAGACAATATACTTCTTCGAGAATTCTTAGGATTTCTTACTGTAGGTGGGTATCTATTCGTTCTGCCAATTCTTTTAGCTAAAACAGTTTTGAAAGATATGGTAGAAGCTTATGGCCCAACTAGATTTGTTTCCCTTATGATATTTGGACTAGTAATGTTATCCTTACCTCTAAAAATGTATTTACGATGGATGTTTAATTTGAGTTACTTTATTTCAATTCCAGAATATTTCTTTAACATTTGAATATTATATATGTTTAATAACGACGAAAGATATTGGGACATCGGCCTACTAAATAAATGGTTTGCGATATCATCTATTATATTCCTAGCGGTTACCATTTGGGTCTTTGTAGATGACAACGACGATGAGTTTAAAGATTATCAGCGCGAATTTCGGAAGATGGAAGTTGAAATTGCTAAAAAAAAGTTACAAGACAGAGCAGCTGAGATAGAAATTGAAAAAACAGGCTATGAAGAAGATCTTGCCCGTGCTCAAACGGAATTTGATGCCCGGAAAGAAGAATTAGCATTGCTTGATGGCAAATTAAATGATTTAAAAGATTTGCACTATGACCAAAACATGCTCTACCAAAGTCACAAAGCTGAAGTTGAAGCGTTAAAATATCTTGTAGAGACCGATAATGTAAGCGGCGGTGGACCTAGTTACAGAGATGAATACTACTCAGCTTTAGATAAATTAGATAAACTAAGGTTAAACAAAGAAAAATCTGAAATAGAAATATCAGCAATTGAATCCGAGATAAAATCGATAAAACTAGATGTAAAACAGAAAAAAGACGCGCTGGCTAGATTCACCAAAGACTACAATCTAGCAAAGAACAAATTAAATAAACTTGATAGAGATCAAATGACTCTTGCAAATAAGCTTGGTGACATTGTTCGGGATCTCCCCATATTAGACTTTTTAGACCCTTATTATAAAGTAAATCAGATTGTTGTGGCCGATATTAAATATGATGTGAATTTTGCATCCGTTCCAGTGGTTGACAGATGTACTAGCTGTCACCTTGGAATTGATAATCCAGATTATGTTGATGCACCGCAACCATACACTACTCATCCTAATCTTGATTTGTATCTAACCTCCAGTTCGCCTCATCCCATTAATAATTTTGGCTGTACCAGCTGCCACTCTGGTAGAAGTCGAGGAACTTCTTTTGTCTCATCTTCCCACACACCAAATACACCAGAAGACAAAGAACGTTGGATGGAGGAACATGATTGGAAAGTGAATCATCATTGGCTCACTCCTATGCTCCCCACTCGCTACACGGAGGCAAGCTGTTTCAACTGTCATTCCAATACTAGCGATCTCGTTGGAGGAGAAAAAATAAATCTCGGCCTATCTCTTATCGACAAAGCTGGATGTAATGGTTGTCACCACAATGAAAATTGGCCTAGCTTAGAAAAAGCAGGTCCAAACTTAAAGCATATTAACGAAAAGTTAACCGAAGATTGGGTTGCTAAATGGGTAAAAAATCCACGTCATTTCCGATACAATACTAGGATGCCCGCAATATTTGAACAACCAAATCAAGAAAGTCCAGAAGTCTCTGACTACAATGATGTTGAGATCGCTGGTATCACAAAATATCTCTTTGATGGCAAGAATAAAGATATTGGTAATGATAGTAGGCGATACATAGGCGATCCAGAGAATGGTGAAAAACTCTATAGCGCAGTAGGTTGCATGGGCTGCCATATTTCTGAAAGTAATCCTGAAGAAGCTCCTCATATTAATAATTACAAAAATTTAACAAAAGTTCAAGGTCCAAATTTAGTTGGCCTTGGTTCTAAGGTTTCTGCAGAATGGTTATATGAATGGCTCATGGATCCTCTAGCCTATAACCCAGAAACTAAAATGCCCAATCTCCGCTTGGACCCAGAACAGGCTAAAGATATTACTGCATACTTATTGCAAAACAAGAATGAAGAATTTGATGCAATTCCCGCACATGCCTATAAGGATAGTGTTCTTGAAAAGCTGACTGTTAATTGGTTGAAAAAATCAAATCCAGAATCATTTGCTTTAGCGAAAGCAGAGCAAATGAGTACAGATGAAAAGTTAAATTTTATTGGGGAAAAGAGCATACGTCACTATGGATGTTTTGGATGTCACAGCATTGATGGTTTTGATGATGCAAAACCAATTGGTGTAGAGATCACTGAGGAAGGATCAAAACCGGTTGGTAAATTTGATTTTGGGTTATTTCACGATATCGAACATTCCGTACCCGCATGGATTGAAAATAAGCTTAGAACACCTCGAATCTATGATAGAGGAAAAGAAAGTCAGCACCTTGATCTCTTGAAGATGCCTAACTTCTATTTTTCTGAGGAAGAAATTGAAGCGATTACTACTGCAGTATTGGCATTTAATTCCAATAAAGTTGGGGAAAAACTTGTTGCCAGCAACAGCGATCCTGATGTCTACAAAGAAGGTCATAGGCTTGTTAAACAATATAATTGCCAAGGATGCCACCTAATCGAGAATCGAGGTGGACAACTTGTTGAGCAGATGGGACAACCTGAGTATGCTCCACCTAATTTGAATTCCGAAGGTCGTAAAGCAAATCCAGATTGGTTACTTTCATTCTTTAATAATCCTTCTATTATTAGACCAAATTTGCAAGTGAAAATGCCTAGCTTTCATCAAATATCAGATAAAGAATGGGATGCGATTATAGCCTATTTTAAGCATGCTGATGGCGAGACTGTAAATTATCGTTCAGCTCATCAATTTGATATTGCAGGTAACAAATTTGAAGCGGGTGAAAAAATCCATGAATTAGGACAATGCAATAGTTGCCACTTTTACGGGAAAGTTTTTCCTACTGGAGATGCTCCCACATGGGCTCCAAACTTAGCTCTAACAAAAGAACGTTTGAACCCAGAATGGGTTACCGAGTGGTTGAAAAACCCACAAGCAATCATGCCTGGCACAAAAATGCCTGCGCCTTACATACCTGATAGTGAAATATTATCTATGGAAGGTGCTGAGGATGATTGGGGGTCAGCGCTAGTAGCTTTGGATGGTGACACCACTGATATGTTAAATGGTTTACGAGATTACTTGTGGAATATTAAAGGTGATGTAAATATAGATGCTCTAATCAAAAATTATTTCTTAGAAAATGGTTATGATTTTGATAACATTGGTTCCGATGATGAATATGACGATGAAGAAGATGATTGGGGTGACGATGAAGAAGATGATTGGGGTGACGATGAAGAAGATGATTGGAAATAATATTTTTATCTTTATTTTGTAAGCAATTTTAGAGCATTACCTACTTCACTCACCTCCCAATTTTCGCCTTTCCAGACACCTAGCATTTCTCTATTTTTTCCAATTAGCACAGAACTCAATATATGTCCAATTTTTTCTTGTTCTATACCCCAAAAATTTCCTCCAGACTGCCTAACTAACCTATACACATCTTCTATAAATCCAGTACTAGACCAAGCATCCCAGTTCTTATAACTATTAACAGAAGATCCGTATGATCTATTAAGCACTGTTGGAGTATCATGCTTATAATCAAAACTGATCATAATAAAATTAATTTCAGGAAATTGATTAACTAAAGCTGCATTTTTTAGCACAATTGCTGGGCACAAATTGGGCATCGGACAGCGAGAAAATACATACGATATGAATCTATATTCTCCGTCTGTTTGTGATAAGTTTACCCTAATACTATCCAAATTTAAAAATGAAGCATCGTCTAATACAGATCCGATATTCTTTTCTGAAAATTCATCGCTAAAGAATTCATCATCCTGAGGAATAAATCCTTTGCCTAAAATAGTAAAATTTCTAGCAAAAGGCTTTATCTCTTCCCATACTAACTCAAAATGTACACTGTCACCTATTTTAATTTTTGTTAAATCTTTTTTGTTTTGAATATAAAAAGGCATTGTCATTGGCATCATTAAGTTTGGAATTGTATCATGAGCAATCATTGCCTTTTGCTTATTTATATCAATGGAATACACAGTCCCTGAAACTTTATATACCTTATCATTATCTTCACAAGAGATTGCAATGATTAATAATAAAAAAAGAAAAGGATTCATTTAATTAAAAAGAAAAAAAAAGGCGGAAAATCCGCCTTTTTTCTGTAGGAAAATTCAATTCTATTTTTTCTTAGGTCTAGAAAAAACAAAGTCTTTATTTGTATCCCCTTCCCCAATAGTTACTTTAGATGTAAGTGCTCGCTTACTACCAAATTTTTCCTGCCAACAGACAACTTCATAGGTTCCAGGAGGAATATTATCTATTGAAAAATTTCCGCTTTTATCAGTAACAGCATAATAAGGATGATCTGAGACTAAAACCCAAGTTTTCATCCAAGGGTGAACGTCACATTTAATATAAAAAGGATCTGGTTCAGATTTAGCAAAACTGGCCTTCTTTTTCTTTACTACTTTCGGCATTGCAAAATTGAATTCTTTATTCACTTTAGGCATTGAATGAATATTATGAAGTGTCGCATCACTATTTTTAATCAATAGCTCTTGCCCTGCCATCATTCCAAAAACATGAGGGACATAAATACATCCTTGTTGATCTAACACTGCAGGCTCGGAAGGAATACCTCCACTATATTTAACATTCTTAAGATAAACTAAGACATCCTCCATAGAACCATCTTTGGCCATCTTAAAGTTTTCACTTCTTACAGGACCTGAGTGAGAAGACCCACATACAGGGTCTGCGTCCATTCTGAGGCGTTTAGGTTTTGGCGCTTTGCCATCATACTTTACGTGACCTTTTAAAGTTCCTGCATCTAATGCTGCAAAAGTAAAAGTCATGATTAGAAAAATTCTTAATGTCATATTGTCTCCAAAATAATTTTTTTAATACTCTAAATTAATTAAAAATCATAGTATTTTATAAACCAAATGTTAAAATATATGTGTTTATGAATTAAGACCGTTATTGCTGTAAATTTATTTTAATAACTTAGCATTTATATATTATGTATCTATTTATGATTATATGTTATTTCCTTATGTTGATAAACTTAATCAACTTAATTATAGTGGGGACGAGTGGATTTTGGGGTCACTCCGTATTTGGAACCAGCCACACACGATTCGCTTTGTTCATGATCTTGATTTTCACTATTACTGAAACTGTTGTGATGTATTTTTTTATTTCTACTGGAAAAGCAATTAAAACAGCAATTACTTCAGGCCTAGGCACGCAATCTTTATGGGGCAGAGAAAGAAAATTAAAAATGACTCTTTTCCCACAACTAATGCTTACTATTTTTTTAGTTGGAGGATGGTTTGTCCACATAGGTGCAGTAGAAAATAACCTTATTACTAAATGGTTACATTGGCCACTATTTCTTTTGGCATTTGTACATCATTTATGGTCTTTAAAAATAAAAAATAATTGTTTTA
>ENA-OSEY01002255-OSEY01002255.1-marine-metagenome-genome-assembly--contig:-NODE-2255-length-12592-cov-15.726488_pt1 | contig 12592 bp, 15 predicted proteins | sample MGYA00248465_ERZ534230 | MGnify/ENA primary metagenome ERZ534230 (study PRJEB26409, sample SAMN06344110) | marine metagenome | isolation source: Sea water from surface | place: Atlantic Ocean:Southern... | reverse complement strand
CCATATGCAACTCAAATGGATCCGAAACTAGTTATCGAGTATTACTCTCGATAATATTAAAATGAGTGCATCGCACTGGTTTTCCAAATCTTATACTGAAGCTAAGAAACGATTTCATGAATCTGTTAATCAACTAGAGTCACTGGGTCATCAAGTTCAACGTGATAGCTTATCATTAGATTTAGTAGGTCCTGATGGAGAGGATCTCACAATAGATATCGCAGTTCTTGGATCTTTAACAAGTAATAAATTATTGTTATATACCTCTGGTATACACGGCGTTGAGGGTTTTGCCGGTTCAGCTATACAACTTTCAGTCATTGATATGTTAAAAAATCAAAAGCTAATTGAGGATTATTGCATAATCTTCGTACATATCATTAATCCTTTTGGTATGGCTTGGCATCGAAGAGTCAATGAAAACAATGTAGATATGAATAGAAATTTTATTAACACGCATAGCGGTGAGCCCGATGGCTACAAAAAAATAGATAAATTTTTGAATCCAAACACAATACCAAAAAAATTTGAATTATCCTTTTATATAGATGGAATAAAATTAATTTTGAAATATGGTTTCACTAATTTCAAGCAATGGTTTGCTCAAGGTCAGTACACAAGGCCATCCAGCCTGCAGTATGGAGGTGATAAACTCCAAAAAGGTCCTAAATTATTAATTGATTGGTTAAGAAATAACTTAAAAGAAACTCAAATGATATTTGGTATCGATTTACACACTGGTCTTGGTAAGTCTGGTTACGATACTATTTTAATTTCAGACCAAATTGGTGAAGCTGATTATGAATTGCTGCAAAATTTATATGGAAGTCATATAGCACCGTTGGATCCAAATAAGGGGGTGGGCTATCACGTAACAGGCGACATTCACTCTGGAATTTCAGCTGAATTTCCATCTATTAAGTGGCTTACAATTACACAAGAATTTGGAACTTATGGACCTGTAACAGTTTTTAAAAATTTAAGAGCTGAAAATAGATGGACACAAAATAATAAACTCAATGATCCGCTGGATATTATGAAACATTGGAGTAGAAATAATTTATTACGTACATTTAATCCAGACAGTAGGAAATGGCATGAAAGTTTAATTGTGCGAGGAAAGATTGTATTTAATAGAGCAGTCGAATATCTTATTTCAATAGACTAATCGTGCGCAATTCCTTTTGTATCAAAAACTGATGCTAACTCTCCACTTTTATGCATGTCTAAAATAATATCGCATCCTCCAATAAACTCGCCCTTAATGTAAAGTTGTGGAATTGTAGGCCAGTTAGTGAAATCTTTAATACCTTGTCTTAGTTCGTCACTTTCCAAAATATTTACATCTTTATAATTTACGTTCATAAAAGAAAGAGTATTTACAACAGCATTCGAAAAACCGCATTGAGGCTGGTCCTTTGTCCCTTTCATGAAGAGAACTACATCGTTTTGATCAACAATGTTTTTTATTTCATCTTGTACATTATCAGTCATGAATGAAGAATTAACTGCTTTTTATAATTATTCAATAATAATTTTGAGCCCTTTAGGTCAAAATTCATTGAACCATTTTGTATGGTGGTCAATTAAGCTTGATAATTCAACCTCTCCAATTGAATTGATTGAGATAGATGTTCCTCCAATTTCTCCAATTCTTTCTATTTTGACAGCACTCTTGCTTGCGTCAACTTCTAGTTGTTCAAGTTTATTTTGTGAGACCTCAACCAGGTACCTAGCTTGATCCTCTCCAAAAAAGAATCCGTGAAGAAAATCTTTTGTTATATCAATTTTTATACCTTGCTTACCTGAGATGCACATTTCAGCAATTGCAACAAGAACACCACCTTCACCAACATCATGAACAGATTTTAGTAATTTCTTAGCGACGCAATCTAAAATGAATTTTCCATTTTTTAATTCATCATCCAAATTAATTGACGGGGTACCACCGTCTTCTCTATTTTGTATGATTGAGAGATAATGACTATTGCCTAAATGATTATTGCTTTCCCCAATGAGGCATAAAACATTACCCTCATTTTTAAGATCTATTGTCATTGTATTAGATAGATCTCTAATTAGTCCAACTCCACCAATAGCGGGAGTAGGATAAATCCCTTCACCATTAGTTTCATTATAGAGTGATACATTCCCTGAAATGACAGGATAATTAAGCTTACTGCAAGCATCTCCCATGCCACGAATGCATTCTACAAATTGTCCCATGATTTCTGGCTTTTCAGGATTTCCAAAATTCATACAATCTGTAATTGCAATTGGTTCAGCTCCGGATGCAACAATATTACGCCAAGTTTCAACAACCGCATGCTTTCCTCCTTCATATGGATTATGTCTGCAGTATGTGGGTGAACAGTCTGTACTGATCGCTATTCCTTTGTTGGTTCCATGCACTCTGACAACAGCTGCATCAGAACCAGGTCGTACAACTGTATCTGCCATAACCATGTGATCATATTGTTCCCATATCCATTTTCTGCTGCATAAATTTGGATGGCTGATCATTTTTAATAAATCGCTTAAGATATCTTTATCTTCAAAATCCTTACTTTCGAAACTAATTAGGGGAGAAGGGTCATTGACAATATAATCTCGCTGATACTCTGGCGCATCCTCTACCAAAATATTAATTGGTATACTTGCCTGCTCTTCACCATCCATATGCAATATTAATTTTTTTGTATCTGTAACTTCACCAATCACTTCAAATTCAAGATCCCATTTTTTAAAAATGCTTCGGGCAAGTTCCTCTTTTTTGGGCTGAATAACCATTAGCATTCTTTCCTGACTTTCTGAAAGCATGAGCTCGTAGGCAGTCATGTTAGCCGCTCGCATAGGAACCTTAGATAAATTTATATCAATCCCTACATTTCCTTTGGATGCCATCTCAATTGATGATGAAGTTAAACCTGCAGCTCCCATATCTTGAATTGCTATAATTGCATCCTCTTTCATGAGTTCTAGACAAGCCTCAAGTAATAGTTTTTCAGTAAAAGGATCGCCTACTTGAACAGTGGGTTTTTTTTCTTCAGAGTCATCATCAAATTCAGCTGATGCCATTGTTGCACCATGAATACCATCTCTACCTGTTTTTGAACCAACATACACTACTGGATTTCCTATTCCTGCAGCCGCTGAATAGAAAATTTTATCTTTTTTTGCGATGCCAACCGTCATAGCATTAACCAATATATTGCCGTTGTAGGATGGATGAAAGTTTACTTCACCTCCAACAGTTGGAATTCCAATACAATTTCCATAACCTCCGATGCCACCGACAACGCCTGAGACTAAATGCTTTGTTTTTGGATGATTGGGATCTCCAAATCGAAGTGCATTCATATTTGCTACAGGTCTTGCACCCATAGTAAAAACATCTCTTAAAATACCACCTACACCAGTTGCAGCTCCCTGGTAAGGCTCTAGAAATGAAGGATGATTATGACTTTCCATTTTGAAAACAGCAACATCTCCATCATCAATATCAATCACACCTGCGTTTTCACCTGGTCCTTGGATAACTCGTTCCCCTGAGGTTGGTAATTTTTTTAGCCAATATTTAGACGATTTATAGGAGCAATGTTCATTCCACATTGCACTAAATATTCCAAGTTCAGTAAGATTGGGTTCACGCCCAAGTCCCTCAACAATTTTTTCAAACTCGTCAAGTTTAAGACCGTGACTTTCTACAAGTGATTTTTCTGTATCAAAATGCCAATTGGATGAAGTCATTAACTTAGAAGACTTTCAAAAATATTTCTTCCATCATCACACCCATGAATGCTTTCAGCTGCTCTTTCGGGGTGGGGCATCATACCTAGTACATTTTTGCTTTTGTTGAACACCCCGGCAATATTATTTATTGATCCATTTGGATTTGAATGGGCATTGATATCTCCATTTTCGTCACAGTATTGGAAGGCAATTTGATCGTTATCTTCTATTTCTTTTATCTGATTACTGTTAGCAAAATAATTTCCCTCGTTGTGAGCTATTGGCATTTTCGAAATAGTGGATTTATTAGTAAATATGGTTTTCGTATTTGTTGGTTTAATTATTATGTCGCGACATATAAAACTTAAACTACTATTTCTCATTAGTGCACCTTGAAGAAGACCACTTTCAATTAGAATTTGAAATCCATTACAAATTCCCATTACCGGCACACCTTTATTTGCATTTTCAATCACACTTTTCATGATAGGTGACGTTGATGCCATCGCGCCACATCGTAAATAATCACCATAAGAAAACCCACCTGGAACAACAATCAAATCTGATTGATTTATTGTCGAGTCTTTATGCCAAACCATTTCAGGCGAAGAGCCAATAATATTTTGAATTGCAACAGCTACATCTCTGTCGCAGTTCGAACCTGGGAAAACAATTACATGTGTCTTCATTTAATTTTCAATTTCTACTGAGTAGTCTTCAATAACTAAGTTAGCCAATAGTTTCTCACACATATCATTACACTGCTTCTCAGCTTCCTCTTTACTGTTACTGTTGATTTCAAGTTCTATGAATTTTCCCTGTCTGACATCATTAACGTTGTCGAATCCAAGAGATTTCAGTGAATTTGCAATAACTGAGCCTTGAGGATCAAGTACATCTTTTTTTAATGTGATATGAATTTTGGCTAGCATTAGACTTTAATGCACGATTCCTAATCTTGAGGCAACCTCCTCATATGCACTTAATAAACTGCCGAGGTTTCTTCTGAACACATCCTTATCAAGTTTCTTATTAGTTTTTTTATCCCATAATCGACAAGAATCAGGACTTATTTCATCAGCTAATACAATTTTTTTGGGGTTCGATGAGAGTCTACCGAATTCAATTTTGAAATCTACAAGTATGATATTCTTTTTAAAAAAAAGATTTCTTAAGTGCTTATTAATTTGAAGAGACATTTTATCTATTTTTTTCAGCTCAGAGTTTGTTGCCCAGCCAAAAGTGATAAGGTGATCTCTTGAAATCATTGGATCATCCAAACTGTCTTCTTTGTAATAATATTCTAGTAAGGGTTTTTTAAGTTTTAATCCTTCTTTAATCCCTAATTTTTTAGCAATAGAGCCAGCTGTTATATTTCTTACAACAAATTCAATCGGAATAATTTCACATTTTTTTATAAGTTGCTCACGGTCATTCAGCTTTTCTTCAAAATGTGTTGGGATGCGTTTTGACTTAAGATACTGCATTATGTGTGCAGAAATATGATTGTTAAGTACGCCTTTGCCTTTAAAAATTTTATGTTTCTTTTTATTATAGGCTGTAGCATCGTCTTTAAAAATTTGAATGAGTGTGTTTTTTTTAGGCCCTTTAATAATTTTTTTAGCCTTACCTTCATATAAAGTTTTAGATGATCTCATTGCAGGTAATAAAAATATTTGTTAAGATAAGTGCTTAAATTAAATTAAATTCATTCAAAAGTACAAAAAATCATGAAAAAACTTGATGAGAGAAAAAAAGGTTTCGAGGGTAAGTTTGCTCGTGACCAGGAACTAGAGTTTAAAATATTAGCCCGTAGAAATAAGTATTTAGGTGTGTGGGCAGCTGAAAAATTAGGCATATCAGGCCCGGCTGTTGAAGAATATTTTGCAGAGGTTGTAAAATCAGATCTTGAAGAAGACGGGGATATGGATGTTTTCAGAAAGGTTAGAAAGGATTTTGACGATAAAGGTATTTCAATTTCAGACGACGAATTAAGACAAAGTATGGATCAATTTTTACTTCAAGCAAAAGAAGAAATTATTGGTAAAGACAACATATAAGAGTTTTTTATGAAGTATCAGTTTGCCCAAAAAAAGAAAAAGTCGGTAAAAAAGAAAGTAACCAAAAAAAAGAAGCAAGTTACTAAAAAAAGGATTGTTAAGAAATCAACAAAGAAAAAATCAGTTAATAAAAAGAAAGCTTCTTTAGTGGATATGATTGATCGTTCTAATTATGTCGTATTTTACTATGCAGGAGCTTATGCGCTGATTTTTGGTTTATTTGCAGTCGCAATTTACTATTCAAATTAAATTACTTAAAAACTTTTTTGAAAATATAGTCAGTTCTGCGAGCGGCATGTTTTAAATCTAAAATTTTTGATATTTCTTTTTTGCTTAGGTATTTTTTTAATTCTTCATCTTTGTTAAGTATTACCTCAAAATCTGTATTCGTTTTCCATACTTCCATTGCATTACGTTGAACTATCTTGTACGCATTTTCTCGCGATAAACCTTTTTGTGTCATTGCTAGCATTAAACCTTCTGACATTGGCAATTTTTTTAATCTATCTAAATTAGTTTTCATATTTTTTGGATATACAACAAGATTTGATATCACATTATTCATTCGTGAAAGTGCAAAGTCGATTATAATATTTGCATCTGGCGCCATTATTCTCTCTACACTTGAATGTGATATGTCTCTTTCATGCCAAAGAGTAATATTTTCTAAAGCAGGAACCGTATAACCTCTAATCAGTCTTGCCAGTCCAGTTAAATTCTCAGTCAGAACTGGATTTCTTTTGTGAGGCATCGCTGATGACCCTTTTTGTCCTTTTGAAAAAAATTCTTCAACTTCTAAAACCTCAGTTCTTTGTAAATGTCTTATCTCAGTAGCTAAACGTTCAATCGAACTTGCAATTACTGCAAGAGTATTAAAATATACTGCGTGACGATCTCTTGGAATTATTTGAGTTGAAATCGTTTCTGCTTTCATGCCCAACTTTTTTGCGACGTACTGTTCAACACGTGGATCAATATTTGCATAATTGCCGACTGCGCCTGAAATCGCGCATATATTTATTTCTTCGATTGCTTTTAGAAAACGCTTATGGTTCCTTTGAAATTCTGCATAAAAAGATGCCATTTTAACTCCAAAAGTTGTGGGTTCCGCATGAATCCCATGACTTCTTCCAATGCAAGGTGTGTTCTTATGTTTTATTGCAATCTTTTTTAATGATTTTAGTAAATTTAATAGTTCCTTCTCAATAATGACTGAGGACTGTTTTAGTTGAACATTAAAAGCCGTATCTAAAATATCTGAAGAAGTTAGACCTTGGTGAAGAAATCTTGCAGGTGGACCCGCGTATTCAGAAATTGTTGTTAAAAAAGCAATTACATCGTGTTTCACTTTTTTTTCAATTTGATCAATTCTCTTTTCATTAATCTTTGCTTTTGATCTAATTTTTTTACTTGTTCCCTTAGGAACAGTTCCTAATTTCTCCATGGCTTCGCAAGCATAGAGTTCAATATCAAGCCATATTTTAAATTTAGAGTTAGAGCTCCAAACGTCAGTCATCTCGGCTCTAGAATAACGAGGGATCATATAAGTATGTTTTTAATCTTTAATTTACGGTTTATCAAGCCCAGCAGGTGATTTTGTAAAAATTTCTACACCATCGTTGGTAATGCCAATACTATGCTCAAATTGTGCTGACAAACTTTTATCTTTTGTAACAGCCGTCCAACCATCGCCTAACATTCTAACATCATATTTTCCAAAATTTATCATCGGTTCTACTGTAAAAAACATGCCTGGTTCAATTCTTTCACCTTTACCTTTATCCCCGTAGTGAAGAATGTTTGGAAACTCATGAAAAACTTTTCCTAGTCCATGACCACAAAAATCACGAACAACACTGTAGTTTTGTTTTTCTGCATACGTTTGAATTGCACTACCAATATCACCTAATGTTGCATCAGGTTGAGCAGCATTGATGCCTTCATGCATTGCATGAAAAGTGCAATCAATTAATTTTTGTGCTTTGGCATTTATTTTTCCAACAGGAAACATGCGGCTTGTATCGCCATGCCAGCCATCAACAATCACTGTTACATCGATATTAACAATATCTCCATTTTCTAAAATTCTTGATGAAGGAATTCCATGACATATTACGTGATTAATTGAAGTACAAACTGACTTAGGATAGCCCTTATAAAATAAAGGGGCAATAAGGCCTCCATGACGGACTATATAATCAAATGCAATATTATCTAACTCTTCAGTGGAAACACCTGGTTTTACTTTTTCAACAAGTAGATCCAATGTAGATGCTGCAAGATTACCTGCTTTTCGCATCCCTTCAAAATCATCAGAACTATGAATAGTGTTATTCAATTTAATATCTTTATTTTTTTATTTACACTTATACCATTTCTACCAAAAGAACAGTCATAACATAAAGGCTCAACACCCATTTTTTTAACCTTCTTAAAAGTATCTGCATATTTAGTATCAATATCTGCAGCGATCTTAAACTTACTGCAATCATCTCTTTGGACTAAGAAAAGCATGACCGCTCTTACAGATTTGGTTGGAAGAGTGGATAGCTCTATTAAATGTTTTAACCCTCTCTCAGTGATCGCATCAGGAAATTCTGCAATTGATTTGTCTCTCGATAAAGTAACATTTTTAACTTCTACGTATATTTCTTCTTTTTTTGTTTGAACTAAGAAGTCAATTCTAGAATTTTGCCCATACTTAACTTCTCTTTTGAATGATAAAATTTTACCTAACTCTGAAATTTTGCCATTGCTTATTGCCTCTTCAACAATTCGATTAGCTCGATGAGTATTTACTCCGACCATTGCTCCGTTTGATTGAATTGCCTCTAAAGTAAATTTTAGTTTTCGGTTAGGGTCATCTGCTTCTGTTAAATAGACTAAATTATCTTTTTCAAGCAGCCCCATCATAGAGCCTGTATTAGGACAATGAGCTGTGACAATTTTTTTACTATCAAGTTGAACATCTACAAAAAATCTCTTATATCTCTTTATGAATTTACCAGTGAGGAAATTTTTAGAATTTTTTGACATAAGATTATGAAAGCATCATTAATTATTATAGGTAATGAAATTTTATCAGGTCGTACACAAGATAAGAATCTATCATATCTTGCAAATTGGTTGAACGAAATAGGTATTCAATTAACAGAAGTCAGGGTAATTCGTGACGAAGAGGATGTAATTGTTGAGACAGTTAACCATTTAAGAAAAACTTATGACTATGTGTTTACCACTGGCGGTATTGGGCCAACACACGACGACATCACTTCAGAGTCAATTGCTAAAGCATTTTCTGTTGATTTGGAAATAAATCAGGGAGCGCTCTCAATATTAAAAGAGTATTATAAAGATGGAGAGCTCACAGAAGCTCGAATGAAGATGACTAAGATGCCTGTTGGCTCAGAGCTCATTGAAAATCCAGTCAGTAGAGCGCCAGGGTTTAAAATGGACAATGTATTTGTTTTGGCAGGTATACCAGGAATTATGCAAGGCATGTTGGAAGGGGCTCGTCAATTCCTTAAGAAAGGGGATGTAGTAAAATCTAAATCAGTCGATATTTTTACCCCTGAAAGCAATGTGGCCGAGATACTTACTAACCTTCAGGCAAAATACAGCTCTGTTGAAATAGGCAGTTATCCATTTAGCAAGGAAAATAGATTTGGAACATCAATTGTTATGCGTTCAACGAGCGATGATCAGCTGTCAAAATGTGATACAGAATTAAAGGAATTAGTTAAAAATTATGATACAAAGTATTAATAATTTTTATCCACAAATCTCTAAGTAATTGATTTTATTTATTATTATTATTTTTTTAATATTTACTTAAGAAGGATTCTCAATAATAATTGCCTAATTTTATAAAATTAAGGGGAAAATAAACATGAAAGTATTAATGCTAAATCCCGGAGATCACGTTGCGATTTCGTTTTGGTTGATCTCTATGGCCATGGTTGCCGCTACTGCTTTCTTCTTTCTTGAAAGAGATCGTGTAGCAGCTAAATGGAAAACGTCCCTTACGGTAGCTGGTTTGGTTACTGGTATTGCGGCGTGGCACTACTTCTACATGAGAGGCGTATGGGTTGCTACTGGTGACTCACCAACAGTCCTTCGTTACATTGACTGGTTGATTACTGTGCCTCTACAAATCGTAGAATTCTATGTAATTCTTGCAGCGATGACTGCTGTTGCTTCAAGCCTTTTCTGGAGACTATTAATTGCATCAATTATTATGCTTGTCTTCGGTTACATGGGTGAAACTGGAGCGATGAATGTAACTCTAGCCTTCGTAATAGGTATGGCTGGATGGTTATATATCATCTACGAGGTTTTTGCAGGTGAAGCAAGCAAGGCAAGTGCTGGTAGTGGAAACGCTGCTGGTCAGACTGCATTTAACGCATTGAGATTAATTGTTACAGTCGGATGGGCAATTTATCCAATTGGTTATGCTGTAGGTTACTTCGGTGGCGGCGTTGACGCTGGTTCATTGAACTTAATCTATAACCTTGCAGACTTTGTTAATAAAATTGCATTTGGTATGGCTATTTATGTAGCTGCAGTATCAGACAGCAACTAATTAACTGCAAAGTAAATAATAAAGAAGGGGCCTTCGGGCCCCTTTTTTTTATCCATTGTTAAAGTTCTGGAACTTAATTACACATAGAGTTATAAATCATTGTATTGGCCTCATGGCGGAATTGGTAGACGCAAAGGACTTAAAATCCTTTGGGATTTATTCCCGTCCCGGTTCGAGTCCGGGTGAGGCCACCAAATAATTAGATAATTTTTATCAGTGCTATAAACGCATTATTTTGCTATCATCATACTGATGAGAAATCTTAGGACTTACATTTATTCAATAATAGGTATTTTCTTGCTGATAGGTATTTCAAATGCCTCTAATTTAGAAAATAGAGTTACCTCATATTTTAATGGTTTAGCTAATAGTTTTGGTAACAGCATTTCATCATTATTGAGCGAAAATAGTAGAGTGAAGTATCTTGATTTAAATTTGGGCGTGCAAGAACATTTAAAGCCAACGATATCTCTCACCAATGTTAATATGATTTCTGAGTATGGTAACAGCGCAATATTTAACCAAAACTCTTTAAACCTTCATAACAATGACCAAACAATCAATCTCGGCATTGGACATAGAACTCTCCTAAATGATGACAAAGTTATATTTGGATTAAATTTATTTTTTGACTATGCATTTGATGATTCACATCAGAGAAATGGAGCGGGCTTAGAAGTTATAAGCAGTGTATTCGACTTGAGATCCAATATCTATGACGCTACTTCTGGTATTGAAACAGTTTCAACAGGTAAAGATGAAGAGGCAATGGACGGATGGGATTTGCGTCTTGATTATCATTTACCAATTAAAGCAAATGCAAGAATATTTGCAGGATTATTTGAATTTGAAAATGCGGCTGGTTCCTATGAATTAGAAGGAGAGAAGTACGGTCTTAATGTAATTGGTAATGACTTCGATTTAGAAATTGGATATATCGATGACAATAAAACAGGTGATGGCACATTTGCTAATATAAGTTATGTTGTGCCTCTTAGTGGTAATAGTTCTTTTAGAAATAACTCCTCTAATTATTTTGAGTATACATCCGTTGCTGAAAGATTGTATGAACCGGTTAAACGTGAAAATAAGATAAGAGTTGTCACTTCAACATTAAATGTCAAAGCAAGTGGGTTTTAAAAAATGAAATTCAAAATAATAATCACAATATATACATTTTTACTTTTTATTTATGCTTCTATTTCAAGCTTGTTTGCTGATAGCCACGTTGATAGTTGTAATATCACAAATGGAGTATTCTCAGCAGCTCAAGTAATAGATAATGCAGGCGATGAGTATTGTGCAAGCGCGCCAGACTCGTATGAAGTTGTTGCTTATGAAATGTATCTATGCACAGCAGCTCCAACTGCACCCACAACATCTTCGTCGATGGGATTAGATAATTGCTTTAAAAATTGGGAGTCTTCCTCTGGTACAACGCTCGCTCTTCAACAAAACCAAACAATAGACATGCCGGGTACTATGTCCAGGCCACCTAATGGGACGTATACTCACGGTGTCATGTTAATTGACAATACATTTGGAATCACAATGGCCATGCAGTTTGATGGGACTATGGGAGGACAAGATGGTACGTCAGGTGTTTTCTGTGCATCGGTTGCTGGCAATGAAACATATGGTTCGGGTGGAAATATACCTTCCGCTAGCTCAACGTGTGGATCCTCAGCAATCACGCCTGGAAAATTTGTTGAAACTCTTACAAGCTTTGATAGTGGCGATTTTGATGCAGATGTATCAGCAGATAATTTGAATGGTACTTCCGCATCCATAAGTGGTTACTTGGTTGATACAGATGGAAACTTGGCCGAGAACGACGCTGATGTAGATAAATTAATTGGGACACTAGTCTTCGCCTCAACGGTAAGCTTTACAGATGCAACTACTACTCTAACAATGTCATTCAATGTCGGAGAGGGAATGTCACTTTATGACGATGGTTCAGATCAGTTAACTTTTGGTAGCGGCCCTTTTCAGGCAATTTTAACTACTGATTAGTCTTAAAATTTAAATTGTTCATTTAGGATTCGTTCGTCAAAAGAATGATCCTCATCGAATAAAAGTTCTACAACTTGATCTTTACTTTGATGTACTTCAACAGAACTGATATCTCTAAACTCAGTACTATCAGCGACAACACTTACAGGTCTTTTTTTACTATCAATAATCTCAAATTTTACATTTGATTCATTGTTTAATA
>ENA-OSEY01002253-OSEY01002253.1-marine-metagenome-genome-assembly--contig:-NODE-2253-length-12597-cov-3.402396_pt1 | contig 12597 bp, 11 predicted proteins | sample MGYA00248465_ERZ534230 | MGnify/ENA primary metagenome ERZ534230 (study PRJEB26409, sample SAMN06344110) | marine metagenome | isolation source: Sea water from surface | place: Atlantic Ocean:Southern... | reverse complement strand
ACGCAGGGTTGACATTTCTGAACCCTCATGGCTCAGAACTATCCGGTAGCTAGAGTGCCACCGAATTTCGTAAACCGCTCTCATGCGGTAAATATCATTGGGGTTATCACTTGTGCATGTCCCCATGCCCTTCTAAAAATACCCTCATTTGTTTTTGCTTTAGAATTAAAAATGTTCATAATTAAACAAGTTAACCATGTGAAAGTAGCTAAAGGTATGGAAATCAAAAAAATTAGAGCAAAATAAATTCTGTACTCCAACTTAATTGTCCTTCTGTAATCTGAAACACAAAACTCTTTAACTGTTGACTGCTTCATATTTATTCTCCCCTTTTTCCTTGTTATTAAATTCTTTTATCTCTAATTTTCTTAACTGTCTCCAAGACAACTCTTTCATTACCTTCAGCTAATGCTGATCTTTCCGCTTCGTCTCTAAGATTCTTTGCTGCTGAAATCCTTGTGATTACTGGATGTTCTTGAACAATCTTATCTAAAAATTCCTTAGCATCTTTATCCCATGGGAAATCTCTTTTTAAATTTGTTGGTGTTGCAGCAACTTCGTCCATATCAGAACCAAGTGGTAAAATATGAAAAAGAGAGTCAAAGAGACTATTACAAACCTCTTGCAACAAATAGGTAGCACCAGCAAAACCCATCATCGGAGTCCCAGTTGATCTTCTAATTGCAGCTCCAGGGAAGCTTGCAGGAATAAAGGAAGGACTAGGTCCAAATCCTTTCTTTAATTCTGCTAAGTACATTTTTTCATTAATGGAACCCATTAATACTAAAGGTCTTTTTTCCCTTATCAATGACCTTACTTCGTCATTATTTGTTTTTTTTCCTGAAATTCTTGCTACTGCAAAACTACAGGGTAAGCCTAAATCATTTTCCAGAAAATTTCGTATACCACGGGAATATGTTTCATTAGCTACAATTCCAAAGCTAGCAGTTGCAAAAAAATCTTGAGTAACTGATCTCCATAAATCCCAAACAGGTTTTATTGTAGAATGTTTTTCTTGTTCAATAAATGGTTCAGGATCTAGCTTTAATAATTCTCCTAATTTGCGCAAAAATTTAGTTGTAGAGTCTATTCCAATCGGGGCTTGAAGATAAGGTTTATCAAGAATTTCAGCTAGACCTCTTCCAAACTCTCTATATAAGACAACATTTACATCTGCATTTACAAGTTTATTGGCATCTGCCAAGTGACTACCGAGGGGGAAAACCATATTTATTTCTGCCCCTATACCTTCAACTAATCTTCTTATCTCTGCTAAGTCAGATGGCATATTAAATGTTCCGTACATAGGCCCTAAAATGTTTACTCTTGGTTTTGCTCCTTCTTCTCTTTTTGCTTCCCTAGGCATTCTACCTTTAGTTTGTCCAAAGTTAGTAAATATCCATGTCATGGCTCTATCAGCAGACTGCCATTGATCTTCGTCAATGGTACGGGGTAGAAACCTTTGAATGGTTGTTCCCTCTGGTGTTACTCCACCACCAATCATTTCTGCAATTGATCCAGTGACAACTACAGAAGGCAACGCGGGATCTAAGGTTTTCCATGCTCGCTTCATTGAACCTTCGGTACCTTCTCTTCCTAACTCTTCTTCTGCTAATCCAGTTACTACTATTGGTAATTCATGAGGTGGTAATGCATCAGTATAATGCAAAACAGATGTAACTGGTAAATTCTCACAACCAACAGGTCCATCAATTACAACTTGAAGACCTTTTATTGCACAAAAGGCATATACAGATCCCCAATATCCACCAGCTCTGTCATGATCTTGAATTAGCATTAAATCATCTCCGCTGCTTTTTCAGCTTTTTTTCTTTTTTCTATCTTTTTTAAATTATGCTCTCGAAATTGAGGCTTTAAATTCGGGCTTTTCTCCCAGATACCTGATGTATCTTCTCTACCAACTCCAGAAAAAAAGCTTTTCATATCAGCCATTCTTTTTTTATTTTTCATGGCTGCATTCACTACTTGTGCTAAGCTTCCGGCTCCAGCAACACCCATTAAAGGACGAGCTGAAATTAAATTTGTGAAATATAAAGATGGAATCCCAAGTTCTTTACCTTTTTGGACTACAGGAGTAGTGCCAATTGCAAGAGATGGCTTGATTGCTTTAACAGCAGCACAATCATCCTCCAAACTCGCCCTGAATTTAACCATTGTTCCCTTTGACTCCAACCATTCTTTGTCTTTTTCAGACCATTTAGTCTTTGGGCACGCAGTTCCAACATAAGGTATTTTTGCTCCACTTTCTATTAAGAGACGAGCAACAAGTAGCTCAGATCCCTCATAACCAGAAAGCGTTATTGTTCCTTTAATCTTATGTAATTTTAAACCCTCTTTTATCTTTGGAAGAATTTCATTTTTACATTTTGAGATTATACCCTTTTTAATATTAAAAATTTCACCCACTGATTGAATCCAATCCTCAGTTCCTTCACTGCCAACTGGAGCTGATCCTAAAATTGGTCTACCAGCCTCTTCAAATTCTCTGATTGAAGCAGTATAAAAAGGATGAATAGCTGAAACCAATGAGCAGTCCAAGGCACCATATAATTCTCTCCATTCACGACAAGGAACCACAGGCCCTGTAGTTAGTCCTAAATGAGATAATATCCCACTTATTCCTATTGGATCGGCTGGAAACATTTCCCCCAGCAAAGCTACAGTTGGTCTATCAGATTTACCTGACAGCGGTGTTGATACTGGGCCTTTCTCTGCTTCTTTTCTAGCATAATTAAGCATGGCACCTGCAAGAACATCTTTAGCCTCTGCGTGAGTTGGAACTCCAAAACCAGGAACATCAATACCAATAATTCTTACACCATTAATTTCGTTTGGAAGCAATCTTAATGGTACACCTGATGCAGTAGGGACACATAAATTTGTAACTATAATAGCGTCATATTTTGAGGGATCAGCAGTTTTATGTACAGAATCTCTAATATCTTCAAATAATTTCCCAGACACAAGTGTTTCTGAGCTAAAAGGAACATAACCAACAGATCTTCTAGCACCATAAAAGTGAGAAACAAATGTTAATCCATAGACACAACATGCAGAGCCAGATAAAATTGTAGCAACTCTTCTCATTCTAAGACCAACTCTTAAAGATCCAAAAGCAGGACACATACTTTGAGGTTTATCATGTGGCCCCAGCGGGTAATCTTTTTTAAATTTATCTAAAAGCTTATTATTACCATTCATAGACTTTATAGATTTTTCTTTATTGAGCTTTGAATGACATCCAGATAACCCAAGCTCAGAGGATTTCGATAAATTCTCCATTTGATCTCGACTAGTCTCTGTCAATTTAACCTCATTAGTTTGATCATATTTGATCTCTGTGCTCATTTATTAAACCTATTTTTAGTATCAAACCTTGTCATATATAACTTCTAACGATTTCTTCGGTTTTGATAACTTTCCTCGCATATCTGCATCTGTTGCTGGTACCAACGTAAAACCAGCTCCTGTTTGACCACCATCAAATAATCCTAAAAGTTCGTCTTGGTTTAAAGTAGTGGGTCTTACAGGGGGAGCCCCAGCTACATTTGTCGCCAATGTTTCAAAAAGATTTCCCCACTGACTTTGCTTTGTACCAATTATCTGATACATAGCTGATTTCCTTCTTATGTCATCATCAGCAGGTATAGTACTGAGGACTGGGATCCCAACTTTTTCGGCAAATTTCTTCGCCTCTCCAGTTCCATCATCCCTATTGATAACAATACCAGCTACTCCAACGCTTCCACCTAATTTTCGAAAATATTCAACTGCTGAACAAACATTATTTGCAACATATAAAGACTGTAAATCATTAGATCCAACAACAATTACCTTTTGGGCCATATCCCTTGCTATTGGTAACCCAAAGCCTCCACAAACAACATCTCCTAAGAAATCAAGTAATACGTAATCAAAATCCCAGTCATGAAAACCTAATTTTTCAAGTAATTCAAAACCATGAATTATGCCACGTCCACCACATCCTCTTCCTACTTCTGGACCACCTAATTCCATAGCAAAAACACCATTTCTCTTGAAACAAACATCGCCAATAGCAACCTCTTCGCCAGAAAGTTTCTTTTTGGTAGAAGTCTCTATAATTGTGGGACATGCCTTACCTTCAAACAATAGGGATGTAGTATCTGATTTAGGGTCACAGCCTATTAACAGAACTCGCTTACCTTGCTCGGCCATCATACAACTCAAATTTGCTAAAGTGAAAGATTTTCCAATCCCCCCTTTACCGTATATTGCAATTATTTGACATTTTTTCTTAGGTTCATTCAAATGTAGACCATCTACTGGTTCCTTGGCTTCTTTTTTTAACCTATTATGATGGTCCTCAAGAGCCTTACTGGCATTCCCCTTGACATTTATTGTTTCTATAGTCATGCCGCATTTCTCCAATCTAAAACCATTTTTAAACACTCAGCATTGTTAAATGCGATATTGTAGGCTTTGTTTGCATTTTTAGCAGAATAAACATCACTAATTAGTCCATCAAATGACAATGAACCATCTTCAATTAACAATTTTGTTGTTGCAACATCTTCAGGTGTAAATTCTGCCGAGACCCTAAGTGAAACTTCTTTAAGAAAAGCTTGGGCAAACCCAAACCCTATTCTATCTGGATAAAAGCCAGCCAAAACTACCTCTCCACCTTTTCGAACTCTTCCAATTAAACTGTCTAAGATTTCAGAGTCGCCACTTACATCAAAAATACAATCATAATCTGAACGTTCATCATATTCAGGCAATACAACCTCATAATCTGTTGCTCCTGAATGGCGTAGAATATTTTTTTCCCAAACTATTGGAGGCTTTTCACCTGCAAGCATAACGAGCCTGGCTAGCAAACGACCTAGTACTCCATGACCTACAATTACATCTGGCATTTTATTTCCAAAACCTGCAATTGCATGTCTTGCAGTAGCTGCAAGAGCGAATAAAGCACCATTACATCCCATAGTTGGATCAATTTTTATAAGCCTATTGGGAGAAGAAATAATCATTTGTGCTGCTCCTCCAAATAAACTCTTTACAGATCCTGAATAACAATCAGCACCAGGTACAAAAACCATGTCACCGATTTTAAGATTTGAATCCTTAGGAGCCTGTACCACTTCACCTGTTGATTCGTATCCAGGAACTAAAGGATAACCCATGCCAGGAAACTGTGGCATCTTACCGTTATAAAATAGTTTTTCAGTACCAGTAGAGATACCAGAGTAATTAATATCTATAACAATATCTTCTTTTGAAGGGCTTTTTAAATCTACAGGTTGAATAGACAAACTACCTGGCTCAGACATCACTACAGCTTTAGTAATCAATTCAAAAATACCTCACGTTAGGTTTAGTTACATTTTGCAAAACTAGTGTAATTTTATACTGACAGTTTATAGTGTCAACTAAAATTTACACTATAAACGAAAATTAGTTATTTTTTTTTGCTAGTATGACCGAAGTAACAAAATCATTGGCACCTTGAAGAAATTTTAATTGCATAAATCCACTTTTTTTTAGTACTTTAAAATGTTGGTTTTTACTTCTTGGCTTTCCAGAGGTCATTGCTAGTGTATAAAAACCAAAATAAGCATCCCCTGAACGAGTGGGTTTTTCATTTCCTGCCATTGGCTCTGATATTACTAAATGCCCACCCGGAGATAGCGCATCATAAATTTTTTTAATTAATAATTCTACATTTGTATCATTATGATCATATAGTACTCGATTTAAAAAAATTATATCATTGCCATCCGGTAATTTATCCTCAATAAAATTACCTGGAATTAATTTAATCTTAGATTTATCACCTAAATGGCTAATTTTAGATTTAGCTGTTTCTATAACACTAGGGAGGTCGAATACATTCAAAATTAAATTAGGATAACGTCTTCTAACCTCTAAAATAAATGTACCATTGCCTCCACCTAAATCTAAAAGGCTTTTAAAAGGATTTAAATTTACTAGATTTAGGGTTTCTTCTGCAACTATATGCTGAGAAATACCCATTAATTCAGAATAAGTTTTAGCTTCCTCTTTGGTAATTTTTTTGTTTGATGGTACGTAGGTCCAGAAATTTTTAAGTTCAGTATTAAAATTTTTATTTAGAAGTTTTACAGGATCTATTAGATCACGATAAAACATTTTATGATGTAATATCATTTTATCTAACCCTGAAACTCCTTTAATAGCAGCTCCAATTCTTGTAAGTCTATAAGTAGAATCTTTATTTTTTTTTAATAGTCCAACCGACGCTGCAGCATTACATAATAAAATACACTTATCATGTGGCAAACCAGTAAATCTTGATATATCGTCTATCTTCTTCTTTCCAGTAATTAAAAAATCTATTAGGCGTAATTCAATTATAGCTAAAAGCACTTGTGAATATACAAATCCAGCTACAAGGTCATAGATTATTTTTCCATCATTAAATGCCAATCTCCTAATAATAGGAATTTTCTTAATTAACGAATGAAAAGATGGTTTTGCTACTAGATTATTCATCCAATTGGTGAATATTTCCATAAATAATCTCAGGATTTTTAAAGAACTCTGTCAGCAGCAAAAGAAGGCATTAGCTGTTTAGCTTGTTTTCTTACAATATCGCATAATCTTGCCTCACCTGGACAAGCTGGAATTGAAGCAATTGCACCGCTAAGTATGTCTTGCAATCGATTAATAGCTCCTTCAACACCAAATTCATTAACAGCACTAGGCCGAGAATTTTTGGCATCTTGACCAGTTGGTTTTCCAACATTTTTTTCAGAGCTGGTAACATCTTTTAAATCATCTGCAACTTGAAAAGCTTCACCTATTCTAGCTCCAAGTTCTACCCATGGTTCTGGATCTTCCCCTGCCGAAACTGCTCCCATACAAGTTGCAGCCACAAATAAAGAACCTGTTTTTAATTGATGATAAGCACTTAAATTAATTTCATTTTCACTTTCCCAACCCTGACCTGAACATATTCCAAAAGGAACGCCAGAAGATTTTGATAATATTTTAATTAGCTGAATTAATCTTTCTGGTTTTTTTTCACAACCCCTAGCTAAGTTTTCAAAAGCTAGAATAATCAATGAATCTCCAGCTAAAACAGCAACAGTCTCACCAAAAGCTCTATGAACAGTTGGTTTACCTCTCCTAAGTTCAGAATTATCAAAACAAGGTAGGTCATCGTGAACCAAACTTGCACAATGAATTAGTTCCAAAGCTACCGCAGAAGACTCGGCAATAGCATAGTCATCTTCACCACAGGCTTCTGCAACTGATAAACAAAGTGTAGGTCTTACTCTCGCTCCACCCGGAAAAACTGCATAGTCAACCGAAGCCGCTAACTTAGGAGGAGCTGGTGTTTGTTTAGCATCTTTAAGTGTTTTTGAAAGTGCTAAATTTAATCTTTCGTGAATATTTCTTATATTTCTCATAATCACTCCTGATCTGAGGCATAACATAAATAAAAATTTATGTCTATTTTTTTTGACAATAATATGTAATTATTTAATGACATTACTTAAAGATTGCAAATTAATTTTGAGAAATAAAAAAGTTATAATTATTGGGGCCGGTATTGCTGGATTGACAGCAGCTATGAAACTTTCCACGTCAGGGGTAAGTGTTGAAGTTTATGAGCAACACGAAAAACCAGGCGGAAAAATTAGGTATCTTAAAAGCAAAGCAGGACCTATTGATGCAGGCCCAACTGTTTTAACTATGTATAACGTTTTTGAAAACTTATTTAACTCTTGTGGCCATGATATCAATGAAAATTTAGATTTCATTAAAGAAGAAATAATTGCAAGGCATTGGTGGAGGGATCAGAGTACACTGGACTTATATTCGTCTTTTGAAAAAAATTTTGAAGAAATAAAAAAATTTGCGGGCCATAAATCTGCTTTAGAATTTGAAAAATTCAATAAGTTTTCTGAAAGTCTTTTTAATTTCTTTAAAGATCCAATAATAATGAGTCCAAAACCTAAAATATTTCCATTATTTTTAAATAGTTTTGTTTATTGGAAACTTTTAAAAGAATTATTAATAAAAAATAAAAATTTATATAATTATCTCAGCGAAAATTTTTCAGATTATCGTTTAAAACAACTATTTTCTAGATATTCTACTTATGTTGGCGGTTCACCATTTATGTCTCCTAATATTCTTTCTCTAATTTGGAATGTGGAATGTCAAGGGGTATGGAGGGTAAAGGGAGGTATGTATAATCTAGCAAAAGAAATTGAATCAGTAGCAAGAAAATCTGACGCACAATTTTTTTACAAAAGCAAGGTTAAAAAAATCTTAGTGAAAAATAATAAAATTACAGGAATAGAACTAAATGATAGCAGAGTTATTCATTCAAATACAGTAATATTTAATGGAGATCCAAAGGCACTCTTAGATGGACTTGTAGGAAAAGATGTGAAAAAGGCTGTATCAACTAAAAATGTTCAGAATAGATCTCTATCAGCATATGTTTGGAGTTTTGCAGCCAAAACAAAGGGATTAAAACTTCGTCACCATAATGTTTTATTTAATAAAAATTATAAAAATGAATTTGAAGATATCAAAAAAGGTGAAATTCCAAAAGACCCAACACTTTATATTTGCGCACAAGGAAACAATAATGACCCTTATCCTAAGGAAAACGTTTTGGGACGTTTTGAAATAATAATAAATGGATCTCCAGTATCATTAAATAAAACTTATAACAAACAAAAGGAATATGCCAAATGCAAGGAAATAACATTTTCTATTCTGGAATCAATGGGTTTAAAAATAGATTTAAAACCATCAGAAGAAATGCTTACTACACCCGAAGAGTTCAACCTGATGTTTCCTGGCTCTCAAGGCTCTCTTTATGGCAGAACACCTCACGGAATAACATCAACTTTCATGAGACCCAAGAACAGAAACAAAATACAGGGTTTACTTCTAGTGGGAGGAGGAACGCATCCAGGAGCAGGGCTCCCAATGGCATGCCTATCAGGAAGGCATGCAGCAGAAATGATATTGAAAGACCTAAGTTTGATATAGAAGTAAAACCTAATGGATATGCCTGGTGGTATATAGATGGAATTTCAAATGATGGTAAGAAAGCAATATCAATAATCGGTTTTATTGGCTCCGTATTTTCACCTTGGTATTATTGGTCAGGAAGAAAAAATCCTTCAAACCATGTTTGTATAAATGTAGCTATGTACGGGAAGGGCTGGAGATGGACAATGACCGAAAGAGGTGAAAAACAACTCCAAAGAGACAAGGATACACTTAAAGTTGGGCCAAGTTTTTTTCATTGGGAAAAAGATCACCTAGTAATTAATTTTAAAGAATATTCTATTCCGCATTTTGACTGCGTAAAAGGAACAGTTAAAATTTTTCCTGAATTTATTTCAGATATAGAATGTAAATTATTGAATAACAATAGTCACATTTGGCGACCATTTGCTCCATTATCAAAAATTCAAGTAGATATAAACAAACCAGGATGGCAATGGGAAGGCCACGGATATTTTGATGCAAATTTTGGTTCAAGTGCATTAGAACAAGATTTCTCATATTGGACCTGGGGTAGATTTCCAACAAAAGAAGGGAGTTATACTTTTTATGATGCTACCCCAAGAAGAGAAAAAAATGTAAATATTGCTTTATTATTTAAAAACAATGGGAAAGTAGAAAAAGTCCTAAATCCCCCAAAAGTAACTAAATTATCAAGATCTTTATGGCTTGTTAAGAGAGAAACAAGATCAGATGAAGACTTCAAACCAAAACAAATTAAACATATGCTTGATACTCCCTTTTATACAAGATCAGGAGTAGAAACTTCAATTTTTGGAGAAAAAAGTATAGGAGTTCATGAAGCTTTGGATCTTAATAGATTTTCAAACCCGATATTGAAACCAATGCTAGCTGTAAAAGTACCTAGATTTAATAGATAAACAATTTTAATTTTTAATCGTTAAGTTGCATGATACGAAAATTTAAAGCTGCAGCAAAACTTACCCAAATAAAATAAGGTAATATTAAAATTGCTGATAGTGTATCTTCGGACCAATAAGTTAAAACCATCAATAGAACAGATACCCAAAGCCCAACCATAAATCGCATTGCCAATTTTATATTATTTAATCCAAAAAAAATGGGTGTCCAAATCGTATTGAATGAAATTTGTAAAGCCCATAATGCAACTAAATAATTTTTTGAACCTGGAAGAGCTGAAATCCTCATTCCTACATAAGCTATTATTATATAAAGAATAGACCAGGCTATTGGGAATAACCAGTTTGGTGGATTCCAAAAAGGTTTTTTTAATTTTTTATACCAGTCATTTGGTGGGAAAAGTGCTCCCGTAGAAGCAGCTACGCAACAAGTTAAAAAAAAGAGAGTAAATGCAATCCAATCCATAAAATTATTTTCTTGAAAAATAAATCAATTTATATTCCAGCAAGTGCTCTATCTTTTTGCTCTAAATCAAATAGTAAATTAATAAATTTACCTGACCTTTGTTTAAATGACTTTTTGCTTTCTTTAGGTGTTTTAACAGAATTTACCAAAAAATTAACTTCTGGTAATGCTGCAGCATGAATGGTAGATGGAATTGGCATTACTGTTGTTAGTGCAGAATTACCTATGGACGATATAAGCATTAAAAATTTTTCAAAAGTAGTTGTATATGCCCTTCTACTAACACTATCGTAATTTGAAGCAGCTATATGTTTACCTATTTTAGAATAAATTTTACCAGCTGAAAAAATACCTGGTCTACATTCCTTAGGAAGAGAAAAATAACCAGCACCAGCCCGTTTATAAAAATAGTCAGCTTTATTCAAAAGTTTTTTTACTAAAATACTCACCTCAGGAAAATTTTCTGGATTTTTAAGAAAAGCATCAATAGCTATGCCATTTCGTTTCATCCAATCTGTTGGAATATAAATTCTATTATTTCTAGCATCTTCACCAATATCTCTTGCAATATTTGTAAGCTGCATTGCTATTCCTAAATCACAGGCTCTTGCTAGTGCATCTCCATCTCTTACATTCATTAAAATACACATCATTACTCCCACTGAAGAAGCTACCCTAGCACAATAACTATATAATTCAGACAAATTTTTAAACCTTCTCCCATCCTGGTCCCATTCAAGCCCTTCAATTAAAGCTAAAGGTAATTCTTTTGGGAGTTCATAGCTTTTTACTAATGCTGCAAAAGCTCTATCAGTACTACAATTTCTTGGATTAGCATTATAAACTAAATCCAACCGGTTTCTTAAATCTTGTATAGGGTTTTTAAGCTTTGATTCCTGGTCTACTACATCATCAGCAATTCTACAAAATGCATAAAGTACTATGGCTGGATCACGAACATATTTTGGTAATAATTTTGAAGCAGCATAAAAGGAATGTGACCCCTCTTTAATAAGTAGTTTGCATTCTTTTAAATCATTATTATCAATTTTCATTTGAGATCACCCTACATCAATTTTTTCATGAAGTTTTTTATTTTGATTATAATTTAATTTTTCATCCTGAATCTCTTTTGCTATAATTTCTGCGGATGCTATTACACCTGGAACTCCTGGACCTGGATGCGTACCTGCTCCAACTAAATAGAGACCATCAACTTCTTCAGATATATTATGAGGCCTAAACCATGCACTTTGAAACATTCTGGGTTCAATTGAAAATCCAGTACCCATTGGGCTTAAATAATTTTTACCAAACTCATTAGGTGTCATTATGTAGCTTTCTACAATTTTCTTCTGAAACCCTGGAAGTAATCTGCTATCTAAAAATTTTGCTACCTTTTTTAAATATTTTTCCTTTTCATCTTCCCAATTTACAGAATTAGAATGACCTAAATGAGGCACACATGATAAGACATAAAAAGTATCACAATTATCAGGGGCACATGTGGGGTCTGTTACAGAAGGGCGGTGAACGTAAAGACTCATATCTTCTGACAAAATACCATTTATAAATATATCTTTCACATGACCTTCATATCTTGGACCATGTAAAATTGTGTGATGCCCAACATCTGACCACATATTTTTTGTATTTTTTGTACCAAAATGCCAGACAAATAAACCCATGGACCATTTTTTGTTTTTTAATTTTTTTTCAGTCCATCTTTTTTTATTTTTTGTCTTTAGTAATTCATTATAAGTATAAGCTGGATCAGAATTAGAAATTACAATGTCTGCTTTAACATTTCTATTGTCCTTTAATTTAACGCCAGTGACTTTATTATGTACATATGTTATTTCTTTTACCTCAGAATTTAAATAAATGTCTCCACCCTGCTCTAAAATTATCTTACCCATGGCTTTTGCAATTGCACTAAAGCCTCCAATTGCACAGTGGACTCCAAAGACTTTTTCAATATGGCTTACTAACCCCCACATAGATGTTACATTAAATGGATCTCCACCAACAAATAGGGGGTGAAAACTTAGAGCAAATCTAAGTCTCGCATCTTTGACTCTTGCAGCAGCCATTTGATAAACTGACCTATCTGCTCTTAACAAACCAAACAAGGGCAGGACTTTTAGCGTATCCCAAAGTTTATGCATA
>ENA-OSEY01002251-OSEY01002251.1-marine-metagenome-genome-assembly--contig:-NODE-2251-length-12598-cov-9.798658_pt1 | contig 12598 bp, 10 predicted proteins | sample MGYA00248465_ERZ534230 | MGnify/ENA primary metagenome ERZ534230 (study PRJEB26409, sample SAMN06344110) | marine metagenome | isolation source: Sea water from surface | place: Atlantic Ocean:Southern... | reverse complement strand
TGTGCAAAAAACTTTACAACACCTGACTCTCCAGATGGAAAAGGAAGAATGTTGGAAGGACCACAAACTTGGCATGGAGATTTAATACCTCAAAGAGTTGATGCTCTTGGTTTAGGAGATCTATGGTGGGTTAAATTTGCTGGTAGTGCAGATGCATTATGGGCAGAATTAGCAGCAGCTAAAAAAGAAGGAAGAGGAACTATCATATTTAACTGGACACCAAACTTTACAGATGGTGCTGGTTTTACTTTCATCGACTTTCCTCCATACACAGCTGGTTGTAGACCAGAAGATGGTGGAGATGGAAAATGTGGTTCTCCAGATGGTTATTTGAAAAAAGCAGCGCATGAAGATTTTCCAAAAACTCATCCTGCAGCAGCTAAGGCGTTTCAAAAACTTTCTTTCTCTACAAGTCAAATTGGTGCAATGGCAGCTTTAGTTGACGTTGACAAGATGACTCATGAAGATGCAGCTAAAAAATGGTTAGCTGATAACAAGAGTGTTTGGCAAGCTTTTACAAAATAAGCTTTAAAAACTAAAAAATTAAATCTCTCCCAACTATGTTGGGGGAGATTTTTTTTAATAAAAATTAATATGTGATGATCAAATTATTTTATTTAATATTTTTTAGCCTTATTTTTCTCAGTAATGTTTTTGCAAAAAATATTAATATAAATGAAGATCTTAATTTGGAATTTCATTGTAAATTAGAAAAAAAAATAATCAAAAACTCTGAATATAATTACAAAACGTTTTTAGCGGAAGAAGTTGATGAACAGAATTTAAATTCTTTAAAATTATATACTAATCAACCAAGTACTTTGATGGTTAATGGATTGTCAGATTTTTTCTCACAAAACTCAAATTTTGATGTGAAAATAGTAAATAAAGATGTGGTTTTATTTAAAGCATTTAATAAAGAAAAAAGTTATTCAGAATCTGCAATAATTACTAGAAAAACTGGAGAATTAATTCACGAAATAACTAAGAACATTAACAGCGAAAATTCAGAAAAATATATAACTATTTATTATTGTAAAAATAAAACAAAAAATGCCTAATTTTTTTTTGATAAATAATGTGTAAAATGAAAGCATGAAAAGACTCATATTTTGCATCCTTTTTTACCTTTTAGCAACGTCAATTGCCCAGGCAAGAAGCACAGGTTGCAAAGAAGGAAACTGTGAAAACGGGTATGGTAAATGGATTTACACAGACAAAACAACCTATGAAGGTGAGTGGGTTGCAACCAAAAAACATGGTCAAGGAGTAGAAACCTGGCCTAACGGATATATTTACAAAGGCGAATTTAAAAATAGCGAATGGAGCGGTGTTGGAACTTTATTTTTTCCCGATGGCTCAACTTACGAAGGTGAATGGGCCAAAGGATTTATGAATGGTAAAGGAACTTTTACTTGGTCTGATGGAAAACAAAAAACTGGTATTTGGAAAAATGGAAAACTACAAGAGTAATTTTAAGGAATTACCAGAACCTATCAAACAGTTTGGTGGGCTAATAGGAATTATAGTTATTATATTTATAACTTTTTTTATCTTAAATAAAATGTTTGGTGAAGGTGATGAGTTGGTTGCTAAAATGAAAATAGAAGAAGAAAGAATTGCTCAAGAGAGAAAACTTAATAAATTAATCTCAAGTCTTCCATCAGGAATTTTAGTTTCTTTTGATGGAACTGATCATTTTAAATTATCAGATGAATTATATGAGGCGGTTTGTAAAGCAACAAAACTTATTCCTCAACGTGCAATTATGGGAGCAAATTTTTTAAATTTCAGGGCACACGAAATTTATACTATTAATGGTAACAAGATTGATGAAACGTTTGTTAAATGGGATAAAGAAAAAAATAAGTGCTTTGCTGGTTTTGTAGTTAGTGGAAATAATGTTGGTGTAGATGAAACTATTTCTGTAAGCGGAGAGGCTTTAAGTTTTTTAAGCACAGGAATTGATACAAGAGTTTATTTTATAAAAAATTTTTAGGGAGGAAATTTAACAAATTTAAGAGATTTTATTTTATCTTAATTTCGTATAACCTTATTATAATTTATGTCTGAACCAGTAATTAAATGTGAGTCTGTTTATAAGATATTTGGCGAAAATGCTGAAACTATGCTTAAGGAAGCGAATGGCAATGTAGATGCAAAAACTTTTCAAGAAAATGGATGTATAGTTGGTGTAAATAATGCTTCCTTTGAGGTATCAAAAGGAGAAATGTTGGTCGTAATGGGACTTTCAGGATCAGGTAAGTCTACATTGCTAAGATGTATCTCAAGATTAACAGATGCAACTGGTGGAAAGATATTTATTGAAGGTCAAGATCTATTAAATTTAAATAATAAAGAATTGATCGATCTTAGAAGAAATAAAATGGGAATGGTTTTTCAAAGCTTTGCGCTTCTTCCCCATAAAACAGTAGTTGAAAACATAGCTTTTCCTTTACAAATTAAAGGGATTAATACAGAGGATAGCATCAATAAAGCAATGGATATGGTCAAATTAGTTGGCTTGGATGGAAGAGAAAACTATTTCCCTCGAGAATTATCTGGAGGACAACAACAAAGAGTAGGTATTGCAAGATCATTAGCAGTTGAGCCAGATATTTGGTTTTTAGATGAACCTTTTTCAGCGCTAGACCCCTTGATCCGAAAAGAGATGCAAGATGAATTCTTAAGACTCCAAGAAAAGTTACAAAAAACAATTATGTTCATTACTCATGATTTTGACGAAGCTCTAAAACTTGCTGATCGTATTGCAATTATGAAAGATGGGATTATTGAACAATTAGATACTCCTGCAAATATAGTTTTAAATCCTGCAACAGAATATGTAAGAAAATTTACTGAAGAAGTTCCTAGAGAAAAAGTTTTATTAATTGAAGATGTAATGGACTCTTCAACTACAGAAAATATAGGTGATTTAAAAGTTTTAAGAGACGAAATAATTGAAAATGTGGCAGAAAAAATATTAACACAAGAAAAGACTGTAGCTGTAATAGACAACAATAATAATATTGTAGGGTCTATTAATCCAACAAAAATAATTAATACAGTTTTTGGAGGAAGAAAAAATAATAATTAATTTATGGAATTATTTAAAAAATACCCAAAATTATTTCAATGGATATTTTTATTAATAGTATTTTTTGCTTTATGTTTTGCAATTGATGTACCTGAAACTTATAAATTTATTAGAGGGCAAGCTGAATTTGTAAAAGACCCCAATCAAAGCACCTTTGTTTTTTTAGGAAAAGAGGTGAGGTATTACGCTTTTGATGTTTTTTGGAGACTGCCTCCTTTACTTGGTTGGTTACCAATTTGGATAAATGATTCATTATTCTTCTTAATGAATGATTGGATGCCAATGGAGTTTTGGAACGAAGATACTCAAGAATATAAAACTAGACCTTTAGTTTTACAAATTACTAGAAATTTAACTGCCTTTATGACTTTTTTAATAGAATTAATTAGAGAGATTTTACTTGGTGGGCTTGAAACTATCGTAGCATTTACAAGTTGGGATTGGATTGATGCTAATCCTTGGGCAGAATTACCTGGCTTACCATGGACTATTGTTGCTGCAGGTTCTGCAATACTTGCTTATAAGTTAGGTGGTAGAGGGTTGGCCATTTTTGCAGGTTTAGCAATGACTTATATTTCTATTTTTGGTCAGTGGAAACCATCAATGCAGACATTATCTTTTATTTTAGTTGCAGCACCACTATCATTTATATTTGGATTAAGTCTTGGTATTGCTGCCTTTAAGAGTAAAAGAGTTGAAAAAGCGTTATATCCAATACTTTTAGTCATGCAGACAATGCCTCAGTACGCTGTGTTAGTTCCTGCTCTTGTACTTTTTGGAGTTGGGGATCATGCAGCAGTAATTATAACAATGATTGTAGCTGTGCCTCCTATGATATTATTGACCTTATTAGGATTAAGAGCTGTACCACCGGAAGTTATTGAAGCTGGTAGAATGAGTGGATGTAATAATTGGCAACTAATGTTCAAAGTTTTAATTCCAACAGCAAGAAGAGATATTTTGATCGGAGTTAATCAAGTTATAATGGTTTGTTTTTCTATGGCTGTTATCTCCGCTTTTATTGGAGCAAAAGGTCTAGGGTTTAATTTATTGTTAGCATTAAATCAGTTAAACATTGGATTAGCTTTAGAAGCAGGACTTTGTATTAGTTTGATTGCAATTCTATTGGATAAAATGTCCTTAGCCTGGGCAAATAAACAAGTTGATTATTTTGGGAATCTAAATTTTTTCCAAAGGAATAAAAACTCATTATTTTTTGGACTAATAATGATTGTAGGAATTGCGTTAGCGTATTTTGGATCTATTTATTTTAAAGATGGATATAATTATTTATTTGAAGTTCCACATAATAAGGGGATATCAACTGCTGATTTTTGGAATAAAGGAGTTGACTGGATATTTGATACATTTTTTGTTTACATAAAAGCATTTAATACGTGGTTGATTGTTGAAGTGCTTCAGCCAATGAGAGCTTTATATTTAAGAATGCCAGCGATAGCTACAATAGTGTTGGTAGTTGGAGCGGGATATTTGATTGGTGGCACAAGATCAGCTTTAGTAGTTTGTGGTTTGACTTTATTTATAGCATTAAGTCCTTGGTGGGATAGAGCTTTAGTCACAACTTATATGGCAACATTTGGTGTAATTGTGTCTTGTATTATTGGATTTACAGTTGGAACTTTATGTTTTCAAAATAAACACTCTACAAAATTTATGTTAAACGTATGCGATATTTTCCAAACATTTCCATCATTTGTATATTTAATTCCTGTAATGATGCTGTTCGGTATAACTGATACTTCTGTTCTTATAGCAGTAATAGTTTATGCAACTATACCTGCAACGAGATATACAATAGAAGGACTTAGAAGTGTCCCGTCCGGTTTACATGATGCTGCAACAATGTCAGGGGTAACAAAATTTCAAAGATTATTTAAGATAGAGTTTCCTTTAGCATTCCCACATATGATGTTGGGACTTAATCAAACTATAGTTTTTGCTCTATTTATGGTGATTATAGGGGCATTTATTGGCACAGAAGATTTAGGACAATATATTTTAAAAGCTTTGTCAGACAAAAAAGGTGCAGGAATTGGATTAACATTAGGAATATGTGTTGCTTTCATAGGTTTAATTTTTGACAATTTAATAAGAACTTGGGTTGATAAAAGAAAAAAACACTTGGGTATAGATTAAACTTGTGAAAAAGTTTCTTGTCGCTATTGATCAAGGCACAACATCTTCAAGAGCAATTTTATTTGATTTACAAGGTAATATTATATTCACATCTAAATTCGAGTTTACTCAATATTTTCCAAAAAATGGATGGGTTGAGCATAATCCAAATGAAATTTGGTCTTCAACTATTAAAGCTTTAAAAGAAGTAATTAAAAAAGCTTCAACTTTAAAAGGTAAAATATTAAGTATTGGAATTACAAATCAAAGAGAAACTACTATCCTTTGGAATAAAAAAACTGGCAAAGCAATTTATAATGCAATTGTTTGGCAAGATAGAAGGACACAAAAATATTGTGAAAAACTAAAGAAAAAAAAATATGAAACTACTTTTAGAAAAAAAACTGGATTATTTATTGATCCATATTTTTCAGCTACAAAAATTAAATGGATCTTAAAAAATGTTAAAATTTCAAAAAAACTTTTAAAATCTAACAATTTATTGTTTGGAACAGTAGATACATATTTAATTTGGAAACTAACTAACGGAAAACATCATTTAACAGATGCAACAAACGCAAGTAGGACAATGTTATTTAATATTAATAACAATACTTGGGACAATGAAATATTAAAAAAACTGAATGTCCCAAAAAGTATTCTACCAGATGTAAAAAATTCAGCAGATAATTTTGGAGTAACAAATAAAAAAATAGTTGGATATGAAATTCCTATATCTGCAGTTTTGGGCGATCAACAAGCTGCAGCTGTTGGCCAATCTTGTTTTGAAAAAGGCTCAATAAAAAGTACTTATGGAACTGGAGCTTTTGCAATAATGAATACAGGATCAAAAAAGATTTTTTCAAAAAATAAATTATTAACTACAATTTGTTACAGGTTAAATGGAAAAAACACCTTTGCTCTAGAAGGCTCTATTTTTATTGCTGGGGCAGGTGTTCAATGGTTAAGAGATAAGTTAAAGCTAATAAACAATGCTTATGATACTGAACAAATTGCTAAATCAAAAAAAAATAATGAAGGCGTCTATGTTGTGCCAGCTTTTAGTGGAATGGGAGCCCCATATTGGAGACCTGATACAAGAGGGGTTATAACAGGATTAACTAGAGACAGTGATTGGAAAACTTTGGTAAGAGCAGTGATAGAGTCTGTGGCATATCAAAGCTATGATCTTTTTAATGCAATGAGGAAAGATGGCTTGAAGCCTAATAAAATTAAAATTGATGGCGGAATGGTTAAAAATAATTGGTTTTCCCAATTTTTAGCAAATATTATCAATGTTAAAACAGAAAGACCCAAAGTTTTGGAAACTACAGCTCTGGGGGTTGCATTATTTGCTGGATACCAAATTGGTGTATTTAAATCATTAGATCAAATAAAGAGAACATGGAAAAAAGATAAAATTTTCAAACCTAAATTAAGCAATATTGTTAGAAACAAATTGTTGAATGGGTGGAAGTTATCCGTCAAAAAAACATTATTATAGAAAATTTATTATTTTAAAAATGTATCCATGGAATCATCCATCGCAGATGCCCAAGGGGTATGGTGAATTGGGGCAATGGATCCAGTTACAGGTGATGAAAAAGATTTATTTCTGTAAGTAGAAATATCATCCATTTTATGATGTTCCCAATCCTTGAAATGTTTTCTTATTAATTCAAAATCAATTTTTGGATAATCTGACATTTCGTGAAGTTCTTTAGTATATTCAGTTTGAAAATCTATCATTTGATCTGGGTTTTCTAATTTTTCTTCCATAGAAACCCATTTAGAAATATCTTTTTCTATTTCACTATCATTTGGAATTTTAATTTTATTCATTATCACATCTCTTGCAAACCATGCTTGGCAATCAAACATATTAAAAGTATGAAATTGATCCTGCATACCTAGGTACATTAGCTTATGATTATCTTGCCACACAACTCCTTTGTATAATTTTGGTGGATATAATCTATTATGAGTTTTTAAACTCAGTTTTTCATTTAAAAAAGGAAAATGATGCAGGTATCCTGTGCATAATATAATTACGTCCGCTTCTTGTTCTGTACCATCTTTGAAAATTGCTTTGCTACCCTCTAATCTATCTAAATAATAAACTTCTTTCATACCTGAAGGCCATTTAAAACCCATAGGGTTGTGTCTATAACCAATAGTTACACTTTTAGCTCCATATTTATTACATTGTAGTGCAACATCTTCAGCTGAATAACTACTTCCAAGAACTATAACATTTTTATCTCTAAATTCTTCTGCATCTCTAAAATCATGAGAATGCATTATTCTTCCTGGAAAAGAACTCATGCCCTTGTATTCAGGTATAAATGGAACCGAAAAATGTCCTGTTGAAACAACAACATAATCAAATTTGTCGTGTAATATTTTATTGTTAGTTTTATCTTGATAGCTTACTTCAAATTTATCTGAATTATAATTTACACTCTTTACACTCGTGCTAAATTTTATTTTGCTTTTAATGTTTCCTTTGCTCACTCTCCCAATTATATAGTTGTATAATACTTCTCTTGGTGGAAATGACGGAATAGGTTTTCCAAAATGTTCATCAAATGAATAATCTGCAAACTCTAAACATTCTTTTGGTCCATTTGACCATAAATATCTATACATACTATTGGGAACAGGGTCACCATATTGATCAGAACCAGTTCTCCAACTGTAGTTCCATAATCCTCCCCAATCATCCTGTTTTTCAAAACATACAATTTCTGGAACTTTTTCTCCATTTTTCTCAGCATGTTCGAAAGCCCTTAACATTGATAGACCACAAGGCCCCGCACCAATTATCGCTATTTTGTTCATATAAACTGTATAATTTTAAAAGTTATTTTATTAATAAAATCAAAAAAATAAAACTATTTTTTCTTTAAAATTACTTGTTAATAATAAATAGTTAAATTTAGTAATTTATTTATGAAAAAAATTCTAATTATTGGAGGTGGGGCCATGGGCTCAGCCTTTTCTATTCCATGTATAGATAATAATCACAAAGTATTTATAACAGAACCATACAGTCAAAGATTTATTAAAAATTTATCATCAAAAAATAAATTTCATTCAGCTTTAAAAATAAATCTTCCGAAAAAACTTAAATTTAAAAAATATTCTAATAAATTATTTTATGAAAAATATGATCTTATAGTTATAGCATTAAGCCTAACAGGTATCAATTTTATTGCGAATGAATTAAAAAAATTTAAAGTAAAATCTCCAATTTTAGTACTTACAAAAGGTCTTAAATATGAAAAGCTAAATAAAAAGATTTTAACTATTTCACAAACCCTTTTAAAAAGTTCTCCTAAATTAAACTTATCAGTTTTGAAAGGACCATGTTTAGCTAAAGAATTAGCTAGAAAATGCAAAACTAGTGTGATCATCGCTAACAAAAATATTAAGATTGCAAAATTGTTAGGTAAAATGATTTCTACAAAATACTATTTGATCGAATATTCTAAAGATGTGATTGGTGTTGAAATATGTTCAGCAATAAAAAATATTTATTCTATGATAATAGGCTCTGGTTTAAGTTTAAATAAATCTTCAAGTTTGTTTCAAAAATCATTGTTAGAAATGAAATACATCACTAAACGTTTAAAAGGAAAAGAAGATACGGTTTTAAGTTTAGCAGGTATAGGAGACTTGTATGTAAGTGCTGCAGGTGGAAGAAATAGTAAAATGGGAAACTATTTAGGGCAAGGTTTTACTTTCCAAAGGGCTAAAAAAAAGTTTATGGCAAATGATACTGTAGAAGGTGAACAACTTGTGAGAGAAATTGCGCCTTTTATTTTAAAAAAGTTTAATTCAAAAAAAATTCCTTTGATGTTTCAAATGATTAGATCAATTCTAAAAAATAAAAAATTCTTGATTTAAAAAATATTATATTTGTTGACTTTTTGAGTTATAAAGACTTTTTATACCTATTGTCATTCATTTCTCTCGCTGATACATTTGATTTATTAATCAACGAAAAGAGGGGAAATCAATGATTAAAAAAATAACAATAACTGTTTGCGCGCTAATATTTTTTGTAACAAATATTAGTTTTGCAGACATCACTTTTTGGACTACAGAAGTTCAACCAGCTAGAATGGCAAAACAAGAAGCTATGGCCAAGGATTTTGAGGCTAAAACTGGCATTAAGGTTGAAGTTATTCCTGTAGAAGAAAAAGATTTAGGAACAAGAGCAACAGCCGCAGCTGCAGCTGGTGATCTTCCAGATGTGATATACCACACTTTACAATATGTTTTACCTTGGGCTGAAGCTGGAATATTAGATGTAGATGCTAATAATGCAGTTGTTAAAGAACTTGGCAAAAAAACTTTTGCACCAGGCGCATTAAACATGGCTAAAAGTGGATCTAAAATAGCAGCTGTACCAGTTGATGGTTGGACACAAATGGTTGTGTACAGAAAAGATTTATTTGAAAAAGCAGGTCTTGAACCACCAACAAGTTATGAAAATATAACTAAAGCAGTAGAAGCGCTTTCTGGCGACGGAATGTTTGGATTTGTTGCAGCTACTAAAACTGATGAAAATTTTATGAGCCAGGTTTTAGAGCATGTTCTTTTAGCAAATGGAGTTAACGTTGTTAAAAAAGGTGGAGTAAAAAAACAAGGCAAAAAGTTAAAGGCAGCTTTAGAGTTTTATAAAGTTATTGCAAATGCAAGTCCTCCAGGAGAGTTATATTGGAAACAATCTAGAGAATTGTACTTTGCTGGAAAAACTCCAATGATAATTTGGTCACCATTTATAATGGATGAACTTGCAGGCTTAAGAGATTCAGCTCCTCCAACAATAAATGACGATCCAACTTCTGGTGAGTTAGCTTCTAAAACTGGTTTTATAACAAATCTGAAAGGTCCTAATAATAGAAAAGGGGCTGCTTGGGCTGACGTCAGATATTTTGGAATAACTGCTGATGCTGACACTGAAGAAGCAAGTGCATTTATCAAATATTCAATGGATGAAGGTTATACAAAGACACTTTCAATCGCACCAGAAGGTAAATTTCCTGTGAGAAGAGGAAATGCTAGCGATCCTGAAGCATTTACAAAAGCATGGAGTAAATTACCTGTTGGAGTTGATAGAAAAGCGCCTTTGTCAGACTTATATTCAGAAGATGTAATAAATGATATAGTTGCTGGATTAGATAAGGCTAAAAGATGGGGTGTTAAAGAGGGCGAACTATCTAGAGCATCTAAAATTATTAATAACAAGTTTATTAATAGAATAACTAGATTATATGTAGACGGACAGATTGATATTGATCAAGCAGTAGACATGATCAATCAAAAACTGGCTCAATTCTAGATTATAAAATAAATTTTAATGAAAGCGGATAATGTGTATTATCCGCTTTTATTATGAGCGATACACTTTCAAAAATAGAAAAAAGAACTGCCTATATTTTATTATTACCTGCAGTTTTTCTTGTTTTTTCAATCATATTATTTCCTATATTTGCTAATGTTTGGATTAGTTTTAAGGAAGTAGGCCTAAAAGATATAAGAATTCCAGAACCTAGAGCAAAAAAAATAGTTAAATCGATTAAAGATAGCTCAGATGAGATAAAGATAATTTATAAGTTAAGAAACAGCTCGTTAATATTGGATATAAGAGATGTAAAATTTCAAGATAAAACCCCAAAGAATGTTGAACCTCTAAATTTAGATGAAAGATGCCAATTTAAATCAAATATAATTAATTGTAATTTTGGGAATTGGAAAGCTAAATACAAAGAGAATTTTCAAATCATTTTAAAAAATAAGAAGGGTGAAAAAATCAACAAAAAAGAAATTAAGTCTATTAAACCAAAATTATCAGGTAAATCAGACAATATTCTTTTAAATACCAACTTCACATTAAAAAATTTTAAAAAAGTTTTTTTTCAAAACGAATTTTTTGATCTTTTAATGACGACATTTTATTATACTTTTTTTGGGACAATAGGATCAATAGTGTTTGGAATTTTAGCAGCTCAGCTTGTAAATCAAAAATTTTTTGGAAGAACATTTATGAGAAGCATACTTCTTTTTCCTTATGTAGGACCTGTTGTTGCCTTAGCATATACTTGGGAACTATTATTGGATCCTTATAGTGGTACTTTAAATAACCTTTTATTAAATTTTCAAGTTATTCAGGAGCCTTTAAACCTACTAGGTCAAAAATATTTAACTATTAATTTTTTTGGTTTTGATTTGAAATTAAGATTAGCATTAACAACTGTTATTATTTTCGAAATTTGGCGTTATTTCCCTTTAGCTTTTCTTTTTATATTAGCTCGTCTTCAGGCAATTCCTAAAGAATTATACGAAGCAGCTGATGTAGATGGTGCGGGACCTGTCCAAAAATTTGTCAGTATTACACTTCCTCAAATCACAGCAGTTATATCTATTTTATTTATGATAAGATTTATTTGGAACTTTAATAAGTTTGAGGATATTTTTTTACTTACTGGTGGTGCATCTGGTACGAGAACTTTACCAATAAATGTTTATGAACAAGGATTTACAATATCTGATATTGGTATGGGTTCTGCTGTATCCATTGTAATTGTTGCTCTACTTTTAATTTTTATGTTTGTCTATTTTAGACTTTTAGGGAAGAGGGCAGATGAAAATTAGATCTTTAATATTATATCCATTCATTTCATCAATTTTTTTATTTTCTGTAGTTTCTATTTGGAAGATTTTATCAACATTACAAGGTATCGATTTAAAGAATTTTAATTTTGCGATTATATTATCTCTTGGTATAGGAATTTCCCTGATTAATCTTGTTATTGGAGATAAATTAAATAATTATATAAAATCAATAGTATTTGCATCTTTCTTCACTTTAATTGATGGATTTATCATCCAAAACATGCCTATTTGGTATAATATTGGTGTATTTGGAATTATTATTTTCTATTCTTTTAAAATTGATAAATACAATCAAAAAAACTTAGAACTTGAGCATTCGTCTCAATCAGTTTTATTTGAATTTTTAACTCTTTTTGGAATTGTTTTATTTTCATTTGTAATTTTATTTCCATTTTACATGATGATAGTTACAAGCTTTAAAACACAAGCTGCACTGCTTATAAATCCTTTGGACTTTAGTATTAATTTTGCTCAAGATATTAAAGAACTGTTTAAATCTTACTTTGTCATATTTGATACTTATAAATTTGGAAGATATATACTTATCAGTACATTTGTATCAGTTGGTACAGTTATAATCACATTAATTTTTGCTATTCCAGCTGCATACGCAGTTGCAAGACTAAATTTTTTTGGAAAAAACTTTTTGTCTACTTCAATATTAATTATTTATATGTTTCC
>ENA-OSEY01002250-OSEY01002250.1-marine-metagenome-genome-assembly--contig:-NODE-2250-length-12599-cov-8.683996_pt1 | contig 12599 bp, 29 predicted proteins | sample MGYA00248465_ERZ534230 | MGnify/ENA primary metagenome ERZ534230 (study PRJEB26409, sample SAMN06344110) | marine metagenome | isolation source: Sea water from surface | place: Atlantic Ocean:Southern... | reverse complement strand
GCAGAAATTGGTAATTTATCGAACATTGCAGCATATTCTGGTAAATATGTCTCAAAATAGAATGCTCGACCGGGTATTGACTTGGCAGAAACCCAGACTCCCTTTACAAATTCACCGTGGCCACTCTTATGGTCGGTTAAATATTCCTTTCTTACCCAAACCTCATAGGAAGGTAGATTCGCAATTAGACAAGACATTTACTTTCCTTGCCCCCTTGGTCTTTTACGAGCCGAGTTACGCGAGGTAGCCGCGTATTTCGAGTGTTTTCCGTTGCCTTGTCGAGTTTTTTTCGGGCGACTTTCGATGTTAACACCCATACTAAATGTTTTTGCCATTAATCAAGTTCCTCCTCTGTCATTTCAGTAGTAAATTCGTCAGGGTTATTCTTCCCTGTAAGATAAAATTCAACCGCAAAGTCCTGCATACGGTCAAAATATTCGCTTTGAGACAAGTCAGAGAAGACTGCCTCACCATTCTTAAGTATCGTGTACTTGGTTCTACGCATGCGGATCATAATATCTGAGTAAAAATATAATAATTGCAAGAATGAGAAGTGCCGAGAGTATTGTAATGATCATTAGATTACCCTTGTCTTCTCATGACCAACACGAATGCGAGGGTCGCACCAGATTTCATAACCGGCCTCTTTGGCATCGAGACAGAAAGAGACATCTTCGCCACACATATCCTGTACAGTACCAGACTCAAAGACCTGCATCTTTGGAGCAAACCAAGGATAAGGCATCTTTTTCTTACCACTCTCATCAAAGTCCTCAAAGACTCCTTTCTTAATCAGTAACCAACCGAATCCTGCATAGTCAACAGTGAATGGTTTCTTTCTTTTCTGTATGGTATCGAGAGTCTCGTGATTCATGACACCACCATTTGAGGAAAAGTCCTCTTCATCCAACCAGTGAGCAACCGATGTGGTACGACCATCTTCAGTACAATACCAACCAGATACGATTGGACGAACCTTTGTGTCATCAACTACAATATTATGTCCAACAACCTTTGTGATTGAGTTTCCATCTTTATCTTTAATTTCATTTCCTTGTGCATCTTTTACATACTCAGTGACTTCCTGCTTTGTAATTGCTTCTGCAGGTATTGAGTTAAGAACTAACTGATAGAACTTTGCAGTATCAAAAACAATATCACTATCAATCCATAATTGCCAATCATATTCCAACTTACCATCCCAAGGTAACTGATTTGGGCCTCGAAGAACATTTGCACCCAAACACTTACAACGGGCAAAATTTACCATTGAAGAATAATCCTGAGATATCTGTATTCCTCCACCTGCTTGTACAATATCAAAACATAACTGCACAAAGTTTTTCAGATAGGTATATGAGACTCCTCTGCCGGGAAGACAAAAGACGATCTTTTTACCTCTGATTAATTGTTTTGCTAATTCATAATCCCATTCAGGTTCTTTTTGAACAGGAGTCTTTGGTTTGACCTTAAAACCTTTTGCCATAATTAATTCATTACATAATTATATTTTACATCAATATCTAGGTGATGTCAATAAGAACTCTCTTCAAGTGTTGGAACAAAATCTTTCGTGTTTTCCGTAACACAAGAGTAGGTTATCTCTTCTTTCCAGTAAGAAGTATAGAGTTTATTCCATATAATATTAAACTCATGCTGATCTAAATTTTTAAATAGACACTTATCGTTGAGGTAGATGTGATAGGTATTACACATGGTGTACGATTGGTTTGTATTTGTTAAGTATACTATACAATACTGTATTCTGTCCAGCTGATACAGGTACAAACTCAGTTGTGTGATCAAAGTCTTTGTCCCGTACTGCCTGATTAATTACAATCGATCCATTTGCTCCTGAGATTGAGCGATGGTATGTCTCTTTCGGAATGATAAGTGCTCCACTATCTCGATTCAGTTCTACTATATGATAGGGAGTTGACCACTTCGGATTAATTAACTCAAAAGTTCGACTACCTGCTAAAACACGATTATGGTCTACCTGATGATAATGAATATAGAACTGCTTTGCTCCAATCAAATCATCAGGTGGACTAATCGCAGGGCCTGTATGCTCAACCATATCTGTGGCATTATTTCCTTCGATTGATATATCATAAAAAATTACATCCTCGGTTTCACGAAACACCTTATGTTTTGCGAAACATATCTCCAAATAATCTTCACTCATCACTCTCTGTGATAATAACTTCGTCACCGTCAGTTTTCCAATTTAATTTTGTATCTTCATACCAATTCATATCATTGATAATCCACTCAGGTATTATAGCACGATATTCTCCAGTTACCATATCAACCTCTATGGAAGAAAAATAGCCCCCGGAATTTTTTTGCATTGAATGAAATCTTGTAGTCGTTTTTATATAGCAAAAAAAATTTTACAATGCCTGTAATATTTGTGTCGCTTTCGTAACACTTTGTAGACTAGGGGTGTCACGCGATTTTATAAAAAGGGGGGATCAACATAAAATAACTGCTGATCCCACGAACGAACGAATGGCTACCCCCGTGCCATTCGTGAATGTAGGAAGTTGCGTCTGCTGAATGTCATGCGATCCACCAGCTTGTAAGTACCAAACCCGTTATCAAAAACATAACCTTCATGCTCTGCTTCATCACCCTGAAAGTAAACTTCTAAACTGTAGTCATGTCTGCACTGGTATAGGGCGGCCAGTTTGATGCAACGCACCAGCGACCACAAACGGATCAGGTTGCGATCCACTCCCTCAAACTCAAAGGTGTCTGGGTGAATGTCCTCACCATTACGGATTGCTTTATTAAAAGCCTTCTTCAGTTTCGCTGCTGTCTTCTGATCCACAAACTCAACAGAAGCAGCTATCTGCCTTGCAAACTCAACACGATTACCCAGTTCAAAACGATTGTCCTTACCATCTAACTGATTATAATATCCTGTGTACATACGACACTTCGGGCGAACAAAAAGAACTGACTCAGTAGACTGAAGTTCAGTCTGATTCACTGGCACTCCGTAAGCATCACGCAACCCGTTATCACCCAACTCATAACGGGTATGGGGTGCAATGATAACATCTTCACCCGTGTAATCGGGAAACAAATAGGTTAATGTATTGGGTGTATATTCCCTTTCACCTCCGAACCCGATCCAATCACCTTGATAAATGTAGGGTGTATCAGGTAGAAACTCAAGACAAAACTGTAAGATGTGAACTAATACGGGAATGTGTCCGTAGTAGTGTTCAACATCTTCATCATTATAACAAATCTTTGGATCTTTCTTATTAAATACGGACTTCGTGCCTACGAATCCTAAACCCGTAACTGGGCAACGACCCCAAACGATTGCAGGGGCCCCATCAATTTTAACGGATAGTCGGCCCGGACTCTGAAACCAACCTAAAATATCCAGATCACCGCAGAGGATTGTGTCCTCTGGGTGTTCTATGTGTCGTATGTTTGTCATAGGTCGCAATAGGCAGTAGTGATTTTTTCCATAATTGAATTATAACGATCCATTATGGGTAATCCCCCGATTAAATCAGATGCGGGGGTGTCTGGGTCTGCGTAGTGTTGGTAATCCTCCATTGCTGCTTCAATGGTTTCCAACTCTGCTTCAGTAAATAAAATTGGTTTCATTATGCAAAAATAGGATCAGCGTACTTTGAACAAGGGTGGGGTTGAGATGGTGAGCAACCGAAAGAGGCGATGAACTCATCAAGTGCTTTGATGTCCTCATCAGATAGATCGTCAAAATCAACCTTTGCGATTGACTGGACTCCCCACTCTGCAACCTCAAAAACGAACTCTTCCCAGTCGCAACATACATATGCGACATTCTCAAAGTTGTCTACTTCAAGTATTCTGTTTGCGATTCTGTTTGATAATTCTGTCATAAACTTTGGGGGTTAGTTATACTATTATTATAAAGAATGATCCACGCATTTGGGGTAAAAATGCGTGAATCGAAACATTTGTTTACAAATGTGCTTCCACTAATTGGGATATGTCGTTTAAGATATCTTCCATCTTCCATTTTGCGGATTGAAGTAAATCTTCTGCTCTGTACATTGGATAATCTCCAGTGTCTTTTGCTTCAGCAATTACTTCTGCTAAACACGCTTTCATAAGACCTTCCTGAGTCATTTCATATTCAGTTGGGTCAACATACATAAAAAATCTGTTCATAATTAATGGGGGTTAATTTAACTTATACTACTATTATAGTCGTTTCTGGTGAGAATAGTGGATTGTGACAGCAAATATTAAGAGTAAATGTGCCACTAATCCAACTGGGCTCTGGGCCGATTAATTCGGTAAGTAACCTGCAAATTCCATACCGGGCTCATCATAAAACCAACTGATTCCAACATCTGGGAAATCTTCTTTGATCTTATCAAAGATTCCATAAGGTGGCGACCACGCGGTATTAAATCCAAACTCTGCCCAACCTTCATCAATTTCTGCTGTGAATTTGTTGCACATATCCCACTTCGTTCCCCAGTTGTCGCAGCACCAAGAATACCAGCGATCGTCGTTTTTGCCATCTGGGAAGTTGTAAGTTTCGGCAACTACTTCTCCTTTGTCGTTTTTGTGAACTTCTTTAATTGGAAGTTCGCCTTTCTCATTTGGAATTGTTTTAAAATCAGGCATTGGAAAGATTGCATTAAATGGATCAGGGCCATCTAACAGTTTGCATAGTCTGTCAAACTGCTCTGAGTTGTCTCCGTTGTCGGATAACCTAACTCTGTTTTCGCACCAATTTGGCATAATTTTCTGGGGGTTGTAATACTTTAATTATAATAAAAAACCCCAGAAAAATCTGGGGCTCTGGTGACAGTAATTAAACTGTCATACCTGATATAAAAGGAACTACGGAACCTGTTAGTCTGTCGGATAGGTACCAAACCCAATCTTTTTGAAAGATTCCCATGCTTGGCGCAAACTCATCTAAGAGAGCGTTAAGTCTGGATTTTGTTGTTACGGACTGCCAACCACCATCTTTGATTGTGAGTTGATTAGTTGCTGTATCTAAAGATGCAATGTGATTGCCATGTAAGAAAACATCAACATCGGTTGTAACACCGTTTGTTTTGAAGCATCTTACGGAAGTGTTTGCTTTGGAAAAGTTGCGTCTGTAGCGAATCGCTGAGTTCATTTCCATTTCAATTTTGCGCATAACTTAAAGGGGGTGATTGTTTGCTTACTCCTATTATAACCGATAGGAAACGGGTTGCGGTTGTTGTTAACAAATCGACACAATTAAAAATCATTTAATAATGATCTTTTACGAACTGCGTTTTTATAATAGGAAGTCTTTTTAGGGTCAGAACCTAAAAAATACTCCATCAGATCAACCTTAGAATCTGCCAGAGCTTTGTAAATTTCTTTTGATTGCTTTTGATTGTATTCAATCATTTTATAAAAGGGGGGTAAAAATTGGATTAAGACGGGTAGCGAACCCGTCTTATAATGTAGAGATACTTACACCAGAGCTTTTAACTACTGGGGCGGAGCTCCGCATTTCAAGGGTGGGACTAAGCGGCCGCTAACCAAGTGTTGGGATGGATGTTATGACCAGTGCGGTTTTCCCGCTCCCTTGACCTTGATGTCTCCCTCTTCACTATCCCTGCTCTCTACATTCTTAATATAGGGCATATTAAAGAGGGTTGCAACCGATAGTGGACACTGTTTTAACTGGCACACTAACACTAAATTAATCAGGTGTATGTGGTAACATAAACGGATCTGTTTTATTAGTCCATTTAATTTTACCCTCTGAGTTTGCGATATCAAAACAGATTTCGCAAAGACAGTCGGCTTCTGGAAATGCATCTCTCCAGTCATAATCCTCTTCACAGAATTCCCCGTCCCAATAGTAATAAAGATCGGGTTGATAATCGGGTAATGCTCTTATGGCGGGTTCCCCGTCTGTGTGTTCATCATCAAAGTTCCCGCAGTTGTCGCAACATGCCATAATTAAAAATCGTTTAAAAGGGACTTTCTACGAACTGACTTTTTATAATAGTCAGTTTTTTTAGGGTCAGCACCCAAAAAATACTCCATTAAATCCACTTTGGAATCTAATAAAGCATTGTAAATTTCTTTTGATTGTTTGTTGTTGTATTCAATCATTTTAAATGGGGGTTAAAAAAAGGAATTGTAGAGAATAATTCTTGGGTTGATCTTAGTTATCCCTTGATAACTCCCGTGGCGGATCTCCGCTTTCAGCAGTGGGACTAAGTTGCAACTGACCGACGGACTCGGTGTCTCCCTCTTTTCTGCCCTTCTCTACTCTTTTATTATAGGGTGTTTTGTACCCAATGCGAGGAAGTGTGTGACACATAATTAACTGGCATACACTCCCTTTACATTATTTGATAAGTATGTTTCTTTGGCTGCACATACATTATCAATGAGATTATCGAAAGTCTGGATGTCCCAGCCTCTGCCGATGATCTTATTATCATCGTTAGCATCCATAAGGACTTCACAAAGATAATCAAATTGTGAAGTGCTTAGTTCGATGTTCCAGCCTTTAACTTGGTTCATTTTTTGTTAACCTCTCTGTAGTCAAGTTGAGCTGCGATCGCCATCCCTGCGGTATAAAGGGCATAGCATCCACCAATTAAAATAAAAAGTTCAATTCCTGTCATTTGAATAATACGGGGGTAAACGGTTTAGTTCTTAGAATAAAAACCTGCTTTTCAGCAATGGAAAAATATTTCCAAGCGTGGTCAACCCACTTTTTATTTGGCCCCCATCTCTTATCGCCAAAACTGATAAGAGTCGGGTTCCCGTGTGTGTCTTTGAATCTCATTGGGCGATCTCCCAAAAACGATTGTTTGCAATTTCAATTTGCTTATCTTCATCTAGATATGGGAATGCTTCCTGTACCTCTTCAAAGATTGTTTCGAGTAGTTCAATGTTTGCTTGATTGCTCATAATTTAATGGGGGTTTCAATAATTTAAATATAAACCCCCCGCTGCAAAAATGCAACAGGGGGTGTGACAGTTATTCAACTGGTTTCGATAACGCATCAAAGTGCGGGTAGAAAAGATCATCTAAAATCTTTTCTGATAGCACCTCTTGAGCGTCTGTCATTTTGTATCTGTGAGACTTAAAAGCATCATAGATTAATTCATATTCAACACGAGTCATAAAATTAGGGGGTTTATGTTCATTCCTATCTTATGTCATCTCATCCCAAAATCAACAGCCAATGTGCCAGTTAAATTAGTGGCACATCAAAATCCCATTCGAGTATTTGATATCTTATAATGAAAGAAATCGGAAGCAAAGGGTGCGGGGTAGCACTACTGAACAAACTTCGCCACTCACCCTGCCTTGGTATAATATTTGTAATCTTCTGTAACAATTCCTGTCAAGTCTTGCTGTGACAATTTGCCCACTGACACACACCATCGTTATCTCATGTGCCAATAAAAAAACTGCCACAAGGTCGGTTGCAATCCAATCTTAAATGTGGCAGGCTGGTTTGTAGTAAATGATACACACATAATGTATGACTTATTATCATGTCTCGTATCTAGATGCGTATATGTGCTACGAGCCCCTGCATGATCTCGTGCGTATTTGCACATATGACCATGCACACATTCTCGACTAGATCATGCAACCCCCATTGCACAACTCGTCGAGATTAAGCATAATGCCTATATGCCAGCTCTGCATAGTCGAGATGCGTATGACTATACTGCTCGTCTAGATCGTATGACCAATCATCGTCTAGATCATCTGCATATGACATATCATAGTCGAGATAAAACTCCATAGTTCTCGTCTAGATTTGCTTGTCCTTATTATAGTCGAGATTCATAAGAATGTCAAGTATAAAGACAGTTATTATTTATACATTTTATGAGTCTTGTGTGGGTTCTGTGACAAAAAAATTCGCCTGTGGGTTGACAAATCGCCTTCCTTATGGTACGCTCGCTAAACTCACATCAGATGGCTACATTTCTACCATATTTTAACACACTCAATGAGCATAGATTCCACCTAGAATACCTACAGATTCCATCCAGACACACAAACGATATAAAACACTCATTTATATTTAAAAAACCTTTTTTTAATGTTTTTCATGCTTATAATGGTATAACAGGATACATTTCGCCCTTTCACTACCGTTTGATGTCACTCTCCAACTCCACCACCTTTTTGCCTTCATTTTTACCTCAATCTACTCTGATTCTTTCAATGTCTTTTTCGGTCAATTCCTCTGTATTTCCTCTCCAAATCTCCACAATATGGGCGGGTTTGTCGGTCATATTACAACCCATGTGCCACTCTCCCTTTTCAATGAGAACACTTGCGTTATTATTCAGTTCATATATCATTTTTTCCTCTCCGATTCCCATGTGTATTTCTGCTGAACCACTTACCAAATTCCATAGTTCTGATCGGTGTTCATGTCTCTGCATTGACAGACATGAGAATGGTTCAATCACTAATTCTTTAACTTTGAATCCCTCTCCCAAATACAAATCCTTATAGTATCCCCACTTGCGTAGTGTCTTTGGACTTCTCCATTTATCAAGTAACCAACTACTGCTCTCTGTCTTATCTCCTCCTACATTGAATACAAACTTCACTCTCTCATCATTCTTATACATTTCATACTCTGGTATGTTTGATAATAACCGATCTCCTCCGTTTGCAAAGATTACCTTATCATGTGTATATAACACTTGCTTGATTGCATGACATGATGAATTGTCTGAGTCATTGAATATGATAACCTCATCTACCATACCAAGTTCAACTATGATACTTGCTCTGTTCTCAAGATTCATAAATGGTTGTCCTTTTTTGCGTGACAACCAATCATCAGAATTTAATCCAACGATGAGTTTATCTCCCAGTTTCTTTGCATTATTAAAGTAATTGATATGACCACTATGTAAAGGGTCAAATCCTCCTGTCACTAATACTGCATTACTCATACCGACTTTTCCTTTTCTTTACAAATTTCAACTCTGACCATTGCGACTCATAACAACAAAGAAGTATATGTACATACCTGTGCGGATTATTTTCTTTATAATCGGGTTTCTCTTTCACACCCACTTCGATTGTGATATACCTCTGGGGTGTGACCCATCCTCTTTTGGGTGCTGTTGGTTCTGCCTTGAAATATACCCACCCTTGATGTACCTGACCCAACTCTGTAGTCCATTGAACATAATCGTTGATCTCTGGTTCATACATTACTTCACTCGAACAATTTTAATGTTCTCAGGGGATAATCCTTCAGATAATAGGTTCTCATATTTTTGGCTCGCCACTACCCTCGAAAGGCGAGTATATGAATTATCTGGGGGAAAAAATCCATTTGTAGATAATTCTAAAACATCATATAATCTATCGGTTTCTGGTATCTCTCCAGCTGGTGAGTTATCAGTAATCTTGACTTTTGCTCCTTCTAAGGTTTCGACCTGTCTCTGTAATTCTCCTTCTACGGCTGCAAGATGTGAATATAAATGTGAATACCATTTATTATCCTTAATGTGGCCTTCCAGTTCCTTTAAATGGTATTGTGCCTGTTTGAGTGCTGAGAGTTCTGACATGAAAATACGAATTGATACTACTAATTATACAAGATATTTGTTAGTCTGTCCACTCTGCGACAGGTTGTTGCTTTTGCTTTTTCTCCATGTTATCATAGAACCGATCAACACTTCCCTCCAACTCCTGATATACTGAGTCGATGGCCTTTTGATCTTCTTCACAATAATATCCACTCTGTTCCCACCTGTCCATCGTATGATCTAAGGAATTAAGAATGACACTTATCTGCCCTTCTGTGAGATTGACATTGTGTAGAATGTCCTTAAAGTTGTGTTCCATTACTGAAGTCCTCCCATGTTTGTAAATGATCTAAGTAAGTCCTGTTCCTGTGCATTGTAGAGTTTTGTTTCTAACTCATCTACAATTCTCTCTTCCTCCTTATCGTTACACTCATACCATAGTATGGCATACTTAAGAATTTCAAGTTGTTCTTTGTTCACTTCAATTTTCATTTTACCTCCATGAGTTTGTCAACTCTGCTCTGTAGTTCATTGATGTATTCAACATCCTGTGCATCCAAGTTTGCATTATCCTTATAATAACTACAAAGATAATGAACTGTAGATAGATCATAGTCCGTTAGGAATAATGCTGTTTTCATGAGTTGTCCTCCAATTTCTCAATGAGTTTACAAATGACATCAATTACGACATCATTAAATTGTTCTGGGTCATATCCCAGTTGACACATATTGAATCCAAAGTCGCATAAATCCTCAATGTTTTGAAGTGATTGATCTCCACCTCTCATAATGTACTTGTCAAATGCTTTGATTTTGACTTGATCGGATAATCTCATTAGTCGGCCTCCAGATTAAATGTGATTTGAAATTCAGTTGTGTAGTCCTGATAATCAGTAACTACAAGTGGGCATTTGTTTAACCACTCTTGAAAGTCCTCATAGCGTTGCTTTGTGACTCTCTCATACTCTAACTCAAGATCAATCTCTTCGTTAGCTCTTTGTTCCCTTGCATCTGAAGTGTTCATTGTGAGACCTCCATGAGTTTGTCAACTCTGTTCTGTAATTCTTTGATGTATGCTTTGTCTTGAAAGTCCAAGTCTGCATTATCCATGTAGTAACTACAAAGGTAGTAAACTGTGGATAGATCATACTCTGATAAGAATAATGCTGTTTTCATTATGCCACCTCCAAGTCAGATAGGAAGCACTCAACTGTCATGATCTCATAATCATGAATGTGAGTCTTAACAACTGCATAGTTGTTTGATCTCTCAAGTATTACAACTGAACCTGTAAGGTCATCATGTATTTTAGACTTGACTTGAGTACCTAATTTAATCATTTGGGGGTTCCTCTGTTTGTTATATACTAATTATAGTTGGCCATGTGCCAAATACAATAGTTTGTGTGCAACTAATAAAATTGTCACATTTGCCCTTGATTTTGCCTTTTGGGGGCCTTACTATCATACCTGAGTCAAATTTCAAGGCAGCCACAGGCGATTCTGAGTGGACTTATTTGGTATCATTTGATACATTAAAGAGATTTTCCCTCTCTTCTCTGTAATCATCTAATTGAGTGATAATTACAGATATTTTTTGGTTCATATCCCTTAATTCACTATTATTAATGAATAGTGAGCTGTTCAGTAACTTCATCATAACAAGTGAAGTTGGAATTGCTACGACAACCCCTGTGAAAAAAGCTGAGATCATTTTGATTCCTCTAATATTGTATGAACATCAATTAAATCTTCAAAATCTTCAAATAGTTGACTATCCTGATAATCGATTGAATCATCAATAATAGTTGATAATTTAATATTAAGAAAGGCCAGTAAGCTTGATCGACATCGTCTTCAAAGATGAGTCTTTGCTAGCTGTTAATAAACCCTGTGGTCTTTTGAGCGTTCCGGGCAGAAGTCTAAATAGGAAGGATTGTTTAATTAATCGATTGCATGGTAAATTTCCTGAGGCTTTGTTGCTTCATCGATTAGATATGGATACGTCCGGAGTTATAATATTTGCACGAACTTTGACTGCTCAGAAGAGTCTCGCAAAAGCATTTGAAAAGCGGGAAGTTAATAAAAAATATGTCGCATGGGTTGATGGTATTATTGAAGATGAAGCCGGAGAAATTGATTTGCCCATTCGAAAAGATATGCAACATTCATCGCCTCCAAAACATATTGTTGATTTTGAATATGGAAAACCCTCAATAACTAGATGGAAAGTTAGCGATAGAAATGAATTGTCAACGAGACTGGATTTATATCCAGTAACAGGAAGGTCTCATCAATTAAGAGTGCATCTTAAGGAAATTGGGCATCCTATTATTGGCGATCCAATCTATGGGATGAAGAAAGAACGAATGTTATTACATGCAGAAAAAATATCATTTAATCATCCAGAAGATCATCAATGGATAGAGCTTGAATGTCCTGCGCCATTTTGAAAAAATAATTTCATGAATGATGTGTGCGTAAAAGGTAGGCTAGATGGGCTTGAAATCGCATTCGCCTTTGCTGACACAACAGAGGTTGTTAATAAGTTAGTCTTAATTCATGATTGTGATCCGGTTGCTGCGCATTTGTTTGGTCGATGTATAACAGCATCAGTGTTAAGAGCGTCCCTTTTGCCAGATGGACAAAGGCTCAATATTAACTGGCAATATCCAGGAGAATTAAAAGCAATAGTTATTGATGCGGGCCATGACGCCTCGCTAAGAGGTATAATTTCACCTTCTTATTTACATAATATAGCACAATCTCAGGATGAGATATTTGGTGATATTGGGGAGATCAAAACGGTAGTAATGGATAAAGGAAAGGTTTTAAGATCTAGCGTAACACCGGTTTCTTTGCATGATCCAGTGAATGATTTTGCCTATCATTTTTCAATCTCTGACCAAATTGAAACAAGTATAAAGGCGCTAATAGGATTTACGCCAGATGAAAAAAATCCTGTTGCTTTATCAAATGGAATAATGATTCAGGCGCTTCCAAATTGTGACTTAAACATATTTGAAAATATTAGGAAAAAAATGGAAAA
>ENA-OSEY01002245-OSEY01002245.1-marine-metagenome-genome-assembly--contig:-NODE-2245-length-12628-cov-2.311768_pt1 | contig 12628 bp, 11 predicted proteins | sample MGYA00248465_ERZ534230 | MGnify/ENA primary metagenome ERZ534230 (study PRJEB26409, sample SAMN06344110) | marine metagenome | isolation source: Sea water from surface | place: Atlantic Ocean:Southern... | reverse complement strand
AGGAGCAGCCGCCGCTCGGGCGATCCTGGTTCCGCGCTGCGGGCCCGCTACCCGACGACCGCGCAACGCATCAGGCAGCGCTGGTGATGATCTCCGACTACTCGCTACTGAGCACGGTGTTCTACCCGCACCCTTACAGCAACCCGATCAAGCACTTCATGGCGGCCAGCCTTGATCACGCGATATGGTTTCATCATCCGGGCAAAATGGACGACTGGGTGCTGTATGACTGCGACACCCCCAGAGCGGGTGGCGGCAGAGGGTTCAGTCGCGGGTTTTTGTGGTCGCAGGATGGCACCCTGCTGGCGTCCACCGCTCAGGAGTCGTTAATGCGCATTAAGCGACGTTAATTCACCACGCTCTGGAGCATCTCGCCCCGCTCGACCCACTGCCAGCTGCCCTCGTCAACGCGAAGGTGATGCACCGATCCGTTGGCCGGCAAACATTGGAGGACCTTATCCTCGCCGCTCATGTACGCCGCCACGGTATTGATCACCAGAAAATGCGAGAAGATCACAGTCGGTGTTTGAAACGCCTGAATCGTCGCAACGATATCGTGCTGCCAGTCATGAACCAATTCGGGTAGTTCACTCCACCGGCCTTTCAGCACCCGCTGGATCCAGTCTTTGCGCACGGTGAGCGCCGCCGGCGAGGGCAACTCTATGAAGCGGCGATCAATATCGAGGGGGCTCTCGCGCAAGGCCGCAAAGGGCTCGCCGGTCTGTATGGCGCGCAGTTTTGGGCTGGTCAGTAGCTGTGCATCATCTGGCACGCATCGCGACAGGCACTCAGCAGAGCGTGCGGCCTGCTCGCGGCCAAGATCAGATAACGGTGGATCTGTATCCTGATCAAACGCCGCAGCCGCTTCACCGTGACGCACCAACCAGATATCGGTCACGCCGCGCCTCAGCGGTAGGTGACCAGCGCTTCTCCTAACTGCTGACTCAGCAGCTGAAGGTGCGCGGTGTCATTGAAGTTCGACAGAGAAACTCTGCCGCGTGAAAAAATCAGTCGCGTGATCGAGCAGTTGAAGACCGGCTCATAGAATCCGTAAATCTGGTCGTGGGGCACGCCGAGCACCCAACTCACCGCCGTGGCAATCGTGCCGCCCGAGGTAAAGATGGCGGTGTCGCTGCCGCTCTCGGCCTGCTCCATCGCCTCTTCCAAGGCGCCGCGAACACCCGCAAGATAGTCCGGCCATGACGCCGTACCGTCGAGGGTTGGGCAGTCGGGGGACACCCAGGCATTGAATACCGCCTGAATCACTTTCTGGTACTGCTTACTGTCGCTGCGGCCCGCTTTCACGCGCTCGGCAAAGTCCGCATCCTGCTCACACAGTATCGGCAGCAAGGCTGCTATCTGGCCCTCGTTGTCGACCTCATTCAAACGCGGATCGATCCTGAGATCTGCGGGCTCCGGTTGGCTGGCCAACACGCGCTGCCCGGTTTCCTGCTGCCGCGATAAATCGCCGCTGACCGCCTGACCGAAATGAAGCTCGACGTCAGCAAAAAAGTGACCCGATACGTCGGCCTGACGCTGCCCCAGCGCTGAGAGCTGATCATAATTGGCGCTGCCAAAAGACGCCTGACCATGCCGAATGAGATAAAGAGAGGCCATGATTACGCCACCTGCTGTCTTTGCGAGAACCGCACTCGCCGTGGATAGGGGTAAAAATCTTCAACGACGCCGTCGCGGAGCTGCTCCTGCTGTCCGATCCAGTAGTCCGCGTCGTAAAGGTCTGCATGCTGGGCATCAAATGCGGCGCGGGCCCGCGCATTCCCTGAGAAGAACAGTCGGAATTCCTCGGGGAAAATATCCTTGGGTCCCACCGAATACCAGGGTTTGTCTGACATCTCGTCCATCTCATCCCGCGGCGGCGGTATGCGCCGGAAGTTGCAGTCGAGCAGCGGCTCAATTTCGTCGTAGTCGTAAAACACCACCCTGCCATGGCGGGTCACGCCAAAGTTCTTGAGCAGCATATCGCCGGGGAAAATATTCGCCGCCGCCAGCTGCTTGATCGCATTGCCATAGTCGTTCATGACCTCATTTACTTCATCGTCCGAGGCTTCCTGCAAGTAGAGGTTGAGCGGGTTCATGCGTCGCTCGACGTAGCAGTGCTTGATGATCAGTGCGCGACCATTGATACGCAGCTGCGAGGGGCAGGTTGCATAGAGCTCCTCCATCAGCTCATCGGAAAAGCGGCTGGCGTCAAAGACGAGGTTGTTGAACTCCTGGGTGTCGGCCATCCGGCCAGCGCGATCCCATCGTTTCACCAGATGGTATTTGTCCTTCACGATCTGGTGCGTGACCTCTTTTGGGGGCGTGAAGCGATCCTTGATGATCTTGAACACATACTCATAGGAGGGCAGCGTGAATACCGCCATCACCATACCTTTGATGCCCGGCGCCACAATGAACTGGTCCTCCGTCGAGCGGATGTGGCGGGTCGACGTCCGATAGAAGTAGGTTTTTCCGTGGCGGAAGTGGCCGATCGAACTGTAGATCTCTGAAATCTCTTTCTTGGGCATCAACTGCTGCAGAAACAGCACGTACTGGGACGGAATCGACGCGTCGACCATGAAATAGCTGCGGGTAAAGGAGAACAACAGGCTGACTTGGTCCGGACCAAAGAGAAACGCGTCCACATAAACAGCGGGTGCCTCGTCTGAGTCATTGTGCAACAGGGGCAACACAAAGGGCATTTGCTCCCCCGCCGCGTAGAGACGCCCGACGATGTAGCTCGCCTTGTTCCGGAAGAAGTGATGTTCCAGCACCTGCAACTCGATATCGGGGTGGGTGACGTCATACCGGGGCGCGAGATGGCGATCTATCGCCGAAGTAATGCTGTCGACGTCACGAGTAAGGTCCTCGTAGGGGATGTTAAAGGCATAGTCTTTGAGGAGCTGTGTGAATGCCTGACCAAGGTCGTCCCCGATCGGGTAATGATTGACCACCCGGCCCATGTCGACCGGCGGCACGTCGCCCTGGGGCGAGAACACGAAGGCATACTCGTTGCGAATCGAACGGTGGCCAAAGTGGGAATTGAAAATGGAGTTGTAGAAGGTCTCGGCGATCTCGAAATTGGTCATCCCCTGCACCAACTCGGCATAGAGACTGCGGGTGCCCGCCCAAAAGTTCAGGTCTTCAATCTGATCCCCGGCGATATGGCGCGCCACATCGAGGGTCTCCATGACCGTCTCTTTGTAGATATCGATACGCCGGCTTGAGATGTCTTGCATGCTCGACCACTCCGCCCGCTCAAAACGGGTGCGCGCGGCCAGCGTGATATTTTCGAACTCCGCGAAATAGGCATAAAAACCGTTCAGGATGACCCGGGCGAAGCGTTGCTGTTTGTCCACTGGAGACCCTTGGAAACTGGTCAGGGCAGTGTAGGTGGGGGCATGCTCCGGCGCAATTTCCGCATGCCGCCAATCCAGCGGTCATAGTTTTGCGCTTTGTTCAGATGGTACTGCGCTACCTGCTCGTGGGGCAGAATCAAAAATGACTCTTCCTTGAGTCCCTGGACCACGGCCTCGGCCACCTGGGCAGGACTCAGAATGCCATCGAGTCCGGCGGCGCCACCGTCTGTACCACCGAGCATGGCGGTATCCACCCCCTGCGGACACAGACAGCTCACCTTGATGCCGTCGTCCCCGTGGGTAATGGCCAAGGATTCCGCAAAACCAATCGCCGCATGCTTCGTGGTGGCATAGGCAGCGGTGTATGGCTGGCTTAAAAGCCCTGCAGCGGACACTGTATGCAGAAAATACCCTTCACCCCGCTCGATCATTGAGGGCAGGCATGCACGGGCCGCGTAAATGTGGGCCATGACATGGATCTCCCAATTTCGCTGCCACACCTCGTTGGCACTCGATGAGGCCCTGTAGTCGCCCCCGTCGAGATCCAGCACGCCAGCATTGGAACAAAAGAGATCGACCTGTCCGAACTCGGATTCGGTCTCGGCCACCATCGCCGCGATGGCCGACTCGTCACGCACATCGAGCTGAACGCTTTTCGCATCGAGTTCCCCCGGCAGGGCGCTCGCCGCTTCACCGTTTAAGTCCGCGATCACCAAGCCTCGAACCTGCTCCTCACGAAACCGACGACACAGGCCCATGCCGATACCACTGGCACCGCCTGTGACGACGACAACCTTGTCGCGCAGCTCCACGATCAGGCCGCGTAGGCAGTCTCGATGTAGCGGTTGCGGTGATAGTTGGCATCACCGAAGGTCGTATTGATCATCATCAGTCGCTTGGCGTAGTGACCAATATCCAGCTCATCAGTCATGCCCATACCGCCATGCATCTGAATCGCCTCGCCAAATACGTGCTTGCCGTTGCGATCGATCAGCACCTTGAGCGCATGAACGGTCTCGGCAGCCATAGCCGGATCTTGCTTGTACTCACAGAGCGCCTTGAACAACAGCGACTTGCTCTGCTCATAGGCCATCATGGTGTCCACCATGCGGTGCTGCAGTGCCTGATAGGAACCAATCGCCACACCGAATTGCTCGCGGGTCTTGGTGTACTCGAGCGTCTTGGCATTAAGCACACCCATGATGCCCACGGCCTCTGCCGCGAGTGCAATGATCGCCTCGTCGGTCAGCGCATCGACCACTGCAAGGGCACCGCCCTCTTCACCCAGCAGCGCATCGGCGCTAACCGACACGTCCTTGAACGTGATGTTCGCCACGCGCTGGCCGTCCATCATTGCGTAGCTCATCTTATCGACGCCGGCAGCTGCCGCGTCGACGATAAACAGCGCTAGGCCGTCGTTGTCTGACTGATCTCCAGCGGTGCGAGCCATTACAACCAGGTGGTCGGCCTGCTCGCCATTGAATACCACCACCTTTTCACCGTTGAGGACATAACCGTCCCCAGACTTGGTGGCAGTGGTCTGACAATCATGCAGCGCAAAGCGGCTTTGGCGCTCGACATAAGCAAAAGTGCCTAATACCTCACCACCGATGATGCGGGGTAGCCATTCAGCCTGTTGCGCCTCACTGCCGGCGCGCTTGATCAGCCCGCCAAACAGCACCACCGTGGGGAAATAAGGCTCTACCACCAAGCCTTTACCCAGCTCTTCCATCACCACTGACAGATCGACAATGTTGCCGCCGAATCCGCCGTGCTCCTCGGCGAAGGGGATCGACAGCCAGCCTAATTCGGCGAACAGCTGCCAGTTATCCCGACTCATACCCTGATCAGAGGCGACAATGGCCTTGCGGGTATCCCAGTCGTAATCGTCCTGAACAAAGCGCGCGATGGAGTCGCGGACCATTTGTTGCTCTTCGGAAAAATCAAAATTCATGGTTTGGAATCCCCCTACTCAAGACCGAGTACGTACTTGGCGATGATGTTTTTCTGCACCTCGTTGGAGCCGCCGTAAATGGTGGCCGCGCGTCCGTACATGTAATTGCGGCGCGCCTCCGTGGCAAACTCGTGACCCAGCGCTTCGGGATCCAGATCAACAGGCAACACGCCTTGGTAGTAGGCCGCGATCTCCATCAGCAGCTCCTGAGTGGCCTGCTGGAGCTCAGTGCCCTTGATCTTGAGGAGCGATGACTCCGGCCCCGGGAAACCGCCCGCGGCTTGAGTGGCCAAGGTGCGCAGCTCGGTAAACTCGAGCGCCATCAGCTCCACCTCGATGTCCGCGAGCCGCTGCTGGAAACCGGGGTCATCCATCAATCGTTGACCGCCGTTTTCTTCTTTGGCGGCGACCTCTTTGATCACACGGACCGCACGCTTCACGTCTGCGACGCCAGCAATACCCGTGCGCTCATGGGCAAGCAGTGCCTTGGCAACCGTCCAGCCCTTGCCAATCTCACCCACCACATTCTTAGCGGGTACGCGGACATTGTTGAACTCCACCTCGTTGAGGCTGTGATGGTTGTCGATCGAGATGATCGGGTTGACCTTGATCCCCTCGCTCTTCATATCGATCAGGATGAAGGTGATGCCTTCCTGCTTCTTGCCCGAGTTATCGGTGCGCACCAGGCAGAAGATCCAGTCCGCGTACTGGGCATAGGTCGTCCAGATTTTGGCGCCGTTAATAATGAAGTCATCACCATCTCGCTCGGCCTTGGTCTTGAGGCTCGCAAGATCCGAGCCCGAGCCCGGTTCCGAGTAGCCCTGACACCACCAGTCTTCACTCTTCAGGATGCGGGGCAGGAAGTACTCTTTTTGCTCATCGGTGCCGTAGGCCATGATGACGTTGGCCACCATCACGAGACCAAAGGGCACGACATTGGGGATGCCCGCCAGAGAACGCTCGGTTTCGTAGATGTACTTTTGCGTGGCGGTCCAGCCCGTGCCGCCGTACTCGGCCGGCCAGTTGGGCGCGACCCAGCCCTTCTCGTAGAGCTTGCGCTGCCAGTCCTCGATAGCGGTTTTGTAATCGGGAGAGCGCAGACGCGCTTGGAGTTCAGGTGTGTAGGCTTCGTCGAAGAACCCGCGAACTTCGTCGCGAAAAACCAGATCTTCGGGTGAATATGCAGTGTCCATGGATTACCTCGCGGCAGACGGCGCCCAATCAGCGAGGGCCGACCGAGCTGTTTTTGAATCTAGAGTATGTTTTCTGAATGAGAGGAATGTAGGCAACTTGAGGGGGTATTGCAACCCTGCCGATAGGCCCGAATCGCCACTATTCAAATCGTCAATGTCAATGAATCGATGGCTCGGCCCATCAGTGGCTAAGCAACGCAATGAATTAATACATCACCGAGAACAGTTTGCGCTGATACTCCGCCGCCAACGGGTCGCCCTTGCCGATGGTCGCCAGCGTGTCCAGAAAGACCTTGCGGGCCTCTCCGTCGTTGAAGTCCTTGTCAGCGCGCAGCACGATCAGCAGATGCTCCAGCGCATCGCGGTATTGGGCCGCCTGGCTGAGCTGAATAGCCAGCTGTATGCGGGTCGCGTGGTCGTCGGGGTTGGCCGCCATGACCGCCTCCAAGGCCTCCACTTCGGGAGATCGCGCCGCCTCGCGACCCAGCTGAATCTGGGCCAGCAACTGCTCGCAGCGTGCGTCCTGATCCGCCAAGCGAATGTCCTGCAATACTGCTTCGGCATCATCCAGCCGGTTGGCGGTCACTAGCGCCCCTGCATAGGCGAGGGTCAGGTCCAGTTTCTTGCCGGATTCCTCCCAGGCACTCCGGTAAAGCGCCAACGCAGCGGGGATATCGCCCACAGCCAGCAATTTTTCCGCCTCTATCAGCGCATCGGCCTGTGGCGAGGGCAGGTGCTTGTCGAGCATCTCGCGCACGGCGGACTCGGGCTGGGCGCCGGAGAAGCCATCAATGGGCTGCCCCTCTTTGATGACCATTACCGTTGGCAAAGAACGCACGCCCAATTGCTGCGCCAACATTTGCTGCTCATCCGCGTTGACCTTGGCCAGCAGAAAAGCGCCCTGATATTCATCGGCCAGCTTCTCGAGTATCGGCATCAGCTGTTTACAGGGGCCGCACCAGTCAGCCCAGAAGTCGACGACTACCGGGCGCGTCATGGATTCGTCGATCAGTAATTGCTGGGCATTGCTCTCGTCGATCTCGACAATGTGCGCAGACGCATTCATGTGGTGGATTCCTGGTCAGCCAGCACGTTCTGCATGTCGTAACGGCCCGCCGGCTGACTGACCAGCCAACAGGCAGCCTGCACGGCACCGTGTGCAAAAGCCATTCTCGAGCTCGCGCGATGGGTGATCTCCAGCCGCTCGCCTTCACTCGCAAAAATGATGGTGTGGTCACCGACGATGTCACCGGCGCGGATCGTGCTGAACCCAATCTTTTCGGAATCCCGAGCACCGGTTCTGCCCTCGCGACCATAAAGCGCGACCTGGGAAAGATCCCGCCCCAATGCCTTGGCCACGACCTCTCCGAGACTGAGCGCCGTACCCGACGGTGCGTCAATCTTGTGGCGGTGATGCGCTTCAACAATCTCGATATCGACGGTATCGCCCAACGCCTTGGCCGCCGCCTCGGCCAGTTTGAACGTGAGATTCACGCCCGGTGCAAAGTTTGACGCCTGACAGAAAGGCATCCCGGCAGTTGCGGTGGCGAGTGCCTGCGCTTGCTCATCGGAGAAGCCGGTCGTACCGACCACCATCGGCAGCCAGCACTCTGCACAGATCGCTGCTTGCGCCAGCGTGGATTTAGGCACCGTAAAATCAATCAGCACATCGATCTGGTCCGCGACTGCCGCCAAATCCGCGCTGATGACGACGCCAGACGCTTCACCGCCCAGCAGTTCACCCATGTCGGCGCCCAGCAGGGTCGACTCCGGTCGCTCGATCGCCGCGGTGAGCCTGGCAGGCGTATCGCTCGCCGCGATCGCCTCCGCCAACATGCGACCCATGCGACCCGCCGCGCCTGTGATGCCAATGCGCACTGTCATCCAGTCATTCCGTCAAAGAAGTTTTTAACCCCCTCAAACCAGCTACTCTGGCGCGGGGACTGCTGCTCGCCGCCCTCTTCCAGAGCGCCGCGAAACTCCTCGAGGAGATTACGCTGTTCCTTGGTGAGATTCACCGGCGTCTCCACCACGGCGCGACACAAGAGATCCCCAACGGGTCCTCCTCGCACCGGCTTCACGCCCTTACCCCGCAGTCGAAACATCTTGCCCGTCTGGGTCTCTGAGGGGATCTTCAACTTGACGCGCCCGTCCAGCGTGGGCACCTCCAACTCGCCGCCCAGCGCGGCGTCGGCAAAACTGATAGGCACTTCGCAATAAAGATGCCGCCCATCGCGCTCAAAGAGCGGATGCTGACGCACCGCGATCTGCACAAACAGATCCCCAGGTGGGCCACCCGCAGGGCCGACCTCACCCTCGCCACTCAAGCGAATACGATCACCGGTATCAACGCCTGGCGGCACTTTCACCGACAGGGTTTTGGTTTTTTCTACCAGACCCTGGCCGCGACAATCGACGCAAGGGTCAGAAATGGTCTGACCGCGACCACGACACTTTGGACAGGTTTGCTGCACCTGAAAAAAGCCCTGCTGCGTGCGAACCTGGCCGGTGCCGCCGCAACTGCCACAGGTGACCGGGCTGCTACCCGGCTTGGCGCCGCTCCCATCGCAGGGCTCACAATGCTGCAAAGAGGGCACCCGAATCTCAGCGGTAGAGCCACGGACGGCCTCCTCCAATGAGACTTCGAGGGTGTAGCGCAGGTCCGAGCCGCGCTGAGGTCCCTGTCGGCGCCCGCCGCCACCGCCAAAAATGTCGCCGAACACATCGCCGAAAATATCCGAGAAGCTACCGCCCTGGAATCCGCCACCCCCCATGGAGGGGTCGACACCAGCATGACCGAACTGGTCATAGGCGCCGCGCTTCTCGCCATCGGACAAGATCTCGTAGGCCTCGGTCGCCTCCTTGAACTTGGCATCGGCGTCCGCATCATCCGGATTGCGGTCCGGGTGATACTTCATGGCTATACGGCGATAGGCCTTCTTAATGTCCGGCTCGGAGGCGGAGCGGTCCACCCCCAGCACGTCGTAATAGTCGCGTTTCGACATAATTTCGGCGCGGGCTCTCTCGAGCGCCTCGCTCCCTCTCTAAAAACGGACGCGGGTGACATGGTGATAGCCATGACCCGCGCCAGGTTCGCATCCCATCAGGGAGGCTTTTCAGAGCATCGCCTGTGCGCGCTCTGTTTTACTTGATCGACGTTATGCGCGCTTGTCTTCTTTGACTTCCTCAAACTCCGCGTCAACAACATCGCCCTGATCCGCCTCTTCCGGCTGCGCTTCCGCACCTTCGGCTCCGGCAGCCGCACCTTCAGCCTGCTGCGCCGCGTACATCTTCTGCGCAACGCCTCCCGTCGCTTCGGTCAGCTTGGTCGTGGCGGCCTCCATCGCAGCGGCGTCACCGCCCTGGATCGCTTCCTCTACCTCGGTGATGGCCGCTTCGATCGCAGCGCACTCGTCATCCGTAGCGTGCTCGCCCGCCTCTTCAAGGGTCTTGCGCGCGGCGTGCACCATACCATCAGCGGTATTGCGCGCGGCCACAAGTTCTTCGAACTTCTTGTCCGCCTCGGCATTGGCCTCGGCATCCTGCACCATTTGTTCGATCTCATCATCAGACAGACCGCCCGACGCAGTGATACGAATCGACTGCTCTTTGCCGGTGGCTTTGTCCTTGGCCGACACATTCAGAATGCCGTTGGCATCGAGGTCAAAGGTCACCTCAATCTGCGGCATACCGCGCGGCGCGGGCGGGATGTCGGCAAGGTCAAAACGACCCAGCGACTTATTCTGCGTCGCTTGCTTGCGCTCACCCTGTACCACATGGATGGTCACCGCGGTCTGGTTGTCCTCAGCGGTTGAGAAAACCTGCGACTTCTTGGTCGGAATTGTGGTGTTCTTCTCAATGAGCGGTGTCGCAACACCTCCCATGGTCTCGATACCCAGTGTCAGCGGGGTGACGTCGAGGAGCAGTACGTCCTTCACATCACCTGCGAGTACCGCGCCCTGAATCGAGGCGCCCATTGCTACGGCCTCGTCGGGGTTCACATCCTTGCGCGCTTCCTTGCCGAAGAAATCGGCCACCGCCTGCTGCACCATCGGCATGCGGGTCTGCCCGCCAACCAGAATCACGTCCTGCACCTCAGAAGGTGACAGGCTGGCGTCATCCAGCGCGATCTTCACAGGCTCCAGCGAGCGCTTGACCAGATCCTCCACCAGCGACTCCAACTTGGAGCGACTCAGCTTGACCACCAGGTGCTTGGGCCCTGTGGCGTCCGCCGTGATGTAAGGCAGATTCACTTCGGTCTGCTGCGAGCTCGACAGCTCGATCTTGGCTTTCTCTGCAGCTTCCTTCAGGCGCTGCAGAGCCAGCGGATCGTTGTGCAGATCGATGCTGTTCTCTTTCTTAAACTCATCCGCGAGGAACTCGATCAGTCGCAGGTCAAAATCCTCACCACCGAGGAACGTATCGCCGTTGGTGGCCAATACTTCAAACTGGTGTTCGCCGTCGACTTCTGCAATTTCGATAATCGAGATATCAAAGGTGCCGCCACCGAGGTCATACACCGCCACCGTGCGGTCGCCCTGAGCCTTGTCCATGCCGTAAGCCAGCGCTGCGGCGGTGGGCTCATTGATGATGCGCTTGACCTCGAGGCCCGCAATGCGGCCTGCGTCCTTGGTCGCCTGCCGTTGGGAGTCATTAAAGTACGCAGGAACCGTGATCACCGCCTCGGTCACCGCTTCGCCAAGGTACTCCTCGGCGGTCTTCTTCATCTTGCGCAGGACCTCTGCCGACACCTGCGGTGGCGCCATCTTGTCGTCGTTCACCTGCACCCAGGCGTCGCCGCTGTCAGCCTTGACGATCTGGTAGGGCACCATCTTGATGTCCTTTTGCACCACGTCATCTTCAAACCGACGGCCAATCAATCGCTTCACAGCGAACAGCGTGTTCGTTGGATTGGTGACCGCCTGCCGCTTGGCAGACTGACCCACCAGAATTTCATTGTCGTCGGTGTAGGCGACGATAGACGGTGTCGTACGGCCACCCTCAGCATTTTCAATGACGCGAGGCTTGCCGCCTTCCAAGACGGATACACAACTGTTGGTGGTACCCAGGTCGATGCCAATGATCTTACCCATGTCTGTTTCTCCTATCGGCCGGCGACTCCGCGCCGGCATGCTTCCTTGTTTCTTGATATGAGGGCGGCTGAACTGAATTCAAGTGCCGCCGCACTCATCACGCGTTAATTCATTCCCCGCTGGGGGCCTTGGACACCATCACCATCGCCGGGCGTAGTAGCCGGCCGTTCAGTACATAGCCTTTTTGCATAACCGCGACCACTGAGTTCGGTTCGACGTCGGGCTGCTCAACCATGCTCATCGCCTGGGCGGTCTCCGGATCAAACGGCTCACCTTGAGGGTCGACGGCTTCAACGCCGTACTTGGCCAGCACGTCCATAAATCCCTTGCGCGTCAATTCAACGCCCTCAGCCAATGCCGCACTGCCCTGTTCATCACCACTGGATTCCAGCGCGCGCTCGAGGTTGTCGACCACACTGAGCAGATCACCGCAGAAGCGCTCCAAGGCGAATTTTCGCGCCTTCTCGACTTCCTGCTCGGCGCGCCGCTGCACATTCATCGCATCAGCCTGGGCCCTGAGTGCGGCGTCCTTGGCAACCTCGAGCTCCGCCTCAAGATCGACAGGTGCGTCATCCGAATCAGCAGCGTCAGCATCGTTATCTGGGTCGGCTGCGGCGGGGTCTTCTGCCAGCGTCTCATCAGCCTGCTCGACGTCGACAGCGTCTCCCTCAGCCGTGGTCTGCTCCTCAGGTTTCTCTTCCGCCATGGGTGATCTCCAGTCTCTCTATTTTTCGGCTTGGTCTGTTATGGGCTTGCTACCTGGGACGCTTGCAACACGAGTCAAGGAGGCTGCAAAACCCCGCCATCAGGAGGGATGTGGGGTGCCAAAGCCGGTTTTCAAGGGGTCAAAGGAGGTTTTGTAGCGATCTTTACGAAGCCAGCCTGCCACTGGCGCGCTGGCAATCGCCAACACCTGACCCTACGAATCCGCGTGATCAACACGAAATCGCACCGATACGCCGGGTTTGAAAGCTTGATTCTGGTCTACGCCACGTGCCCGATGCTGGTTTTGGCGGCTTCCCGCAATCA
>ENA-OSEY01002244-OSEY01002244.1-marine-metagenome-genome-assembly--contig:-NODE-2244-length-12630-cov-5.239863_pt1 | contig 12630 bp, 10 predicted proteins | sample MGYA00248465_ERZ534230 | MGnify/ENA primary metagenome ERZ534230 (study PRJEB26409, sample SAMN06344110) | marine metagenome | isolation source: Sea water from surface | place: Atlantic Ocean:Southern... | reverse complement strand
GGTACTGCAACATTCGTTGGTGATGAACACGCGGCATTGGCTGTGTTAATCAACAGAGTTGCTAACCAAATCGCAACAAGAACAAGAAGAGGCGCTGGAAACTACGCAGTAGTATCTCCAACTGCTTTAACTATTCTTCAATCAGCTACAACTTCAGCGTTCGCAAGATCAACTGAAGGTACGTTCGAAGCTCCAACAAATACAAAATTCGTTGGTACTTTAAATGGTGCTATGAGAGTATACGTAGACGCATACGCGGCTGACGGTACATCAGTGCTTGTAGGTTACAAAGGTGCAAGTGAGGCAGACGCTCCAGCGTTCTATTGTCCTTACATTCCTTTAATGTCTTCAGGTGTTGTATTAGATCCATCTACTTTCGAACCGGTAGTAGGCTTCTTAACAAGATACGGTTATGTAGAGTTAACAAACACTGCATCATCACTTGGTAACGCGGCTGACTACGTTGGATTAGTAGCGATCACATCAGGAAACTTAAAATTCAAGTAAGCCAAGGCTTATTTTATTTTCAAAGAAAGGCGGCTTTATGTCGCCTTTTTTTGTGACGGTAGAATCTCACATTTAAATAAAAACTATGTTTGACTACGATGTCCAAATTTTTCAAGATAATAGTCTAAAAGATATTAATTTTTCTAGATATCTAGCGAACAAAAAGGTAATAATTTGTCCAGCAATCAAGATAGACCAAAAACCTACATTACAATATCTCGAATATCTTGACAGTTTACTCGATACACATACAGTTGATGAGGTTATACTTTTAGGGTCATCGCAAAATAAGTTTTTTCATCACACTGTAGAATCTTATTTGCCCAGATTAACCACGGTCACAGACAAAACACAGGACCATCTACGCCATCTCACTGTTGCAAAAAATAAAAATCAGCCATTAAGAATGCTTCGAGACAAATGGATATATCAACAAGCCATTGATAATTTAAAAGAAGTTGGCTTTTGGGAACAACCTTTATCAGACCACTGGAAGCATTTATTAAAAAATAAGCAGGCCACTAAAAGGCTGATGCAGGCCGGCAGTGCTCAAAGAAAGATTATGCAAAAATTTTATCTGGCTAGAAACAAGGTAGATCCATGGAAAATGGAGGATTTGACCGCTTTGGCTGGTAGTCAAGCGGCAAAACAGGGAGGAGTTGTCAATACAGAAGGGTTAATGCTAGGGGCAAGTATGTTTGGCATGGGCGCCAACTTCTTTTATTTTAAACTATACCATAATAAAGAGTTAGAAACACTGCTAGGAGCGATAAATAATCGTAGTGGTAAAACACTAAAACAGCGAGGATACACAAAAAATGGCAAAACACAAAATTAAATGGTTATTGTTCCATGAACCAGTAGAATTGTTCATAAGAACAGCGGAAGATTTTCAAAAACACCTAGATGAATTGACAAATAACAAGTATGAAATTGAAATACTAACCTTGTCAGACTACGAAGACAAGTATCTTGACGGTGTAATATGTGATCCTTTTACAGAATTGAAAGAAGGCAGAGTGCAAGTAAGCCAAATATACTCAGACATTATTGGTAGTTTCGATGCCACTGACTTCTACGCTTTGTCAATGCCATATCTTTTCAAAAGTCACGAACACGCGGCAAGGGTTTTCGAAGGCGAGGTAGGCAAAAAATTATTTGCACATCTACATGAGAAAGCAAATGTACATGGATTAGCATACACATATTCAGGTGGATACAGATGTACTGCATCAACTTCACCTATTAGGAATGTTGAAGACTTTGCAGGTAAAACATTTCATAGAGAAACAAATCCTATTCTTGCAAACATGATCGACTTGGTAAATGCTAAGAAAGTATCAAACCTACACGCTCCAGAAGTTGAAAGCGAATTAAGACAGACTACATATCCTAGATATGTTGCTGACTGCACAGAAGCACAGAAATACGTAGCAGACACGAAGCATTCTATGTATTTGACGGCTATATTAATGAATGATGACTTCATGAATTCTTTAAGTGCTGAAGATAAAGGCCATTTTTACTCTGCGGCATTGAAAGCTTCAAGAAACGAAAGAGCACAATCAGTTGCAGATGCAGAAGAAATTAAGTCTAGCAAAATTAAACAAAAAGAACTTGGAATAGCAGAAGTTATCACGTGGTCAGATAGTGAAATCGAAAAATTAAAATCAATCTGGGCACCATTGTATAAAAAATATCAAAACTTTTTTAGTTTTGACATCCTAGACAGAATAAAAAAAGCATAATAAAAATATTTTTCAGCTTTTCGTCATCATGATGTTAACATTTTTAAATACATCATGCATCACTGTTTCCATCACATACCTAAAACTGGCGGCAGTTCGTTAAGAATAAGGCTTGAGGATCGTGCCGACAAAAAACAAATCAGTAAATTAGATTATGCTATCGGACATAACACTACAACTAGGACACCAGGCACACACTTTGTTTGGTTGCGTAATCCATTAGACAGAGATATATCACAATTCAACTATGATACTGGCAAAGGCGAGGCGGAGGGCAACACATTCGAAGAGCATTGTAGAAGATTAGCAGGAAATTTTATGACTCTTTGGCTCTACAAAAACTATTTGCTTGAAGATCCAAATACCGATATACATGGAAAATATCTAAAAGTCAAAGACGCATTAACATCAAGATTTGACAAAGTCTTTTCAACCCAAAATTTTGAAGATAGCTGGGACTACGTGGCCGACAAATTAATGATAGACAAGGAGCCTAGACTAAAAACAAATATTAGTAACGAGAATTATAAAAAATATGCTGACAAGAATGATCTAAGTGAAGAATTTGTTTTGTGGCACAAAAATTATAACCACTATGATTATCTCTTGTATCAGGAGTTTTGTGCATAGTTTAAAATTTTTTTCCAGCTTCATACCAGCCATAGACCAAATGTAGTAGTTTTATCAGTGTCTAACACTTCTAAATAATTCGAAGATTCATTAGAATCTTTTAACATCAAGGGAGGTCCAACATGGATTATCTTAACAAAGTAAAAGGATGGGCAAAAGGAATTGCTGACGTAGGCGTATCGTTAATTGCGTTGGGAATTGTTTTAGAAATCCTTTTCAATGGTCAAGGTATTCCGTTCTGGCCAAATGTTTCTGTAATAGGAAACGTCCAGGGCGTACTGCAAGGCTTTTCAGATCAAGGCTTGATCGGATTAGTAGCAGTTTGGATTTTATATCATATCTACAATAGAAAATAATATAAAAATCTAGAAATACGATAACCTCATGAGTGGTGTGACTATCTTAAAATTTTCACACCACTCTTTTTTGTTAGCAGTTTATCTCTCTAAAATTTTGGTAAATACAAACAGTTCAAACGTGCTTTGACACAAAGTCAAAGACTTATGCGGATAACCACCGCGTAGCCAGGAGAACTGGCATTGGACTCCTATAAGGAGAAAAAAAATGGGAAGACCTATAAGAAAAGACAGAATGGTTAGCGGATCTAGTGACTTCGGTGGAGACAACGAAGGAAAGATCGCAGTAACGGCCTTCAGAACTTTTGGTGGATCAAAAGTTGATTCAACTGTTGCATACGTTGTGGCTCAAAGAGCGTCTAACAAATTTAAAATACACTTAGACGATTCAACTGAAGTTGTAATGATGCTTAAAGCAGTTGCGCCAGGATCACTTGCAAACGACAATGACAGTGGACTTGGTGAGTTTATGATACAAGGTATCTTAGACGACTCAACAGTTGTTTACATCAGCAAGATCTTCAACAACACTGTACACTATGTCACAGCCGGTGGAGCCACTGGTAGTGCACCATATGTAAGAAATGCTGAAGGTACTGACGAAGGACAAGTATCTGGTAAAGTTAACATCAACGTCTTGTAATCATACAAACACGTGCATTTTGGGGGAGTTACACGCTCCCCCATTTTCTATATAAATACTGCAAATGGCAAAGACTTTACGAACATCTGGAACTTACACATTAGAAACTTCTGGTGGATCGAGCGACATCCTATTGAAACCCGGCGGAGATTTGGGTATAGGTTCTGTCAGTTCACCTGACACTTCGGTGCACGTAAAAACTTCCGCGGCACAAATAACATTACAAAGAACAGATGACGCTAACCAACCTGGTTTAGTTTTCCAACAATCCGGTGGAAACATAAGAGCAAAAATACTAATGGATGGAACCAGTGGAACGTCTAAAGAATTAATATTCCAAACGCATGATAGTTCTCTGGCAGAAAGATTCAGAGTAACACACTCAGGAGCCAAGGTATCAGGCACACTAAATGTGGATGATGGCGTAACAATAACAGACAATGCAATCAAGGCAAGTGCCTCAAACGCAGACTTAGAACTAGACGGCAGTGGTTCAGGAGTGGTCAAGATACTTGATAATGCAGAAGTGGTTGGAACACTGACCACAGCAAATATCACAAACACTAATAATATTACAACGACACAACTTGATGCTGACGGTGTTAGACTTAAAGACAACACAATCACCACATTGGCGTCCAATGCAGACTTAGAAATAAATGCAAGTGGATCGGGCACAGTAGTTTTAGAAAATTTAAAAGTAGGAAGCGGTGCAACAGTAACAACAATACTGGACGAAGACAACATGTCTTCAGATTCAGCAACAGCACTGGCGACGCAACAGTCCATAAAAGCATATGTTGATGCTGAAGTCACAGCACAAGATTTAGACTTCGCAACTGACGACTCCACTGCGTTGAGCATTGACTTAGATTCTGAGACGTTGCAGTTTTCAGGTGGTCCTAACATAACCACTAGCGGATCGGGAAACACAGTCACTATTTCACTAGACACGGCACTTTCAAATCTTACATCAGTGCAGGTCGATGGCATAACAATAACAGACAACAAAGTATCAACCAACGCATCAAACAGTGTATTGCAATTGGCATCCAGCGGCTCGGGAGATGTTGAGATCGATTCAGGTGGTGATATAATATTAGACGCAGACAACGCCGATGTAATATTAAAAGATGACGGAACAGAATTCGGAAGATTCAGTAGAGTGGCATCTGATCTTGTGATAAAGTCAGCGACAAATAATAAGGATATTCTATTCAAAGGTGTTGATGATTCAGCAACTATAACAGCATTACAATTAGACATGAGTGAAGGCGGTAACGCAATATTCAGTGGAAATGTCACAGCAACAGACATCACAGCAAACAGTTTAACGACAAATGTCATAAGTTCCAATGGCTCTAATGCCAACATCAGCATACAGGCAAGCGGTACTGGCTCAGTGGAGGTAGGCGCTCTAGACATCAAGGGCACTTCAATATCATCCGCTGACTCTACTTTAGTAAACATAAATGAATCTGTAAATGTTACAGGCACTTTGACTTCGCGAGGAAATGTTTTTGGTGTGCAAAGACTGACTGGATCGGGTAGCACAGAAGTCGTTAATTTGACAGACACGGTAACACTGTTAATAACAACTGGTTCATCACAGCAATTTTCATTGGCAGATGGCGTGGAAGGACAGATTAAAATAATCTCAATGGTGACAGACGGCGGCACAGGAGTGGTTACTCCGGCAAACTTCGTTAACGGCACAAATATTACATTTGACGATGTCGAAGACACAGTAACACTACTCTATCAATCAACTGGTTGGGTAGCCCTAGCACGTCAGAACGCAGTATTTGGATAAGGATAACGGATGAGATATAAAGAGATAGACATCAACATCAAGGCCATCCCAGACAAAGAGGACGAAGCGTTGTTGAATCAACTTATGGGAGCCAAAGGTGTCAGTGTATCTGACGCAGGTGAAAAGAATGAACAACCAGCCGCGGACAACAGCGACAATCCAGGAAAGGTCGCATCAGATGACCCTACCACAGTTGCTTCAGTGTATCCATTACAACAAGAATTAGAACTTAAGAAAAAAGAAGCCGGAAAAGATCTAGCACAATTTGACCATATAAACCAAGATGCAGACGAATCAGAAACTGATCAAGAAGCTAGACAGGATCCACCGCTTGTCTCAGAACCTGAAATAACAGGAGATAATCCTGGTGTACCAGCTAACATGAAGAACAAGCAACCAAAAACAGAAAGTGAATTTATACAAAGACTAAAAACATTATCTGGCCAAAACTAAGGAGCGTACATGGCATTTAGGAAACTAGTAGGATCATATAAAGACTACAACTTATCGAGTCACATTCTAGAGGACGGATACCTTGCAGTGGATGTTGACACAGGTAGTTTAAGGCTAGGTGACGGATCAACAGCGGGAGGTATTGAAGTATCATCCGGTGGTGGTGGCTCAGCATCTAGTTTAGGTGATTTATCTGCCACAGGATCTACACTGTCAGCACCTTCTAATGCAAATTTAACTTTAGCAGTAGCCGGGACAGGAAGCATAGTATTAACAGGATTGACTTTTCCAAATTCAGACGGATCAGCCAATCAAGTTTTATCAACAAATGGCTCCGGTGTTCTGGCATTTGTGGACAACACTGCATCACTTAACCTAGATGGTGGAGATGCAACATCAGATTATAGTGCAATAGCGGCACTGGACGGAGGCACTGCAGAATAATGCCAACACAGATTCAATTAAGAAGAGACACGGCGGCTGACTGGACATCCAACAATCCAACCATGGCGGCGGGTGAATTTGGTTGGGAGTCAGACACAAATAGATTCAAAATCGGCACAGGTACAACGGCATGGAATAGTTTAGAATATGCTGACACATTAAAGTCACTAGGTGACATGACTATCACCGGTTCAACAATTAGTGCGCCATCAAACGGCGATTTGACTCTTACAACAGCAGGCTCTGGAGTTGTACTTGTTAATGATTCATTTAAAATAGGATCTGGAGAATCAGTTACAACCATACTTGACGAGGACAATCTTGCTACAAATTCAGCCACTGCCTTAGCCACACAACAGTCTATCAAAGCATATGTGGATAATGAGATTTTAAATGTGGGGATTGGAGATATCACTGCCGTAGGGTCAACATTAATTGCACCATCAAATGCAGACCTTTCTCTGACCACAGCAGGCACAGGCAACGTTGTTCTAAACGATGTCTCCATAAAAGACAATAAAGTAGAAGCAAACAGATCAAATGACGATTTAGTGTTAAAAGGATCAGGTTCTGGAAAAGTTAATATAAACGAAGCATACACCTTACCTAACGCAGACGGAAGTGCAAATCAATTCCTAAAAACTGATGGCGCAGGAACTTTATCATTTGGCACTATGTCTGTTGGTGATTTATCAATAATTGGCTCATCTATACTATCACCTAGCAACGCAGATCTTACTTTGAATTCAAGTAACGGAAACGTTGTGATTGAGGGACTTAGAGTTTCAGGCACAACTTTACAGACTGAAGATTCTTCAGCTGGTATACAAATAAATGGTAATCTAATACCTAGCCAAGATGGTGTTTTCCAGTTAGGATCTAGTTCAAGAAGATGGCAAACTTTATTTGTAGCGGCTGAAACAATTGACCTAGGAGGTGCTGTCATATCATCAGATACCACAGGATCATTGACAATTTCTGCGTCAGGAGCCACGCTACCGCAAGGCTCGAAAGTAGTTGACCAAGCCATAGTTCTTGGTGGAAAAACCAGTAAAACCACCGCTAGACCGGTGCAAATCGTAAAGGTTTATGTAAGTGATGGCAGTTCAAACTTCACTGATGCACAACTCTTGGCCAGGGACGCAGACCTTGAATTGGAGTTCAATGGAACGGTAGAGGACGTGCCTGTATACACAGAAGCCAATCAATCATTCACACTAACAGATGGTACCAGTTTGGCTTCAAATGCGGCTGGGGCCACACTATTCCAATTTTAAAATACCGCATAAATACCTTTATAACAGAAGGGAATGCATCCGGTGAGTGCAAGAAGGCCGGGCACAGAACTAGTAAATGGCAGACAAAACACCGGTACGAGTAGTCTTTAACGCATCTAATGTAGCCACGGGAATGGCGGAGTTCCAATCAGGGGACACAGTAGGTACAGCGTTCGGTGGAACGGGTCTATCAAGTATTGGTTCGGCAGGACAAATTATCAAAGTAAACGCGGCAGGAAGTGCCTTAGAATTCAGCGACCAGGGTGATGTCGCAATTACAAATTTAGTAGCACCGACTAACGCAGATTTAACATTTTCAACATCAGGCACTGGAAATATAGTTCTAGATCAAGTAACTTTACGAGGTACCACATTCAGCTCAACCGACTCATCATCAATCAATATAAATGAAGGGTTAATAGTGGACGGAACTTTAAATGTTTCGGGATCCACTACATTAGCAGGGCTAACTTTCCCAACATCGGATGGATCATCGGGACAAGTTTTGCAGACAAATGGCTCTGGCACATTATCATTTGCTAGTGTTTCTGTAGGAGATTTAAGCATTGTTGGCTCAACCATAGCATCACCAAGCAACGCAGACCTAACAATAGATCCATCTGGTACAGGGTCAATAAAACTTAACGCAAACACTGACATCACAGGCAATCTTACTGTAACAGGAACACTAGATCTAGGTGATTCAAATTTTACAAACGTAGGATCAATACAGTTAGATTCAATATCAGGTGATGGAGACACAAATACTTCGATTACCTTTTCCGGATCCGACGTAATTACTATTGCAACAGGTGGTTCCGGAAGATTAACAATTGGTGATGGCGCTTTATCTCCGGTAACAACCAATCAAATAGATCTAGGTACTTCAAGTTTAGAGTACAAAGACGCATTTTTCGATGGCACAGTAACCACAGATGCTTTGACAGTGTCAGGTACATCGGCACTGGCTGAAACAACAATAACAACTACAACAACCGGTGATTCATTACTGATTACAACAAGTGAAGATTCAAACAGTGCGGCACCTGTCATTACATTAAAAAGGAATAGTTCGAGTCCTGCTGATGCAGACTACCTTGGAAGATTAAATTTCAAAGGCGAAAATGATGCTGACCAGGCGGTAACTTATGCTCGAATATCAGGGAAAATTTTAGATGCATCTGATGGCACAGAAGACGGTGCCATAGAATTTAATACTATGAAGGCCGGTTCTGCAACTATCACTGCAAGACTAAACAGCGACGAATTAAAACTACTAAACGGAACATCACTAGATGTAAACGGTGCAGGAACATTTGCTGGAATAATGACAGCAACAAGTGTAACCTCAAATGATTTTACATCCAATGGTTCCAACGCAGACATCACGATTGCTCCACAAGGCACGGGAAATATCAATTTGACTGCGGGAGCAGATGTAGTAATACCAGCAAACATAGGAATAGTTTTAGATGGTACAGGTGCAGAAAAGATTGAATCGGACGGCACAGATATATCAATTAGTGTAGGATCAAATGGTGATATCAACATACCAGCAGACATTGGATTAACCTTTGGTGATGATGGCGAAAAGATCGAGGGTGATGGTACAGACTTAACGATCACAGGAAACAATATTAAATTAACAGCGACCGCGGACGTAATTATTCCAACAAACGTTGGTTTACATTTCACAGATGCCAATGAAAAAATTGAATCTGATGGAAGTAAACTTGTAATCACATCAGGTGGTACAGCATTCAACTTCCCAACAGCAGATGGTACAAGCGGACAAGCACTTGTTACAGACGGAGCAGGAAACTTATCTTTTGATTCAGTGTCCACTACTGTGTCAGATGACACATTGGCCACAGTGAGAAATAACAAGTCCTTAGGATCATCGGCAAGGACAATAGACAGCATCAACGCAACTTTCATAGATAGTGCTTTCTACTTCTTGGTGCACAACGATCTTATAAATGAAGTGGTTAGTGCAGAAATATTTGCAGTGACCAACAACGATTCCTCTTCTTTCTTAGGTAACAGAAGGGGATTAGAATCAAGTGGTGGTAGCACAGTGCCAACTTTATCTACAGACGTGACTAATGGCCAATATAGAGTGAGAGCAACTGGTACTTCTGCCGATTGTAAGGCAAGTTTCTACAAAGTTGCAATGTCGTCAAGCACAGCTGATGCCACAAGAGGAAACACAGTCACAAGCAGTAACACTGATGTTGACTCAGCATCGGAGTCAATTGACACATTTGCTCATGCAACATTCAGGGGTGCAAAGTACTTTATCAGTGTAGACAACGACAGCAAAACAGAGATGGATGTAGTTGAAGCACTTGTTGTACACAATGGATCAGATGCCTTTATCAAATCATATGGCCACACTAGGTCAGGATCCAATCCGTTGATAACATTAACTGCCGCAATATCAGGTGATAATGTGGTTGTTAGTGCGGCAGGACTTGAACCTAATTTAAATATTACAATGCACAAGATACTACTAAAAGACAACATGACTGCTGAAAGTAATGCAAATCAAAAAGCGTTTGCGGCAGTTACTATCAGCTCAACTGCCACAGCAATAGATCTAATGGACATAGATGATGCCAATGGTGCAGTATACTTTATTGTTGGCGCCAATTCATCAGAAGGTGCATTTAGCATCCAGGAAGTTTACACTGCGGCAACTCCAGGCATACCAGCTGTGGCAAATGGTCCTTTTGTTTCAACCAAGGCATCAACACAAATTGAATTCACAGCAGAGTTTGACACCTCAAGCGAAAACAGTCTTGAACTGTTTGCTTCCAGCACATCAGGTGGTAGCACAACAGTGTCTGGCTACAGAATATCCGCTCTAGCAGGATAAATACAACACTTAATAATAACAATCATGCGGGAGATATGGAACCATGACAACACGAAACTTTAGAGTCAATAACGGATTAGAAGTAGGTGATGTAACAATCAGTGCTTCAACCAACAAGATAACAGGTCTAAGTACATCAGCACCATCAGGAGACGGTGACGTAGTAACTAAGGCGTACAGTGACTCTGGTACGCAGACAATGACCAACAAAACACTTACTGCACCGGTAATAAACAATCCAGTGATGGGCGGTACGATCACAGCAACACAGATCACTGTAAACGACCTTGTGTCCAATGGATCAAATGCTGACATCACACTAGATGCGGCAGGAACAGGTGACATCAACCTAACAGCAGGTGCTGATATTAACATACCAGCAGACATTGGATTAACTTTTGGTAATGATGCAGAAAAAATCGAAGGTGATGGAACTGATTTAACTATTACTGGTAACAATATCAAATTGACGCCAACAGCTGATACAGTTTTAGCAGTAAACACTGGTTTAGTTCTTGACGGTTCAGGTGATGAAAAAATTGAATCCGATGGAACTGACATTTCATTTAGTGTAGGTGCAAACGGAGACATCAACATACCACAAGACATAGGATTGACATTTGGTAACGATGGAGAGAAAATCGAGGGTGATGGAACTGATTTAACAATTTCAGGTAACAACATTAACCTTACAGCAACAGCAGATGTTGTGCTACCAACGAGTGTAGGCCTAGTATTTGGATCTGGTGAGAAGATCGAGGGAGATGACACAGATCTTACAGTGACATCAGGTGCCAAAATCAATTTATCGGCAACTTCAGATGTACACATTCCACAAAACGTAGGTTTAGTGTTTGACGCCAACGGATCAGAGAAGATCGAATCTAACGACACAGATTTAACAATCAATTCTGGTGCGAAAATAAACCTTACAGCGGTATCAGACGTACACATTCCAAAAAATGTGGGTATAGTTTTTGATGACAACGCAAGTGAGAAGATCGAGTCAAACGACACAGACTTAACAGTTAACTCAGGTGCAGACATCAACTTGACAGCCACGGGAGATGTAAACATGCCAGCTAACGTTGGTATAACATTTGGTGACGATGGAGAGAAGATCGAAGGTAATGGTACAAACTTGACTATTGCGTCTTCAGGTCTATGTACAATCACAGCAACTGGTGAAACAGTAGTAACTAACAACTTCAGAGTTGGTGGAAACTTGATTGTAGACGGTACGGAAACAATCGTTAACACAACAACATTATCGATTGAGGACAACATCATCGAAGTGAACAGAAACGTGTCGGCGGCCTCAGGTATGCCTACAGTTTCAGGCTTACAGGTCAACAGAGGTGAAGGATCAACTGCAACAGAAATGCCATTGCTTTGGGCGTGGGATGAATCATTTGCAGATGACGGAACAACTATTCACGGTAACGCGGGTGGAGCCTTTACAGCTTTTAGAAGAGCAGAAGGTAACACTGAAGGGCCATCAGGCACAGCGTCTCTTGTGGACATTAGGGCAAACGTGGTACACGCCGTTGCAACATCGGCACAGTACGCGGACGTTGCCGAGCGTTTCGAAGCAGACGCTCCTATGTCAGCAGGTGCAGTAGTAGAAGTAGGTGGTGACGCAGAGATCACAGAAACAACATCAGATCTATCTGAGAATGTTTTTGGCGTAATTTCTGAACAACCAGCATACGCTATGAACGCCGCGGCAGGTAACAACGAAACACACCCATTTGTGGCTATGACAGGAAGAACACCAGTCAGAGTTACGGGTGCTGTGACAAAAGGTCAAAGACTTGTTACTTCGTCAGTTAAAGGTTGTGCTAGAGCAGTAGCGACAGGTGAGTCAATTTCACCTTTCAA
>ENA-OSEY01002242-OSEY01002242.1-marine-metagenome-genome-assembly--contig:-NODE-2242-length-12638-cov-12.417960_pt1 | contig 12638 bp, 14 predicted proteins | sample MGYA00248465_ERZ534230 | MGnify/ENA primary metagenome ERZ534230 (study PRJEB26409, sample SAMN06344110) | marine metagenome | isolation source: Sea water from surface | place: Atlantic Ocean:Southern... | reverse complement strand
AATTATCAATATTCCAAAAATAAAAAAAGGTATACATAGTATTTGACCCATTGAAATAAAATTAAAAAATAATCCTAGGTGCAAATCTGGTTCTCTGACGTATTCAATTATAAATCTAAATATGGAATAAAATATTAAAAAGAGACCACTAATTGCTCCGTAAATTTTGTATTTTTTTATCTTATAAAAATAGATTAATAATATGAGAAATAAAATAATTCCTTCGAGAAAAGCTTCATATATTTGAGAAGGATGCCTTGGTATATTATCTATTGATGGATAAATAACTGAAATATAAAAATCAGTTGGTCTACCTATTAGTTCTGTATTAATAAAGTTTGCAATTCTACCAAAGAATAATCCAATAGGAGCAACGATTGAAACTAAATCAGATAGGTAGAAAAAACTTTTTCTATTAATTTTTGCAAAAATTAAAGTACTTATTATTATACCCGTCAACCCACCATGAAATGACATTCCTCCATTCCAAATTTCAAATAGATAAAAAGGATTAGTTAAAAATTCATTAAGTTGATAAAAAATAACATAACCTGTTCGTCCTCCGATAATTACACCTAATACTGCCCAAATAAGAAAGCTATCTATATTTTTATTACTGTATTGATTTCCATAAATTGCGTTTAATCTTTTAATAATATAAATTCCTAATAGAAATCCCAAGATATATGCTAAACTGTACCATCTTATCTCAATGAAACCGATTGATAAGATGACAGGATCTATTGATGGTTGAATAAAATTCATTTATCTATATTTAATATTATAACATGGTTGATAGAAACAAAATACTTTCCGATTTATCAAAATTTGCAGTTGATGCTATGAGCACTTTTTCAGGTGTTAAAGAAGAGATTGAAACAATTGTATCTTTACGAGTTAACAAAATAATAAAAAAAATGAATCTTGTTAAAAAAGATGAATTTGATGCACTGAAAAAAATGGTGCAAAAAGTAATGATGGAAAATGAAAAATTAAAAAAAACATCTTCAAGATCAGTAAAATCTAAGAAAAAAACAGTTAAAAAGAAAAAAACTATTAAAAAGAAATCAAAAAGGTAGGAATCCTCAACTAATTCACATTTTTTATAGATTTTGCCTTGCAAAATACGAGTCCAATCTAGTAATCAAGATATAGTACTAATTATATGTGCCATGACTATATAGTGTATGGAAAATGAGAATATATTGTTAAATCCCATAGATATCATTGAAGATGTTATTCATCAAAAAAAATGGAATTTTAGTAGAGCTGCCGATCATGAATTGGTTGCTGAGATAGCATCCCATTGGTGCGCTTACAGATTATATTTTACATGGTCTGAAAATATTAATGCGCTAAGTTTTTCAATAACTTTTGATATTAAGTTTCCTGAAACTAAACTTAATAAGGCGTATGAACTACTAGGACTTATAAATGAGAACTTATGGATTGGGCATTTTGATATAACAAGTAAAAATGGTATCCCAGCTTTTAGACATACTTTATTATCAAATAATTCAACAGAAACATTGCACAAAAAATTTGAAGATCTTGTTGATATTGGAATTTATGAATGTGAAAAATTTTATCCAAGTTTTCAGCAAGTTCTCTTTGACGATATTCCTCCTAAAGAAGCTATAAAATTTTCTAATTTTGAAGTTATTGGTAGAGCTTAATTTTTATAATAAAACTGCTATATTATAGATAGATGAAAAATATCTTATTAATTGGATGTGGTCATATGGGAGGATCTTTAATGTCTGGATGGTCTAACTCTAAGAATTACACCATCAGTGTTATAGATAAAAAAAAATATGCAATTCTTAAAAAAAGAAATAGAAATAAGAAAATAAAATTTTTTAAATCAATTGATGATATCAATAATCAAAATAATTTTGATTATATAATATTTGCAACTCGACCTCTTGAATTAACAAATGTCTTTAAAGAATTAAAAAATGCAAATTTTAATAAAAAATCTATAGCAATAAGTGTAATAGCTGGCAAAAAAACAGAAATTTTTAAAAAAAATTTATTAAATATTAGCAAAATTGTAAGAGTAATGCCAAACATGCCTGCTTTAATAGGAGAGGGTGTTCATTGCATTTATACGAATAAATCTATTAATAAAAAAGAAATTAAAGAGATTGATAAATTATTCTCTTTGAGTGGCAAAACTCTTTTTTTTAATAGTGAAACTTTTATAGACAAAGCAACTGCTGTATCAGGAAGTGGTCCAGGTTTCATATTTCAGTTAATTGATATTATGGAAAAATCTGCAATTTATTTAGGTTTTTCCAAAAACACAGCTAAAATTTTAATTAATGAAACTTTTAGAGGTTCTATAAATCTATTAAACTCTAATAATATTTCTGCTGAAAAAATGGTTGAAACTGTTGCAACTAAAGGAGGTACAACCGAAGCAGGAATCAAGAAAATGAAAATAAATAAGGTTGATAATATTTTTAATCAAGTTTTTAAGGCAGCATACAAAAGAGCAAAACAACAAGGTGAAGGTAAGTGAATCAAAATAAAATATCTCTAGCAAAAAAGACTTTACAATATTTAGAGAAAAAAAAATTAAGAGATATTAATCTTAAAAATTTTTTATCTAATACTAAAGTGTCAAATATGAATAATAAAATTGATTTAATCTTAAATATTAATGACTTCTTTGATTTTCAATTAAAAAAAAATCTTGTTAATATAGAAAAGTCATCACAGAGAGATATGTTATTTGAAATTATGATGGCACGTTATGATATATTGAATGAATATAGAACTTCTGTAAAAAATATAATTAATCATTTTATGTCTAGACCACAAGGAGTATTAAAACTTATTCCTAAATTAATTGAGAGCAAAATTTTAATTGCTACTTTTGCAAATATTAATCCTAGTGGTATTCAGGGTGTTATAAAAATAAAAATTATTTTTGCGCTTTATTATATAACCCTATTTACTTGGTTTAATGATGAAAATGAAAGTTTAGAAAAAACAATGAGTGTCTTAGATAAATATTTAAACAATATTGAAAAATTTATAAAATTTTCATGAGCTCTCACAATTTTATAAATTACAAAGAATTTGAAAATGTAGATATAAGAATAGGAACAGTAATTGAAGCCTATGAATATAATGAACTTAAAAAACCATCCATAATTTTGAAAATAGATTTTGGTGAAAAAATTGGTATAAAAAAAACTTCTGCACAATTACAAAAATATTATAAAAGTGATGAATTAATTAATAAGCAAGTTATTGCTGTTGTAAACTTTGAACCTAAACAAATTGGTAAAATTATTTCAGAAGTATTAGTTCTTGGTGTGCCAGATTTAGAAAATGAACCAGTTTTATTGTCTCCAGATAAACCAGTAAATAATGGGGGTAAATTATTTTAAAATCAAAGAGGAAGTAAAACTTTAAGTTGAAGACCTCCTAGATTTGAGTCAGATAATTTAACATCACCTCCATGTGATCTAATAATATCCCTAGTAATAGTTAATCCTAAACCACTTTCTCCTTTAAGTTTGTTCCTGGAGGGATCTAAAGTAAAAAATGGTTTAAATACATCTTCATATTTATCTCTTGGTATACCCTCACCATCATCATTAAATTCAATGACACAATCTTTTTCATTTGTATAAAGAATTATTTCAATTTTTTTTGCATATCTTTGTGAATTATCAATTATGTTATTGAAAGCTCTTTTAAGTTGGATCTGTCTACCAGAAGTTTGAATAGTATTTTTCTCTTTAATAGTTAACTCAACACCATTTTTTTCAACAGTTTTTACAATATCACCAATTAATTCATTTATTATAATTGTTTCTATTGGTTCAGGTGATTCTGTTTTTACAAAACTAACATAACTATCTAACATTGAAGTCATTTCATTAACATCTACTTCTAGTTCAGATTTTGCTTTCTCATCTTTCATCAATGAAATTTGCAATTTCATCCTTGTTAAAGGAGTTCTAAGATCATGGCTAACACCAGCAAGCATTTCTGTTCTTTGCTTTAAAAATCTTTTAATTCTAGTTCTCATCTGATTGAAAGCATTGGCCGTTTGCCTTATTTCATATGCACCTGCAGTCTTAATATCTGGAGCATCTAAACCTCTTCCAAATGTCTCAGCAATTATCGCCAGTCTTTTTAAAGGTCTTAATTGTCTACTCATTAAAAAGTAAGACATAAAAAAAAGAATGATAGAAGCAAAAATCATCCAAAGTAGAAAGACAAAAGCAGATTCACTATATAGCCTGTCTTTATCAACATTAATTTCTAAAATATCATTATCAATCTGAATATATATTAAAACACCTTCTTCAAGATTAGACAAATCATAATCAAACTTTTTTTTCAAATTACTTAAGGATTGATTTAATCTATTAGATAATATTCCTGAATTTAAACTAAATTTTGAAGCCAATAATTGTTTATCATTAATAATATTGATTTTCATTTTAAAATCCTGATTTGCTATATTAACTGCATTATCAGTAAGATCACTATTAATTAATTTTACTAAAACATTAATATCTGCAGCAACAGATTCCGTTAGTCTTTTAGAAATAATACTCCATGAGGTTTGATAGAAAACAAAAGAAGTAAGTAGGACTATAATAATTATAGGTACAAAGATGATAATTATTGATCTTCCAATTAGCGTAGAAGGTATTATTTTTTTAATCATTAAATTTCATTACAAATTAATTTATATCCTTTACCTCTAATAGTTTTAATAAATTGAGGTTGTTTTGCATTTGTTTCAATTTTTTGTCTTAAACGCGTAACTTGTACATCAACTTTTCTAAGTTCAGTTTCATCAAATTCCTGGTCTGCTAGTTCCTCTCTTAAAACAATATCATTTCTTTTATTTATTAATTTTACAAGTAAATTATTTTCTCCTTCTGTTAAATAAATTAATCTATCATTTTTTTGTAATTTAAAATTAGATGTATCAAAGGTAAATTCTCCAAACGAAATCTTAATTTTTTTGTTTTTAAGGTTTTCAAATAAATCTAGTAAATTTTTAATCCTTAAAAATAATTCTTCTGGTTCAAATGGTTTAGATAAATAATCATCAGCACCAATTTTTAATCCATCAATTTTATCTTTGTCCTCTCCCATTGCTGTAAGCATGATTATGGGTGTATTAGAAAATTGTTTTATATGCTCAATAAGCTCTATACCATCACCACTTGGCATCATTCTATCAAGAATGATTAAATCAAACAAAACTAGAGATAAAATTTCTTTTGCTTCGTCGTAATCCTCACTTTGATAAACTTGTAAATTTTTTTCTGTTAAATAATCTTTTAACAGTTCTCTCAATCTTTTATCATCATCAACAATCAAGATATTTTTTTTCATTATTATCTATTTATTTCATCAAACTTTTCTTTATTTTTATCATCGACCATCTCATACAGTATTTTTTTAAAACCATTTATATCCATCTCATTAAATTTTAATAAAACATTACGTATTTTTTTTATTTGAATTTCAGATAATCTTTTCTCTAATTCTTGACCTTTTTTTGAAAGTATTAATTTCTTAGTACGTTTATCTTCACCAACAGATAATATAATATATTTTTCGTTTACAAGTTGGTTCAATACTCTAGACAAACTTTGTTTAGTTATTTTCAATATTGAAAGAAGTTCCTTAATTGTAAGATTTTTTTGCTTTCCAACAAAATATATTACTCGATGATGTGCTCTGCCAAAATTTATTTTTTCCAAAACTTTATCAGGACCTTCTGTAAAATCTCTATATGAGAAAAATAATAGCTCTATAATCTTTCTAATTTCCCCCTCATTTAAAAAAAGAGGTGTTAACAATTTATTTAGGTCAGCCATATTGACTTAATTATGCATCACTGATAGTCAATTGTCATTAAAAAAAATTAATAAAGAATATGCTTAAATCATTTGAAAATAGAGATGGATGGATTTGGATGAATGGTAAAATAATTCCATGGCAGGATGCAAATTCCCATGTAATCTCCCAAGGTCTTCATTATGCAAGTGCAGTATTTGAAGGAGAAAGGGCCTACAATGGTAAGATTTTTAAATCAGAGGAGCATACTAAAAGGTTTTTTAAATCTGCTGAAATAATTGGAATGGAAATTCCTTTCACTCATGATCAAATTAATAAAGCAAAATACGAACTTATTGATAAAATGAATTATAAAAATTGTTATGTAAGACCACTTGCTTGGAGAGGTGGAGATCAAATGGGTTTATCAACAGGTAAATCTAATATCAATGTAGCCATTGCTGTTTGGGATGATTGGGCAACTTATTTTAAAATTGAAGATCAAAAAGCAGGTTTGAGATTAATTACATCTCCTTGGAAAAGACCTGCACCAGATACTGCTCCATATGAAGCAAAAGCTTCTGGACCCTACATTATTTGTACTCTGTCAAAAGAATTTGCAGAAAAAAAAGGCTATCACGATGCCTTGATGTTAGATTATAGAGGTTATGTTGCTGAAGGCACAGGAGCAAATATTTTTTTTATTAAAGATAACAATATCCATACTCCTATTCCAGATTGTTTTCTTAATGGGATTACACGTCAAACAGTTATTGAAATGGCAACTAATCAAGGTTTTGAAATAACAGAAAAGCATTTAATGCCTGATGAAATTGGAAATTATGATGAAGCTTTTTTAACAGGAACTGCTGCAGAAATTACTCCTATTAAATCCATTGATGATTTTAAATATAATACTGGTGATAATACTACTACTTTTAAATTTATGAATGATTTTAGCGATATGGTTAAAAACGCTAGCTAGAATTTTCTAACCATTCATCATCTTTATAATAAAATTCATTTTTCCAGAATGGAGCGTCTTTTTTTAAATAATCCATAATAAACTCACAAGCTTCAAAACTATTTTTTCTATGTTGTGAAAAACAACAAACTAAAACAATTTTTTCATTAACAATTAATTTTCCATATCTATGAATTATCAAAGTATCAATTAAGCTCCATTTTTTAGTCGCGTTATTTTCAATTTTTGATAATTCTTTAAATGCCATTTCTTCATAAACTTCTAAATTTAAATATTTAACATCTTTATTGTTATTTAAATCTCTTACATAACCAACAAAAGAAGTTAGTGCCCCTATGTCTGAATGTTTATTTTTAATTTTCTCAATTTCTTCTTCTAAATTAAAATTTTTTTTTTGTATTTTTATCATTACCCACCACTAACTGGTGGAAAGATTGCAATTTCATCAATTGGTTTTAAATTCAAATTTTCTGAAACATATTCCTGATTAACTGCAAATCTTAAAACATCTTGTAAAAAATGTTTTTTTAGCTCTGGATATAAATTTTCTAAATATTTTTTTAATTCTTGTATGGTTTTAGGGTGATTTATATCAATTATGTCGTCATCTTTATTTGTTATATCCTTAATCCAAGCAAAATATCGAATTCTCATTTTAAAAATGTTTTATTGATCCTTTAATATAATCATAGGCAGTATAGAGAGTTAGAATTCCAGCAATCCATAGAAAAGTCTTACCTAAATAAATAATAAATAATAAATTAAGATTACTCTCAGATAATATAAGTAATCCAAGTGCAGCTAGTTGAAGGAAGGTTTTTGCTTTTGCAATTCTTGAAACCGGTATACTAATTTTTATCCCAGCTAAGTATTCCCTTAAACCTGATACTGTTATTTCTCTTAATAATATTATTAGGGCTGGAATAGTATCCCAGTCTTTTATTACACCCTTAGAAGTTAAAATAAGAATAACTGCTGCTACTAATAATTTATCTGCAATTGGATCTAAAAATGTTCCAAAATTTGTTACTTCATTTCTTAGTCTTGCTAAATAACCATCAAAGTAATCTGTTATTCCAGCTAAACAAAATAATATAAAGGCAATCCAGCCAAAGTATGGATTCGTAAGATATATACAAAGAACTATAATTGGAATTATAGCTATTCTAATTATTGTTAGAATATTTGATATATTCATTTCTATTCTTTGTAGATGAAGAATTTTTTAAACGCTATGAAAATATTCATAAATTTTTGTTAGAATTGACTCAGGTATAGATTTAACCTCTTTTAATTCATCTAAACTAGCTAATTTTAATTTCTCCACTGTGCCAAAGTGTTTTTTTAAAATTTTCTTTCTTTCAGGACCTACTCCTTCTATATCATCAAATACAGATTTGACGCTCATCTTTGCTCTCTTTGATCGATGAGTTGTTATTGCAAATCTATGAACCTCATCTCTAATATTTTGTAAAAAATGAAGAAGTGGATTATTTTCATTTAATCTATGTGTAAATTTATCATGTATCAGAATTTCTCTACCTGCATCTCTTTCCTCACCTTTTGCCATAGAGATAATTGGTATATCTATTTTTAAACTATCTAAAACTTTTTTTGCAGAATTATATTGTCCTTTGCCTCCATCTATAAGCAATAAACTTGGCAAATCTAATTCGTCTTGAAATTTTGAATTACTAAATCTCCTAGTTAACATTTCTTTCATCATATAATAATCATCAACTTTATTTTTGTTTTCTTCAAGATCAAATCGAATATTAAATTTTCTATAATTTGATTTTATAAATCCATTTTGATTATAGGCAACCATTACACCTATAGGATATTTTCCAAATGTATGGCTGTTATCGTAAGCTTCTATTTTTATAATTTCATCTTTGAGTTTAAATATTTTTTTAATTTCTGAATTAAAATTATCAAAAGATTTAAGTTTATTTAATTTAATATCTAAATTTATTTTAGAATTTTTTTCTGCAAATTTAAGTAAATTTTTTTTAGGTCCTTTTAATGGTTTAATGAATTTTGTTTTATCAAAATTTTTTCCTAAAATTTGTGAATTATTATTTTTATCAATAGTTATGTTAGTAATAATTGTTTCAGGAATATCTTTTTCTGCATAAAATATATTTAAGAAACCTAACATTATTTCCTCGTGATCCAATAAGTTGTCATGATCTGGGTAGAAAGCTTTACCACCATAAGAAGTATTATTTCTAAAAAAACTTCCATAAATACATGTTTTGCCTTCATTTGATGTTATTGCAAAAATGTCAGCATTTTTAATATCCTTAATCTTAATTGAATTATTTTGCTCAATATGTTTTAAAGCTTTAAGTCTATCTCTTAAAGATGCTGCTAATTCAAAATTATTTTTTTTTGAAGCCTTATACATTTGATCTGTAAAATTTTTTTGTATTTTTTGAGAATTACCACTACTTAGAAAATCATCTGCTGCCTCTATTAATTTCGAATAGGCTTCTTTTGTTATTTTTCCTCCGCAGGGACCAGAACATCTTTTAAGATAATAATTGAAGCACAATTTATTTCCTGCATTAACCTCTTTATCTGTGCATGATCTTAAAAGAAATATGCGTTGTATTGTATTAATAGTTCTATTTACTGCATCTGGACTTGCAAATGGTCCATAATATCTTCCCTTTTTCGTTTGTGGACCACGATGTTTTTCAATTCTAGGAAAATCATGTTCTGAAGAAATAAATATATAAGGGAATGATTTATCATCTCTTAAAAGAACATTAAATCTTGGCTTATGTTTTTTAATTAAATTACATTCAAGGATGATTGCTTCTAATTCTGTATTTGTAACAAAAAAGTTCATTGATTTAGTTAGACTAACCATTCTTTGAATTCTTCTGGTTAGGTTATTTAGAGATAGATAATTCTTTACTCTATTTGATAATACTTTTGCTTTTCCAATATATAAAATATTACCTTTATCATCCTGCATTTGGTAAACACCAGGTTGATTTGGTAAAGTTTTAGATGTAGCCTTAATAATCTCTTGTCCAAGAAGCGTCATTTTATCAATCGTAAATAATTAATTTTTCTTTAAATAGGAATTTTATAAAATTAATAAATAACTAACAAGATTATTGTAGTTCATTTAATAATTAATTTAATGTAGGTAAGAATAATATATTAAGGGTTTTATTATGGCAAAAATGACAACAGAAGAGGCTTTCGTAAAAGTTTTACAGAAACACGGTATTCAACACGCTTTTGGAATAATTGGATCTGCATTTATGCCGATATCTGATCTTTTTCCTAAAGCTGGAATAACATTTTGGGATGTTGCTCATGAGTCAAACGGTGGAATTATGGCTGATGGATATACTAGATCAACTGGTAAAATCGCAATGTGTATTGCGCAAAATGGACCTGGTATAACTGGCTTAGTTACACCTATAAAAACTGCTTTTTGGAATCATACTCCAATGCTCTTAGTTACTCCTCAAGCAGCTAATAAAACTATTGGTCAAGGAGGTTTCCAAGAAGTCGAGCAAATGAACTTATTTAAAGATATGGTCTGTTATCAAGAAGAAGTAAGAGATCCCTCCAGAGTTGCAGAAGTTTTAAATCGAGTTATTTCAAAAGCTATTAAAGGATCTGCTCCTGCTCAATTAAATATACCAAGAGATTTTTGGACTCAAGTTGTTGATATTGATCTGCCACCTATAATTAAATTTGAAAGACCTTCAGGTGGAACAGAAGCAATTAAAGAAGCTGCTGATCTTTTATCTAATGCAAAATTCCCAGTCATTTTATCTGGTGCTGGAGTGATTTTAGCTGACGCTATTGATGATTGCAAAAAACTTGCTGAAAAATTAAGTGCTCCAGTTGCTTGCGGATACCAACACAATGATAGTTTTCCTGGCAAACATCCTCTTGCGGTTGGTCCTTTAGGTTACAATGGATCTAAAGCAGCAATGGAAATAATATCTAAGGCAGATGTAGTTCTCGCACTTGGTACAAGGTTAAATCCTTTCTCAACTTTACCAGGTTATGGAATAGATTATTGGCCAAAAAATGCGGATGTCATTCAAGTTGATATCAATTCCGATCGAATTGGTTTAACAAAAAAAATAAGTGTTGGTATTTGTGGAGATGCAAAACTAGTTGCAGAACAAATTTTAGAAAACCTTACAACAAATGCAGGTGATAAAGATAGAAGAGAAAGAGAAGAGTTAATTCATAAGACAAAGTCAGCTTGGCTTCAAACATTAACTGGCCTTGATCATGAAGAAGATGATCCTGGCACATCTTGGAATAAAGATTCACGAGATAGAGAACCAGAAAAAATGTCACCAAGAATGGCATGGCGAGCTATTCAAGCAGGTCTTCCTGAAGATGCAATTATATCAAGTGATATAGGAAATAATTGTGCAATTGGTAACGCTTATCCAACATTTGAGAATGGTAGAAAGTATTTGGCACCTGGTTTATTTGGGCCATGTGGGTATGGTTTTCCATCTGTAATTGGAGCAAAGATTGGTTGTCCTAATACACCAGTTGTTGGCTTTGCAGGTGACGGCGCATTTGGAATTAGTATGAGTGAAATGACTTCTTGTAATAGAGAAGGTTGGCCAAATATTACAATGATAATTTTTAGAAATTATCAATGGGGAGCGGAGAAAAGAAATACTACACTTTGGTATAATAATAATTTTGTTGGAACAGAACTTGATCCTAAATTAAGCTATGCAAAGATTGCAGAAGCGTGTGGATTTAAAGGTATTAAAGTTCACACTCAAGAGGAACTAACAGAAGCTTTACAACAATCTTGCAAGGATCAAATGGAAGGTATAACTACTTTTATAGAAGTAATGTTAAACCAAGAACTGGGAGAACCTTTTAGAAGAGATGCTATGAAAGCACCAGTTGAAGTTGCTGGTATTGACCCTCAAGATACAGTAGTTCAATAATTATTTCTGATCTCTAATAATTAAGTCTGATGCTTTTTCAGCAATCATCATAGTAGGAGCATTCGTATTGCCTGATGTTATAGTTGGCATCACAGATGCATCAACAACTCTTAAGTTGTTTATTCCTTTTACTTTAAGACTATCGCTTACAACTGAATTTTCATCATTACCCATTTTACATGTACTTACTGGATGAAAAATAGTGTTTGCAAATTTACCCGCTTCTTTTGCCAGAGATTCATTATCTTTAAATTGTATCCCTGGTCTATATTCTTCAGGTTCATAATTTTTAAATGCCTTTGATTCTAAAACAACTTTTCTTACAATTTTAATAGACTTACCTGCAATTTCCCTATCTTCATCAGTAGATAAGTAGTTCATTTTTATTTGAGGATAAATTCTTGTATCTGAAGATTTAATTTCTATTGAACCTCTACTTGTCGGACGAATATTTGTTATTGTAGGAGTGAATGCTGGAAATTTATGTAGGCCTGCTTTTCCTAATAAATCAGTACTAGCTGGCGAGATATGAAATTGTAGATTAGGGTTTTCTAAATGCGAGTCACTTTTAACAAACCCACACAAATAACTTGCTCCAACTGTTAAGGGTCCTTTTTTATAAATTAAATAATTTAAACCTGTTAAAAATTTTTTTGTAAAACTATGATATATGTCATTTAATGTTTCTAAGTTTTTAATTTTGTAAACTGGTCTTAACATCAAATGATCAGTTAAATTTCTCCCAACACCATTAATTTCTTTTACAATACTAACATTATTTTCATTTAACAGTTTACCTGGACCAATACCTGAAGCTTGTAATATGTGAGGAGATCCAATTGTTCCTGCAGACAATAAAACTTCTTTAT
>ENA-OSEY01002237-OSEY01002237.1-marine-metagenome-genome-assembly--contig:-NODE-2237-length-12663-cov-6.655570_pt1 | contig 12663 bp, 15 predicted proteins | sample MGYA00248465_ERZ534230 | MGnify/ENA primary metagenome ERZ534230 (study PRJEB26409, sample SAMN06344110) | marine metagenome | isolation source: Sea water from surface | place: Atlantic Ocean:Southern... | reverse complement strand
GTTCAATTCTGGGTCAGGGCACCAAATTATTGTTTAAAGAATTTCTTCCTAAAATAGATAGCTAGTAAAAAAATTAAAATTATACCTAGCAAAGGCAAATATATATCCGGTGTCTTTAACATTTTCCAAATACTTGGTAATTTTTCATTTTCTTGAATTATCTTATCAATTCCTGCACCCAAAGAGACACCAACAAATAACTGGGGTGTTAATCCTATAATAGTTCCAAAAAAATAATTTCTGATTTTAACATTAAATAGTATTGGTAAAAGATTTTGTAAAAAAAACGGAATGCCTCCAACAGCTCGATAAAGTGTAAAATAAGCTAATTCGTTTCTTTTAAACTTTTCCGTTAAATATTTAAATTTTGATGAAAACTTTTTATATATTAAATCTTTAATCAAAAAATTTGCAAAATAATAAAGAAGAGTTGAGCCTATAGTTAATCCAAACACGACCAAAATTGTACCAACCCATTTGCCAAATATAAATCCACCGATTAAGAAGATAGGTGAACCAAAACCTAAAAGTAAAACCCAAACGATTGTTACTATAAAGAAAATCAGAGATGAAAGAAAAATATTTAAATTTTTTAAGTTGTTTAGTGTATCACGATTTTTCTTTATTATCTCGTATGATGTGAAATCTTGAATTGAAAATTGTTTAAAAAAAAACCACAAAAAAACAATAATTATTAAGATATAGGTAAGTCCAAGTAAAAATTTAATATTTTTTTCAACATTCATTACATTAATGTATTAAAAAAAACTGTACTTATATACTTTTATTTTCTATAAGAGCGAAATTTAAAAAAACACAAATATGAAAAGAACTTGGCAACCATCTAAAATTAAAAGAGCTAGGAAACATGGTTTTAGATCCAGAATGGCAACAAAAAAAAGACAGAAAGTTTTAAAAAATCGCAGGAAAAAAGGTAGAAAAAAAATTTCTGTTTGATGAGAGTTAAGATATCTAGCTTATCTAAGAATGAGGATTTCAAATATTTACTTGGTGGTAAAAAAATTTCTAGCAAATACATAACCATTTTTTATAGAAAATTAACAAAAATGAACCCTGGTAGTTTAAATATCAGTTTTGTAACAAAAAAAAAATTAGGAAATGCAATAATAAGAAATAAAATTAAAAGAAGATTAAGAAATATAATGAATGACGCATTAAAAAAAATTAATATTAATAACAAATATTCTTATTTATTTATGGCAAAAAAAAATGTATTTGATGATGAATATATATTAATAAAAAAAAATATCTTCGAGACACTAGAAAAAGTTGAATAATGAAATTTATAAATTTTCCATTTATTGCAATTATAAAAATTTACAAATATTTAGTAAGTCCTTTCTTTCCAAATTCTTGTAAGTTTGAACCAACTTGTAGTAATTATGCTATTGAATGTTTCACTAAGTTTAATTTTTTTAAGGCTTTTTTCAAAACATTAGTAAGAATTTTAAAATGTAACCCATGGTTTAATACGGGGGGATATGATTATCCCTCAAAAAAGGAAATAAAGTAAGTGGACTTAAAAAATATTATAGCAGCAATAACTTTATCAGCGGCTGTGATTGTTCTATATGGACTCTTTTTTGCACCAACACAGGAACAGATAAACAATTTAAATAATAAAAATGAAAAAAATATTACTCAAAATACAGATGCGCCAACTATTGACGAAAAGATAGAAGCTAAAACTATAACAAGAGAAGATGCGCTTGTAAAAGACAACAGAGTTTTCTTTGAAAATGCTTTCGTAAAAGGCTCTATTTCTTTGTTGGGTGGAGCAATTGATGATTTAGAATTAAAAGCCTACAACAAAACACTTAATAGTAAAGAAAAAATACAGTTACTTAATCCAGCTTCAACAAAAGATGGTTATACCTTCAACACAGGATGGGCAACAAGATCAAATATCGAAACACCAAACTCAAACACAATTTGGAAAATTGATGGTACAAATAAATTAACACCAGGTAGTGCGGTCAAGATTTATTTTGAAAATAACTCAGGCATAAGATTTGAGAGATTGATTTCAATTGACGAAAAATATTTATTTAGCGTCAAACAAACGCTCATAAACAATTCACAAGAGACTTTTAAGGTTTATCCGTTTGCGAGAATAAACCGTAATAGTTTACCAGACGATTTAACCGATTTTTATATTCTTCATGAAGGGTACACATTTATTACGGGTGAAAATATTGAAGAGGTTGATTATGATGACGTAGAGGAAAAAAAACACTCAACTGAAGGTTCAACAGGCGTTTTAATACAAGGTGATAAATATTGGATGACCTCCATAATACCTGAACAAGGTAGAAATTTCAGGTTCGACTTAGATTATAAAGATAAATATAGAGCAAGCTATATAGATTTAAAAGGATATGAAGCTCGACCAAATACTTTAATAGAACACAGTGTAAAAAGTTTGATAGGAGCTAAAGAAATAAAACAAATTAATAAATATAAAGATGACTTAAAAATAGAAAAATTAGACCTTATAGTTAATTACGGGGTACTTTATTTCATAATAGTGCCTATGCATAAAATTTTAAGTTATTTCTTTAACTTTACAGGAAACTATGGCTATGCAATTATATTACTAACGATCCTTGTAAGAGTAGTATTTTTTCCATTAAACCAATATTCGATGAAATCAATGGGTAAAATGAAGAGCTTAGGCCCAGAAATAGAAAATTTAAAAACAAGATTTAAAGACGATAAACAGCAACTTCAAAGAGAAATGATGAAGTTATATAAAGTCAACGGGGTAAATCCTGCAAGTTCGTGTTTTCCCATTTTAATACAAATTCCAATTTTTTTTTCTTTATATAAATTATTATTGCTTGATCTTGCAATGAGACATTCTCCATTTGTTTGGGTTTGGCAAGACTTGAGCGCTAAAGACCCTTTAACAATTTTTAATCTGTTTGGCTTATTGCCCTTTAATGTTCCAACTTTCTTAGAAATTGGCCTACTTCCTGTGCTGATGGGTAGTTCGATGTGGTTACAAATGAAACTTTCACCTCAACCTTCTGGTTCAGACGAAATGCAAAAAATGCAAAAGAAAATATTTATGTTAATGCCTTTGTTTTTAACAGTTATCCTTGCGCCATTCGCTGCCGGCTTAATCCTATATTGGGTTTGTACCAATATTCTCACTATTATTCAGCAGTATATAATTAATAGAAATATAAAAGTTAAGAGTTAAGTTAATGAATATTAATAAAGAAGAATTGAGAAAGATTCTTCCTAAAAATGGTCCAAATATTGACGAGGTTTCAAAGTATATAGAAAAATATAGAGATGAAATAATTACAATAAAGTATGGTGGTAACGTTTTCATAGATAGGCAAATATTTAATAATTTCATTAATGACTTATCTATCTTACAAAAATTAGGTTTATCAGTTGTTGTTGTGCATGGGGGTGGGCCAAGAATTAAAAGAGAATTAGATAAATCAAATATAAATTCTAAATTTGTTAGAGGCTTAAGAGTTACTGATGAAAAAATTATAGATATTGTAGAAAAAGTTCTTATTGAATTTAATGAAGACATTGTTTCCTCATTAAAACATATTGGAAGCAATGGTATTTCCATAAATACAAAAGAAAACAATGTTCTAAAAATTATACCTGAATCTAAAGAATTAGGATTTGTTGGGATACCAAATAATATTAATGTTAAAATTATTATTGATAAAATAAAGAAGAATTTGATACCTATAATATCTCCTCTAGGATTAGGACCCGATAATAAGACTTATAACATTAATGGAGATACTGCTGCTGGAGCGATAGCTAAATCGCTTAAATCAAGAAGGTTACTATTGATGACGAATGTAGAGGGTGTTCTCAACAAGGATAAAATTTTAATAGAGGAAATATCATCTTCTAAAATCATGGAGATGATAGACGATAAAACTATAACCGAAGGTATGATACCAAAAATTAATACATGTTTAGATGCTGTCAACAACGGGGTTACAGCTGTTGCTATAATTGATGGTAGAAAAAAACACTCTATTTTATTTGAAATATTTTCAGATAAAGGTTCTGGGACTTTGATAAGAAAATGAATAATTTGATAAATAAGAAAAATCTTTTATTAGATCTAGACGGAACAGTATATCAAGATCTAGAGTCTGTGTTTGGTCAGGTTTCTAAATTAATGACTAAATATATATCTGAAAAACTTAATGTCGATCTGAAAAAAGCTAAAGAACTCCAAACAAATTATTTCTATAAATATAATACTTCTCTGAATGGATTAATGATTCATCACGATATTCCGCCTAAAGAATTTTTAAAATATGTACATGATATAGATCTTTCATTTATGAAGAAAGATCTAGTTTTAAGAGAAGAATTAGAGAATTTAGATATGCGAAAACTTATTTTTACAAATGGTAGTACGGATCATGCCAAAAATGTATTAAGTCATTTAGGTATAGATGATTTATTTGAAAATATATTTGATATTACAGACGCAGAATATCAACCAAAGCCAGAACCTAAGGCTTTTGATCTGATGACAGAAAAATTTGATTTAGATCCAAGCGAAACAATATATATAGAGGATATAGCAAAAAATTTATCTATAGGTAAAGAAAGGGGTTGTACGACTGTTTGGTTAATAAACAATGAGGAGTGGGGAAAAATGGAATCTGATAAGGATTACATTGACTATAAAATTGAAAATCTATCTTTATTTTTAAAGGAATTAAGGTTATTAAAAAGTAATTAAATATGTCTATTGAAAAAGTTATAAACGAAGCTTGGGATAATAAAGATCAAGTTAATCAAAATTCTGAAAAATCTTTAAAAGAAGCAATAGACCAAGTTATTATGGATTTAGATACCGGTAAATCAAGAGTTGCAGAAAAAATTGATGGTGAATGGAAAACTCACCAACATCTTAAAAAGGCAATCATGCTTAGTTTCAGAATCCATGGTATGGAAACTTTAGCTGGACCTTATTCAAGCTGGAGAGATAAAAGCAACATTTTAAAAGGTAAAACAGCTGGATGGGGAGATAAAGAATTTGAAGAGGCAGGCTTTAGAATGGTGCCAAATTCTCCTGTAAGAAAAGGATCTTTTATTGGGAAAAATGTAGTCTTAATGCCATGCTTTGTTAATATAGGAGCATATATCGATCAAGGAACAATGATGGATACTTTTAGTCGAGCAGGAAGCTGTTGTCAGATAGGTAAAAATTGTCATATATCAGCCGGAAGTGGAGTTGGTGGTGTTTTAGAGCCCGCTCAAGCACAACCAACCATAATTGAAGATAATGTTTTTCTTGGAGCTATGTCCGAGGTTGTTGAAGGTGTAATAGTAGGTGAAGGTTCTGTTTTAAGTATGGGTATGTATATTGGTCAATCAACAAAAATTGTTGATAGAAAAACAGGAGAAATCACTTATGGAAAAATTCCACCTTATTCAGTTGTGGTTCCTGGTTCTCTACCAGATAAAAAAAATCCATCTGCACCATCTTTAAGCTGTGCGGTAATAATTAAGCAAGTTGACGAGAGAACAAGATCTAAAACGTCAATAAATGATCTTTTGAGAGATTAAGATGAAAATCTTTAATGATTTACAATTAGCAAAAGAGCTAATCAAATTCCCTACAGTTACTCCTGTGGATGCAGGAATAATGAAATTTTTAGAAAAAAAACTAAAATTAATCGGCTTTAAAACTAAAATTCTTCAGTTTAAGGACGGTAATAGTACATCAGTTAAAAACATTTATGCTAGACTAGGAACAAAGGGTCCAAATTTTTGTTATGCAGGACATGTAGATGTCGTTCCCCCTGGTAACATAAAAAAATGGTCTTCCAATCCTTTTAAACCAACAATTAAAAATGGAAGGTTAATAGGGAGAGGTGCTAGCGACATGAAATCATCAGTTGCATCCTTTATTGCTGCTGTTAGTGATTTTGCTAGCAAAAATAAAAAATTTAAAGGTTCTATAAGTCTCTTAATTACTGGTGATGAGGAAGGTATAGCCATTAACGGAACTAAAAAAGTTGTTGAATATCTTAAGAGAAAAAAAGAAAAAATTAACTTTTGTTTAGTTGGAGAGCCCACAAACCCATCCCATATGGGTGAAATGATTAAAATTGGAAGAAGAGGTTCGATAACAGGTTACTTGAGTATTTTTGGTAAAATGGGACACGTCGCTTATAGTCATAAAGCGGTAAATCCATCAACTTGTATTGTAGATATTTTAAAAAACTTAAAACAATTAAGACTTGATAATGGCTCAAAAAATTTTCAACCTTCAAATTTAGAAGTAACTAAAATTAGTATAGACAACAGTGCAGATAATGTAATTCCTGGAGATGCATATGCTACATTTAATATAAGATTCAATGACAGACATAGTTCTAATAAATTAAAAAAAAAAATAAGTATTTATTTAAGAAAAATTTGTAAAAAATACAAATGTAAATTTAAAATAGAATACATGATATCCGGTGAGTCATTCATTACTAAACCAAATAAAACTACTTATATGATTAGAGATATCATAAAAAAAAATACAAAGAAAAATACTAAATTATCTACTTCTGGTGGTACATCTGATGCAAGATTTATTAGAAAAATTTCTCCTTGTTTAGAGTTTGGTATGGTCGGTGCTAGTATGCATCAAGTAGACGAAAATATTAAAGTAAGTGATTTAAAAACCCTGACAAAAATTCATAAAGAAATTTTAGAAAATTACTTTTCGTGAAAACTGCAATAGTTACATCAGATACATCAGAAAAACATTTGACTGGAGATGGTCATCCTGAACAACCCAAAAGAGTAGAGTCAATTATAAATGTTTTAAAAAAAAAGAAAGATTTGATATGGGAAAAACCTGATGTAGTTCCTGAAAAAATATTAACTCTTACTCATACTGAGGATTACATTAAAAATTTAAAAAACTCTTTTCCAAAGAAAGGTATAAACTTTCTTGACGGAGATACTGTCGTGTCTCCAGGGAGCAAAGAGGCAGTATTTGATGCTGCGGGTTCTACAATAAAAGCAATTGACGGAATACAGAATAAGAAATTCACTAACGCATTTTGCGTGGTAAGGCCCCCGGGACACCACGCTGAAAAAAATAAAGCTATGGGCTTTTGTTGTTTATCAAATGCTGGTATTGCAACAAACTATTTGATTAATAAATATAATTACAAGCGAATTGCTTGTGTGGATTTTGATGTTCATTGGGGAAATGGAAATTATAACGTACTCTATGACAACAAAAACTCTCTATATATATCAACCCACCAGTACCCTTTCTATCCTGGTGGAGGTACTGAGAATGATAAAGGAAAATTTAACAATTCACTAAATATTCCCTTACCAGCAGGCACAAATTCAGAAAAATATTTTAATGCCTATGATAGAGTTATTGATAGATTAATTGAGTATAAGCCAGACTTTCTTATTTTTTCGGCTGGTTTCGATGCACATAAGGATGATCCTTTAGCACAATTTGAATTATCATCTAAAGATTTTTATGAAATTACTAAAAGAACTCTAAGAGCTACTAATAAATATACCAAAGGAAAGGTTCTATCTGTTCTAGAAGGTGGGTATGACCTTAACGCACTTGCTGAAAGCGCATATAATCATGTAATGGCTCTGTCCGAAAAAGACTAATTATGAAATTATATAAAATTGGTTATTCAAAAATTAATAATAAAGGCTTATTTGCTAATAAAGATATTAAAAAGGGTACAAGGATTATTAACTACGTTGGAAAAATAATTACAAAAAAAGAAACAGAGAGAAACCCAAAATTCGATAATAATAAAGCAATTTATCTTTACAATTTAAATAATAGATATGATTTAGATGGAGATTTTTCCTATAACACTGCTAGACTTATTAATCACTCATGTGATCCAAATTGTGAGGTTGATGGTAAAGGACTAAAATTATGGATTTCATCAATAAAAGATATAAAAAAGGGTGAGGAATTATCATATGACTATGGATTTGGTTATGATGAAGATTATAAACAATTTCCTTGTAAGTGTGGAGCTATAAATTGTTGCGGGTATATAGTCCGTGAGGGCTCTAGGTGGAGAATTAATAAAAAGTTTAGAAAAAGAACTAGTAAGTAACTTTTTTTAAATAAAGACCATGAGGTGGAGCAAGTGGTGCGCAAAGTTTTCTATTTTTTGATTTAAGAACTTTTTCGAATTTCTTTAATGTCCATTTTTTTTCACCAAGGTATTTAAGACAACCAACCATCGATCTGACTTGACTTTTTAAGAAAGATTTTGAAACAATATCAATGGATATTAAAGTTTTATTTTTTTTTATTGTAAACTTTTTAATTGTTTTGATTGGGTTTGTGGCATCACAACTTGAAGATCTATATGTGGAAAAATCATGAGTTCCAAGAAATTTTTTTGCACCTTTTTTCATTATGCCAATATCTAAATTTTTAATTAAGTGCCATTCACGTTTCATATTAATTACTGATTGAGATATGCTATTTCTTATTAAATAATTGTAAGTTCTTTCTTTTGCGCTATGCCTAGCATGAAAATTTATATTTTTTTTTTTTATGATCAAAATAGAGATTTCTTTTTTATTTAAAAAAAAGTTTAAAGATTTAATTAGTTTTGGAATATTCGTTAGTTTTTCTTTATAATAAAAATGTGCAGATTGCTCAATTGCATGTACGCCTGAGTCTGTTCTTCCGGCTCCGTAGATAGTAATTTTTTTTTTTAATAATTTTGACAAATATAATTGAACAGTATTTTGAATTGATCTGCCATTTTTTTGAGACTGCCATCCAACATACTTTGTTCCAACATACTCCAATAATATTTGGTATTTATTCACGCTTAAGTGACACCCCTTTTTTAATTTTACTACCTAAAAGAAAAGTACTCGTATTTTGAACTTTTTTTCCTTGTCTCTGAATTTCTAATATTCTGATCGAATTTTTTCCACAAGCTACTGTTAATAAATCATCTATAACCTCTCCAGGTTTTCCGGTTGATTCAGATAGCTCAGATTTGACAATTTTATATCTTTCCTTTTTAAATTCAAACCAAGCACCAGGATTTGGAAAAAGACCATTTATTTTACCTAGAATATTTAGTGCACTTTCATTCCAATTAATTTTACCCTCCATTTTATTTATTTTTTCAGCATAACTAGCTTCATTGTGTATCTGATCTACAAATGTTGCTTTATTTGAAAATATTAATTCAATATTTTGAGTAATTTTTTCTGCACTTAGTTCGCTTAATTTTTTGGATAATGTTTCGCTGTTATCAGTTTTATTAATTGGGATTTTATATTGATTGAAAATAGGACCACTGTCTAAAACATTATTTAATTTCATAAAACTTATCCCAGTAAATTTTTCAAGATTAATCAAAGAGCGTTGAATAGGTGCTGCCCCTCTATATTTTGGCAACAAAGATGCATGAATATTAATAAATCCTAGTTTACAGCTTTCTAGTATAGACTTAGGAATAATTTGACCATATGCAACAACTATACCTAAATCAAATTCAGTGGTTTTTATAAAATTTTCCTCTTTTTTTAAATTTTCTGGAGTTTTAATTTTTAAATTAAATTTTTCTGCATAATTATGTACAGGAGATTTTAAAATTTTTTGACCTCTATTTGATTTTTTTGGAGGCTGAGTAAATACACATATTATTTCTAATTCATTTTTAATTATTCTATCCAGGATAGGTACTGCGAATTTTGGAGTACCTAAGAAAATTACTTTACGCATTAAACTATTATTTTATTATTATTTGAAACTTCTTTCGAAATTTTTTTTATAATTAAATCTTTTTTAAGTTTTGATAAATAATCGATTATTAAAATACCGTCACAATGTTGAACTTCGTGTTGAATGCACGTTGACAAAAGACCGCTACATTGCATAATTTTTTTTTTACCATTTTCATCAATATATTCTATTTCAATTTCTCTCGGTCTTTCTATCTGTATAAAGGTATTAGGTATGGACAGACATCCTTCTTCATATGAAGATCTGTCATCACTAAACTTTTTAATTTTGGGGTTAATAAGACAGTGTAGATTCTTTTTTTCATCTTCTTTTGTTACATCAACTATGACAATTCTTTTAGGTATACCTATTTGAATTGCTGCCAAACCAATACCATTAGCGTTATACATAGTATCTTTTAAATCTTTTATTAATTTTTTTTCATTAATGCTAATCTTTTCTATTGGTGAAGATATTTTTTTAAGTATAGGGTCGGGTACAGTAATAATTTCTTTGATTGACATATATTTCTAGACTTTCAAAGGTAAAGTTTTAATCAAAATATTATTGCGTAATTTATCAAGGTTAATCTCATTTAGTGTTGTAGTTATAAAATATAGTGTTTCGGTACCCAAATCTTCGAGGTTATCTTCTCCTATAATTTCAACTAATCTAAGTAAAATCATTCCTACATCTTCATTATTTATATATACTTGTAAATCAGTTGGGATGTTGGGGTTTCTCTCATATAGATTTGCATATTTTTTTTGAATATCTACACCATCGTAAATTAAAGAATCTAACATTATTTTATCTTTGTTTGAAAAAATATATTTTTTATTAGCTTTAACTTTCTTTAATATATCATTTGTCTCTTTATTGGCTTTATCAATACTATAACCTTTAGCAAAATAATCTAATAACTTTGACTGATGAATTATTTTATTATTTATATTATATGTATTTTGAATTTTTTTTTCATTTATTATATTTTTTTCATAAAATGTTGTTTGACTTGATGAAATATCGTCAAAGTTAATATCCTTTAAAATATTGGATAATTCTATTACAAAAGCATTTTCTATTTTGTCTTTTCTAAATAAGCTTTTCATTTTCATAGCAAGATTAACTTTATTAATTGGGTCATCAGATAAGAGAAGTCTTTGATATAAAATAGCTCTCGCTTGAAAATTTGGTAATTTATTGTAAAGGTTATTCGCATCTAATAGCTGAGACAAACTAAAGTCAAATCTTTTATAAAGTTGTAAAAGCTCTTTTTCTGAATAATTTTTTTCGTGAGTTGCTTTCTCTAATGTCATAATTTTTTTTGCATTTTCTAGGTCAATTTCTTTTATATCTTCTAAGAGACCATTTGATGAAAGATACTTCCAAATAAATTTTGGAGTCTTTTCATTAGTAGTGTAATTAAAATTTTCCGATGTTACATGTGAAAGATGAAAATTAAGAACACTTTTTTCTGAAATTTCCTGAACATTTTTGTCACTATAGCCCATAAGATTATTAAACTTTGACTCAAAAAATTTATCATTAAAACCTTGTTCTTTTTTTAGATCAAAGTAAATTTGCGCTTCTTCATTTTTATTTAATTTAATTAAACAATAAATTTTGAATTTATCGATATAGTCATTTGTAGATTTAAATTTTAATTGACTTATAAGTTTACACGACTCGTCAAGGTTTCCATTTTTAAGATAATAATCTAAGTAAAATTCAACAACTTTATTATTATTTATTGATTCATTTTTTAATAAAAAACTTTTAAAAGAGTTTCTTGAGAATGAGCCAACAGACGATTCTTTATTGCTAGAAGAACTTGATTCTATGTCTATCGTGCGAATAGTAAATCGACTACAATCTCAATATAAGGTTAAAGTCCCGTCTCAATGGATGAATAAAAACGACTGGAAAGATTTCAAAAGCTTTTGTAATTGGGTTATGCATAACAGGTTAGCTCAAACACCTTTTGAAAAATAGTCACATCCTAAGCTAGAAATTAATGCTATCCACAATTGCTTTCATTCGATGAGAATATAGGTGCCCCGATAAAACTTTATCTCTGGCTTTTAACACCATTTTCTGTCGCTCCTCAGGATGTCCCAAAAAATAATCAACCTTATCCTTTAATTCATTTATTTCAGAATATGTAGCTACTTCATCTTCGTCAAATATTTCGCGAATTGATGGCTTAAATTCACTCAATTGAAAAGTATACTCTCCGAGACTTTCGAAATTTCTGAAGTTGGTTACATTATCAGTTTTACCCATCATATATGAACGATGTACGGGATTTATCAGGACCTCGACCTGACCCATAGTAGTTAACATAGACTGTCCCCAAACTCGTCCTCTGTATGACTCTGTTAACTCTGGGTACATAATAGAAGTATCTGATTCAAAATTGGGGGCCCAAAAATTTAATAGTTTACTATTAAATGAAAAACGGGTTTTAATTGTAAAGTATGAAGATTTAATATTAAAATATAACAATATTAAAGTTCCTCAAACTCCAATCTCAAGAATCAAACAAACCTTATCGAGTACAAAACACACAATGAGTATGTTAAATGCAGTGAAAAATAAAAAAAAAACTGAGATTTTTTTTTGAATAAAGACAATACAGTGAAATTTTTTTTTTTATTAGTTTTTGACCATAAAAACCTTCGTTTGTTAAAGATATTACATAGTGGTTATTGGAGTTATCTTTATTGATAAGTCTGTACATTACTCCTTCGGCTCCACCACTATTTAATCCACTTATTATATGTAATATTTTCAATTTATTATTTAAGAACTAAGTTATTTTTCAAAATTTTTTGTATTTCTAAATCAAACTTTTTTTTTTTTTTTCACCCTAGTAATTTAAT